>Ga0206116_1000339_pt1 | contig 58488 bp, 50 predicted proteins | sample 3A1Ametagenome_FD_178000 | JGI IMG/M metagenome (GOLD analysis project Ga0206116, IMG submission 178000) | Enriched microbial communities from leaf-cutter ant dump, University of Wisconsin, Madison, United States - 3A1A | ecosystem: Environmental > Terrestrial > Nest > Insects nest > Nest dump...
CAGGTGCTGGATGGTTACGACGGGTTCAAGATCATGGGCATGCCCCAGGCCCGCGAGGGGGATCCGGTATCCTGCGGGGTGACCGGGCAGGTGCACCGGATCGAGGGCGGCGTTCACCACTTCACCAACCACGGCAGTCGGGTGGCCGGCAATCTGGACAGCCTCAGTTCCTGTCCATGCCGGGCCCGCCTGCTGCACAGCACCACGATGTTTTCCTACGTGTCCGCCAACAAGCCCACAACGGCCAGAAACAGCCAGCCGGCCGCCAACGCCTCGAGCGGTGAGGTATCCTCGTCATCGAGCCAGGGCTTCACCCCGACGTCTGCCACCCCGCGCACGGACAGCGACGTTGCCGAGCCGGGTTTCCATATCGTCCCCCACAGCATGTCGCGCAGCGCCCTGGAAGCGGCGCTGTTCGACACGCCGTCGCTGCAGACCCTGGCGATGTTCCGTGCCTTGAATCCTGGCCAGGGCAATTTCAAGGGCGGGTCGATGGTCATTCTCAGCGACCCGCGCAACCTGGTCTGCACCCGCGAGGAGGCGCTGCTGATGGAGGCGGCGGCCATCGTCAACGAGGCGCTGGCGCCGCTGAGCGACGAGGAAGCGGATTTCATGGTCCGCTACTACGGCGAGATCTCCACCTTCCTCGCCCACAGTGCCGCGGCCATCGGCGTGGGCGAAGCGATGTTCTCGCGCAATCTGGACAACGTGAAAAGGAACATGGTGGATGTGCAGGACCTGTTCATGAAGTCCTTCGACCGCGAGGGCAAGCTGAATTCAACGCAGTTCCAGGCCGACCGGGCACGCATATTCACCAGCCTGGACAACAACCTCTCGCCATTGACCCGCCGGGCCATCGGCTTCCCCGACCATCCCAAGCTGAAGACCGCATTGGGACTGTCCACCCGCAGCCTGGTGCATCACTGGAGCAAGGCGGGCAAGGCTGGTCCGATTCCGGGGTATGCGGCGCATATCGAACGGGTGAGCAAGACAGCGAGGATTCTGAAAGCAGGTGGTTGGGTCGGTACGGCCATTGGTGGCGGGGCTTCATATCTCAAGGTGCAGAAGGTCTGTTCGGAAGGGAACCCGGAGGCGTGTGAGAAGGTGAAGTTTACCGAGACCGGGAGCTTTTTCGGTGGGCTGGGTGGTGGGGCTGCCGGGGGATTCTCGGCAGGTCTCGGCGCTGGGTTTGTATGCGCCGCGATCGGGATTGGCACTGCAGGCGTGGGAGGCATTGTCTGCGGAATCGTCTTGGTGGGCGCGGGCTCGGTTGCAGGTGGCGCCGTTGGTTCCTTACTTGGGGAAGAACTTGGCGAGATTATCTACGAGCAGGCCAGGTGATGTTCAGCATACGTGACTACATGGTTGTCATAATGTCTTGTAGTCTTTCTGTCTGCGTGCTGACGTGCATTTATTGGGGGTATGTAAAAGTCGATAGGCTTCTGGAGCAGCTTCCAAACTGTAAGACCTTGATTAATCGCGCGGACTTCCTGAAGGATCTTGGCGTCACTGGAAGAATGCATTTGATGTTCGGCATTGCGGGGACGGTGACAATACCGAAACTATTGTCCCGCAGCGATATCATCTCCATGGAGGACATTGAAAAACTGCCCCGTCTGGAGAAGATCAAGCTGGCGATCTTGTTCTGGGCAACCTATGCCACCCTGGCCCTGATGGCGTGCTACTGGGTATTCGTCAAACTCGAAGAGTCCTGGTGAACGATGGAGTCTCGTTAGCGAAAATAATGAGCCGGGTACCCTGCGGTGCCTGGCTCGTTCAAGGCTGAAAGGTGCCTGCCTGAAGCTTTGCAGCTCCCTTCAGCTCCAGCACCGTCCGCACGCCGCATCGCAATGATGCGGCAATCCGACCAGATCGCTTCTTGGGTCTCCAGGCCCACCATTCCGCTTCTGCGATACCGTCACGTATCAGACTTGCCTGATGTACGAGCAAATAAAGGCAAACTGCCATGAAAAAGCCGGACGCTTTTCCATGGGCTGGCTACAGTGATTCATGCCAATGCCGACAAGCCTCGCGGGCAAGAATCTGTCGCCGTGGATATTGGTGAACATCGATTTTTCCGAGGATTCGCCATGCCCTTTCAATGCACCTCACTGATCAGTACCCCGCTAACCAATGTCAACGTTGCCGATTGCCAGGCGCTGGCGAAGCTCAGTGCCGAGCTGCTTGCCGAAGCGAACGACAGTGCAACGATGCCTGCAGCCAGGCTGGATGCTGAAGTCATCACCATCTTCGATGCGCTGAAGCGCCGCCAGAACGCCAAGGACAAGGCGAAAGAGGCTTTGGCCAAGAACAACAGGAAGCTGGCGCTGGATGCCATCGGCGCCGTGGTCGACATCAGCGTGGAAGTCTGCGTCATGAGCCGCAACCCGCTGTGCATCGGCTCGGCCTATGGCGTCAAGGTGCTCTACGACACGACTTCGCTCGGCATTCAGTTGTATGACGCCAGGACCCCGACGCAGGCGGCAGAGGTCGTCGTTGCGTTCAGCGACAAACGCATCGCGCTGTTCACGGGCGTCGTCGACGCGGTCAAGCCCAAGACCCCGGTCGAGTCGGCGAAGCGGGCAATAGAGGCGTCGGTCAGGGTGGCCCAGACCCTGTCCGAGTCAGCCGCCGATGTGGCTGCGGCCAAGGCCGACCTGCAGGCCGCCGTCAGCGAGCTGGATACCCTGCAGGCGCTCTACGACAAGGTGCTGATCAACACCGACAGTTATCGCAAGCACCGCGCCGAAGTCTTCCAGGCGCGACGTTTCCTGCTTGGGGTACTGAGTGCGGGATACGCGGCGCAGGGTTGTCGGGTGAACGCGCTGCCACCCTTGCCCTGACCGGTCGGCCTGATCGACGCCACGCGGGCTGCCGCGGCATGAAGACATGAAGGAGAAAGACATGGCCCTGGTCGATCCACGCAACAATGAATACGACGTCAACAAACTGGGCACGGCGAGTATCGTCGGGCACGTGGACACCAGCAGTGCGCGCATCTGGATCCGCGTGTACGCGGCCGGGGAGTGGACGCTGGTGTGGTCGGAAAAGCCGCTGGTCGGCGACCTGATCACCCTGGAGGGCAAGACCATCGAGCAGTTTCTCGCCGACCAGGGCGGCGACCCGGCCAACCTGCAGGCGCACCGGTTCAAGGACGACACCGACCTGACCCATGTCTTCGACCTGACCAAGCTCAAGCCGAACACCACGTACCACTACTACCTGATGAGCCAGAAGTCCGTCAGCAAGAGCCTGTGGCGCCGGACCGAGATCGGCTACCAGCGGCGCTTCAGCTTCACCACCATGCCCGTGTCCATGCCCGACTTCAGCTTCGGCTTCTACAGCTGCCACGACCCGTTCAATGCCAACAACAGCAATGGCGCCTGGCCGCTGTTCCTCGAACGGGCCGACTACGCCAACGTGCGCTTCACCATCGGCGGCGGCGACCAGGTCTATGTGGACTGCCAGGACAACAAGTACTTCCCCGATGTCTGGCAGTGGCTGCAGAAGAACAAGGACGCGCTCATCGCGGCCCATATGGCCGACGGCGTGCTGAACCGCGCCGGGCTGGATGCCTACCTGCTGGACCTGTACCGCTGGTACTACCGGGTCTACTGGAAATTCCCGCACATGCAGGAGCTGTACTCCGGAACGCCCCAGTACATGATCTGGGACGACCACGAGATCATGGATGGCTGGGGCTCGCGCACCAACGAGGAGCGCCTGGACATCCTCTCGCGCTACTTCAGGGTCGATGATCCGCAGATCGATCAGCAACTCATCGACGCCATGTGGAAGGCCGCGAGGACCGCCTACTTCGAGTACGCGCACAGCCACAATCCGCCAACCCACGTGGACCTGGCCAAATCCGAGGCGTGCATCTGGGACTACAGCTTCCTCCACGGCAAGGTGCCTTTCTACGTGCTCGACCTGCGCGGGCACCATGACGTGGAACGGGACGCCAACCGGCTGCTGGGGGATGCCCAGCTCAAGCGCTTCGTCGACTGGCTGTACAGCGATGCGGTGCGCAAGGCGAAAGTCGTCTTCGTGGTCAGTCCGGTGCCGGTGGTGCACTGGAAGTCCATCGTGATGACCGCCGGTTCGATGTTCAAGAGCTTGCGCGACGACCTGATGGACGAGTGGGACCATCGCACCAACCACGCCGAACGCAACTTCATCCTGGAGAAGATCTTCTCCACCTTCGACGCCGAGGGCCGCACCCTGGTGTTCCTCAGCGGCGACGTGCATTGCGCGGCGGCGTTCCGTCTGCAGCATCGCAACTACCGCAAGGCCAACGTGTTCCAGGTCACCTCGAGCGCCATCTCGCGCCAACCGGCCGGGTCGGCGACCGCCATCGGCATTGCCCGGAGCGGCACGCTCAATGGCAACAAGAACGTGGAGTTCTCCCACCTGTTCAGCCACTCGGAAGACAAGAACTTCGCCATCGTCCACGTGCGTGACAACGCGTCGGTCACGGTGGACCTGTGCTGGCCGGGGGGCGATGGCGGCGAAGCGGTGATCAAGACGCTGCGCCTGGACGGTTCGGGGCGCTAGGCGCGCAACTCTGGCAGGTGGCAGGGAAGTTTTGCGGCAAAGCCATCGTTTTGCTACCGTCCGTTGGATAAACGTGATCCAACGCGGACGTTCGAATGATGGCTGGCCTGCAGTCACTGGCTGTCGCGCAGGATTGTCCGTGGCTTACCAGGTCTTCGATGCTTTATGGAAAAAATGACATCCCTCCTTTCGGCGTATGAGGGAGCGGAGCGCAACCGCGCATTGGGTGGGGTCCGCGCACTGGCAGGTTTCGATTACCAATTGCGCGTCTACCTGGCCGAGTTCGCCGAATCCCTGGCGGCCGGCGGGGCGGTGCTCGAGAAAGCAGGCGGGCACTTCCTGGAGGCGCTTTCGGACCTGGCAAAGCAGACCGACGACAGCCTGGTGTGCGTCCAGGTCAAGCGAACCCTGACCACCACGACGCTCAAGGATGCGGCGACCGAGGTCGACGCCATCTACCGGTTCCTGCAGACCCATGATCCACAGGTCGCGCAGCAGGTGCGGTTCAGGCTGGTCGCGGCGAGAAGTGAAACGCCGTGGCAGTGGTCGAATGTGCCCGCTACCCATCCTGCCCACGCCACCCTCGCCACCTTGCTCAGCCAGGGGCGGCTCCTGCCGCCCGAAGTGGAGCCCGATCCGTGGTGGCGGGCGGTCGTCGCCGTCTGGCAGCAGGTGAAGGATCCCTACGGCTTCCTGCGCTTCGCCCTGGAGCGGGCACTGAGCCGTGACCTGACGGCTGCCGATGCCCAGCGCATCCGTGACGACATCGGCGAACGCTTCAAGCAGGACAGCAAGCCCTGGGACCTGCCCGGCCAACTGTTGACGCCTGCCGACTTCCAGCGCAACGCCCGGCCCAGCCGGACGCTGGAAATCGGTCGGGAAATCACCCTGGCACGCTTGCGTGACCAGCAGTACATGCCGCGCGCCCATCGCCTGGATGCCTTGTACGCCACCCTGCTCGAGCGCCAGGACCTCAGCTTGCGCGATCTGCGCAGCGAGGCCCGGGTGTTCTGGCTCAGTGGCCGCTCCGGGGTGGGCAAGAGCGTACTGTTGCTGCAGACCGTCGAGCGTCTGGCCAGCGATGGCTGGCGGGTGCTCTGGCTCAGGAGCCAGGCCGAATTGCTGGAGCCAGCCTTGCGAGCCATCGCCGATGCGCCTGATGACTTGCGGCCGGACTTCATCGCCATCGATGACCTGTACGACCGCAACGCTCGTACCCGTCTCGATCTCGAGCGCTTGGGCAGTTTCATCGACGAGCGCGAACATCAGGCCTGGCCAATGATCCTCACCTGTGGCCCGACCGAGTTCGCCGACGCCTTCAAGGAAGATTCGGCCTACCGTGGCTTCGACGTCCATCTTCAGACGATCCACACCATTGCCGCCGACGAAGCGGCCGAAGTCGAGGCCTGGTACCGAGAACGTACCGGCCTGGCGTCGCAACGCGGTCCGGCACTGTCGCAGACGGCACAGGACGATGGTGGGCTGTTCATCTCGATGGCCGTGGAACTGGCCCACGGTGACCTGCAGGCGTTCGCGCAGCGGTTTGGCGAGCGGGTACGGGTGAATGGCCTCGACGAGGCGCTGCGCCTGCCCCTGGCGCTGAACCGGCTGTACCTGAGTACGCCGTACGACTGGTTGAGCGAGACGGACCGGGAAAAGCTGGCGACCTTGAATGGCGAGGGAGACTTCAGCTTTTTCGAAATGGGGACGGAAGGGCAGACGGTGCGGCTTACCCATCCTCATCTGGCGGATGCGTTGTATCGGGCGTTGCGCAAGCCGGGCAATGCCGTGGCCTATACCAATGACCTGGTGGCGGCTTTCCAGCGGGCAATCGACACCTGTGACGCGGGGCTGGTTTCGCAGTTGCTGCGGGTGTTTTCCGGTCATGAAGCAGGGTTGCTCAGAGAGCGCTTGAGCATCGTGGATAACGTTGGTCTGGCTCAGGACTGTGCCAGGAGCTGGATCGGCAACCCGCCGATGCTGGCGCTTGATGGGCAGGCAAGCGCCACGGTCAGCTGGGCGTGCTGGGCAACCTCTGTACCGGCGATCACTCGTGCTCTGGGAGAGGATCTATTGGCCAGGGCGCTGACCTTTCTGGGACAGGCCTACAAGGTCTGGCCTGGGGACTGGCAGCGTCTGGCCGGTTGCTACCCGGGAAATGCACAGCTGTTTGCGTGGGCCGCAGAACATCTCAAGGATGAGCTGAAGCTTCGCCACCCTACTTGGTCTTTCGTCTGGGAATACTGCCTGGAACATGACGGCAGCCGTCATACGGACTGGCAGGACATGGGGCTCGAGTGGCTGCAATACCATTTGCGCCGACCGGACTGGCATATTGTCTGGAAAAGGCTGCTTCCTGATGGTGAGGCTGCGGACTGGAAATCGACTCCTGCCTTGATTCTCGGGATGCGCCGCCTGAATGCGGAGCAAGAGGGCCCCGACTGGGCCTATGTCTTCCAGGATCTTTACGCTCTGGCCACGCCGGGAAGCCCGCAGGCCGAGCAATTGGCGCGATTGGCATGGACATGGCTGGCAGGGCGTCAAGAGCGTGCCGAGTGGATGTATGTCTGGCGATGCTTGTCGACACTGGCCGACAAGCTGCCCGACGCCTTGTCTTTCGCAGAGTTGCTGCAAAGTGGCGTGGAATGGCTGGCAGAGCGTGAGGACAGAGCCGAATGGTCGTATGTCTGGCGATGTTTGCTGGAGCATTCCGATGCGTTGCCAGTGACCATGCCGATGGCGGGACTACTGTCGCTGGGGGCTGAATGGCTGGTCGGTCGCGAGGACAGGGCCGAATGGCAGCATGTCTGGCGATGCTTGCTGAAACATCGTGCTGCGTTGCCAGACACCCTGCAGCTCTCTGACTTGAAGGCTCGGGGGGCGGCGTGGTTGGCAGGACGCGAGGACAGGGCGCAATGGTCACATGTCTGGCAAGAGTTGTTTGCCTACGCCAGCATTGTTCCCGCGGTGGCGCCGGTCGCGGAGTTGCAGCGATGTGGCTTGGCCTGGTTGGCTGGGCGCGAGGACCGAGCTGACTGGATGCACGTCTGGCAGACCTTGCTGATCAGTACCGATGGGGTGGCCGACACGGGTTTGCCAGGCGAGTTGCTGCAGTTGGGCATGGCGTGGCTGAAGGGGCGTGACGATACCGAGTCGTGGAGTTTCGTCTGTGAACAACTACTTGACCGTCGATTGCAGGATCCAGCGCTCTTCGAGCAGGCTGCGCGCTGGCTGAGGCGTACCAGCATGAAGCCTGAGTGGCCGCTGCTGGCTGCCAAGTTCATCGTTGTCGCTCCCCAGCACCCGGCATCATTGGACTTCGCACAGGTTCTCGAAAAGCGCATCAGGAGTCTTCCCAACAGTGGTCATTGGTTCAAGATGGACGGATTGATCAGCCATCTGGGGGGCGCTGGCGAGCTGCCTCAGGCCATACGCAGTTGGGTTCGAACTGTGCAGGAACGGAGGAGCTTGCCCGCCTGGAGCACGGTGCGTCGGTACCTGGACGAAGGCCTGCCAGTCAAGGGGCGAGTGACCGTGGTGAGGGAAGCGTGGTGCTCGGTCGAACTGGAAATCGGGCTCATGGCTGCATGGACGAACGTCAGCGACGGTGTTCGTGGGGTCAAAGGGCAGGAGTATTCCTTCTTCGTGCGGAATCTGACTCAAGAGAAGGAGACAGTCCAGGTTGGTTTGAGCAGCCCTGGCGTTCTTGTCATCGGTGAGGTCCATGAAGGCCGCGTGATCAAGGTGCGGCCTTACGGTTTGTTGATCAGTGTCGCGGGACACGTGGGACTGTTGCATCGAAGCAGTTGTGCTGGCTGGACGGCTTTGGCAAAGGCGTTTCCAGCGGGAAGCCAGATTGACGTGGAAATTCTGGAGTTGAAGGACAGGGGGCCCGCGTTGCGCTATGCCGGACCGGACGTACACGATAGCCATGATGTCGAGGATCTGCAGATTGGCGGTCTATACGAGGGCCGCGTGACGGGGGCCCAGCCTTACGGTGTGTTTCTGGAAATCGGCGATCGTAGCGGGCTGCTTCACCACAGCCAGTTGCCAGCGGGAACTGATCCGTGCGTGCGATACCATGCAGGTCAGATTCTTCACGTACAGGTGAAGGAGATCCGCGAAGACGGCAGGCTCTCGCTGTCTTTACCTGCGACAGAGGTCTAGCAGGAGGGGGCTGGGCTCTTGCCCCTTTCCTCTTTCCCCACCCCCTCGGCAATCACCCCCCGCAACCAGCGGTGCCCCGGATCCCGGTGCACCCGCTCCGGCCACAGCATCAGCATCTCGAACCCGGTCACGGCCAGGGGCGCCTCGACCACCTTGAGCCGCGCATCCCCGCGCAGCAGCCGTTCCGGCACCATGGCCACCAGGTCCGAACCGGCCAGCACCGAGGCCAGCAACTTGAAGTGCGGCACCGACAGCACCACCTGCCGGCTCAGGCCCTGGGCCGCCAGGGCGGCGTCGGTCGGGCCGTGGAAGCCGCCGCCATCGGGCGAGACGATCACCTGCTCCAGGGCACAGAACTGCTTGAGCGTCGGCTTGCGCCTGAGCTTCGGGTGATCGACCCGGCCGGCGAGCACATAGCGTTCGACGAACAGGGAGCGCTGGCGCAGCTCCGCCGGCACCTGCCCGACGATATGAAAGGCCATGTCGATCTCGCCCAGTTCGGCCTGGCGCACCAGCGCCGAGGGTTGCAGGTCGAGCACGGCCAGGCGGGTCGCCGGTGCGGCGGTGCGGATCCTGGCCAGTGCGGGGAGGAGAATGGTCGAGGCGCCATAGTCGGTGGCTGCCACGCGCCAGGTCTGGCTGGCCGTCGACGGGTCGAAGGCCTGTGCCGGGGCGATCGCCAGGTGCAGAGCCTCCAGCGCCTGGCGCAGCGGCGCGCGCAAGGCCTCGGCCCGTGCCGTCGGGCGCATGCCGCGCGGGCCGGGGAGCAGCAGGGGATCGTCGAGCAGGTCGCGCAGCCGCGCCAGTTGCACGCTGACCGTCGGCTGCGCCAGGTGCAGGCGCTGTGCCGCACGGGTCACATTCAGCTCGGTGAGCAGGGCATCGAGGGTCACCAGCAGGTTGAGGTCGAGACGCCGCAGGGAATCATGCATAGCAATACCTGGCATATTGGATATTCATTTCAACTATACCGTGGCACTGCTCATGATGCGCTGCATACCTCTTGCGGAGTACCACCATGAATGTGCTGATCGTCCACGCCCACCCCGAACCCCGGTCCCTCAACGGCTCGCTCAAGGACCATGCGGTGGCCCACCTGCAACGCCAGGGCCACGCCGTGCAGGTGTCGGACCTATATGCCATGGGCTTCAATCCCCTGGTCGATGTCGGTGACAACACGGCGAGCCAGCCCGGCGTGCGCTTTCGCGTCTCGGAAGATTCGCGCCAGGCCTATGCCGATGGCACGCAGAGCGCCGATATCGTCCTGGAACAGGAAAAACTGCGCTGGGCCGACGCGCTGATCCTGCAGTTCCCGCTGTGGTGGTTCGGCCTGCCGGCGATCCTCAAGGGCTGGGTCGAGCGGGTCTATGCCTATGGCTTCGCCTACGGCGTGGGCGAGCACTCCGACCGGCACTGGGGCGACCGCTACGGCGAGGGCAGCATGAGCGGCAAGCGCGCGATGCTGATGGTCACCACCGGTGGCTGGGCCTCGCATTACGAAGCGCGGGGCATCAATGGCCCGCTGGAGGCGATCCTGTTCCCGATCCAGCACGGCATCCTGTTCTACCCGGGATTCGAGGTGCTGCCGCCGTTCGTGCTGCACCGCACCGGACGTGTCGATGATGCCGCGTTCACCGCCGCCTGCGCCGAACTGGAACAGCGCCTGGATGGCCTGTGGCAGGACGCGCCGATTGCCTATCGGCGGCAGAACGCAGGTGACTACCTGATCCCGCAGCTCACCCTCAGGCCGGACCTCGCACCGGGAGAGGAAGGCCTGCAGGTGCATGTGCGCAAGCCCTGAGATCGAGCGATCGGCACACAGAACGTTTCATTTTGATCAAAACGTTATAATGTATCTTTATTGCATCCTCTCAAGATGACCCGGTCCAGGCCTCGCAGCCATCGGGTCCTTGGCAAACGAAGGTGTGTGAAGGTATGGACAGACGCAGCTTGTTGAAATTCCTGGTCGCCGGCCTGGCGCTGCCACTCCCGCTGATTGCCCGGGCGTCCCAGGCGGTGCGGCGGGTGAGGGTGGTGCGCGGGACTGGCGCGACCCATGTGCTGCTCGATCTCAGCGGGCCGGTGGTCGCCAGCAGCTTCATCCTCGAATCGCCGCCGCGGCTGGTCCTCGATCTGCAGCAGGCGGTGCTCGAAGCGCCGTTGCACCAACTGGCGCTCGACGGCACGCCGGTCCGCGGGATTCGCAGCGGGACGACGCCGGCGGGTGACCTGCGCCTGGTCCTGGACCTGGCCGAATCCGTGCGTGGCGAACTGCGGCCCATGCTGGCCAATGCGCGCAGCCTGGAACTGCTGCTCGTGGGCGAGGACAAGGCTGGCAGCGCCAAGGCAGCGTCTTCGGCGAAAGCGGGTCGCGACCTGCTGGTGGTCATCGATGCCGGCCATGGCGGCAAGGACCCTGGTGCGCTGGGGGCCAAGGGCGAGCAGGAAAAACACGTCGCCCTGCAGATCGCCGCGCTGCTGGCCAGGCGTGTCGATCGGCAGAAGGGCTACAAGGCCCGGCTGACACGCTCCGACGATATCTTCATGCCCCTGCGCAAACGCGCCGAACTGGCCCAGCGCCTGAATGCCGACCTGTTCGTCTCGGTGCACGCGGATGCCGCGCCGCGCCTGACGGCCTCGGGCGCGTCGGTCTTTGCGCTGTCCCCAGGGGGCGCCAGTTCGTCGATGGCGCGCTGGATGGCCGAGCGGGAAAACGGCGCTGATGCGGTTGGCGGTGGCCTCGCCGTCAAGTTGCAACGGGACGATCCGATGGTGGCCGGGGTCCTGCTGGACATGTCGATGAACGCGACCATCGCCACCAGCCTGGACCTCGGGCACCAGGTGCTGTCGCAACTGGGCGGGGTGTCCGGCCTGCATCAGTCGCGGGTCGAGCAGGCCGGGTTCGCCGTGCTCAAGTCCGCTGCCGTGCCGTCGATCCTGGTGGAAACCGGCTTCATCTCCAATACCGGCGACTGTCGGCGCCTGCATGACGCCGGCCATCAGCGCAAGGTCGCCGAGGCGATCTTTGTCGGTATCGACCGTTACTTCCGCCAGCAGCCCCCGGCGGGCAGCCTGCTCATGGCGCTGAGCCAGGAGAAGCAGGCCTGAACGGGCTCAGATCGCCAGGGCGAGCAACGCCGCCAGCAGCGCCGGCGGCATCACCAGCAGGCCCAGGCGCAGGAAGCGCCAGGCGCTGACGTGCTGGCCCTCACGGCGGATCGCCACCAGCCACAGCAGGGTCGCCAGGGAACCGGTGATCGACAGGTTCGGGCCCAGGTCGACACCGATCAGCAGCGCCGCGGTGGTCTGTTGCGGCAGCTCGACGAGGTGCCCCATCGAGCCGGCGATCAAGCCGCTGGGCAGGTTGTTCAGCAGGTTGCTGGCGATGGCCACGCCGATCCCGGCGACCCAGCTGGCCTGGGTCGGTGCCGTCCGGGCCAGTGCCGCCAGGGCCTGGGCCAGGCGCTCGATGACCCCGGTCTGGGCCACCGCTTCCACCAGCACGAACAGGCCGGCCACCAGCGGCAGCACGCCCCAGGCCACGTGGCGCAGCACCGGCAGCGGGCTGCGCCGTTGCAGCAGGTGGATCAGCGCGGTGGTCGCGACCCCGGCGCAAAAGGTAGGAGGACCCAGCGGCAGGTCCAGCGCCGAGGCGCCCAGCAGGAGTGCGCCGGTAACGGCGATCCCCAGGGCGCAAAGCCGTGCGCCAGGGGACAGCGGCTGCGCGTCGATGGTCAGGGCCAGTGGCTGGCGGATCTGTCGACGCTGGGCGAGGCGCAGCATCAGGTAGGTCAGGACGATCGCCGCCAGCGAGGGCAGGCTGAACTGCCTGAGCCAGTCCAGCAGCGGCGGCATCTGGCTGCCGAACACCACCAGGTTGGCCGGGTTGGAGATCGGCAGCACGAAGCTGGCGGCGTTGGCGATGAAGGCGCAGATGAACAGGTAGGGCAGCGGTTCGGCCCTGGCCGCCTTGCAGGCGGCATACACCGCCGGGGTCAGGACCACGGCGGTGGCGTCGTTGGACAGGAGCACGGTGACCAGGGTGCCGACCAGGAACACCAGGTCGAACAGGCGCTGCCCCGAACCGCGGGCGTGGCGTACCGCGTAGCGCGCCAGCCAGTCGAACAGGCCCTCCTGGCGCGCCAGCTCGGCCAGCACCATCATGCCGACCAGGAACAGGTACACGTCGCCGCCCTTGGCCACCGCTGCCAGCGCGTCGCGCGGGGCGATCAGGCCGAAGCCAGCGAGCAGCAGCGCGCCGCCCATGGCCCAGACGTACTCGGGAATGCGCCAGGGGCGCAGGATGACGCCACAGGTGGCCAGGGCGGCCACGGTCCAGATGATCAGGGTGGTATCGGTGAAAGGCATGGTTGCGATCAGGAGTCCGGTGGGGTGGGCAGGGCGAACAGTAGCAGCAACGCGGTCGTGCTGGCTTCAGTGCACATGTACTCGGTTGCGCCCGGCTTCCTTGGCGATGTACAGCGCCTGGTCGGCGCGTTCGAGCAGTACTCGGGCGTCCTCCGCCTCGCGACCGTTCATGCAGGCGATGCCGATGCTGACGCTCACCCGGGCCAAGGGGCTGCCGTGATGGGCGATAGGTTCGCGCCCCAGGCATTCGAGCATCGCTTGCGCGATGACCGTGGCGCCGGTCGCGTCGGTGTCGGGCAGGATCACCACCAGTTCCTCGCCGCCGTAACGCGCCAGCAGATCGGCAGGACGCCGTATGCAGGTGGAGAGCAGGCGGGCGACCTGCTGCAGGCAGGCATCACCGGCCTGATGCCCATAGTGGTCGTTGTAGCGCTTGAAGTGGTCGATATCGATCATCAGCAAGGCCAGGGGCGTTGCGCTGCGCCGTGACCTGGCAGTCTCCCGCACCAGTGCTTCGTCGAAGCTGCGCCGGTTGGCCAGGCCGGTCAGCGCATCGTGGCGCGCCACGTGTTCGAGTTGCCGGTTGCTGTCGAGCAACTGCTGCTGGGCCTGGCGCAGTTCGCCTTCGGCCTTGCTGCGCCGGCCCATGGCACGAATCAGCATGCCGCCAATGGCACCGGTCAGGCCCAGCAACCCGGACACCACCAGTAGCGACAGCAGGGCTTCGAGCCGCCAGGCGGCGAGGGCTTCGCGCTTGCCCAGGGCGACCGTCGTCACCAGGGGCAACTTGTCGCTCTTGCGAAAGGCATACAGGCGCTCGACGCCGTCCAGGCTGGAGGTGAACGAGGCGGTGCCCACCGACTTGTCCACCAGGTACTTGGCGTAGATCGGCGACTGGGAGAAGTTGCGCCCCATGTCCTGCTCGCGGAAGGGGTAGCGCACCAGCAGCGAACCGTCGGTGTAGGACAAGCCGATGGCGCCCTCGCGGCCCAGGTCGATCTGGCCGAACAGACGCAGGAAGTTCTCCACGCCGAGCGTCACCGCGACCACGCCGGCGAACTCGCCCTGGGCGTCGTTGAAGCGGCGACTGATGGTGATCACCCACTCCTGGTTGGCGCGGCTGCGGATGGGCAGGCCGATGAAGGGCTCGCGGGACGGGTCGTCGCGGTGATGGATGAAATAGGCCCGGTCGCTGCTGTTGGCGCCGGCCGGAATCGGCCGGTTGGACGACATCAGCCAGCGTCCGTCGCGGTCGTACACGGTGATGCCGCTCAACTGTGGCATCAGCGGTTGCTGGCGATTGACCAGTTGGTTCAGGCGTTCGATCTGCCGCGGCCCGCTGCCTTCGGTTTCCAGGCGCTCGACCAGGCCGAGCAGGATCAGCGAACTCTGGCGCACGATGCCTTCGGAATAGGTGGCGAGCGCCTGGGTCAGGTTCAGGCCGTGGGTATTGATTTCTTCCAGCGTCTGCTCGCGGGAATCCATCACCTTCCACAACGTCAGCGAAGCGAGCGAGCAACCAATGACCGACAACAAGAGGACAACGAGGTGGATGTCACGCTTCACGTCAATACCTGAGGGCAGATCGTATTCCGGAGTGGGCGCAGGGCGTGGCATATGGCCATTCCCTGGCAGCGGCCAAGGATACAAGGAGTCTGCGGTAAACGCAGTAACCCAGTGGCTCATTGGCCGGTGGAGCCGAGGCCGCCGGAACGATGACGCGCCCGGGCAGATCAGCGCCCCAGCGCGAACGCGATGGCGGCCTCGATATGCAGGGCGGTCGAGTCGAAGCCGGGCAGGGCGAGCGTGTCCGTTTCCAGGATCAGGCAGATTTCCGTGCAGCTGGAAATGACCGAGTCGGCTGCTTGTCGAGAATGCTCTGGAAATCCACCGAGTGCAGCAGCACCTGTCGGGCCATTAAATATTTCTCCAGATTCGCCCCCAGGCCACTATGCTCCGGCAATGCCAATCAGAGATGATGGCGATTTGCCCTGGGGAGGGTGGCCATTTTGACAACAATCAAGGCTGGACACGGGCTGTTCGTGGTAGCACGGACCACGATGCTGGGCTCGACCCTGGCGCTGCTGGGCGGCTGCGTGCTGGATCCGATCTCGATCATCACCGATCCGATCATGTACGCGGCCGATGCCGCCGGGCCTACCGAGGCTGAATTCAAGGCGCAGAACGACGCCTAGGTCAGGCAGTACCTGGTCTACCATTACCGCGGCCAGACCTGTGCGCAGATCACCGTGCAGTGGAACGAGCGCAAGGCCGCCGTGGCCAGTGACCCCAGGCAATGGGGCGGGCCGGTGGCGCTGTCGGCGGCGGAGCAGGTGGTCAGGGAAAAGGGCTGTCCGGTGGATGACGCCACCGTGGCTACTTCGACCGCAACGTCTGCAACTACCGCGACGTCCCCCGCACCGCTCCTGAACGCGCCCGAGCGTGACCCCGCCAGCTTCGCAGCGGTCATCGCCAATCCTCCCGCCGGCTGGGGGTCGACCTCGCCCAAGGGCACGCGGCAAAGAACCCTGGCGCAGTGGCTCGCCGAGGAGACGCCGGAGCACTACCAGGGCCGCTCCTGCGACTACCTGAATCAGGCGCTGTTCATCAGCCGGCAGATGGAAGGCCTGGCAGACCTGGGCGCCCAGGCGTGGGGCGCGTACCGGCGCGTTGCCGTGCGCCAGGTGCTGGACACCCGCAACTGCCCGGCGTGGACCACCAACGGCAGCGGGCGTACCGGGATCGGCATCAGTCCGATCGATCCGATCAAGGCGCCGCTACTGGGCATGCCGGCGGCAGGTGCGTCGGTCGAGCGGGTGATCCCGGGCGGTCCGGGAGAAAAGGGCCGGCCTGCAGTTCACCGATGTGGTGGTGGCCGTTGACGGTACGCCGGTGGCTGACGCGGTGGACTACCAGGTGGCGGTCGGCAAGCTGCCGACCGGGGCCACGGCAATGCTCAAGGTGTGGCGCCGGAGCGGCTTCATCAGCGTGCCGATAGTGGTCGGTCCGCCCCTGGCTGCCCCGGCCCCCGTGGCGGCGTCCGCCGCACCGGTGGTGGCCGCCGCCAAACCTGCACGGACCCGCTCGACGCCACTGCTGGACATGCAGATCGGCGCGGTCAGCGTGGACTATGCCAAGGCCGTGGGCCTGGCGGAGCCGAAAGGCGCTTGGGTGATCGATACGCTCAAGGGCGGCGAAGCCGAGCGTGCCGGCCTGAAGCCGCTGGATGTGATTCTCGAGGTCTCCGGACAGGAAATCGCCACGCCGGATGACCTGAACGCCATTGGCACGAGACTGCGCGAAGGCTACAAGGCCTCGGTGGTGGTCTGGCGGGATCGGGCCCGGAAGGATCTGCAGATAGTGCTGAACTGACGGCCTGGCCTGCCAGCGTCAGGACGCTGGCAGGCCGCCGTGGCATCAGGCGGCGCGTTGTTCGCCCTTGAGCCGTTTCTTCCGGGTTTCCAGGGTGCGTCCGAGCTGTTCCCGCATGACCTTGGAGCGCAGGCGCCTTCGAGCTTCAGGGGGGATAGTGCATCGCAAGACGGGCCAGGTACCCTGGGTCATCGGCCCTCTTGAACCAGCAGGCTCAGGTGCAGCCTGAACGCCTCCAGGCTGAAGGGCTTGGTGACGATCGCCATCCGCGGGCCCAGAGGATGCTCCTCCAGGGCCTGGGGCTCCACGTAGCCGGTCATGAACAGCACGGGCAGCTCGGGTCTGCTGCGACGTGCCATCTCGACCATTCTTCGCCCATCGGTGCCGCCAGGCAGGCCGATATCGGTGACCAGCAGGTCGACGCGGGTGTCGGAGCGAAGCAATTGCAGGCCTGCCTTCGAATCGGCCGCCTCGACCACGACATAGCCGAGACTGCCGAGCACCTCGCTGACGAACATCCGCACCGAGGGCTCGTCTTCCACCACCAGCACGGTCGCGCCGGGCGTCGCACCTGGCAGCTCAGGCTTCTTTTGCGCAATCGCCGGCGCATCCGCAAGCCCGGGCTGACAGGGTAGCTGCAACGCCACCCGCGTGCCCTGGCCGAGTTCGGAGTGGATTTCCAGTTGCCCCTGCGACTGCTGCGTGAAGCCGTAGATCATGGACAATCCCAGGCCACTGCCGGCGCCGACAGGCTTGGTCGTGAAGAACGGTTCACACGCCTTGGCCAGGGTTTCCTCGCTCATGCCGATGCCGTTGTCGGCGACGCGGATGGTCAGGTAGGTGCCGGGCTTCACTTGCGCATTCAGCAGGTCGTCGTCTGCCAGCGTTTCATTCAGCGTCTCGATGCTGATCGAGCCACCCGCCGGCAACGCATCCCTGGCGTTGATGCACAGGTTGAGCAAGGCATTCTCGACCTGCACGGGGTCGACCAGGCAGGTAGCCTGCGCCGCTGACAGGTTTACCCCAACGCATACCGAAGGGCCCACCGTACGGCGGATCAGGTCTTCCATCCCACCGATCAAGGCGTTCACGTCGGTGAGCACGGGGACCAGGGTCTGGCGGCGTGAAAAGGCCAGCAGCCGATGGGTCAGCGCTGCGGCACGCTGGGCCGCGCCGTAGGCCACCGACAGGTAACGCTCCAGGTCCGCCGTGCGGCCTTTGCTCAACTGCAGCTTGATCAGGTCGAGGCTGCCGACGATGCCTGCCAGCAAGTTGTTGAAGTCATGGGCGATGCCCCCGGTCAACTGGCCGACGGCCTCCATCTTCTGCGACTGGCGCAGTGCGGCCTGCGCGGCCTCGTTCTCGGCAATGGCCGCACTGACCCTGGCCTCGAGGTGCTGGTTCAGCTCGAGCAGCGCCGCTTCGGCGGTCTTGCGTGCCGTTACATCGATGGACGAGCCGATCAGCCCGATGACCTCACCGGTTTCACTGAACATCGGTGCCTTGACGGACAGCCAGTAGGTTTCCGAGCCGTCCGGCATGTCCACCTGTTCCTCGATCTGCACGGCCTCGCCGCCGCACATGATGCGTCGGTCCGTCTCCATGACGCGCCGGGCCTGGGCCTTGTCCTCGAGGATCTCCAGGTCGGTCTTGCCCAGGTAGAACGCGGGCGGCTTGCCGATCAGCCGGGTGGCGCCATCATTGGCCACCAGGAGCCTGCCCTCACGGTCCTTGGCGTAGACCACACCGGGTACGGCGGCCGTGAACGAGTGCAGCAGGGTGGAAATGCGATCGCGCTCGGCCTGTGCCGCCTTGCGTGATTCGATGTCCATCAGTATCCCGGGGAAGCGCACTGCCACGCCATTGGCGTCATGCTCGGCCCGGCCATTGGCCTCGATCCAGCGAAAGTCGCCGTCAGGTTGCCGGACCCGGTACTCGCAGCGGAAACTGCCGCCTCGGGCCATGGCGTCGGCAATGTCCTGTTGCAGGCGGGCGTGGTCGTCGGGGTGGATCGAGGTGAACGCCTCCTCGATCGGTATGCCGTTCAGGCAGCGCTCCGCAGGCAGGTCGAAGGAGCGTGCGAAGCGCTCGTCGGCCCTGACGCAGTTGTTCGGGATGTCCCACACCCAGGTGCCGATGATGGCCCCTGCGTCGAGCGCCAGTTGCAGGCGCTCCGAGGCATCGGCCGGGAACGCCGGCAGGGCCTTGCCGGCGCCAGGGCCGGTGCTGTGAGCGCTGTCTGTATTCATCTTTATCCCCTGCTTGCATTTCACCCGGTTTGCCCAGGGCCTGAACCCCTCGAGCCGTTTTGAATACACGGTCAGAGGAGCGCTCGCAAGTCTGGCGGCGATGAGGGGGCGTGCCTGCGGGGTCAGGCTGGTTACCCCGGCTCTCGGATCACCTTCACCGCCCGCCCGATGAACTGGATCGGACCGGTCGGCCGCCCGGTTGCCGAGCCGCCGGCATTTTCCAGGGTCAGCTCGAACAGCTGGTTGGCTTCCAGGGCCGGCAGGTCGCCGAGCGGCACGCTGACCTGCTCGCCGGGCTTGACCAGGCCGAGGGAGACAGGCGCTTGCCATTGCTCACCCTTGGTCCAGAACTGCAGGACCTTGTTCGCCGGGACTTCGACCTGACCCAGGGGTATCAGCTGGATCTGGCGAGCGTCGCGGGCCTGGATCACCCAGCCAGGCGCCTGGGTCGTGGGCGCCACCAGCACTACCAGGTAGGTGGTGGTAGGTGGCTGCGCCGTCAGCAGCGCCACGCCCAGCAACAAGCTCGCAGCCAGGCCCGTGGCGGCCAGCCCCTGCCATAACCCCAGGCGTCGCCACCGCGAAGCACGGGCAGGCTGTTCACCCAGGCTGCGCTCGATCCGCTGCCACAACCGGGCACTGGGAGGGCTGGGCGCAGCCAGTGCGTTCAGTTCCAGCAGACGGTTCTCCCAGGCATCCACGGCCTCACGCAAGGCGTGGTCGCTGTCCAGGCGCTGCAGCACGGCTTGCTGCTGCTCGACCGACAGGGTGCCCAGCACATATTCCCCGGCCAGTTGGTCGAGCTCATCGGTGTTGTCGTCGCCGGTGGTCATCCCATGCACTCCCGCAGCGCCTTGAGGCTACGTCTGATCCAGGCTTTTACCGTGCCCAGCGGGCTGCCCAGCAGGTGGGCGATCTCGGCGTGGCTGCAACCGTCGACGTAGGCATGCAGGATGCATTGGCGTGGTGCGGGTTCAAGTCGATCGAGGCAGCGGTGGACCTTTGCCGAGTCGGCCAGCAGGAGCATGTCGTCGTGAGCTGGCGCCAGGGCCGCGAGGTTGTCGAGGGCGGCATCGTCGAGCACGGTTTCACGGCGGGTATCGCGTATGAAGTTCAAGGCCAGGTGTCGTGTCAGGCTGTACACCCAGCCTCGCGCAGAGCCACGCGCCGGATCGAAGGTGGCGGCACGGGTCCAGATGCGGATGAAGGCATCGTGGACAATGTCTTCGGCCATGGCATCGTCACGGGCGATACGCCGTGCCACCCCCAGCAACCTGGCGCCTTCGTGGTCGTAAAGCGCCTGCAATGCACTACGCTCGCCCATGGCACAGGCCTCGATGCAGCGCTGGAAGTCGAACGGAGGCGTGGGCAGGTTCAAGGTTGGGTCGATCCTCTTGTCACAGGCAGCCCCGGCTGGTGACCGGGGTGCCCATGAGCGTAGCTGAAGCCTGGCGGCACGCTTGCCTGGCCGGCTTCTACGGGTTGGCGGCCCAGAAAATGTAGTCGGCCTGGTAGCTGACGATCTGCTTCTCGCCCTTGTTCTGCGCCGTGCAGGCACTTTGCGGAGCAACGCCACCGCGCGTGGCCAGGCGCTGGACGAAGCTGATGCCGGTCATGGCGCCCTTGCCCTCGGCGGGATTGGCCTTTACCAACTGGAAGGGCAGGTCGCCCTTGGCTGCCGGCGCGATCGCCAGTTGAGTACCGGTGATCTTCGAACCATCCTTCGCCTGCCAGGTGGCTGGCGGGCCGAAGTAGTCGCCAACGGGTTTGCCCTGGCGGTCGTTGAGCACGGCTTTCGGGCCGACGAAGGTCCATTCGGTCTGGCCGGGCGCGTTGGCCTTGTCACGGCACTCATAGGTGATTTCGCCGACGCCGACGGTTTCCAGCGCCACCTTGTGGCCGTCCGGTACCTTCACGGCATCGGGAACAGCACTCTGGGCATGGGCGGTCGGTATCAGCATGGCCAGCGCAAGGCCGGACGCGATCAGGAACGGGACATGGATGATGTTCATCGAGCGATCTCCTGGTGGGGGGCGGCAGGGCAGATGTGCGTTGCCTGTGAAGTACTACCCGCCGGAGAGCCATCTGGATGCATGGAGGCGAAAATTCTTTCTTGTCCCGCGGATTTCGCTGTCAGCGGTTTGCCATCGACCGGGCAGCTATTCATACTCATCGCCTTGAAGCCAGCGGTGTCCGTGCATGTTCGTGCGGATCTAGACAGTGGCGCTCCTACCGTGAACTAGCCGTTTCCTCTGACGCGACGTGGAAGTGACGGATGTTCGAAAAACTCAAGCACCATGCCAGGCCCACGGGCCTGGTCGGGGTTCTGCTCGCGGCATCGCTGTTGGCGATGCCGGCGGGCGCCGCCGCGAAGTTCAAGGTGGTGACCACCTTCACCATCATTGCCGACATGGCCAGGAACGTGGCAGGCGATGCCGCCACGGTCGAGTCGATCACCAAGCCCGGCGCCGAAATCCACAACTATTCCCCGACCCCGGGTGACCTGCGCCGTGCCCAGGGCGCGCAACTGGTCCTGTGGAACGGGCTGAACCTGGAGCTGTGGTTCGAAAAGTTCTTCAAGCGCCTCGACCAGGTGCCGGGCGCGGTGGTTTCCCAGGGCATCGAGCCCATGGGGATCGCGGCCGGGCCCTACACCGGCAAGCCCAACCCGCATGCCTGGATGTCGCCACGCAACGCCTTGATCTACGTGGACAACATCCGTGACGCGCTGATGCGTCACGACCCGTCGAACGCCCAGGCCTACCAGCGCAATGCCGAGGCCTACAAGGCGCAGATCGAGGCGACCATCGCGCCGATTCGCGCGCGCATCGAGCAGATCCCGCCGGCCAGGCGCTGGCTGGTGAGCAGTGAAGGGGCGTTTTCCTATCTGGCCCGCGATTTCGGGCTCAAGGAACTCTACCTGTGGCCCATCAATGCCGATCAGCAGGGCACTCCGGCCCAGGTGCGCACGGTCATCGACACGGTGAGGGCCAACGCCATCCCCGCCGTGTTCAGCGAAAGCACGGTGTCCGACAAGCCGGCGCGCCAGGTCGCCCGGGAAACCGGCGCGCAGTACGGCGGCGTGCTGTACGTCGACTCCCTCAGCGGGACGGACGGGCCCGTGCCCACCTACCTCGACCTGTTGCGTGTCACCACGCAGACCATCGGCGATGGCCTGAGCGAGGTAGCCGGGCAATGAACGAATTCCAGCGTGCCGTGGAACAGGATGCGGCGTTGAGGAAGGGCATCGTCGTGCAGGGCGCCAGCGTGACCTATCGCAATGGTCATACGGCGCTGCAGGACGCCAGCTTCGAGCTGCCCATGGGCACCATCACCGCGTTGGTCGGCATCAACGGTTCAGGCAAGTCCACGCTGTTCAAGGCGATCATGGGCCTGGTGCGCCTGGCCGCGGGGCAGATCAGCGTGCTCGGCATGCCGGCCGCCGTGGCCTTGCGCAGCCATTGCACGGCCTACGTGCCGCAGTCGGAAGAGGTCGACTGGGACTTTCCCGTGCTGGTCGAGGACGTGGTGATGATGGGCCGTTATGGCCACATGGGCCTGCTGCGCATCGCGCGCAAGGCCGACTACCAGGCCGTGGATGCCGCGCTCGAGCGGGTCGGCATGAGCGCGCTGCGCAAGCGGCAGATCGGCGAGTTGTCCGGCGGCCAGCGCAAGCGGGTGTTCCTGGCCCGCTCGCTGGCGCAGGACAGCCAGGTCATCCTGCTCGACGAGCCCTTTACCGGCGTCGATGTGAAGACCGAGGACCAGATCATCCAGTTGCTGCGCGAGCTGCGCGACGAGGGCCGGATCATGCTGGTCTCGACCCACAACCTGGGCTCGGTGCCGGAGTTCTGTGATCGCGTGGTGCTGATCAAGCGTACCGTGCTGGCGCAGGGGCCGACCGACGAGGTGTATACCCGCGACAACCTCGAGCGTGCGTTCGGTGGCGTGTTGCGTCATTTCGCCCTGATCCAGGGCGATGGCCCGCTGCAGCCACCGGTGAGCGTGTTCAGTGACGACGAGCGTCCGTTGATCCTGCGGGATGGCCTGCCGGCGCGCCGCGAGTCCGCCGGCGAGGAGGACGCATGATCGAACTGCTGCTCGAACCCTTTGCCTATGGCTACATGCGCAACGCCATGTGGGTGTCGATGCTGGTGGGAAGCGTGTGTGCGTTCCTGTCCTGCTTCCTGATGCTCAAGGGCTGGTCGCTGATCGGCGATGCGCTGTCGCACTCGATCGTGCCCGGGGTGGCCGGTGCCTACATGCTCGGCCTGCCGTTTTCCCTCGGCGCGTTCTTCGCCGGCGCCCTTGCCTCGGCGGCATTGCTGTTCCTGCAACGCCGCACCCGGCTCAAGGAGGACGTGCTGATCGGCATGATCTTCACCTCGTTCTTCGGCCTGGGCCTGTTCATGGTTTCCCTGGCGCCGGCGGCGGTCAACATCCAGACCATCGTGCTGGGCAACATCCTCGCCATCACCCCGACCGACACCCTGCAACTGGCGATCATCGGCGTGGTGTCGCTGCTGGTGCTGCTGGCCCGCTGGCGAGACCTGATGCTGACCTTCTTCGACGAGAACCAGGCCCGGGCGGTGGGCATCCGGCCGACCCGCCTGAAACTGCTGTTCTTCGCCTTGCTGTCGGCGTCGACCGTGGCCGCGCTGCAGACCGTCGGCGCGTTCCTGGTGATCTGCATGGTCATCACCCCGGGGGCGACCGCCTACCTGCTGACCGACCGTTTCGAGCGCCTGCTGACGGTCGCGGTGGCCATCGGTGCGTCGACCTGCCTGGTGGGCACCTACCTGAGCTACTTTCTCGATGGCGCGACCGGGGGTGTCATCGTCGTGCTGCAGACCGTCATTTTCCTGCTGGTCTTCGTCTTCGCCCGCAAGCACGGGCTGCTGGCCGCCCGCCGACGGCGGCGGGATGCCCTGGAGGTGCAGGCATGAGCTGGCTGGACACCCTGTTGCAACCCTTCCAGTTCGACTTCATGGTCAGCGCCATGGTCATCGCGGTGCTGATCGCCATCCCGATGGCGCTGCTCTCGTGCTTCCTGGTGCTCAAGGGCTGGGCGCTGCTGGGGGATGCCATCGCCCATGCGGTGTTTCCCGGCGTGGTCATCGCCTACATCGTGCAGATTCCCTATGCCATCGGGGCTTTCCTGGCCGGCATGTTCTGCGCCGTGGCCACGGGCTTCCTCAAGCACAACAGCCGGATCAAGCAGGACACCGTGATGGGGATCGTCTACTCGGGCATGTTCGGCCTGGGCCTGGTGCTGTACCTGAAGATCGAGTCCGATGTGCACCTGGACCATATCCTGTTCGGCGACATCCTCGGGGTCGGCAGCCAGGACCTGTGGTTGTGCGCGGGCATCGCCGGGCTGACGGCGCTGGTCATCGGCGCCAAGTGGAAGGACCTGATGCTGCATACCTTCGATGCGGTGCAGGCGCACACGGTCGGCCTGCGCACGGCCTGGCTGCACTACGGCCTGCTGTGCCTGATCTCCCTCGCGGTGGTCGGGGCGCTGAAGGCCTCGGGGGTGATCCTGGCCATTGCCCTGCTGATCGCGCCGGGGGCCATCGCCGCGTTGCTGACCCGGCAGTTCCGCCACATGTTGTGGGTGTCGCTGCTGGTCGCCATCGGCTGCTCGTGCCTTGGCACCTACGCTTCGTTCTATCTCGACAGCGCACCGGCCCCGACCATCGTCATGGCGTTTGCCTGCCTGTTCTTCGGGGTGCTGGCCGGGCAGGCGCTCGGCCCGCGGCTGCGGGTGGGGAAGGTGCGGGGGTGAGGCATGCGCTGAATCACCGGGCCTGTGCGGCCGTCTGCACCAGCCAGGCCAGCAACGCCTTCATGGCGGGCAGCCGCTCCCGGCCCGGCGCGCAGACGGCCACGTAGCGCGGTCCCGGCAGGCTGATGTCGGGCCGCAGGGGCAGCAGCTCACCACGCTCCAGGCTATCGGCCACCAGGACGTTGCTTGCCAGCACCAGTCCATGGCCGGCGATGGCGGCACTCAAGGCGTAGTGCTCGTCATCGAACTCGCGCAGGCGCGCGCGTTGCAGCCACTCCGGGCAGCCCGCTGCCGCGCACCAGCGGTTCCAGTCGACCTGCGGGATCTGCCAGCACAGGTCGATCAAGCGCAACTGATCCACGTCCAGTCCGGCCAGCAGCTCGGGTGCGCCATACACCGAGAAGCGTTCGTTCATCAGTGGCTGGCTGAACAGCTTGGGGTCGGTGCGGCTGACCGTGCGGATGGCCAGGTCGATGCTGGAATCGCGCAACAGGTCCACCAGCTCGTTGCGGGTGTCGATGCGTATGTCGAACTGCGGAAAGGCGCGATAGAAGGCGCCCAGCCGGGGGATCAGCCAGGTCGCCGCCAGGCTGGGCGTGGTGCTGAGGGTCAGGCTCTGCGACGTGGTCCTGGGCAGGAAGTGCTCCAGGCTGCGGCTGATGTCCAGCAACGCGCGATGGGTCTGGCGATACAGCTGCTCGCCCTGTTCGGTCAGGGCCACGCCTTGCCCGGAGCGGTCGAACAGCAGCGTGCCGAGCCTGGCCTCCAGCGCCTTGACCTGATGGGAAATGGCCGCTGGCGTGACGGACAGTTCCTCGCCCGCTGCCTTGAAGCTGGCCAGTCGTGCCGCCGCCTCGAAGCTGCGCAGCGCATTGAGCGGAAGCGTGGAGAACACGGGTCACCTCGTGGCATGAATTGAATTGATGCGGGGTCAATTTATCTCATTTTTCCCGACCTGCCGGGGGCGTTAACGTGGCCGCCATTCGTTCGCTCCAGCCGCAGGTGCAGTGTCATGCAAGGTCCCCTTCGCAAAGTCGTCCAGGCCGTTCTCTATGAAGCCATCGCCATCGCCGTCCTGTCGCCCGCCATCGCGCGGGTCTACGACGCTGGCCTCGCCCACGCCGGCGCATTGTCCTTGATGCTGTCCGCCAGCGCGCTGCTGTGGAACGTGCTGTACAACTACCTGTTCGAGTGCTGGGAGGGGCGCCAGGCGAGTCGCGCGCGTACCCTGGGGCGGCGCTTGCTGCACTCGGCGGGGTTCGAGGGCGGGCTGGTGCTGCTATTGGTGCCGCTGGTGGCCTGGTGGCTGCAGATTTCCTGGTGGGCGGCGCTGGTGACCGACCTGGGGTTGTTCGTGTTCTTCTTCTTTTATGCGCTGGTGTTCCAGTGGAGCTTCGATCGGGTGTTCGGGCTGCCGGATTCGGCGCGGGGCGCGGAGGTGGTTGCCGGCGGCTCCGGAGGCTGATCGAGCCGCGCCGCCAGGCGGGCGCGACCAATCAGGAAGACATGGATGGAACAGTGATTTCGAATCCCCGGATGCATGCACATTGGCGCTTGTTTTCTGCCGGGCGGCTCGCCGTGAAAAAGCGCCCCGTATCGTTCTAAAGTGCGCACCGTCGCGGTCGATAATCCAGGGTACGCATGGACTCTATCTCCCCATAACAACACATGCGACTTTCAGCGCTAGCGTTTCCCCTTGCCAGAACTATAAATACCCGCAGGTGAAGTCATGAATATCAAACAGAAGTTGACCTGGGCGTTCGCGGCCATCGCGTGCGTCCCGGTCATCCTGGTCGCCGTTCTGGTCGTGCTGAATCTACGAGAAGGGGCCCAGGCCAATTTTCTCGACAGCAGCGGTCGCGAGATCCGCCAGATCGACAATGGCATGAAGCAGTTTTTCGATGGCATCAGCCAGAACGTCGACTTCGTAGCCAAGGACCCGCGCATTGTCGCGGCCAGAGACCTCAAGAACTACGCTGGCGCTGACGCCGCGCAAATTCCCCTCACCCAGACCAACAAGGAGTTGCTGGCGATATTCGATCAGTTCGCCAAGAGCCATCCGAGTACGGCCTACCTGTCGCTGGGGCTGAGCGACGGTGGCTACGCCAGCTGGCCGGACGACACCAAGCTGAGCAACTACGACCCACGCGTACGTCCCTGGTACAAAGCGGCCATCGCCGCGCCAGGCACCACCGTGCGCACCGGTGCCTACTACTGGGCACCGGACGATGTGACCCTGATCGGCACCGTGCACACGGTCGCCGATGCCGCCGGGAATATCCTGGGGGTGGTTGGCCTGGACGTGTCGCTCAAACAGCTCACCGAACTGGTGCGCAACATCAAGCTGGGGAACAGCGGTTACCTGATGCTGGTGGAAGCCAACGGCAACGTGCTGGTAGACCCCAGCGACGCCGGGCACAATTTCAAACCCCTGGCCGACCTGGGCCCCAACTACGCCGAACTCGCCAAGCGCGGCGATGGCGTGACTCAGATCGAGATCGATGGCGTGCCCTACATGGCCAACGTGGTCAGCTCCAAGGACCTGGGCTGGCGCTTCGTCGGTCTGATCGAGCGTGATGAAGTGATGGCCGACGCCACTCGCCTGACCTGGTTGATTGCGGCCATTGCCGCAGCATTGGCATTGGTGTTCGCGATTGTCGGTGCCAGCTTTGCCAGCGTCATCGTGCGTCCGATTCGCAGCGTGGCCGACGGCCTGCAGGAGATCGCCGAAGGCGAGGGCGACCTGACGCGCCAGCTCAAGGTGCAGGGCAAGGACGAAACCGCCAGCCTGGCGGGCTGGTTCAACCAGTTCCTGGGCATGATCGCGCAGTTGGTGCAGCGCATCGGCAGCGCCTCATCCGACCTGCAGACCGCCGCCGCCGACTCCAGCCAAGTGGCCAACAACATGAACCAGGCCGCAGGACGCCAGCGTGAAGCGGTGGAACTGGTGAGCACGGCGTTCAACGAAATGGTCGCTACTGCCAACGAAGTCGCGCGCTCGTGCAGTGCCGCCGCGTCGAGTGCCGACGCAGGCTACCGCGACGTGCATGACGGCCAGCAGTGCATCGGCGAGGCTACCGGCAGCGTGCTCAAGCTCAGCGAAGACCTGCAGAAGTCGACCCAGACCCTGCAGTTGCTGGAGCAGGACAGCCAGAACATCAACACCATTCTCGATACCATCCGTTCGATTGCCGAACAGACCAACCTGCTGGCGCTCAACGCAGCGATCGAGGCGGCGCGCGCCGGGGATCAAGGCCGAGGCTTCGCCGTGGTTGCCGACGAAGTCCGTGCCCTGGCTCGCCGGACAGCCGATTCCACCGGCGAGATCGACAGCTTGCTGGGCAATCTCGCTCGCCGCACCCAGGAAGTCACGCAGCAGATGCAAGGCAGCCTGCAGGTGTCCCACGCCAGTGTGGAGCGCATCCAGCAGGCACGTGACAGCTTCGACAAGATCCGTGGCTCCGTGGATTCGATCCGCGACCAGAATACCCAGATCGCCACCGCCGCCGAGGAGCAGCACCAGGTGGCCGAAGAGATCAGCCGGCACATCGCGCAGATCCATGCCGATGCCCAACTGGTCGAAGGCCTTGCCCACTCCTCGCAGACTGGCTCGGGTCGATTGACTGAAATCTCGGGTCAGCTCAAAGGACTGGTGGGGCGTTTCAACTATTAGTGTCGTGCCCCGAGTGAAAACGGTGAGCGATCACCGCGTTCACTCGGTCGGTTCCATTGTTCCGCTGAATGCTTCCGGCTTCATTGGTACAGATGCAGATCCTCGGCAGAGTCCACCTCACCCCATTCGCCGTTGTAGGCGAACGCCTGAATTGGCACCCGCCCTGCGTCGATCACCTGCTGCAGCGTGCCAGTCATGTGCGCCTTGTCCCTTTCCTCCGGGGGCATGGCGCAGCGCAGGCGGGCGATTTCCGCCCAGCCTTCGGGGGTGAACCGTAGCAATCCCATGTACTGGCCCTGGACATCCTCTACCGAGGTCGGTTTGCTGCCGATCTCGACCAGGGCGCCGCCAGGCGTCAGGCGGAAAGTCTCTGCATCGAGCAAAGGGTCGCCGAAGCGCTCGGTCCACAGTGCCAGCCAGTTCGGGTCATGGGTTATTGCCAGGGCATCGGTGCTGCTCATCAATGAGCGGACCGCTGCCGGGGTGTAGAAGATGTCGGAGTAGCTGACGATGCAGGGGCCGTCCTGCAGCCAGGACTCGGCACAGGCCAGGGACGACACCATGTTGGTCTGCGCCCAGCGCGGATTGTGGAACTCCAGCAGACCCTGCTCCGCCAGCAGCTCGCGCTTGTAGCCGGTGACGATGGCGATTTCGTCGATCCCTGCCTCGCGCAGCGCCGCAAGCTGCCACGCCAGCAGCGTCTTGCCACGCAGCTCGACCATGCACTTGGGGCGCTCGTCGGTGAGACTCTTCATGCGACTGCCCCGTCCGGCAGCCAGGATAATGGCTTTCACAGCAATTCCACCTCGTGGAGTTTGAATGGGTGCGTGTTCGCCCGGCGTCGCTCATTCACCGAACAGGGCTTTCAGCCTGGCGAGGTCATGCGCGGCGAAAACCGGTTCCCGTTCCGGGTGCCACATCCAGCCTTCCCAGGGCAGGCTGCAGTGGCGGATGGCTTCGATCTCGCCGTCTTCGCTGCGGGCCAGTACTTCGAAGTCTGCCGGGCAAGCGGCGAGGGTGAGCCGGTGATAGCTGTTCACCTCGGCGACAATCCGGCCCGAGAGCCGATGTCGTGTGCCTACATGGCCGTTGACCGGTTTCAAGCGGCCACCGGCCCAGTGCCCGATCATCTGCATGCCTCTGCAAACGCCGAGCACCGGCAGCGCGTTGGCCCGGGCATGCTCGAGCAATCTGGCTTCGGTCATGTCACGTTTCGGCTGCTCGCCGAGGTCGTTGCCGCCCGACAGTACGATGGCCTGCGGCGCCAGGGTGCCCAGCCATTCATGCAGGGCATCCGCGGCTGCCGTGCTGTCGTGTACTGGCCGGCACAGGGTGTTGGGCACCGGCACTGGCAGGCATCCGCTCGCCAGCAGGAAGTCCACCAGTTGCTGGTCCAGCGCATCGCGGGTTTCGCCGCGCTCGACCAGCACCTCCACGCGCTGGCTGACCGCGACCACCTTCATGCCAGCACCTCCAGCAGGCGCCCGGAGCAGTCCATGCGCAAGCGTTGTGCCGCCGAGCAGCGACGGTAGAGGACCTCGCCGGTGCCAATCACCGCCGGCAGGCCCAGTTCGCCTGCGCGGATCGCCATGTGCGAATTGGCGCCGCCCCAGGCCGTGATCAGGCCAGCGATCGGGTAGGCGAACAACCAGTCGAAGCCGGGGTCCGCGTTGGGAATGCAGACGATTGCCCCGGCCAGCTTGTCCCGGTCATCACTGCCGACCACCAGCGCGGTGACCTGCTTCTGGGTGATGAAGTTGGGCGCGGTTTCGGGCCATTCGAAGGACCAGACATCCTCCGGACGGGTAATGACAGGGGGGAGGGACAGCCTGAGCGTGCGTTGATAACGGGCCTTGCCCTGCTCGACGCTGCGCAGCAGCAGGTCCTTCTGATCCGTTGCCGCGACGTGCATTTCCTTCAGCGCATTGATGTCGCAATAGGCCATGTCTTCACGGCTGATGCCGTGCTGGGCGCCCACTTCGGCAATCAAGGCCAGGGCGTCGGAGAGGTTGCGAGTGAAGTGGAACTTGGCCAGCTCGCGCAGTTCTATCCCGCTTTGCATGAAGTCCAGCAGGCCGACCGGATCGGGCTGCAGGCCATGCTTCTCCAGTTGCCTGACGATTTCGCGCATCTGCGGAAGGGTCAGCGAGAAGGGCTTTGCCGGTTCGGGCACGGCGGGGCGCTGGTTCCAGTCGAAGTACAGCTCCGGTGCCTCGTCGTAGCGAGGCGATAGGATGTCATAGGTGCCCGGGCGCAAGTGGCCGTAGCGGGCGAGGAAGGTCGCCTTGTCCAGGCTGGCGCGGTCCCGTGCCAGTTGGCCGCTGACGGTCGAGACGCCGCCCATGAAGCCGTCGTAGTCGGCCTGGGAGAACACGCCCACCGTGACCAGCGACTTGAGCATCTGCACCGCGACGAAGCCGGCCCGGGCCAGGCCGGCGAAGGGCAGGGTGCCGTAGCGCTTGGCATCCTCCAGCAGCCAGTAGATGCGGTCGAGCGGATCGGCGTTGGACGCAAGCAGTTCCTCACGCCGTGCCTGGAGCGTTTCGAGCTTGCTGGCATCGGCCCGCCACAAGCCCTCCTTGGGATGGACGATGCGGTTGGTCAGCTTGCGCAGGCTGTTGCTGATGTCTTCCAGTTCGTGCGCCTGGAAGCCGGCATCCGCCAGGCGTTCCAGGCGCTGCGACAGGTCCAGCGTGTAGCAGGAGAAGACCACCTCGAACTCGACCTTGTCGTGGAGTGCAGGCTCGGTGAGCAGCCGGTCGATGTAATGGTCGACCAGTCGCCCGGCCAGGCCCTCGTCGAGGTCCGCGGGGATGAACGAGTTGAACGAGAGGCGTACATCGATGTAGGGCAGCCCGAAGAAATGCGGCATCAACGGAAAGCTGCGCAGGTTGCGATAGCCGTAGTTGTGCCGCTGGTAGGCCCAGATGGAGTCGGTCACCAGATCGCGATACAGCGAGAGGGCCAGGGGCTTGGGGCGCACGCCGATGATTTCCGCGGGGTTCCAGTCCGGCATCACTCCATAGACGGTGCGCTGGCCCATCAGGAAGGGGTGCGGCTGCATGCCCCGGGCCACCTTGCGCTGGATGCTGTCCAGCCGGGCGGCCTGGTCGGCGTCTGGCTCGGCGGCTGCGGACAGGATCAACGGGCGGGCTTGCAGCAGCCAGAGGGTTTGGCCCTCGGCTTCGTGCGTGAAGGCGAACTCGCAATCGACGGGCGTTGCCCCGAACAGCACGAGCAACTCTTCAAGCAGCCTGACGACGGGCGCGAGGTCTGGCGGGGCGGGCACCTCGCTGAGCGCTGCCTGCTGCCACAGGCGCCCGCACATGCCGCCCGTGACGGAGGCGGTGTCGCCGCCCTCGGACCAGTTGACTATCCGGTAGGGCGCACAGGTGTTTGGGTCGTGGGAAAAAGCCACGCCGGAGCGCAGCACATGCTTCAGCATCGGCTGAATCAGTACCTCGTCCTCCGGCTGTGCTTCGCCATAACTGGCGATCACCCGTTCGATCGCGGACTCCAGGCCCGCGTCGTCGACATCGGCAACCGAAAGGAAGGCGCCGGCCCCCGATGTCTGCGCGCTGTCTTCACGCAGGCAACTGGAGCGCACGATCCACGTGCCCTCGCCAAGTCGCCCACGCACATCGCGCAAACACGCCTGGCGCCCTGCCTGCCACTCGCCAACCGTGAACGACAGCAGGTTCGCGATACGCGCCGAGCCGAGACGGCCCTGCAAGCTGGCCAGGGTTCCCGCCTTGGTGGAGAAATGCAGCGCCATCGGCATTATCTCAGCTGGGCCATCCAGATATTGGTCGAATACGGAATCCTGATCGAAGGGGTGCCGAGGCTCTTCAGATAATCATCGATGGCGCTGATCACCTCAGCGAACTTCGCCCCGGCCTGACGCTCGAGCGTCGCGTGGGAGCGCCAGGCCTCCAGGCATTCCTCGATACGCTGTTCATGGGTGACGCGGGCATCGAGATGCACTACCGGGCCGAACAGGCCGCTGTCGTCGATGACGGCGGTCTGGTCTTCACGGCGGGTGCCGTAGCCATAGCCCTGGACACGCTCCTTGATGATGGCTTCGATCTGCGCCTGGATTGGATCATCGAGGTGGCGATGGTTCCACATGCAGGCGAACCAGCCCCGGGGCTTGAGGATGCGCGCGGTTTCCTTGAGCGCCTGCTGGCGGTCGCAGACATTGAAGGAGCTGCCGAAGGTGACCATGTCGAACGCTTCGGCTGCCTGTCCGGTGGCCTCGCCGGTGCCTTCGTGCCAGGCGACGTTGGCCAGCTCGGCGGTGCGCTTGATGCCGTTGTTGCGCATGGCATCGTTGGGCTCCACGGCCATGACATCGAGGCCGCGTGCGGCCAGCATCATGGTCAGGTGCGCCACGCCTGCGCCAACGTCGCAGAAACGGTCGCCTTTCTCGGTACCGGCGACCGACAGCATCGCGTCGATCGCGGCATCGGCGTAGTCGGGACGCTTCAGGTAAGCGTCAGCCAGGATGGTGTAATCCCATTCGGTTTTCATGCGGGTTTCCTTTTGTTGAAGCGGTGCAGCAAGTCGGCAGCCAAGGCCCTTGCCGAGCGCTCGGGTTCGAATTCCACCACCCAGTCGGGTGCGCTCGGTTCATCGATCGGCAGGTCAAGCCCCGCGACGTTGCACAACTCACCGGCGTCGAATCGTTTGTAGATGTGCTTTGGGTCCCGGCGACGCAGTTCTTCCTGCGGAACCTTCAAGTAGACCTCGAAGTAGCCCGGCAGGTGCGCGCGATTCCAGGCATGGACTTCGTGAAACAGCGAGATGGTCGCGATCACCACGACATGTCCCTGGGCAGCGATCAGGCGGCACAGCTGCGCGTAACGCATGGCCAGCGCCAATCGGCCGTCCCTGCCGTAGTGGTGCGGTTGCTCGGTGGTTGTACCGAACACCTCGCGCAACTCATCTCCGTCCAGCAGGATGACCGGGCGACCCTGTCCCCTGAGCCCCTCCGTCAACGCCCTGGCCAGGGTCGATTTTCCCGCCCCCGACAACCCGGTGATCCACACCACGTGTCCGCTGTCGTCAGTGTTCATGGCGACGCTATCCATGGGTTGCAGGCATCGAGGCGCCTTCGTGCACCTCGCCGGTGGCCGCCATTTCAAAATAGCGGAACCTGGATTCATGCTGCATTTCAACCAGTTCCAGGAAGACTTCCTCGGGGTGATGGAAGCCGCCGAATTCGCACTCATGGAACTTGCGGTAGATGGCGTAGTGCTGCTCGGGAGCGAGCAACGAGAAACCGTGCAGCAGCTCCTTGAGTTCGTCGCCGTTCCTGGCGATGGGCAGATGGCTGTCCATCTGCTGCAGCCAGGCGTTGACCACCGGATGGCTGGCGCTGTCGGCCGGTACGTAATAGATCGGCAGGCGGCAGGTATTGAGCATGAAAGACACGCCACCGCTGGAGGCGTCGGTGATGATCGTGTCGCAGCGGCGGTAGAACTCGTCGCTGCGCCCCTTGGTTTCGTCGATCTCGATCCATGGGTAGCGCGAGAGCTGCTCGCACATCTCCTTGATAAAGGGATGTTCGAAGTCCGTCATGTAGGGGCGCAGCAGGATGGTCGCGTGGGGCACCTGGGCCTTGACCGCATTGATGACCTCCACCATGTTTTCGAACAGCGACGCGCCGTCCGGGCAGATGCCTTTTTGCGTGGGGAGGATGCCCACGACGTAGCTGTCGTGCCGGCGCGGAAACTCGGGTGGGGTCTCCAGGATCGCCGGGATCTTCACCGGCAGGGTGGAGATCGCGCTGGTTCGGCGAAGGTCCGAGCGCTGTGCCGTGAGCCGGAGCGGCAGGCCTTCATGGCGCTCCTGCCGGTAGAGCCGCATGCCGTCTTTCAGCAGGGCGAAGAATGACCGAGAGGGCGCGACGATCGCATCGAAAAAGGACATCAGGCTGGACGCGTAGTGTTTGTCCTTGATCGGCATGCCCACATTGCCGTGGGAAATGAACACCGCGAAGTTGGACTCGTCGATGGCCCTGCCAATGAATGCATCGTTCGAGATGATCACTTGCGACTTCAGGCGGACGATGAACTCCACCTCGACATCCTCGACCGGATAACCGAGTGCCTGTTCCGCTTCATACTTGCTCACGCCGGTAAGCCTGGTGTTGAGCACGATACAGTTGTACCGGTGGCGAAGGGCGTTCAGGGCCGGCAGCAGGTATTCCAGGTAGGTTTTGCCACCATTCTGGACATTATTCAGCAGATAGACGCTTTTCATGGTGAGAGTCGCACTTCAAAAGCCTTCCTGGGCGCAGTTGCTTTTAATCAGGCGGGGCGGGATAAAGTTGGCACATGGCATATTCAACATGAAATTATGACAAAAATTCGTTGAATAACAATGGCTTGTGAATTAAGGCGCATAAGCTGTCTGAAAAACTTCATGAAGCTATCACGCCAGCCCGGACGCCGACAACCAACGCGCCTTTGAACAGTCCTCCAGGACGGTAGTTTTCAGTCGATGAGTGGAACACGATCGATGCAATGGACTGAAAACTCGATGATCTCACTGAATTCAGAAGACGTTTACAGGCTGTCCGGATCGCCGAAGAACATCTGAATCCGCGACCGCAACCACTTCTCCCCCGGATCGTTGTCCTGCGCCCCGCGCCAGGCCATGTGCAGTTCGAAGGTGCGGGTCTCCAGCGGCAGTTCTTCTGCACGCAGACCACCTGCGGCGGTGAGGATATCGGCGGTGTAGTCCGGCACCGTGGCGACGATGTCCGTTCCGGTCAGCAGGCTCCCCAAGCCATTGAACTGCGGCACTGCCAGCACCACGTGGCGCTGGCGTCCGACCTTGGCCAGTTCTTCGTCGATGAAACCGCTGAGGTCCCCGGCGAACGACACCAGGGCGTGGGGGCGCTTGCAGAAATCATCCAGGCTCAAGGCGCCCGGCACGCTGTCCGCGCGCAGCAGCTTGGGCTTGCTGCGGCGCAGCACCTTGCGCTTGGCATTGGCCGGCAGGTCGTCGGTGTAGCTGACGCCGACGGAGATTTCGCCGGAGGCGAGCAGGGTCGGCATCAGCAGGTAGTTGACCCGCCGCACCACCAGCACCACCCCCGGCGCCTCGGCGCGCACGCGCTTGAGCAGCAGCGGCAGCAGGGCGAACTCGGCGTCGTCGGACAGGCCGATGCGGAACACCGCGGTGCTGGTGGCCGGGTCGAAGTCGGCGGCGCGGCTGACCGCCGTGGAGATGGAATCCAGCGCCGGCGAGAGCAGGGCGAAGATCTCCACGGCGCGCGCCGAGGGCTCCATGCTGCGTCCGGTGCGCACGAACAGCGGATCGTCGAACAGGGTGCGCAGGCGCGACAGCGCCGCACTGATCGCCGGCTGGCCGAGGAACAGCTTTTCCGCGGCGCGGGTCACGCTGCGTTCGTGCATCAGGGTCTCGAAGACGATCAGCAGGTTGAGATCGACGCGGCGCAGGTCGTTACGGTTCATCGGCTTCGCTTCGCTGGCGGTGTGGGGCAAGGGATGAATCTTACGGACAAAGGCGTTACCCTGCATCGGTTATATGGCGGCAGGCGAGTGTACGACGAGCCCCCCTGCATGAGCCCAATCGATGACAGGCATGTCGACTATTAATGACCACTGATGGTCTAACCATGAAAGCCCCGATAGAGTTCAGGGCATTAGAGGTTCACTAGGCGAGGTTTGCGATGTCCCGCATGATCCGTTTCCACAAGTTCGGTCAGTCCGAGGTGCTCAAGATAGAGGAGCTGCCAACGCCTGCGCCGGCTGCCGGGGAAGTGCAGATTCGTGTCCAGGCGATCGGCGTCAGCTGGTATGACGTGCTCTGGCGGCAGAATCTGGCGCCGTCCCAGGCGCGTCTGCCGGCCGGTATCGGCCACGAGATGGCAGGCGTGGTGACGGCCGTGGGCGAGGGCGTCGAGGACCTGGCGGTCGGCGACCAGGTCGCCAGCTTCCCGGCCACCAGCCCCAACGACCACCCGGTGTACGGCGAGATCATCGTCCTGCCGCGCACGGCGCTGACCCGCTACCCGGACATCCTCACGCCGATCGAGGCCAGCGTGCACTACACGCCGTTCCTGATGGCCTACTTCGCCTATGTCGACCTGGCCCGGGCCAAGGCCGGGCAGACGGCGCTGATCACCGATGCCAGCCACTGCGCCGGGCCGTCCTTCGTGCAACTGGGCAAGGCCCTGGGGCTGAAGGTGATCGCTGCCACCCGCGACGCCGCGGAGCGCGAGCCGCTGCTCAAGCTGGGGGCCGACAAGGTGATCGTCACCGAGGAGCAGGACCTGGTCATGCAGATCAACAAGATCACCGACGGTCGCGGTGTCGACATGGTGCTCGACGGCCTCGGCGGTCCGCAGATGTCCTTGCTCGGCGATGTCCTGGCACCCCGTGGCAGCCTGGTGCTGTACGGCCTGCAAGGCGGCAACCAGACGCCATTCCCGGCCTGCGCGGCGTTCCAGAAGAACATCCAGTTCTTCGTCCACTGCATCAGCAACTTCACTGGCAAGCCGGAGCTGGGCATCACCCAGGACCAGGTCGCCCTGCACCGGGCCCTGCGTGACATCAACCAGTTCACCGCGGACCGCCAGTTGCTGCCGCAGATCATCCAGGTCTACCCGTTCGAGCGGGTGACGGATGCCCACCGGCACATGGACGAATGCCCGTGCGGCGGTCGCGTGGTCCTCGAATTGCCCGACGCCTGACCTGCCGTTTCGCGCGCTCCCACCAAGCCCGAGGATCCCTCGGGCTTTTTTGTGAAATTTGCCTCAGAAAATTTCAGAAATTTCCTATTAGTCTTCTGCGGACTCGCGGCAGCGCTTGGGCTATGTTGTTGCTGTCGGAATCAAGCGGTTTCGACGTCCGTAGAATTACATGACAAGCCAGAAAGGCTGACGGCCTCTTGTTGTATAAGTTGTTTCATTGCGCAGAAAACTTACCGCAGATTGTCATCTCAAGGAGCGAGATATGTGCACCGAATTACCTGATGTTCCTCAGGGCCCGCCGCACGGGCCTCAGCTCCCCTGGCCAGACGCGTTGACTCGGCACACTTCGGTTTGTCGGTACTCTTCGTAGGAAGTTAAGAAAATTCCTACAGTTTAAACAGGTTCCGCTGCGAATAATCCACGACACAAGACAGGCCAACTTGGCTGAGTGCTGCTGCGCGGGCATTTGGCACGTTCTCACTTGTTGCGATAACCATCAGGGAATTGAATATGGGCGCGATTCACGACCAAGCCATGCAATATGTCTATCAGCAAGTTCTGCATCGACTGCTCGAACGCATGACCCAGGGGCAGCGTGCCTCCCTGCAGTTGCTGATCCAGCGCCTGCTGGTGGTGGCTGGCGGTCTCGAATGCATCGCCGGGCTCAAGGTCATGCTGGTGCACACCGGCGGTCGCGACAGCACCCAGACCCTGGCCTTCCTGCGCGCCGCGCAACTGACCCTGGCGGCGCGTTCCCCGGCCACCTTCACCCTGCGCGTGGCGACGGCGCGGCACAGCGACATGCCGGCGGTGGTCCTGAGCAACATCGAGCGGGCGTTCGCCGCGCTGGTGGTGCACGACGATCCGCGGGTCGAACTGCTGATGGTCGAGGACGCCCAGGTCCGCAGCTTCGATGTGCGCCAGCCGATCTCGCGGGTGCAGCAGCAGGCCGACCGCCACGCGGTGCTGATGGCCGGGCACCTGAGTGGTGGTGACACGCGCCTGGCCCTGGCGCATCGGCAATACCTCGACCTGGCCGACCTGCACCGCCTCGGCGCGACCTGGAACGGCGGCGTGGATGTGCTGGTCACCGGTGAGCCTGCCTCGAAACGCAAACGTTTTCTTGCCACGGCATTGCGCATGCAACGCGCCACTGGCGTGCCGCGCATGCGTCCGCTGGAGGCCTTTTCCCGTGGCCTGTTCGAGGTGGTCACGGCGCTGCGCGAGGAGTACCGCGTGCCGGCGCCGGAAGCCGTGGCGGACAAGTCGTTCGAGCCGCGGGTGCGCATGCCGCGGGTGATCGCGGTGGACGACCTGGTGCTGGATCCGGCCTGCGCGCATGGCCCGTTGCTGCACGACCTGCTGCGCTACCAGCATGACGAATGGGCTTTTGCCTTTGCGCCCAGCGAAGCCGGTAACCCCTTGCTGCGCCTGCACTTGCAGGGCCTGCGCGACGAATTCGTCGCCGGCGGCGACTACCAGGCGTGCCTGGCCGAGGGGCTGCAGCGCAGCGAGGCGGGCATGCAGCGCGAACAGGTGCCGCAGGCCTTGCGCGAGCAGATGCTCGATCCGTGGCTGAAGGGCGAGGACCTGCAACAGGTGCGCCGCCTGGCCGGGGATTTCGCCTCCCAGGCCTGGGGTGTCAGCGAGGCGCAACTGGTCTGCCTGCTGTTCGCCCCGATCGTCGGCCAGGGCAGGGGGCTGGAGGATTTCCTGCGCCGTTGCCACCCCGGCATGCTGGTGGCCTTGCCCTATCTGCACAAGGCGCTGCAGGGCCTGCCGGCCACCGAGCCGGTGGTGCAATGGCTGACCGGCACCAGCGGCCTGCCGATGGTCACCCTGCAGGCGCTGTACCGGCGCAATCGCCTGGACGAGCAGCGCAACCGCTGATCCCCGGCGGTTGCCAAGGGCAATGATCTGTATGTATAACCAGTGCCCGCCCAATGCTGGTTATGCACGCCGTGATCGCCGACTCCCTCAACGACCCGTTCTACTACCTGCACAACTTCCGCCAGGTGCTGGACTGGCTGCGCCTGCGCTACAGCGATCTGCTGGATGGCGAGGAACGGGCCTTCATCGAGGGCTTCGCCGGGTTGCCGCGGGCGAGCCAGGCGTTGCTGGTGCGCATGGTGATGCGCAAGGGCGTGCTGTTTCGCGAACGCCGCCTGGTGTACGACGAGATCGGCCCGACCCGCCAGGCCATGGCGCCGCTGCTGGCACTGGGCTGGGTCGACAGCGAGGCGCCACTGGCCCTCGAGGAGCTGTTCCAGGTCCTGCTCAAGGATGAGATCAGCATCTGTTTCGCCGCCTCGCTGAGCCGGCCCAGGGCGGCCAAGGCCGATCTGCTCGAGCAACTGCGCGACCTGCCTGCCGAGCCGCGGCCGCTGCGCGAGTGGTGGCCGGGGTGCAGCGACGCGATCTATGTCCTGCGCCAGCAGGCCGTCTGCGACCGCCTGCGCCTGCTGTTCTTCGGCAACCTGTACCAGGACTGGTCGGAATTCGTCCTCGCCGACCTCGGCCTGCTGCGTTACGAGCAGGTGGATTTCGGCGCCGATTCCCGGGCCTTGCGCGAGCGCGCCGATGTCGAGCTGTGCCTGGCCTTGCACGCGTGCGCCGAACAACTGCAGGGCGAAGTCGACATCGACCTGCTGCTGGGCCGCCTGCAAGGCCTGCGGAGCGACAATCCCTGGCTGCAGCGCCGTCGGGCCAAACTGCTGTACCAGCTCGGCTACCTGTGCGAGCGCGCTGGCGACTGGACGCGGGCGCTGGCGATCTATCCCGGGTGCGGCCATCCCCAGGCCCGCGAGCGGCATATCCGGGTGCTGGAGCACAGTGGCGAGCATCACCTGGCGCTGCGACTGGCGACCCTGGCCGCCGAATGCCCGGGCAACGCTGCCGAAGCCCAGGCCCTGAGCCGCATCCTGCCGCGGTTGCGGCGCAAGCTGGGTGGTCCGCCGCAACCGCGACGCAAGGCCCAGGCCATCAGCCGCCTCGACCTGACCCTGCCGGTCGAGTGGGCCGGCCTCGGCGTCGAGCGGGCGGTGCTGGTGCACTTCGAGCAGGCCGAGGCGCCGGTGCACTACGTCGAGAACACCCTGTTCAACAGCCTGTTCGGCCTGCTGTGCTGGCGGGCGATCTTCGCGCCCTTGCCCGGGGCCTTCTTCCACCCGTTCCAGAGCGGCCCGCAGGACCTGCTCGACGCCGGTTTCCACGGCCGCCGCGCCGAGCTGTTCGAAGAGTGCCTGGCGCAACTGGACGATGGCCGCTACCGCCAGGCCCTGCGCGATACCTACCAGGCCAAGCACGGCCTGCAATCGCCGTTCGTGTACTGGGAGCTGCTGACCCCGGAGTTGCTGGAGCTGGCCCTCGACTGCCTGCCGCCGACGCACCTGAAGCAGTGCTTCCTGCGCCTGCTCGAGGACATCCAGGCCAACCGCGCCGGCATGCCCGACCTGATCCAGTTCTGGCCGCAGGAGAAGCGCTACCGGATGATCGAGGTGAAAGGGCCGGGCGACCGCCTGCAGGACAACCAACTGCGCTGGATCGAGTTCTGCAGCGCCCACGGCCTGCCGGTGGATGTCTGTCATGTGCAGTGGGCCGAGGCATGAGCTATCGGGTGGCGGTGCGCACCCTGTGCGAGTTCACCGCCAAGGTCGGCGACCTGGACCTGCGCTTCACCCCGTCGCCGACGGCCCAGGAAGGCATCGCCGGACATCGCCGGCTCGTCGCGCGGCGCGGTGAAGGCTACGAGGCGGAAGTGGCGCTGGAGGGCAGCTTCGGCGAACTGCAGGTGCGCGGCCGCGCCGACGGCTACCTGCCGGCGCGCAATTGCCTGGAAGAGATCAAGACCCACCGCGGCGACCTCGCCAGCCAACCGGACAACCACCGGCAACTGCACTGGGCCCAGGCCCGGGTCTATGGCTGGCTGCTGTGCCAGCAACGCGGGTTGGCCTCGATCGACCTGGCACTGGTCTACCTGGAGGTGGACAGCGACCAGGAGACCCGCTTCGAATGCCGTGCCAGCGCTGCCGAGCTGGAGCGCTACTTCCATGAGCTGTGCCGGCGCTTCATCCAGTGGGCCGAAGCCCAGGCGCGCCGCCTGGCGCAGCGCGATGCCGGGCTGAATGCCCTGGGTTTTCCCTGGCCGAGCTTCCGCAAGGGCCAGCGCGAGCTGGCGGAGACCGTGTACAAGGCGGTCAGTACCGGGCGCTGCCTGATGGCCCAGGCCACCACCGGTATCGGCAAGACCCTCGGCACGCTGTTCCCGCTGCTCAAGGCCATGCCGCGCCAGTCGCTGGACAAGATCCTCTTCCTCACCGCCAAGACCCCGGGGCGCGCCCTGGCCCTGGATGCCGTGCGCCAGGTGCTCCGCGGCAGTCCGCAACTGCCCTTGCGCAGCCTGGAACTGGTGGCCCGCGACAAGGCCTGCGAGTACCCCGGCACGGCCTGCCATGGCGAGGCCTGCCCGCTGGCGAAAGGTTTCTACGATCGTCTGCCCGCTGCCCGGGAAGCGGCCATGCAACTGCCGCTGCTGGACAAGGCCCAGGTCAGGGAGGTGGCCCTGGCCCATCAGGTCTGCCCCTATTACCTGGCCCAGGAACTGGCCCGTTGGGTCGACGTGCTGGTGGCCGACTACAACTACTACTTCGACCAGAGCGCCTTGCTCTTCGCCCTGGCCCAGGCCGACCAGTGGCGGCTGGCGCTGGCGGTGGACGAGGCGCACAACCTGGTGGAGCGCGCCCGGCAGATGTACAGCGCCAGTCTCGACCAGGGCCAGTTGCAGGCGCTGCGCCGTGAGCCGCCGGCGGGCCTGGGCGGCGCATTGCAAGGCCTGAACCGCGAGTGGAACCGCCTGTACAAGGACCAGCTGGCGCCATACCAGGCCAGCGATGTGCTGCCGGCGGCCTTTCTCAAGGCCTTGCTGCGCTGCGTCGGGCTGATCCAGGAACTGATGAACCGTACCCCGCAGGCGGTGGACCCGGCACTGCTGCAGTTCTTTTTCCAGGCCCTGCAGTTCAGCCGCCTGAGCGAGGCGTTTGACGGCCACTTCCTCTTCGACATCAGCCAGCGCGGGGCAGGGCGGCGGCGCCTGGCCACCCTGTGCCTGCGCAACGTGGTGCCTGCTCCGCTGCTCGCTCCGCGCTTCGCCGCGGCGCGCAGTGCCGTGCTGTTCTCCGCGACCCTCGGTCCGCGCCATTTCTATGCCGACCTGCTCGGCCTGCCCGCCGATACCGCCTGGCTGGAGGTGGATTCGCCGTTCGTGGCCGAGCAACTGCGGGTGCGCATCATCAGCGAGGTGTCGACCCGCTACCAGCACCGGCAGGCCTCGCTGGCGCCCATCGTCGAGCTGATCGCCGGGCAGTACCGCGAGCAGCCGGGCAACTACCTGGCGTTCTTCAGCAGTTTCGATTACCTGCAGCAGGTCGCCAGCCTGCTGGCCGAGCGTTATCCGGCCATCGTGCAATGGACGCAGTCGGCCGGGATGGACGAGGCGCAGCGCCAGGACTTTCTCCAGCGCTTCGTCGAGGATGGCCGCGGTATCGGCTTCGCCGTGCTCGGCGGTGCCTTCGGCGAAGGGGTGGACCTGCCCGGCAGCCGGCTGATCGGCGCCTTCATCGCCACCCTCGGGCTGCCCCAGGTCAACCCGGTCAACGAACAGCTCAAGCAGCGCATGGCCAGCCTGTTCAGCGCCGGCTTCGACTACACCTACCTTTACCCTGGGGTGCGCAAGGTGATCCAGGCGGCCGGGCGGGTGATCCGCGGGACCGAGGACCGCGGGATGGTCATGCTGATCGACGACCGTTTCGCTGAAGCCCGCGTGCGCCGCATGTTCCCGTCCTGGTGGGCGCCGGAAAATTAACTGCCGTGTGGGAATCTTCGCCGTCGCCAGACGGTCGAAGTGCCAGTAAACTGTTGTGTTTTCATCACCCTGAAACTCCATTCTTGAGGTTTTGCATGAAGCTCAGTCCTCTGGCGGGCAAACTGGCCCCGGCCTCCGTGCTGGTCGATATCCCACGCCTGCTGACCGCCTACTACACGGGTCAGCCCGACGCCAGCATCGCCACCCAACGCGTCGCCTTCGGTACGTCCGGGCATCGCGGCAGTTCCCTGGACCTGAGTTTCAACGAGCACCATGTCCTGGCCATCAGCCAGGCCATCTGCCTGTACCGCCAGGCCCAGGGCATCGACGGCCCGCTGTTCATCGGCGCCGACACCCATGCCCTGTCGACCCCGGCCCTGGCCAGTGCCCTGGAAGTGCTGGCGGCCAACGGCGTCGAGGTGATGCTGTCGAAGGACGACGAGTACACTCCGACCCCGGCGGTTTCCCACGCCATCCTCTGCCACAACCGCGGCCGTAGCGCCGGCCTGGCCGACGGCATCGTCATCACTCCCTCGCACAACCCGCCGCAGAGCGGTGGCTTCAAGTACAACCCGCCCAATGGCGGCCCGGCCGACAGCCATGTGACCAAGTGGATCGAGGCCAAGGCCAACGAACTGCTGGCCGACGGTCTCAAGGGTGTCAAGCGCATGCCCTACGAGCAGGCCCTGAAGGCGTCCACCACCCATCGCCACGACTACGTCGGCAGCTATGTCGCCGACCTGGTCAATGTCATCGACTTCGACGTGATCCGTGGCGCCAACCTGCGCCTGGGCGTCGATCCGCTGGGTGGCGCCGGGGTGCGCTACTGGTCGGCCATTGCCGAGCACTACAAGCTGAACCTGGAAGTGGTCAACGATGCAGTCGATCCGACCTTCCGCTTCATGTCCGTGGACTGGGACGGCCAGATCCGCATGGACCCGTCCTCGCCGTATGCCATGCAGGGCCTGATCGGCCTGCGCGAGCGCTTCGACGTGGCGTTCGCCTGCGACCCGGACCATGACCGCCACGGCATCGTCACGCCGTCCGGCCTGCTGGCGCCGAACAACTACCTGGCGGTGGCCATCGACTACCTGTTCCAGCACCGTCCGCAATGGCGCGCCGACGCTGCGGTGGGCAAGACCGTGGTCAGCAGCGGCCTGATCGACCGCGTCACCGCGCGCCTGGGCCGTCGCCTGTACGAAGTGCCGGTGGGCTTCAAGTTCTTCGCCGACGGCCTGTTCGACGGCTCCCTGGGCTTTGGTGGCGAGGAGAGCGCGGGGGCATCCTTCCTGCGCCTGGACGGCAGCGTCTGGGCCACCGACAAGGACGGCCTGATCCCGGCCCTGCTGGCCGCCGAGATGACCGCCCGCACCGGTCGCAACCCGGCCCAGGCCTATGCCGCGCTGACCGCCGAACTGGGCGAGCCGTTCGCCACCCGCGTCGAGGCCAAGGCCAACCCGCAGCAGAAGGCGCTGCTGAGCAAGCTGGCGCCGGAGCAGGTGAAGTCCACCGAACTGGCCGGCGAGCCGATCGAGCAGATCCTCAGTCACGCGCCGGGCAACGACCAGGCCATCGGCGGTCTCAAGGTGATGACGGCCAACGGCTGGTTCGCCGCGCGGCCGTCGGGCACCGAGGACATCTACAAGATCTACGCCGAGAGCTTCATCGACGATGCGCACCTGCAGCGTCTGGTGGCCGAGGCCCAGGAACTGGTGGACAAGGCGATCGCCTGAGTGCTCGACGGCCTCATCGCTGGCAGGCCAGCGATGAGGCCGTTGGCCACACCCTTCACCCTCAGCTCCAGTGCATCTTTCACTCCCGCCTCTAATCCCCTGATTTACCTGACAATCGCCACTGTCCCATTGCGCGCGAATGGGGTAAAACTTCCGACTCATGTGTTTCCCCAGCCGGAGTCGGTGTGTCAGACAAGCTTCCCCCGCAACCCCAGGACCTCACCCCGCCCGCCCAACTGCCATGGCTCAGGCGCCTGGCTGCGCGCATGCTCGGTCGCGGCCTCAATCGCCTGAGCGCACAGCACCGCGATTCCTGGTTCCAGGGCCATGCCAGTGGCCAGCGCACCGGCCATGCCGACGGCCTGCGCGAAGGCTACGAGCAGGGCCGCGCCGATGGCTACGAGGCCGGGCGCCAGGTCTTGGTGATCCGCGACAGTCGCCCCGACGCCCATGCCGTGCCGGGCCTGGACGACAGCCTGTTCGACGACTGGCGCCTGCCGCTCGGTGCGGAGTTGAAGAAGCGCTTCAAGGCCGACGTTGCCCAGCGCCTGCCGGCGCATGCCCAGCCCAGTGCGGCGCAATGGAAGATGATCTTCAGCGACACCCCGTCGACCTGCGTGATCGCCGGGGCCGGGGCGGGCAAGTCGACCTCGCTGGTGCTGCGCATCCTGCTGCTGCGCCACTACCTGGGCTTCGAACTGGACGCCATGACCGTGGTGACCTTCACCCGCGAGTCGCGCAAGGACTTCATCAATCGCCTGCTGCAGGTCTTCAGCCAGTGGCAGGTGCCGCTGAGCCCGGTGCAGGCGCGTGAGCTGGTGCGCACCTTCCATTCGCGGATCCTGCCGCTGGTGCGCAGCCTGCCGGGCTTCAGCCAGGTACGTGCCTTCGAGACCCTGGGCAGCGAGCTGCCGGCAGGGGCGGAGGCCGACGCCGAGAGCAACCCGTTCGACCTGCGCCTCAACGATGTCCAGCGCCAGCAGCTCAACCTCTGCTACCGCGACCTGCTGCGCGCCAGTCCGCGTTTCGCCGAGCTGATCGGCGGCCTGCGGCGCGAGGCGCTGCAGCTCAAGGCGCTCGAGCGCGACCACCCGGACGTGCAGAAGCGCGTCGCCGTGACCCAGCTCTCCGCCAGCCGGGACGAGGAGCTCTGCGATACCATCGAGGACCTGTGGTTCCGTGCGGGTGCCTGGCCGATCAAGGGCATCGAGCCGAGCCGGGAAACCGTCGAGATCAATGGCAGCCGCTTCCACTTCCATGGGCATATCGCCGAGCTGGATGCCTGGGTGGTGCTGGGCTTCGACCCCGGCGAGAACCAGAACTACAAGCGCCCCGGGGCCAAGCTGCCGGTGTGGGCGGAGTGGGTGATAAAACGCACCCTGTTTCAAGCTTTCTGCGATAAGCCTGTGATTTGGCTTGGAAATTACGCCGAAGCCAAACGCCTCGTCTCGTCCCTGGCTGGCGAGGCGGTGGCCGGTCCGGGCTTCGACTACAAGGTCAAGGGCGAGCTGGCGGCGGTGCCGCTGCTGGACGCCTTCGTCACGGCGGCGGGCTTCATCGAGAACCTTGGCCTGGAGGTCGACGTTGCGGTGCAGGGCATGAGTTTCCCCCAGGGCGACAGCGATGCGCTGTTCTTCGAGGCCCTGAGCCTGTACTGGAAGGCCCTGGAGACCCACCTGCTGGCGCAGTCGCCGCCGGTGATGAGCTACAACCGCATGTTCGCCCTGTTCGGCGAGAACAACCCGGAGAACCTGGGCCTGCTGCCTGATCCGCTGCTGCGGCCGCTGGCACACCTGATGATCGACGAGTTCCAGGACGTCTCGCCGCAGATCGTCTCGTGGATCCGCGCCAGCCTGCGCGAGATCCGCCGCCGTGGGCCGCAGACGTCCACCGGGCGCACGGCCCGGCATTCCTCGCTGCTCTGCGTGGGCGACGACTGGCAGTCGATCTATGGCTGGCGCGGCAGTTCGCCGAAGTACTTCATGGAGTTCAACAAGGCGTTCGTCGCGCCGTCGACCACCCGGGTGATGCTCACCGACAACTACCGCAGCCACCAGCACATCATCGATGCGGCGGAGCATGTCGTCAGGTCGGCGCCGTCGATTGCCGGGAAGAAGGCCAGAGCGATGGGCGGTGAGGCACAGGAGCGTTGGCCGGTGCAGGTGCAGGAGCGGGACGAGGCTGCCCTGGCGGAGCAGGTGATCGAGCACTACAACCGTGGTGACTCGGTCATGATCCTGTTTCGAAAAAGCGTTGATAAACAACTGATTTCAAAAGAAATTCAATCGATAGTTAATGTTGATTCTAGCTTGCCCCATGACCAACGCCGCCTGAAGCAGCTGACCTACCACAGCGCCAAGGGGCTGCAGGCGGATGCGGTGTTCATGCTTGGGGATTGCCAGTACGTGACCCGTTCGCCGTACAAGAACCAGGTGTATCGCCTGGCGGGTCTGGGCAAGGCTGGCGATCCGGAAGCCTTCGATACGGCGCAGAAGGAGGAGGTGCTGCGCCTGGCCTACGTGGCGATCACCCGGGCAGTGCGCCATTGCTACTGGCATGTCGAGCGGCCATCCGCGGAGCAGGCGGCGCAGCCGAGGGCATCGCAGCAGGTGGATGGCAAGAAGGCATTCTTCGAGGATCTGCGGCAGTAGCCAGTTTCAATGCGAGCCTTGGGGGAGCGGGGTTACCCGCGATTGCAGTAGTGAGTTCACTGCAGCAATCGCGGGTAAACCCGCTCCCACAGGGTAAGTGATCGGCTATGGATTTCCTTATAGCCAGTAGGTCACCGCCCACCAGCCCAGGCCGCCCATGACCACGGTGTAGGGCAGCGCCATCCACACCATCCGTCCATAGGACAGGCGGATCAGCGGGGCAATCGCCGAGGTCAGCAGGAACAGGAACGCCGCCTGGCCATTCGGCGTGGCCACGCTCGGCAGGTTGGTGCCGGTGTTGATCGCCACGGCCAGGGTCTCGAAGTGCTCGCGGCTCATGCCGCCGTTGAGGAACGCCTGCTTGACCTCGGTGATGTAGATGGTGGCGACGAACACGTTGTCGCTGATGGCCGACAGCAGGCCGTTGGCGATGAACAGCATGCCCGGCTGCTGCTCCGCCGGCAGGGCCAGCACCGCCTGGATCAGCGGGGTGAATAGCTGCTGCTGGTGGATCACCGCAACCACGGCGAAGAACACCACCAGCAGCGAGGTGAACGGCATGGCGTCCTGGAATGCCCGGCCCAGGCGGTGCTCGTCGGTGATGCCGGTGAACGCGGTGATCAGCACGATCACCAGCAGGCCGATCAGGCCCACCTCGGCGACATGCAGGCCCAGGCAGACGATCAGGATCAGCGCGGCGATGCCCTGCACCAGCAGGGTGGCGCGTTGCTGCGCGGTGCGCTGGGCGTCGTCCTCGGCGGCGCAGGCGGCCAGCACCGTACGCACACGGTCGGGCAGCAGGGTGCCGTAGCCGAACCAGCGCAGCTTCTCCAGCAGCACGCAGGTGACCAGGCCCGCCGCCAGCACCGGCAGCGACACCGGGGCGACCTGGAAGAAGAATTCCTGGAAGTGCCAGCCCATCTCATGGCCGATCAGCAGGTTCTGCGGTTCCCCCACCAGGGTGCACACGCCGCCCAGGGCGGTACCCACCGCGCCGTGCATGAGCAGGCTGCGCAGGAAGGCGCGGAACTGCTGCAGGTCTTCCCGGGCCAGCTCGGGGATGTGCTGGTCGCTGTCGATCTGTGCCTCGCCGCGCGGGTTGCTGCCGGAGGCGACGCGGTGGTAGATCGCGTAGAAGCCCACCGCGGCGCTGATGATCACCGCGGTCACGGTCAGGGCATCGAGGAACGCCGAGAGAAACGCCGAGAGGAAGCAGAACATCAGGGCCAGCAAGGCCTTGGAGCGGATCCCCAGGAGGATGCGCGAGAACACGAACAGCAGCAGGTCCTTCATGAAGTGGATTCCGGCGACCATGAACATCAGCAGCAGGATCACCGGGAAGTTGTGCTGCAGTTCCTCGTACAGCGCCTGCGGCGTGGTCAGGCCGAGCAGCAGGGCTTCGACCAGCAACAGGCCACCGGGCATCAGCGGGTAGCATTTCAGCGCCATGCCGAGGAAGAAGATGAACTGCACCACCAGCACCCAGCCGGTGACCACCGGGCCGAGGGTCGCCAGCAGCAGCGGGTTGAGCAGCAGGAACAGGCACACGACGGCCTTGTACCAGCGCGGTGCTTGCCCGAGGAAATTGTGGGCCAGGGCGCCGGGCAGGGAGTGGGACATGAAGATGTTTCCTAATGATTCAAGGGCTTGCGCACGGTGCCGCAAGCGGCCGGCAAGATCAAGGAAAGTCAGTCCCGGTTTTGGCAAAAGCGCGGCCTGCGGGGTGCGATATAGTCCGGGTCTTCTTTCCCTCTGCTCAAGGAGCGTCGCCGTGACCGACTACACCGCGTTCAAGGTCGAGCTGTCGAACCACATCGCCCACGTCCAGATCAACCGCCCGGAAAAGATCAACGCCATGAACGCCGCGTTCTGGAGCGAGATCGTCGAGATCTTCCAGTGGATCGACGAGACCGACGCGGTGCGCGTGGTGGTGATCAGCGGCGCCGGCAAGCATTTCTCCTCGGGCATCGACCTGATGCTGCTGGCCTCGGTGGCCAGCGAGCTGGGCAAGGACGTCGGCCGCAACGCGCGCCTGCTGCGCCGCAAGATCCTGCAGATGCAGGCTTCGTTCAACGCCGTGGACAACTGCCGCAAGCCGGTGCTGGCGGCGATCCAGGGCTATTGCATCGGCGGTGCCATCGACCTGGTCGCCGCCTGCGACATGCGCTACGCGTGCGCCGACGCGCAATTCTCGATCAAGGAAATCGACATGGGCATGGCCGCCGATGTCGGCACTTTGCAACGTCTGCCGCGTATCATCGGTGACGGCCTGCTGCGCGAACTGGCCTACACCGGGCGCAGCATCGACGCCCAGGAAGCGCAGCGCATCGGCCTGGTCAACCGAACCTGGGACGACCACGCCGCGCTGCTCGATGGAGTCTTTGCCATCGCCACCGAAATTGCGGGAAAATCCCCGATTGCCGTGGCCGGCACCAAGGAGATGCTCAGCTACATGCGCGATCACCGGATCGACGACGGGCTCGAGTACATCGCCACCTGGAACGCCGCCATGCTGCAATCCACCGACCTGCGGGTGGCCGTGGCCGCCCACATGAGCAAACAGAAGCCGGAGTTCGCCGACTGAGGTGAACGGCTAAGGATAAGGGAACATGTCAGCGCGCTGGACCACTGCGGTACTGGATGTGAATGTCGGCGGCGGCCTTGTGGTCGTGCGCAGTACGGAAGGCTTCATGGTGGACGCCAATGGCGCGCTGTTCCCCCGCGACTGGTTCAAGCGCCAGGAGCCGGACATCCGCTTCGAGCATGGCATCGGTCACTACGACGGGCAGCCGGTCTACCTGATCGAGCTGCACGGCGCCCAGGCGCTGCCCGGCTGCCGCTGGCAGGGCCTGCGCCAGTTCATGCTGGAAGGCGACTTCGACACCTACACCATCCTCGGCTATGCCGCGCAGATCGCCACCTGGGCCCGCGAACACCGTTTCTGCGGCAGTTGCGGGCAGGCGATGCACCAGGTGCCGCGGGAGCGGGCGATGTATTGCGAGCCCTGCGACCTGCGCAGCTACCCGCGGATCTCGCCGAGTATGATCGTGCTGATCACCCGTGGCGACGAGATCCTCCTGGCCCGTTCGCCGCGCTTCGTCACCGGGGTCTACAGCACCCTGGCGGGCTTCGCCGAGCCGGGTGAGTCGGCCGAGGACTGCCTGGTGCGCGAGGTGCGCGAGGAAGTGGCGCTGGAGGTGCGCAACATCCAGTACGTCGGCAGCCAGTGCTGGCCGTTCCCGCACTCGATGATGCTGGGCTTCCATGCCGAATACGCCGGCGGCGAGATCGTCATGCAGCCCGACGAGATCGAGGATGCCCAGTGGTTCCGCGTCGACGCGCTGCCGCCGCTGCCCGCCGGGCGCTCCATCGCCCGCTACCTGATCGACCTCTACGTCGCCCGTCGCCTAGGCCTGGCCGAACCAGTGCTGCCACGCTAGGCGCACGGTCAGAGCCAGCACCACGGTGATGAACACCGGGCGAATGAACTTCGAACCGCCGCTGATGGCGGTTCGCGCGCCGAAGAAGGCGCCGACCATCAGCGACGAGCCCATCGCCAGGCCCACGGCCCAGTCCACCTGACCCGAGAAGATGAACACCGACAGCGCCGCCGCATTGCTGACGAAGTTCATGCTGCGCGCCACGCCGCTGGCCTTGACCAGGTCGACGGGGTAGAGCAGCAGGGTGCTGACGGTCCAGAAGGCGCCGGTGCCCGGGCCGGCGACGCCGTCGTAGAAGCCCAGGGTGAAGCCTTGCGGGACCTGCCATTTCTTCCTGATCGGCACGTCCACGTCCAGCGGCGCCTTCGGCGTGCCGCCGAACAGCAGGTAGATGCCGCAGGCGAAGACGATCACCGGGAGCATCTTGTTCAGCCATTCCGCCGGCAGGTAGTGGGCGACGACCGCGCCGATCAGCGCGCCGACGAAGGTGCCGACCAGGGCATGGCGCCACTGCGCGGGGTGGAACAGCTTGCGCTTGTAGTAGGTGAAGCCGGCGGTGGCCGAGCCGAAGGTGGAACTGAGCTTGTTGGTGCCCAGTACCAGGTGCGGCGGCATGCCGGCGGTGAGCAGGGCGGGCGTGGTCAGGAGTCCGCCACCACCGGCGATGGCATCGATGAATCCGGCGACGAAGGCGACTGCGGCGAGAATGGCGAGGGTGGTGAGGTCAACGCTGAGTTCGAAAGGCATGGGGATTTCTTGTGCGACAGGGGCTGGCGAGAAGGGCTCGCCGGAAGGGGGCTATGGTACGCCTGTCGCCGGGGTTTGTGTGGCGTTTTGGGGCTGTCGCGGACTTTGTGGGAGCGGGTTTACCCGCGATTGCAATAGTGGCTTCACTGACGTAATCGCGGGTGAACCCGCTCCCACAAGTACAGCGCATTCAACGGAGAATCAGGACAGGAACCCGCCATCCACATTCAGCGCCACGCCGGTGGTGTAGCTGGACGCATCGCTGGCCAGGTACAGCACCGCCCCGGCCATTTCCTTCGGATCGGCCACGCGCTTGAGCGGGATCTGCTGCAGCGCGGTATTGAGGATGGCGTCGTTCTTCACCAGCGCCGAAGCGAACTTGGTGTCGGTCAGGCCTGGCAGCAGGGCGTTGCAGCGGATGCCGAACGGCGCGCACTCCTTGGCGAAGACCTTGGTCATGTTGATCACCGCGGCCTTGGTCACCGAGTAGATGCCCTGGAACACGCCCGGCGACACGCCGTTGATCGAGGCGACGTTGATGATGCTGCCGCCGCCGTTGGCGCGCATCAGCTTGCCGGCTTCCACCGACATGAAGAAGTAGCCGCGGATGTTCACGTCCACGGTCTTCTGGAAGGCGCCCAGGTCGGTATCCAGCACGTTGCAGAACTGCGGGTTGGTCGCGGCGTTGTTGACCAGGATGTCCAGACGACCGAACTCTTCGCGGATCCGCGCGAACACAGCGCTGATCTGTTCCATCTCGCCGATGTGGCAGGCGATGGCGGTGGCCTTGCCGCCCGCGGCGACGATGGCCTCGGCGACCTGCTGGCAGCCGTCCAGCTTGCGGCTGGAGACGATCACATGGGCTCCCTGCTGGGCCAGCAGGTGGGCGATGGCCTCGCCGATGCCGCGGCTGGCCCCGGAAACGAAGGCGATCTTGCCGTCGAGGTCGAACAGTTGGGTCTTGGACATGATGGATTCCTTGTTGTCGTGGTTCACAGGCTGGACGCGTCGATGACCTTCAGGCTCATGTGCTCCAGCAGCGTGTTCATGTGGATGAACTGGGCGAAGCGCTTGTCCTGGGTCTGGCCGTGGTGGAAGCGGTAGTAGATCTGCTGGACGATACCGGCCAGGCGGAACAGGCCGTAGGTGTAGTAGAAATCGAAATTGGCGATCTCGATCCCGGCGCGTTCGGCGTAGTAGTCCACGAACTGGCGGCGGGTCAGCATGCCCGGGGCGTTGGATGGCTGGCGGCGCATCAGTTGCACCGGCGCCGGGTCGTCGGCCTCGATCCAGTAGGCCAGGGTGTTGCCCAGGTCCATCAGCGGGTCGCCGAGGGTGGTCATTTCCCAGTCCAGCACGCCGATGATGCGCATCGGGTTGTCGGCGTCGAGGATGACGTTGTCGAAGCGGTAGTCGTTGTGGATGATGCCCGGGCGCGGGTGGTCGGCCGGCATCTTCTCGCGCAGCCAGGCGATCACCGCTTCCCAGCGTGGCGCATCCGGGGTCAGGGCCTTTTCGTAGCGGCTGTTCCAGCCCTCGATCTGGCGCTGCACATAGCCTTCCGGCTTGCCCAGGTCGGCCAGGCCGACGGCGTGGTAGTCGACCTGGTGCAGTTCCACCAGGCGGTCGATGAAGCTCTTGCACAGGGCCTCGGTACGGCTGGCGTCGAAGCCCAGCGCCGGCGGCAGGTCGGAGCGCAGGATGATGCCCTTGACCCGTTCCATCACGTAGAACTCGCCGCCGATCAGCGACTCGTCGGTGCAGTGCACGTAGGCCTTGGGGCAATAGGGGAAGCCGGCGTTGAGCTGGTTGAGAATGCGGAACTCGCGGCCCATGTCATGGGCCGACCTGGCCTTGCTGCCGAACGGCGGACGGCGCAGGACGAACTCGCGCTCGGGGTAGGTCACCAGGTAGGTCAGGTTCGACGCGCCGCCGGGGAACTGGCTGATCGTCGGGGTGCCGCTCAAGCCTGGAATGTGCGCTTTCAGGTACGGATCGATCAGGGCGGGATCGAGCTCCTCGCCGGGGCGGACCTGGGTGGACTGATCGGTGAGCGTCATGCTTTTCCCTTATTTTGGTAGCCATGGAACATTGGCTAATCTAATTCTCGCGTCCGTACCTGCCAAGCGCGGACACGCCTTATTGGCGCGGGTGTTGCCGGCCGATCAACGCACCTGATTGCCGCGCATTTCGCGGGCGAAAAAAAACCGAAGCAGGTGACCGGCTTCGGTTTTTTTCGTCACGGGCGCGGTGCTTACGCCGGGAACAGCTCGCTGAGCTTCATCGACAGCATCATGTCGCCTTCGACGCGCAGCTTGCCGCCCATGAAGGCCTGCATGCCGTCGGTCTCGCCGCTGACGATGCCTTTCAGGGTTTCGCTGTCCATGACCAGGGTGCAGTTGGCATCGGCGTTCTCGCCTTCCTGCAGGTCGCAGGTGCCGTCCTTGACGATCAGGGCGTAGTGCTTGCCTTCATCGGTGATGTTGAAACCGAAGACCAGGTCCAGGCCGGCGGCGGCGCTCGGGTTGAACTTGGCTTTCATGGCTTCGACTGCTTTGGCGACTTCGCTCATGGTGTTTTCCTTGTTGAGTGGTTTCGGTGACGCAGGGGTCGTTGGGCCGGACTCATCGCCAGGTGACGAGGTCCGGCACCCTCAGCAGCCGCACGTGGGCTTGGCTGTTGAAGGAGGCCAGGGTCACCTCGCTGCCGCGGAACTTCAGCTGGCTGAGCGAGGTGTTGATGATCTGCCAGTTCAGCGCGAAGGCCTGGCTGGGGCTGACGCCGGTAATGCGGTGGAGCAGGGCGGCGATGGTTCCGCCCGAGGTGAAGATGGCGATGTTGTCGCCTGCGGCGGCGCGTTCCAGGACGCGGCCCAGGCCGTCGCCGGTACGCTGGACGAACGCCGCCCAGCTCTCGATCCCGTCGCGGTCGTGCTGGCCGCCGTGCCAGCGCTGCACGATCAGGGCGAACAGGCGCTGGAACTCGGCGCGGTGTTCCCGGGCGTTGCGCAGCACGTTGAGGGCCTCGGGCTCCTGCGGCAGCAGGTCGGGCAGCAGGGCGCGGATCACCGCGTCGGCGTCGAACTCGTTGAAGGCGGCGTCGGTTTCCACGTCCGGGACGGCGACACCGGCGCCGCGCATGGTCTCCAGGGTCAGCCGGGCGGTGTCCTGCTGGCGGCGCAGGTCGCCGGCCAGGCACCGATCGAACTGCACGCCAAGCTGGACCAGGTGGGCGCCGAGGGCTTCGCTCTGGCGCATGCCGACCGACGAAAGCACGTCGTAGTCGTCGCAACCGAAGGAGGCCTGGCCATGTCGTATCAGGTAGATGCTGCCCACGTCGTACGCCCGGATAAGAAGAATCTGGCGAGGTTAGGTTGCCACCGACCCAGTGTCAACGAAAAAACATACAAGCGTTTGAAAAGGGCGTTTGAACTGTTCTGCCAGACATTTCCTACGCTGGCCGCAGCGGTTTGCCGTCGGTATGCTTCACTATCGTTTTCGCGCCACACGGGCGCAGGTCAACAAGGAGTCATCGTGGAGTTTCTTGCAGAGTACGCAAGCTTTCTCGCCAAAACCGCTACCCTCGTCATTGCCGTGCTGGTCGTGCTGTCGGCCATCGCCGGCATGCGTGGCAAGGGCCGACGCAAGGCCGGCGGGCACTTGCAGGTCACCCGGCTGAACGAGTTCTACAAGGATCTGCGCGAGCGCCTGGAGTCGGGGTTGCTGGAGAAGCACCAGCTCAAGGCCTTGCGCAAGCAGCAGGCCAAGGAACAGAAGAAACTGAAGAAGGCTCCGGTGGACGACAAGCCGCGGGTGTTCGTGCTGGATTTCGACGGCGACATCAAGGCCTCGGCCACCGACAGCCTGCGGCACGAGATCACCGCGCTGCTCAGCCTGGCCACCGCGCGTGACGAGGTGGTCCTGCGCCTGGAGAGTGGCGGTGGCATGGTCCACAGCTATGGACTGGCCGCTTCGCAACTGGCGCGCATCCGCCAGGCCGGCGTGCCGCTGACCGTGTGCATCGACAAGGTCGCTGCCAGCGGCGGCTACATGATGGCCTGCATCGGCGAGCGCATCGTCAGTGCGCCGTTCGCCATTCTCGGCTCCATCGGCGTGGTGGCGCAGTTGCCCAACGTCAACCGCTTGCTGAAGAAGCACGATATCGACTTCGAGGTGCTCACCGCCGGTGAGTACAAGCGCACCCTGACGGTGTTCGGCGAGAACACCGAGAAGGGCCGGGAGAAGTTCCAGGAAGACCTCGACGTGACCCACCAGCTGTTCAAGGACTTCGTCTCGCGCTACCGCCCGCAGTTGCATATCGACGAGGTGGCGACCGGCGAGGTGTGGCTGGGCGTGGCGGCGCTGAACAAGCAACTGGTGGACGAACTGAAGACCAGTGACGAGTACCTCAGCGAACGGGCGCGGGAGTCGAACCTGTACCACCTGCACTATGCCGAGCGCAAAAGCCTGCAGGAGCGGGTGGGGCTGGCGGCCAGCGGGGCGGTGGAGAACACCGTGCTGGGGATCTGGAGCCGGATCGGCCGCTGGAAATGAGCGGGCCCTGACCTGCCCAGGCGCGAGACTGGGCAGGGGGCCGGCCAAACACCTCCAGGGCGAGGTTCGATTCCACCCACTGTCCGCCCAGCCATTGCTGCATGAAGGCATCGTGGTTGCTGCGATCCAGCAGTTGCTCCGTGAAGTGCGTGGCGATGCTCCTCAGCAACGACTCATCGGCCTGCGCATCGAACGCTGCCCGGGCCGGTGCGAAGTTCTGCAGGCCTTCCAGCAGATAACCGAGGTAGTCCATCACCAGGGCGGGGAAGGTACCGATCGCCAGGTGCAGGGACTCTTCGCCAAGCGGCGACGGGTTGTGCCACCAGCCTCTGGGCAGATACAGGACGTCGCCGGGCTCGAGCACGACGTCCAGTTCCGGAGGACCCTCGGGGGTGTAGGGTTGGGCCACCACGTCCTTCGACTGCTGGGTGTACAGCGGGATCAGGATGACAGTTTCTCGATAAGGAAAACCGCACCCAGGCCAATGGCGGTCGAAACGGCGATCCAGAAGGCGAGCAACGGCTTGCCCTCGGTCTTCGCCTGGGGCAGCAGGCCTTTCTTTGCCGCCAGAACGACCAGCACGACAATGCCGGCACCTATCAGTGACAACGCAATCACGGTTTCCCTCCTCATTGGGTTTCAGGTGGTGCAGGGCGCTCCAGCCCTGGGCACATTGGTGGTCAGTGGTAGCTGGTACCATCGGTGTTCTTGAACGCGTCACCTTCGATCAGGCCATCACCGATGGCCACGCCGCCGAAATAGGCGAGCGCAGTGGCGGCCCCCAGCCCGATCAGGCCGACCGGGGTCGAGACGATGGCGACCGACAGGGCGACACTGCCGATGCCGACACCGACCTCTCCCAGTCCGCTCCGCCTGACACCTGTTCCATGTCGGCAATATTCAATTCACGCATGATGTAATCCTCATCACTTTCCAGGGTGCGCAGCTGTTCCTGCAGGCGGTCGGCGGCCAGCACCCGATCGCGGGCGAGCAGGCGCAGGCGCTGCTCCAGCTGTTCGGCGATCAGTTGCTGGGTGGCGCCCGCCGCGCTGAGGCGCTCGCTGGACAGGGTGAACAGGGTGTCGCCCGGCCGGACCTGCTGGCCTTCCAGCACGCGTACATGGCTGATGACACCGGTGGCGGCGGCAGTGGCAGGACGCCCTCATCGGGCATCAGCAAGCCATCGACCTGGGCCTTGAGGGTGTAGCTGACGAAGTACAGCGCGGCAGCGGCGACGAGGATGAAGGCCAGGGCCAGCGCGCTGGCGATGCTGTAGCCCAAGGGTTGGTGCAGGGAAACCCGGCCCATGTAGCGGGTCTGCCGGGCAGACACTGCCTGCCGGCGGAAAAGCGCGTCCTGCGCTTCGGATGAAGATGACATCGGCGGAATCACGTCCTGGTGATGAAAATGCGTCGCAATGCTAGGGTCGGGTCCTGTCTTGTGCAAACACACTTCATTACATTTCAACAGGTTCCATTACAAAACCGGCTTCGGTGCGGGGCGCTGGCGTCCGCGAGAAATGAGCGATCAGTTGCGATCGCGTGTTCACTCCGCGTTTCGCAACAGCGAGGAAACGTGACCCCTGACCGTGTATTCGCTGATCCTCAGCTCCAGCGCGATAGCCTTGTTCGCTTTTCCCTGCAGTAGCAACTGGAGAACGTCCTGCTCTCTTCTGGTCATGCGCTCGTTGTCCCTCTTGCGGTTGGCCCGATGGTGGAAATGAGTCGCAATTCTCATGGCTTGGCGCTGTACAGGCGAACATATTCCATTACATTTCGCCGCGATGAATGCGGTCTTTCCTCACTCTCCGGGCAAAAAAAATCCCCCTCGTGGAGGGGGAGTCTTCGGCAGCGGCAACTCAGCGGCGGCGGAACAGCGGCAGCGGCTCGTCAGTGGCGGCCTGGTAGGTCACCGAGAAGTCCTTGAGGCTTTCCAGCGCGTCTTCCGGGCTCTTGTCGGCACGGATGGCGAAGGCGTCGAAGCCGCAGCGGGCCATGTAGAACAGCTGGTCGCGCAATACGTCGCCGATGGCGCGCAGCTCGCCGGTGAACTTGTAGCGATCCCGCAGCAGACGCGCGTTGGAGTAGTTGCGTCCGTCGGTGAAGGCCGGGAAGTTCAGGGCGATGACCTGGAAGTGCGCGACGTCTTCACCGATTTCCTCGGCTTCCTCGTCGCTGTCCAGCCACACGCCGAGGCCACCGTCACGGGCTTTCAGGGCATGGGCGTGCTCGCGCCAGAGTTGCAGCGGCACGATGTAGTCGTCGCAGTTGGTCAGCTCGTCGAGGGTGACTTCCTTGGGCAGCAGGTGCCAGGTTTCGTCGACGATCTGGTTGTTCTTAATGATTCGCTGCATAGACGCGCTCCTTGAAGGGGTCGATGCCGATACGCTGGTAGGTATCGATGAAACGTTCGTCTTCGGTGCGTTTTTCCACGTACACCGAGATCAGTTTCTCGATCACGTCCGGCATGGCGTCCTGGGCGAAGGACGGGCCGAGGATCTTGCCGAGGCTGGCGTCGCGGCTGGCGCTGCCACCCAGGGAGACCTGGTAGAACTCCTCGCCTTTCTTGTCCACGCCGAGGATGCCGATGTGGCCGACGTGGTGGTGAC
>Ga0206116_1000343_pt1 | contig 57832 bp, 50 predicted proteins | sample 3A1Ametagenome_FD_178000 | JGI IMG/M metagenome (GOLD analysis project Ga0206116, IMG submission 178000) | Enriched microbial communities from leaf-cutter ant dump, University of Wisconsin, Madison, United States - 3A1A | ecosystem: Environmental > Terrestrial > Nest > Insects nest > Nest dump...
CGATCGATCCCTGCCCGGTGCTGTCGGACAGCTGGCCCGACAGGTCGGTCAGGATGCCGATCTTGATCTTGCCGTCGCTGTAGGCGGCGCTTTGCGCGAGCGCAGGCTGGGACAGGCTGTGGGCGAACAGGCAGGCGGCGACGGCCGCCGTTACGGCGTAACGGTTCATCAGTTCCTCCCTAGGGCATTTTTATGGATGGCCGGCTTTCCGGACGGTCAGGCGGCGTCTTTGGATGCCGCCGCATGCTGGGCGGCCAGCCGGCCGAACACGGCGCCGCGCAGGACAGAGGTCGAGCCGGTGTAGACCTGATGGTAGAGGCCGACCGTCTCGCCCGCCGCATAGAGTCCCGGCATCGGCCGGCCGTTGCCGTCCAGCACGCGGGCATCGGCGTCCACCTTCAATCCGCCGAAGGTGAAGCAATTGGCCGAGACGATGGGGAAGGCGCGGAACGGACCCTTGGTCAGCGGGCGCGCCCAGTTGGTCTTGGCCGGGTTGAGCCCGGTGGTCGCGAGACCGTCCACCCGCGTCGGGTCGAAGCGGGAGGCATCGGCCGGACAGGCGGCGTTGTAGGCGGCGACCGTCGCCAGCGTGGCGTCCGGGGGCAGACCCAGCCTGTCGATCAGGGCTTCCAGCGTCGGCGCCTCGATGGCCGGCACGTCGCTGCGGATGCTGGTGCGCCAGCGTGGAATGTCCTCCACCTGATCGTCGAACAGCACATAGGCGATCCCGTCGGGCTGATCGGCGACGATGCGGGTGATGTGATCGTAGGTGGCGTCGGCGGTGCCCGGAGCCTCGTCGAGGAAGCGTTCGCCGCGCTTGTTGACCAGCACGCCATAGGGCCAGATGAAGATCACCGCTTCCGGCTGGCGGGAGCGCGGGTCGACCGGCTCGGCATGGTAGGAGCCGAAATCGCCGGCCGCCGCCGCCCCGGCGTCGAGCGCCATGCGGATGCCCTCGCCGCGGTTGTAGTAGCCGCCGCGCGCCACCGGCCGCACATGTTTGGCGCGCTGGCCCATGTAGCGGGTCATCATCTCCGGGTTGCCCTGGTAGCCGCCCGACGCCAGGATGGTCGACCGGCCGCGGATGGCGACGCGCAGCCCGTCCGTCCCGGTCGCGTAAACGCCGCCGATGCGGCCCTGGTCGTCGCGCAGCAGGTCGAGCGCCGTGGTGCGGTAGAGCACGCGGGCGCCCAGCGCCTTCGCCTCAGCCATCAGCCGTTCGATCAGGGCGAGGCCGCCGCCCTGCGCCGCGATGCGCTGGGTGTTCTGGGTCAGCAGATAGATCGGCTGAGGTTCGAAACGCAGGCCAAAACCCTTCAGCCAAGCAATGGTCGGCGGCACCCGATCGGCGAAGCGGGAGATCACCTCCGGATCGGGGAAGGGGTGGGCCTTCACATAGTCCGGCCAATGCTCGTACGGCTCGGCGGCGGCGGCCAGCACGTTGGGGTCGATGTTCAGCCCGGCGTTGGCGGCGAAATGCTCCTCGAAATCGTCGGAGATCTCCGAATCGTTCTTCATCCGCATATAAGCTTCGGTCCAGCGCGAGTTGCCGCCGAAATCCTCCTCGGGCGCCCGCTCCAGCAGGGTGACGGACAGGCCTGCCTGCAGCGCCGTCACCGCCGCCGAAAGCCCGGCAATGCCGCAGCCGACGATGACCAGATCGCTGATGGCCGGATCGCTGTTGGGGTGCTCAGACATCCGTGTTTCCTCCGTCATTTCTTTCATCTCCCGCGGTATTCCGCATCATCCCACCCACATCATCCTGCAAGGCGACGTTGATCGCCGCCGGCTTCGCTGTCGACAACCACGATCCCGGCCTCCGTCAGCTGTGCGATCGCCGCAGGGCCGTAGCCGAGTTCGGCCAGCACCGCGTCCGTGTCCTGCCCGACGCGGGGCGGATCGCGGCGGATGGCCAGATCGGTGTCCGCCACATGGATCGGCAGCCGTGGCAAGGCGGTCCGCACCCCGTTCGGCAGGGTGGTCGGCATCAGCCCGCCAGTGGCCCGCAGATGCGGGTCTTCGAACAGATCCTCCGGCCGGGCGATGGGCGCGAAGGGGATTCGGGCGCGCTCGCACACCGACACCGCCTCCTCCATCGACAGGCTGCCGAACAGCGCCGTGAGCAACGGCAGCAGACGCGGCCGGGCGGCGATGCGGTCGTTGTTGGTGCGGAACTCGGGATCCTCGCGCAGGTCCGGCCGGTCGATGACGGCGCAGAAGCGCTCCCAATGGCTGTCGGTGGTGATGCCGACGAAGATCGGCCGCCCGTCGGCAGTGCGGAAGGTCTCATAGACCGCCCAGGCCGACACGCGCTCGGGCATCGGCGGGATCGGCCCGTCCGCCTGGGCGGCGTAGCAGAGATGCTGCCCCATCAGGAACACCGTGGTTTCGAACAGGGCGGTCTCGATGGTCTGGCCCTTGCCGATCCGATCCCGCTCGCGCAGCGCCACCAGGATGGCGATGACGGCGAACATGCCGCCGGTGATGTCCACGACCGAGGTGCCGGCGCGCAGCGGCCGGCCGCTCGGCCCGGTCATGTAGGCGAGCCCGGTCATCATCTGCACCACCTCGTCGAGCGCGAGGCGGCCGGCATAGGGGCCGTCGAGGAACCCCTTCAGGCTGGCATAGATCAGGCGCGGGTTGACGCGGGCCAGCGCGTCGGCGCCCAGCCCCAGCCGCTCCATCGTGCCGGGGGCGAAATTCTCCACCAGCACGTCGGCCCCGGCAACGAGACGATGCGCGATGTCGCGGCCTTCCGGCGTCTTCAAATCGACGGCGATGGAGCGCTTGTTGCGGTTGAAATAGCCGAAATAGCCGGTGCCGAAGCCCTTCAGATGACGGGTCGGCTCGCCGTTGGGCACCGGCTCGATCTTCACCACGTCAGCGCCGAGATCGGCGAGGATCATCGCGCAGGACGGCCCCATCACCGTATGGCCGAAATCGACGACCTTGACGCCGGCCAAAGGAAGCGGCTTGCCGGGGGCTTCGTCGGGGGATCGGTCGGTCATGCTCCGTCTCCCGGAATCTCTCTTGGAACAGGACGCGGCGACGCCCCGTCATAGCGGTAGGGAATGGACGGCGGCATCGGCCCCTTGATGCGGCCGCCCTGTTGCGACTGCTCCCAGGCGTGGGCCAGGATGCCGACCGAGCGCGACAGCACGAACAGCCCACGCCCGAGCCCGGACGGGAAGCCGAGTTCGGCGAACACCACGGCGGTGGCGCCGTCGATGTTCATCGGAAGCCGCTTGCCCTTGCGCGCGGCCAGTGCATCCTCCACCGCGCGGCCGATGGCGGCGGCCTCTCCCGTCACGGTGCCCTCCCCCGCCGCCTCCTCCACCAGGGCCAGCAGCCGGCCGGCGCGGGGATCGACGGGATGGAAGCGGTGACCGAAGCCGGGGATATGCTCGCGCCGTTCCAGCCGGGCGGCGATCTCGCTCTCCGCCGCCCCGGCCAGGGACATGCCTTCGGCCATGCGGGCGGCGACGGCGGCGTAGAGATCCATGCATTGCTGGCCGGCGCCGCCATGGACGTCGCCCAGCGCGTTGATGCCGGACGCCATGGCGTTGTTCAGCCCGACGCCGCAGGTGGCGGCCATGCGGGCGGTGGCGATGGACGGCGCCTGCGGCCCGTGATCCACCGCCGCCACCAGGGCGGCCCCAAGCAGCCGGCCTTGCGGCGGTGTCGGCAACTCGCCGCGCAGCATCAGCCAGACCATGTCGGGGAAGCCGATCGTGCCGATCAACTCCTCGATGGCGTAGCCGCGCACCCGGATCGAACCCGGATGGATGTCGATGATCGATGTCCGCCACCAGCTGGTGGCGCTGTCGATTGTCGCTTCGGACATGGGAATTTCGGGCATGGGAATGCTCCCGGGGAACGCCCTTCGCAAGCCCGGCTTCAACCGAGCACGAAGGGGTTGGCGCGGTTGGGTTTTGTCGTGATCCAGACGGACTTGGTCTGGAGATATTCCTTGATCGCCTCCACGCCCCCTTCGCGGCCGAGGCCGGAGCGCTTGTAGCCGCCGAAGGGCGTGGTGAAGCTGGTGGAGCGGTAGTTGTTCACCCACACCGTCCCGGCGCGCAGCCGGTCGACGCAGTACATCGCGCGGTGCAGGTCGCGCGTCCAGACGCCGGCCGCCAGACCGAATTCCACGTCGTTGGCGATGCGCAGCGCATCGTCCTCGTCCTCGAACGGGATGACGCAGAGGACCGGGCCGAACACCTCCTCCTGGGCGATGCGCATATCGTTGCGCACCCGGGTGAAGATGGTCGGCGCCACGAACTGCCCCTGGCCGTACTCCGGTCCCGACAGGGCATGGCCGCCGAGCGCGCAGACCGCGCCCTCCTGCTTCGCCATCTCGATCATCCGCAGGATCTTCTCCCATTGCGGACGGGTGGCGATGGGGCCGATCTGCGTCTCCATCCTCGACGGATCGCCGATGCGCGCCTCGGCAGCCGCCGCGACCAGCTTTTCGACGAAGGCATCGTGAACGGACGTCTGAACCAGCAGGCGCGAGCCGGCCATGCAGGTCTGGCCCGACGCGCCGAACACGCCGGAGATGGCGCCCTTCACCGCCTGGTCGAGGTCGGCATCGTCGAAGACGATGTTCGGCGACTTGCCGCCCAGCTCCAGCGTCACCTTCTTCAGGCCCGGCGCCGCGGCCTCGTTGACGCGCTGGCCGCCGATGTCGCCGCCGGTGAAGGCGATCTTGGCGGTCAGGGGATGGCGCACAAGCGGCTCGCCCACCTCCGCGCCGAAGCCGGTGACGACGTTGACGACACCACGGGGGAATCCCGCCTCATGCGCCAGCCTCGCCAGTTCCAGGATGGAGGCGGAGGTGTATTCCGACGGCTTGACGACGATGGTGTTCCCGGCCGCCAGCGCCGGAGCCATCTTCCATGTGGTCAGCGCCAGCGGCGAGTTCCACGGCGTGATGGCGACGACGACGCCAAGCGGCTCATACTTTACATAGTTGAAGACGTCGGCCTTGTTGATCGGCACGACCGCGCCCTGAACCTTGTCGGCCAGCCCGGCATAATAATGGAACCACTGGGCGACGTTCCGCACTTGCCCGCTGACCTCGGCCATCAGCTTGCCGTTGTCGCGCTGCTCGATGGCGCCCAGCCGGTCGACATTGTCCTCGATCAACCCGGCCAGCCGGCGCAGCAGCGCGCCGCGCTGGGTCGCTGTCAGCCCGGCCCAGTCCGGCGACAGGAAGGCGCGGTGCGCCGCCTCCACCGCGCGGTCGGCATCGGCCTGCGTGCCGCGCGGGATCTCCGCCCAGGCGCGCCCCGAAAAGGGCTCCGCCGTCTCGAACCACTCGTTGGAAACCGGATCGCACCAGTCCCCGTCGATGAACAGCTTGTAGCGTTCCACCCTTCGCCTCGCAGAAGTTCTGTTAGATAGAACCATGTTTCATCTAAGAGAACATACGAAGGCAAATTGCGTCAAGCCTGAACCATTTGCTCCCGCACTTTTCTCACGCCTGGGACTTGTTCGGGCCATCCTTGACGGCCGATGGTGGTGTCGGGGAAGAATGCGCGCCGAGGCCGCCAATGAAGGGTGCGACATGACCGATGCGAAGCCGACCACCACGACCGCATCCGCCGGAGGGGTGGAGTCCGTCGACCGGGCATTGAGCATCGTCGGCTGCTTCCAGGCAGGCGATCATGCGTTGAGCCTGACGGAAATCGCCGCGCGAACCGGACTCTACAAGAGCACCATCCTGCGGTTGACCGTGTCGCTGGAGAAGGCCGGCTACCTCGTCCGCCATCAGGACAAATCCTACCGGCTCGGCCCGGAACTGATGCGGCTTGGGGGGCTCTACCAGCGTTCGCTGCGGCTGGAGGACCATGTCCGGCCGGTGCTGCGCCAGCTGATGCGGGAAAGCGGGGAAAGCGCCTCCTTCTTCCGGCGCGAAGGAGCGTGGCGCATCTGCGCCTTCCGCGAGGATTCCACGCAGGCGATCCGCGATCACGTTCATGAAGGCGACCGCCTGCCTCTGGACCGGGGTGCGGCCGGCCATGTGCTCACCCGCTTCGCCGGGACGGGATCGGCGACCGACTTTGCCGCCCTGCCCCTGCTCTCCTTCGGCGAGCGCGAGTCCGAGACCGGGGCCGCCGCCGTGCCGGTCTTCTCACAGCGGGAGGGGCTGATCGGCGCGCTGACCCTGTCGGGACCGCTGACCCGATTCACCGAGGAGCGGGTGGCGGTAATGGCGCCCCTGCTGCTGGCCGCCGGCAGCCGGTTGTCGGAAACGCTGGGCGGACACTACCCGAATTCGACGTCACGCCATTCGTAGGCAAGCCGATTGTGAGCGCCGGGATGACCGGCATCGATCCGCAGCCATAGCTGGCTGATGTCCTGGCGCGCATAACCGCGCGCGGCGCCGGACCGGCCCAACCCGGACATCTCCGGCAACCGGGTGTGGGTGGACAGCGCCTACCGCTCGAAAGCCAACGAAGCGGCCATCGCGGCGCCGGACCGGCCGCATGGTGCATGTCCGCAAGCCGGAGGGGCGGCCGATGCCGGAGCCGCACCACCGCGCCAACCGCGCCCACTCGAACGGTTGCGCTGTTCATCCGCAGCATCTGTCTCGGGCGCGCGACAGTGAAGATCGGGATCGGCAACCTCGCCTGCTATTTCCGGCGCCTGATCTGGTTCGATGGGCGAACACGCCCCCAACGACAGGGAGGTGCGCGGCGCTTCAAGCGCCTACGCCAATATATTCAGCAGAAGATCGTTTTCAGACGCCTCGATCTCCCCTCTATGATAATAGTCACTGAGATCATTGTGTGGAGAACTGGATATATGACAAACAGGAAAGCCGACGGTCGCAACCGGCCCCTTTCCGTGTTCCGGGAATTTCTGGAGAGCGAAGCTTCTGGAGGCTTGCTTCTGATGGGAGCGGCTGCAGCGGCCCTTGCCGTTGCGAATTCTCCATTGTCCGATTTCTATTTCCGGAGCCTTCATGCCTATGTCCTTGGCCTGAGCGTTGGACACTGGATCAATGACGGCCTGATGGCGGTCTTCTTCCTGCTCGTCGGTCTCGAGATCAAGCGCGAGGTGCTGGACGGCCAGCTTTCCACTTGGCCGCGCCGCATCCTGCCCGGCTTGGCGGCGGCGGGCGGCATGCTGTTTCCGGCTCTGATCTATGTGGCCTTCAACCGTGGAAATCCCGACACCTTGGGCGGCTGGGCCATTCCCACCGCGACGGACATCGCTTTCGCCCTGGGCGTGCTGTCCCTGCTGGGGCCGCGCGTGCCGACCTCGCTGAAGGTCTTCCTGACGGCGCTCGCCATCATCGACGACCTCGGCGCCGTCCTCATCATCGCGCTGTTCTACACGGCCGACCTGTCGCTGCCGGCGCTCGGCGGCGCGGCGGCAATCCTGGCCGTCCTGGTTCTGCTCAACCGGTCCGGGGTCGAAAGGCTCTGGCCTTACCTGATCCTGGGCGTCGGGCTGTGGGGGGCCGTTCTGCTTTCCGGCATCCACGCGACGCTGGCCGGCGTCGCTCTGGCGCTGACCATTCCGCTTCGCCCTGCGCCAGGTCGGCCGGACGATCCGCACTCCCCGCTGCACCGGCTGGAGCATTCCATCCATGGCTGGGTCGCTTTCCTCATCGTCCCCCTCTTCGGCTTCGCCAATGCCGGCGTGTCCTTCGCCGGCATGGACGGCTCGATCCTCACCGGCCCGCTGCCGCTCGGTATCGCGCTCGGCCTGTTTGTGGGCAAGATGGTCGGCGTGTTCGGCACTGCCTGGATCACTGTCCGGCTCGGCTTTGCCGACATGCCGGCTGGGGCGTCGACGGCCCAGCTTTTCGGCGTGGCGTTGCTGTGCGGAATCGGCTTCACCATGAGCCTGTTCATCGGTGCCCTGGCTTTCCCGGCCTCGCCGGAGCTTGGGGACGCGGTGAAGGTCGGGGTGTTCGCGGGCTCGCTCCTTTCCGCAACCGCCGGAGCCCTGCTGCTTCGGTTCGCACAGCCGGAACAGCGGCGGGTTCCAGGACACTCGTAACCCTCGCCGTCACCGGCCCCTCCATCCCGCAAGGTGGAGGGGCCGGCAGGGAGAGCGCTTCCGGCACCTTGCGGACCACGTCCCGGATCCCAAGTTTTTGCGGAAGCCTCCCGTCCGCTGGAGTTTCCATGAAAGTCATCATTTGCGGAGCCGGGCAGGTCGGCGCCAGCATCGCCCGCCATCTCTCGCAGGAGGACAACGACATCACCGTCGTGGACACCTCGACGGAGCTGGCGCAGCGCATGGACGAGAGTCACGACGTGCGTGGCATGGTCGGCCACGCCTCCCATCCCGGCGTGCTGGCCCAGGCCGGTGCCCGCGACGCGGACATGCTGATCGCCGTCACCCATTCCGACGAGGTCAACATGGTGGCCTGCCAGGTCGCCCATTCGGTGTTCAACATCCCGGTCCGGGTCGCACGCATCCGGCAGCACGCCTATCTCAAGCCGGAATGGTCGGCGCTGTTCGCCAAGGACCATCTGCCGATCAGCGTCGTCATCTCGCCCGAGGTCGAGGTCGCTCGCGGGATTGCGCGGCGCCTGCGCTCGCCGGGCGCATTCGACATGGTGCCGCTGGCCGACGGCAAGGTCCATCTCATCGGGGTGCACTGCACCGAGCGGTCATCCCTGCTGAACACGCCGCTGCGGCGTCTCACCGAGAGGTTTTCCGACCTGCGGGCGACGGTGCTGGCCATCTTCCGCAACGGACGCGGCTTCATCCCCAAGGGAGACGACGTCATCCGGGTCGATGACGACGTGCATCTGGTCAGCCGGACCGCCGACATCGAGCGGGTGGTCGGGCTGTTCGGTCACAGCGAGGCGCCGGCCCGCCGGCTGGTCGTGGTGGGCGGCGGCAACATCGGCTTCAACCTCGCCCGGATCATCGAGAAGGAGATGCCGAGGGTCTCGCTGAAGATGATCGAGCTGGACCCGGCGCGGGCCGAGCTCATTTCCCGCTCGCTGGGGCCGAACACCGTGGTGCTGAACGGCAACGCGCTGGATCATGAACTGCTGGAGGAGGCCCAGGTTCACAGGGCGGAAACCATCGTGGCGGTGACCAACGACGACGAGAGCAACGTGTTCGCCGCGCTGCTGGCCAAGCGGGCGGGCTGTCAGCGGGCCATCACGCTCCTCAACAAGACCTCCTATGCCCCGATCATCGCCGGCCTCGGGATGAACGTCGTCGTCAACCCGGCAGCCGTCACCGTCTCGTCGATCCTCCGCCATGTCCGGCGCGGCCGCGTCGCCGCCGTGCAGACCATCGGGGACGGGTTCGGCGAAGTGGTCGAAGCCGAGGCGCTGGAAACCTCGAAGCTGGTCAGCGCCCCCCTCGGGGACATCGGCCTTCCCCAGGGCATGGTGATCGGCGCCATCGTCCGCGACGGCGAGGTCATCGCCCCGACAAGCCAGACGGTGATCGCGCCCCACGACCGCGTCATCGTGATGGCGACCTCGGACCTCGTCCGCAAGGTGGAGCGGATGTTCGCGGTCGGGTTGGATTTCTTCTGAAGCTCGGAACAACCTCTCTTTTCCCAATTCTTCCTCGTGAGACCATGCCGAATTTCAGGCCGATCCTGTTCATCGTCGCCACCGTGCTGCTCGCCCTGGCGGCGACCATGCTGATTCCGGCCGGCGTGGACTTCGCCTACGGCAATCCGGACGCGAAGGTGTTCCTGGCGTCCGCTGCCTTCACCGGCGCCTGTGGCGCGGCGTTGGCCATCGCGACCCGCTGCCGGTTGGCCGGCGGCCTTTCGCTGCGCCAGGCCTTCCTGCTGACGCCGCTGAGTTGGAGCGCCACCGCCGCCTTTTCCGCCATTCCCTTCCAGTTCTGCCATTTTCCCGACCTGTCGCTGAACTACGCCAATGCTTTCTTCGAGACCATGTCGGGCCTGACCACGACGGGCTCGACCGTCCTCGTGCGCCTCGACCAGACACCCGAAGGCATCCTTCTCTGGCGCGCGCTGCTGCAATGGCTTGGCGGCATCGGGATCATCGGCGTGGCGATCGCGGTGCTGCCCGCTCTGGGCGTCGGCGGGATGCAGCTGTTCCGGACCGAGTCCTCCGACCGGTCCGAGAAGGTCCTGCCGAGGGCGCAACAGATCGCCAAGGCAATTGCCGGCGTGTATATCGGCCTGACCTCGCTCTGCATTCTGAGCTATTGGGCAGCCGGCATGTCACCGTTCGAAGCCGTGGTGCATGCTCTGACCAGCCTGTCGACCGGCGGCTTCTCGACGTCCGACAGCTCGATCGGCCATTTCCCGAACCCCGTCCTGCACTGGCTGGTAACCCTGTTCATGCTGGCGGGGAGCCTTCCCTTCGTCCTCTATGTGCGGACGCTGACCGGGCAGCGCGACGCCCTGTGGAGGGACCGGCAGGTCCGGGCCTTCCTGGGCTTCCTGGCCGCAGTCATCCTGCCCTTGAGTCTCTGGCTGACGGCGCAAGGCAACTACGATTTCGATGACGCGCTCAGGTTGGTGTCGTTCAACGTCGTCTCCGTCGTCACGACCACCGGTTTCGCCTACACCGATTACAGCCAGTGGGGAAATCTTGCGATCGGCGTCTTCTTCGGCCTGACCTTCGTCGGCGGATGCACGGGGTCGACGGCCGGCGGCATCAAGATCTTCCGTTTCGAGGTCATGCTGGTGCTGCTGCGCACGCATTTCCTGCGCCTGCTCTATCCGAGAGGCGTCTTTTCCCGGCAATACGGCAACCGTGAGCTGGACGACGGCGTCCTTGGCTCCGTCATCGTGTTCTGCGTCCTCTTCTTCTCGGCCTACAGCTTTTTCACCATCGCCCTGATGGCGCTCGGGCTGGATTTCATCACCAGCGCCAGCGCCGCCGTCACGGCCCTCGCCAACGTCGGGCCCGGCCTGGGCGACATCATCGGCCCGGCCGGCAATTTCGCGGCCCTGCCGGATTCGGCCAAATGGCTGCTGTCGCTGGCCATGCTGCTGGGCCGGCTGGAGCTTTTCACCGTGCTGGTGCTGTTCATGCCGCAATTCTGGCGGGCCTGATCCCGCCTGGTCCGGCCGGACCGTTCCACGCCCTGGCGCGTTTGCACAGGCGGAACATCGAACCGCCATGCCGGGGAAGCGTTGATGAAAGATCGGATCCGCCATTACGGGGATATCGTCCGCACGAGCCTCTGGCTGGTGCCGGCACTGATGGGCTGCGCGGGCTTCGCGCTTGCCGTCCTTCTGCTGTCCTGGGGACGGGGCATCATCAGAAATGCCGCCGAATACTGGCTTCTTTACGCCGGCGATATGGACAGCGCCCGCCAACTGATGTCGGCGCTGCTGTCCGGCATGATCTCGATGACCTCCCTGGTGGTTTCGATCACCATGGTCGTGCTGACGCTGGCGGCGGGACAGATCGGCCCCCGGCTGATCCGCACCTTCATCCAGGATCGCGTCACGCAGGCCGTCCTCGGGCTTTTCCTTGCCGACATCGTCTACCTGCTGGTGGTGTTCCGCACCATGGACGGGGAACGCATCGACAGCGTGCCGCATCTCGCGGTGAGCATGGGCACGGGGCTTACCACGCTGTGCCTGTTCGTTCTGCTGTACTACGTCCACAGGCTTGCCCGGTCGATCATCTATGACAATGTCGTGCAGAACGTGGCGTCCGAACTGTGCAATGCGGTGGATGCCCTGCTTCCGGAGAAAGGGGAACCGCCACTCCCGGCTGGAAGCCTGGGAGCGGATTTCACCTGGCTCGCCTTGGACCGGGACGGCTATATCCAGACCATCGACACGACGGCGCTGGTTGCCATAGCCCGCCGGGCGGGCATCGTCCTCCGGGTGGAGGTCCGGCCTGGACATTTCGTGGTCAGCGGGGGCGAGCACATTGCCGTCCATCCGCCGCAGACGGCCACCGACGATCTTTGCGCAGCGATCCGGGGCGCCTTCATCCTCGGACCGGTGCGCACCCCCACCCAGGATGTGGAGTTCGGGATCCATCAACTGGTGGAGATCGCCACACGGGCCCTGTCGCCCGGCATCAACGACGTGTTCACCGCGATCGCCGTGATTGACAACCTGTCCGCCGCGCTTGCGCATATCTTCGACCGCGGTCTCGAACCGACCGTGCTGCGTGACGAGGATGGCGCGGTCCGCGTCGTCAGGAACGTCGCGGACCATGACGGCTTTGTCGGCGCGGCTTTCGATCAGATCAGGCAGGCGGGGCGTGACAACCCGGCGATCCTGATCCGCCTGACGGACGCGATTGGACAGCTCGCCTCACGGGCGCACACAGAGAATGTGAAGGGTCCGCTCCTTGAACAGCTCGATGCCGTGCTGGCGACTGGCGAGCAGACGGTGACCATCGACAGGGATCGGGCGATCCTCCGGCAGCGCTGGAAGCAGGCGCGCGACCGGCTGTCACGCTGACGTGACGCGGCATCCGTCCACGGGTTTTTCGCCGAGGCGTCGCCGTCGCAAGCGCCTTGTTCGAGATGCATTGCAAACGGATCTGTTGGAAAAGTCGGACCTGCGCGTGGAGGATGTCCGATGGGCTATTGGCGTTTCTTATCGATGATCGTGGCATCGACACTGGTGATGTTTGTCCTGATGTATCTCAACACCTACGCTGTCGATCATGTTTTCTACAGCCAGACACGGACCTGGATGGCTGTCGTGATGGGGGCGGCGATGGCAATCGTCATGATGGTCTTCATGTGGTCCATGTACGCGAGAAAGGCGGCCAACATCACCATCGTGGCGGTGAGTGTTTTTGTGTTCGCAGGCGCGCTTTGGCTCGTCCGCAGTCAGGTGTCGGTGGGCGACGTGTCTTACATGAAGGCGATGATCCCTCATCACTCCATCGCGATCCTGACCAGCGAGCGCGCTCGCATCCGCGATCCGCGCGTTCGTGACCTTGCCGACCGGATCATTGACGCCCAGTTGCATGAGATCGGCGAGATGAAAGCTCTCATTGCCGATATTGAGGAGAACCCCGTGCCCCGGGATGCGCCGGATCTTCCATCATATCGGGCGCGTGGTGCGGCGCCGCCACCGAAGGAATGACGACCGGAACGTGAGCCTGGGCAAAGGACCGCATCCTGACGGATTCGACTGCGGTCCCTCAAGCCGATGCGGGCCCAAAACGAGCGCACCGGCTTGCCCGTCCGCACCAACGCTGTTCAGCCGGCTTCCGCCATGGGACTTGATGCAATCGGCATAGCGTCAGCCGAACACATCCCAGATGCCGACGGTCAGGAACGGGAAGGCGCACACGGCCGCCAGGACCACCAGCACGGCCGCGACGAACACGCCGACCTCGCGGAACACGGCATAGGGCTGGACCTTGGCGATCTGCGCCGAGATGAAGACCAGGATACCGACCGGCGGGGTCACGCCGCCGAGCTGGAGGTTGATGATCATGATGAGCCCGAGCTGGATCGGATCGATGCCCGCCTGGGTCATCAGCGGCAGGAACAGAGGGGCCGCGATCAGCATCGCCGGCGTCAGGTCCAGGAACATGCCGGCCACGAACAGCGTGAGGTTCATGATCAGCAGCAGTCCGAACTGCCCCTGGGCGGTTTCCCGCGCCCAGCCGATCAGTTCCTGCGGCACACCCTCGGCGATCAGGATCCAGGCGAAGGGAACCGACGTTGCGATCAGGAAACCGATCAAAGCCGAGTCCGTCGCGCAGTCGATGATGGCCCGATAGAAGCTGCGCCAGCCGTAGGCGCGGTAGACGAACTTGCCCAGGATGAAGGCCCAGACCAGCGCCATGACCCCCGCCTCGGTCGCGGTGGTGATGCCCAGCCGGATGCAGCCCAGGATCAGCACGGCAATGGCCAGGGTCGGGGCAGCCTGCAGGAAGCTGCTCCAGACCACGCTGGCGGGCGCCCGCTTCTTGCCGCCCTCATAGCCGCGACGGACGGCAAGGATATAGACGACCGCCATCAGCGCCATCGCCACCAGCAGCCCCGGGACGATGCCGGCGGCGAACAGGCGGGAAATCGACACGTTCGAGACCGACGCATACACCAGCATGGCGATGGCCGGCGGAATGATGTTCGGCAGGATCGACGACACCGCGGTGATGGCGCAGGAGAAGGCCGGCGAGTAGCCGCGCTTGATCATCTCCGGCACCGCGACCTTGGTGGTGCTCGCCGCGTCGGCTCCGGAAGACCCGGAAATGCCGCCGATCAGCACACTGTTGACCACCACGACCTGGGCCAGACCGCCGCGGAAATGCCCGAACAGCGATTCGGCGAAATCGATCAGCCGCTCCGACAGGCGACCGAGATTCAGCAGGTAACCGGAGGTCAGGAAAAAGGGAATCGCCAGCAGGATGAACTTGGTCGAACCGGCGATCATGTTCTGCAGGATCGCAGGGGCCGGCAGAAGATCGGCGCTCCAGGTCGTGACGAACACGCCCAGCATCATGCAGAAGGCGATCGGCACGCCGATCAGCATGGTCAGGAAGAACACCAGCGTCATCAGCAGGCTGGGCGACACATCCTGGAACGGCGACAGCGCCTGATCCTGCACGACCAGATACATGGCGCCGGCCAGCACGACCGACCCGGCCCGGCGCAGCAGCCCGGCCATCGTCGTCTCGCCCAGCAGGAGGAACAGCAGCCCGATGCCCCCCGCCGCCGGAACGACGCCGTAGCGCAGGGCGTTCGGCCATTGCAGGGTCGTGCTGACCCCGCCGATCCGGTCGGCCAGTTCATAGCCGCTGAAGGTGAACAGCAGGAGCGTCAGCGCCACCAGACTGTCGCGCAGGAAATCCACGGCCGGCCGCGCCGCCAGCGGCAAATGGTCGACCAGCAGGTCGACATGCACATGCCGCTTTTGCCGGATTCCGGTCGCCGCACCCAGGAAGATCAGCCAGGTGAAGGCCCAGATCGAGAATTCCTCGGTCCAGGTGAAGCCGCTGTTGAAGACATAGCGTGCGATCACGCCGGTGAAGACGACGAGCGTCAACGCGATCAGAACCACGAAATTGACGGCTCCGACGGCGTTTTCAACCAGGCGGCAGACCGTTTCTCCCCAGGCCGGAGACGACCGGCTGGGCATGGTTTCAGAACTGGTGGCTTGGACTTCCGACATGATCGGACCTTTCCGATTGGCCAAATCCTTGGCCTAACGTCCCTGCGGGAAGCGCGGCGGTGCAGAACACCGTCCGCGCAAGCGATACCCCGCCCCGTCACTTCACCGCTTCAATTGCCGGGATCAGCGTGTCGGCATTCGGAATCTTCGGCGTGAACTCCGCCCAGACCGGCTTCATAAGCTCCCGCCATGCCGCCTTGTCCTTCACCTCATGGATGGTGGCCCCCTGGGCGACGGTCTTGGCGAGCGCCTCCTCGTCCTGCTTGGCCTGCAGCGGCACGATGTCCGCCTGCGCGTCATGCGCCGCCTTTTCGATGGCGGCCTGCTGGTCGGCGGTCAGCTTCTGCCACCACGGCTCGGACACCACCCAGGCGCCCATCGCGTAGATGTGGCTCAGCTTGGTGTAGTGCGGTGCCACTTCGTAGAAGCGGAAGGTCAGATAGTTGGTGGCCGTGTTGTCGAAGAAATCGACGACGCCGGTCTGCATGGCGTTGTACACCTCCGGCGCCGGGATCGGCACGGGATTGGCACCGACCGCCTTCCACAGCGCCACATGGATCGGGCTCTGGATCACCCGCATCTTCTTGCCCGCCGCATCGGCCGGCGTGACGATGGGGTCCTTGCTCATCAGCTGGCGGGCGCCGTTGACCGAGAAACCGAGCAGATGGAAGCCCTTCTCGCGGAAGCTGTCGGACAGCGCCTTGGTCAGCACTGCGTTGGCTGCGACGGCATGCTGGTCGTCACGGAACAGGAAGGGCAGGTCGAGCACCTGCACCTGCGGAACCCAGGTCGTGAACACCGAGCTGGTGATGATGCCCATCTGGATCGACCCGAGCCGGATGCCTTCCGCCGATTCCGACTCGGCACCCAGCAGACTGTTCGGGAAGACGCGGATCTTGACCGCGCCCTTGGTCGCGTCCGACACCGCATCGGCGAAGCGGGTCGCGGCGATGTGCTTGGGGTTGCCTTCCTGAACGTCAAGCGACAGGCGGGCGGTGGTGGCGGCGACGGCCGGCATGGAGATGCCGAGGGCGACGGCTGTCAGAGCCAGCCCTGCCAACAGAGCCTTCTTCATGGTTTTCCTCCTTTTGGGATTGTTTTGAGCGCGACGGGTCGGGACCGGAGTTCCGTCGGCAAGGCGACCCGCCCGCCGGGGAGAGGTTTCGGTCACAGGGTGAAGAGCGGCTCGACGCTGCAATCGAGCAGACGTGGGTCGATGCGGGCCTCCAGCTCGTCGAACATCGCGTCGACGAACTGGACGATTTCGTCGGAAGCCTTGACCGCATCGTCGGCACGGCGGTTGGCGATGGCGTCTGTCAATGCCAGATGGCAGTCCACGCTACGGTGGAGCGTCGCCTCGCCGCCGATGTGGTTCTGGTGCAGGAAGCCGATGCGCCGGAAGATCGTGTGCAGCGGACGCAGCGCGTTGCCGACGAAGGGCTCGTTGCCCGCCGCCAGGATCAGGTTGTCGATGCTGCGGTCGAACTCGTTGAACTGGTCGATGGTGATCGTCGCCCGCCGCTCCCGCAGCACCCGCGACAGGTGCATCATCTGGTTGCGCTGCGTCGGCCCCGACCGTTCGGCGGCAAGGCGCACGACGAAGCGCTCGATGTCGCGGCGCAACTCCAGCAGCAGCCGGTCGCGCGCCAGATCGATGGGAGCGATCTGGATGCCGTTGCGCGGGTTGACGATCACCAGCGTGTCGCGGGCCAGCATGCTGACCGCCTGATGGACAGGCGTGCGGCTCAGACCTGTGATGTCCTGCAGATCCTGGATCGACAGCGACCGGCCGGGCGCCAGCGTGCAGTTGACCAGCAGTTCCTCGAGCTTGCCATAGGCCAGTTCCAGCAGGTTGGCATGGTTTGCCCGCGCCTGCTTGCGGTCGATGGGGTCGCCCGGCTCGATCAGCACCGGCTTGCTGCGTCCACGTCCCATAACGCCGTCCTCCTTTACCGTAAGCTGTCCGTGATCGCTCATGCTCAGCATGCGAACAGTGGTACATTAAAACATGTTGTGAAATATCACAAACGGAAATAGGATGCCCCGGTATGCATGGCCATGGGCACGCGGGGATCGCATCTGTGCCCTGGCCCTCTGTCATGCCTTTGATTTCCGACAACTTCCTTCCTCATTCCTTGCGGGACGGTCCATGAAAATCACCGCCATCGAAACCCTTCGCACCGAGGAATTCGCCAACGTCCTGTGGGTGCGGGTCCACACCGATGCAGGGATCGTCGGGCTGGGCGAGACGTTCTATGGGGCCGGTGCGGTCGAAGCCCATCTGCACGACACGCTGTCCACGCGGCTGCTGGGCCGGGACCCGCTGCGCATCGAGGCGATCAACCGCGACATGGTCAACCTGCCGCTGGCGCAGTCCTCGACCGGCACGGAATACCGGGCGGCTTCGGCGGTCGACATCGCGCTTTGGGACCTGTTCGGCAAGGCCTGCAACCAGCCGGTCCACCAGATGCTGGGCGGCCTCTGCCATGACCGGGTGCCGGTCTACAACACCTGCGCCGGCTACGGCTATGTCCGCTCCCATCGCATCAAGCCGGTGGACACTTGGAACCTGGGCGCCAGCCCCGGTCCGTATGAGGATCTGAACGCCTTCATGTCCGACGCCGGCGGGCTGGCCGAAAGCCTGCTTGAGCAGGGCATTTCGGCGATGAAGATCTGGCCGTTCGATCCCGCGGCGATCGAGAATGACGGTCGCTTCATCACCGCGGAACAGATGAGGCGCGCCGTCGAGCCGTTCGAGAAGATCCGCAAGGCGGTCGGCGACCGGATGCAGATCATGGTGGAGTTCCACTGCCTGTGGAACCTGCCGACGATCAAGCGGATCGCCCGTGTGTTGGAGGACTACGAGCCGACCTGGTACGAGGATCCGATCCGCATGAATTCGGTCAACGCCCTGGCGGAGTTGGCGGCGTCGACCAGCGTGCCGATCTGCGCATCGGAAACCCTGGGATCGCGCTTCCCCTACAAGGACATGCTGGAGGCCGGTGCCGTCGGCGTGGTGATGACCGACCTGGCCTGGACCGGCGGGCTGACCGAAGGGCGCAAGATCGCCGCGCTCGCCGACACCTACCACCGCCCCTATGCGCCGCACGACTGCACCGGCCCGGTGGCCTATGCCGCCGCGGTCCATTCCTCGCTGTCGCAGCCCAACACGCTGATCCAGGAATCGGTGCGCGCTTTCTACACCGGATGGTACAAGGAACTGGTCACCGAGATCCCCCGCATCGAAGGCGGTTATGTCTATCCGATGGACGGGCCGGGACTGGGCACCGACCTGCTGCCCTCGGTGTTCGAACGGTCCGACCTGACCCGTCGCGTCAGCACCCTGGATTGAGGCCCCGCCGCCCGATGGAGACCCACCCCATGAAGACGTCCCCGTTCGACCTTTCCGGCCGCACGGCCCTGATCACCGGCTCCGTCCGCGGAATCGGTTTCGCCTTCGCCCAGGGGCTGGCGGAGGCCGGCGCCCGCGTCATCCTGAACGGACGCAACCAAGAGACGCTCACCGCGGCGGTGACGCGGCTGACCGGTCTGGGCCATGCCGCGGACGGCAGCCTGTTCGACGTGGTGGACGAGGCGGCTGTCGCGGCCGCCTTCTCGGCGCTCGACGAGCGGGGAGTTGCCGTCGACATCCTGATCAACAACGCCGGCATCCAGTTCCGCAAGCCGATGGTCGATCTGGCGCTTGCCGACTGGCAGCGCGTCATCGACACCAACCTGACCGGCGCCTTCATTGTCGCCCGCGAGGCGGCGAGGCGGATGATCGCGCGTGGGAACGGCGGCAAGATCATCAACATCGGGTCGTTGACCAGCGAGGCGGCACGGGCGACGGTGGCGCCCTATACTGCCGCAAAGGGCGGCATCAAGATGCTGACCCGCGCCATGGCGGCCGAATGGGCGCGCTTCGACATCCAGGCGAACGCCATCGGACCGGGCTACATCGCCACCGACATGAATGCGGCCCTGCTTCAGGACCCCGCTTTCGACAGCTGGGTGAAGAACAGCAATCCCGCCCAGCGCTGGGGCCATCCGGAGGAACTGGCCGGGACTGCGGTCTATCTGGCGTCGTCGGCATCGAACTATGTCAACGGACAGATCATCTATGTGGATGGCGGCTGGCTGGCCGTCCTGTAACCGACCGGGCCGCTCCGGTCGCCTGAATAAAAAAAGCCGCCGGCGTCGGCGGCTCTCTTCCTCCTCAGGCAATGTCCGATGCGCGTGTGAGTGCGTGCGGTCGCGATCTGCCTCCTTGATCGCGGCGATCTCTTCCGCCGCCTTGCCGATCTGGTTGGCGATGTCGGTGGACAGCGCCAACCAGATCGGCAATCTCACGGACCGATGCCGCCGTCTCCTCGGCAGCGAATGGTTTGGACTCCCCCCGTTGCGATCCTTGCTTACAAAGCGGCATGCTCCTTGACCGCCACTTCCAGGCGAGCCTTGAGATTGAAGAACCGCGCATCGATGGCCAGCGGGTCGTCCCGGTTGAGCGCGATCATCGCCGCCCGTACTTCGCCACCGCGGATCACCTCCAGCGCCTCCGCTTCGATCCCCGCCACGATGGCCGCAGCAACGGCTTCCGCACTCTCGCGGGTAAAGCCCAGTTCCGGACCGGCGTTGTTCGACGCCATCATCGGGGTGTCGGTGGCGCCGGGGTAAACGGTCAGCACATGGACGCCCTCGCCCTTCAACTCGCGGCGCAAGGCTTCACCGAACCGTGCCAAGCCGGCCTTGGCACCGGCATAAGTGGCGTAGAATGGCGCGCCGACCAGCCCCAACCCCGACGAAACATTCACCACCATTCCCTCGCCGCTGGCACGCAGCATTGGTATCGCGGCCCGCGTCAACAGAATGGGCGCGGTCAGGTCGACGGCGATCATCGCGAGGATGTCCTCCTCGGTGACCTGCTCCAGCCGCCCGGCGCGAACGCCGCCGGCATTGTTGACCAGGATGTCGAGCCCGCCCAGTGCATCGAGCGCCCGCTCAAGCGTCTGCCGACGCCCCTCGGTGGTGGCGACATCGGCCACGATGCCGGTCACCGACGCTCCGGCTTTCTGCAAGGTCTCGACCGCGGCGGCCAGCCGATCGGGGTGCCGACCGGTGATGACAAGAGCCACGCCCCTTTCGCCCAACGCCTGGGCGGCGGCAAAGCCGATGCCGCTGGAGCCGCCGGTGATCAGCGCGCGTTTTCCAGAAAGAATCATGTCAGCTCCGTAAGATCGGTTCAGTGACGGGACCTGTCGGCCGGGTGGGAAAACAGTGCTCGGCCCTGTGTCAGGCACTGGCGGGCTTGCTCCACTCATTGCCCTTCATGAAGGCATCGAGCGGCGTGTGGGTGAGGTGGTTGGTGTAGTTGCTCATCACCTTGGTGGCGACGCCGAGCACCACCTCCAGCACGTTGCGGCGGGTGAAGCCGGCCGCCAGGAAGGCATCGACGTCCGCGTCGGCGACCCAGCCGCGATTGCGCACCACCAGCGTGGCGAAGCGGTGCAGCGCCTCCAGCCGGGCATCGGGCAGTTCGCTGCCGGCGCGCAGCGCGGCGATCACGTCCTCGCCCATCTTCTGCATCCGGGCGAGCGTGGTGTGGCCGGCCATGCAGTAGTGGCACTCGTTCTCGAAATTGGCGGTCAGATAGACGACCTGCTGCTCATGCGTGGTGAGCGTGGTCTTGGAGAACAGGTCCCACAGCGCCGTGTAGCCGGCCAGCAGTTCCGGGGATTCCGCCATATAGGATTGCAGGTTGGGCACGAAGCCGAAAGCGGCCTTCACGCCCTCGAAAATCGGCTTTGCGGCATCCGGAGCGGTATCGAGGGTGTAGTTGGTGAACTGTGTCATGGAGGAGGGTCCTTGTTCCGTCGGCTGCGTTCGATGGGACGGACCCTGACCCATTCCAGGAGCGCCGCGTAGGCGGGCTGCGCGACTAATGCCTATGCCTCCTGGGAATGGTCGCTGTTGCACCGGCGTTTATCCAAGTCGGCTCCCTCCGTTGACGCGCCATCTCCAGTCACGATCCCCGCGACGAACTCCGCAAAGGCGCGCGCCTTGGTGCTGGCCAGCCGGCCGGTGGGGAACACTGCCCACAAATCGATCGGCGGCAGCGTCCAGTCTTCCAACACGCGCCGCACCGACCCGTCGGCAAGCTCCGGACCGAACATCCAATCCGACGCGACAGCCAACCCCAGATCGGCCAGGACCGCCGCCCGGATTCCTTCCGCCGCGCTGACACGCAGCCGGCCGCGCACCACCACCGACGCTTCGGTCCCGCCCTGCCGGAACGCCCAGCTGTTGCTGAGCTGGCTGTAGACCACCGCATCATGATCGGCGAGATCGGCCGGGGTCCGCGGCACGCCCGCGCGGGCAAGATAGGCGGGTGTCGCCACGACCGAGCGGCCACCGCTGGCAATCCGCCGCGCCACCGCCGTCGAATCCGACAGCGTACCCATGCGCAGGGCGACATCGATCCCCTCCGACACCAGATCGATGACCCGGTCGTCCAGGATCACCTCCATGTCCAGGTCCGGATGGCGGTTCAGGAATTCGGGCAGGCGCGGCACGATCAGCAGCCGGGCGAAGGTGGTCGCCGCGCAGATGCGCAACCGGCCCGACAGTCCGGTACCGGCGCCGCGGGCCTCCAGTTCCGCTTCATCGGCCTCCCGGATGGCGAGCCGGGCACGCTCGTAAAAGCGCAATCCCGCTTCGGTGGGCGTCAGGCCGTGGGTCGACCGCAGCAGCAGGCGCACCTGCAACCGCTCCTCCAACTGCGCAATCGTCTTGGAGATGGCCGGCTGACCCACCCCAAGCTGCCGGGCCGCACCCGAGAAAGAGCCGGTCTCCACCACCCGCACGAAGCTGGCCATCGCCTGCAATCGGTCCATCGTTATTCCTGACAGGAATTGCCGTTATCGCTCCGGCCGGTCTGCCGCCCGGAGATTGGAATGGCGATAACTCTCCCATCGGCCGCGACGCTGCAAGAGAGAAGCTGCGCCGGATCGTCCATGGAGGCACCGGCTGCGGCCTGCCGCTCGAAGGCATCGGCGCGGCCGAGGTCGCCCGCTCCGCCACCGCGAACGGCTGAACCGCATTTTCCATCCACTCCATACGGCAAAGGACTTCCCCATGTCGCTCCAGGACAAGCTCGACGCCTTCAAGGCCGATTTCCAGGCGGGCAAGCCGCCCTACAATGTCCCTCGCCCGGTCATCGAGACGATGCACCGCGCCACCGCCGAACTGATCGCCTCGGGCGCCGCCGGCCGTGCGCTCAAGGCCGGGGACAAGGCCCCCGCCTTCACGCTCAACGACCCCGACGGCAAGGCGGTGTCGTCCACCGCCCTGTTGGCAGAGGGACCGCTGGTGGTCAGCTTCTACCGCGGCGTCTGGTGCCCCTACTGCAACATGGAACTGCAGGCGCTGCAGGCGGCGCTGCCGACCTTCCGGTCGCTCGGAGCGAACCTTCTCGCCATTTCACCGCAGACGGCCCCGAACAGCCGCAAGTCGGTGCGTCAGAACGCGCTCGATTTCCCGATCCTCTCGGACCCGCACAACGACGTCGCCGCCGCTTTCGGCCTGCGCTTCTCGCTGCCCGACTACTTGGTCGAGCTGTACAAGGGGTTGAAGAACGACCTGCCGGCATTCAACGGCGATCCGAGCTGGACCCTGCCGATGCCGGCCCGTTTCGTCATCGGGCAGGATGACACGATCCTCTATGCCGAGGTCAACCCGGACTACACCCGCCGCCCCGAACCCGAGGACATGCTGCCGGCCCTGCGCGGCGTCGGCCGGACGGCGGCCGCGTGATCTCAGCCGGTCAAAACGGCGACCTTTCAGCGACGGATCAAGCCGTGTCCCTGCGCAGAACCGCTGGTGCGGTTCACCATCTCAGGAACCGGCGTCCGGCAAGACAGCCCGCAACGCCCATGACGAGGATAGCGGCGGAATACCAGGCCGCCACGAAAAGCGGACTGTCGTCGGGGCAGTGCATCGCGTAGAAGGTGGCCGCGATGCCTCCCGCTGCCAGACCGGCGAACCCGCCCGCCAACGCCGGGCGCTCCGGAGCGCCCCCCCGCATCACGGCGATCAGGAGGGCAAGCGGCCCCAAGGCCATCAGAGGGATCAGGATCAGGCAGAAGCCGGCGTTGGTGCCGACGAGGCGCGACTGCCAAAGGTTCGCCGGGACCTGATGAAGCTCCAGCGCGACCGCAATCGCCAGGAGGACCGGAACGGCGCCCAGCACCAGCTGCCAACCGCCAGCCGTCATTCCCGGCCGGCTCAGGCGCAGGGCGACGCCCAGGGCACCCAAGGCCAAAGGCATCGTCGCGACGAACTTGAACAGGAAACGTGCGCTCTCCGCCGCCCGTCCGATGTCCGGCCGGACCCCGATCACGGTGAGGAAGATGCCGCCGGCAACCGCAATGCTCAGCAGGGTCGCCGCCATGAAAACCGTACCGAAGCCGAAACGTGGCGGCGGGTCGAGCGCCAGCCGATCGATCAAATCCTCCGTCCTCATGTCGACTGGATCCGGCACAGCTGCGCCAGGGACTTCAGCGCCCGGTGCAGGGCGACGCGAACCGCGCCTTCGGTCATCTCGAAACGGTTGGCGGTTTCGCGGATGCTGTCGCCGTTGATCGATATCGAGCGGACGATGTCCTGCTGGCGCCCCTTCAGGGTCGCCAGATGGCTGTCGATGTCCAGTTGCGCCAAGCCCCCGGCCTGCTCCTCGGCCGCTAACGTGTCCATGACGTCCTCAATCGGCACATTCGTCCGCCGGCCCCTCCGGCGCAGCGCATCGATGATCTTATTGCGGACGATCGCCCCGATCCAGGGACCGATCGGCCGCGACGAATCCCAGCTGCCACGCTTGAGATGGATCGCCAGCAGAACCTCCTGCACGATGTCCTCGGTCTCGCTGTCCGGTGCTCCCAGCGTCCGGCAGCGTGACCGCGCCATCGCCCGCAGATGCGGAGTGATGCAAAGCAGGAACTGGCGGTAGGCAGCCGAATCGCCTGCGAGCGCCATGCGCATCAAGTCCGCCCATTCCTGCTCCAATCCCTGGTCCCACATGCTCCTCCCCCGGTCCGGATGCGATGACGGTCAGGCCGGGGAGTCATTGTAATGCACCCGGCCCGAACCGCGAAATCACCGTCGGTCACAAAGGCGTGATCGGTAGAAGCCGGCCTGCGTGGCCATCCGGCGTCCCGCGTCCGGCGTCCATGTATTTCGCCCGTGCCGGCTTTGTAACGAACCCGTGCTTCGCGGCGTAAGGACGTGAAGGGGGATGCTCCCGGCCAAGAGGGACCGGTCTCCCCACCCCAGGGAACGCGGAGATCGGGAATGCCGACCGGAAACATCCATGGCGCACGGCGCAACGGGGAACGCCTGTCCTCAACGGCGGGAGATGGCGATGCGGATGATGTCGTCGTCGGCGATCACGGCGCCGTCCTCCTCTTTCCAGTTGGGCAGCGAGGGGAAATCCTTCCTGGGGATGTCCAGGACATTCAGGTGCCGTGCGAGGATCGCCACCGTCTCAATGGGGATGCCGACCAGACGCCCGCCATGGCCAAACCAGTCGTCGCACCGCGACACCAGCACGATCCTGCCGTTCGGCATCCGAACCACCTCCGTCACATGGCCAAGCGTACGATCGTCCTCGTCGAGCAGGGGAAGTCCCCGCAGATCGCCGACCCGGACTTTCTGCGGGAAGCGCCGCTTCATCCGCTCCTCCGGCGTCGAGCTGTCCGCCTCGGGCTGCGTCTGGGTGTGGGCTCCCCCCTCCGCTCTCCTGGGCTTGGCATCGTCGGCATGGGCCGGGCTTCGGATCAGGCCCAAAGTCATCGCAGCGAGGAAAAGGACAGTCATGGCGGATCGCATGATGACACCTCATGGAAAATTGAAAGCTTTGAGAAAATAAATAGACCAGCCACCGAAATTCGTCAATATTAGGCGTAGAAATTAAAATAATTCACGCGAAAAAAGGAGATCATCGAAAATGACACCTTCTAAATTTATGCATCCACTTGCAGTCAGGCTGATGCATTGGACGAATGCGGCGGCAATGATCGTCATGATCATGAGCGGATGGAAGATCTACAACGACGAGGTTTTGTTCGGCTTTCTGCATTTCCCCGAGGAGATCGTGCTGGGCATATGGGCGCAGCACGCCTTGCAATGGCATTTCCTGGGCATGTGGATCCTGGTGCTGAACGGGATCGCCTATCTGGCCTACGGTGTCCTGTCCGGCCGGTTCCGTCGGCTTTTCTTCCCCATATCGCCGACCGAGGTGGTTCGCGAAGCCATGGCCGCCTTGAGGTTCCGGCTCAAGCACGCCGATCTCACGCACTACAACGCTGTACAGAAAAGTCTCTATGTCGGCGTGATCCTCGTGGTGGCGCTTCAGGTCGTTTCCGGCCTCGCCATCTGGAAGCCGGTTCAATTCTCTTTCCTCGTATCGCTCTTCTACGACTTCCAGGGTGCACGTCTTGCCCATTTCGCCGGAATGACGGCCATCGTGCTGTTCGTTCTGGTCCATGTCTCGCTGGCGATCCTGGTGCCGCGGACCCTTCTCGGCATGCTGACCGGCGGGCCGCGCCTCGATGCCGGCCGGGAGGCCCCGGTGACGCCCTCCCAAGCCTCGAACCTGTGACGGAAGCCGACCATGCCTCTGCGCCGCCCATTCACCTCGCTCTTTCGGCCACAGCGCGGACCTGACCAGACCGTCCTTGCCGAACACCGCGCCCTCATCGAGACGATCGGCCGCCGCAAGTTGCTGCGCGGCACCCTCAGCCTCGGCGCTCTGACGATGCTGTCGGGCTGCAACGTCTCCGACCGCGATGCCGTCCAAACCGTTCTCCGGGCGGTGTCCGGCTTCAACGACGGGGTCCAGGCCCTGCTGTTCGACCCGAACAAGCTGGCACCGACCTATGCCGCGTCCCAGGTCGTGAAGCCGCCGCGCTTCAACGCCTATTACGAGATCGAGGACCTCAAGCCGGTCGACATCGACGGCTGGAAGCTGGAGCTGAGCGGCCTGATCGCCGACAAGCGGCCCTGGAGCCTGGAGCGGATCTACGCCCTGCCGGAACAGGACGAGATCATCAAGCACATCTGCGTCGAGGGCTGGGATTATATCGGCCAGTGGTCGGGGGCCAACCTCCGCGACTTCCTAACGAGAGTTGGGGCGGATCTGAGCGCCAAATACGTCGTCTTCCACGGGAACGACGATTACATGGAGAGCATCGACATGCCCTCGGCTCTCCACCCCCAGACCATCCTGGCAACCAAATACGCGGGCGAGCCGATCACCGATCCCTTCGGCTTTCCTCTGCGCCTGCGCACGGCGGTGAAACTCGGCTTCAAGAACCCGAAATGGATCCGTGCCATCGAGGTCACCAACAGTTACTCACCCGGTTTCTGGGAGAAGCAGGGCTTCAACTGGTTCAGCGGGCTTTGACCATGCCGGAAGCCCGATAAATCGTGCCTTCGCTGTCCCTCGCCGCCCTCTGCATCGCGACCGGCCTCGTCCTGTGGATGGCCAGCGGCTACGCGCTCGCGCGGTCGCTGGCGTTCGACCGCGCCATCGCCATGGCGCTGGCACCCGTCCTGGGCTGGGCGGTGCAGAACGCCCTGGCCCTGCTGCTCTCGCTTGTCGTCGGATTCTCGCCGGTTGCGACCGTCGGCGCCATGGCCCTGGTCTGTGCGGCCGGGCTCCTGGGGGTCCGTCGAGACGGGAGCGAGGATCGCGTTCCGCCCCTCCCCCTGTGGCTCTGTCTCGCCGCCGCCGTCATGGCGACCGGACCGGCGGTTGCTGTGCTGCCGAAATTCGTCGGCGGCGGTGTCGCCGTGGCGCCTGCACTCTTCGATCACGCGAAGATCGCGCTGATCGACCAGATCGTCCGGGAGGGCATTCCGCCGGTCAACCCCGTCTATGGCGGGACGGAGGCGCCGGAAGGGGTCGCCTACTACTATCTCTGGCAGTTCGGCGCCGCACAGCTTGCCCAACTCACCGGTGCGACCGGCTGGGAGGCCGACGCGGCAGCAAGCTGGCTGACGGCCTTCTCGACCCTGCTTCTGATGGCCGGGCTCGCCCGTCACTTCAGCGGCCGCGCCCTCGCCGCCTTTCTCGCGATCGGCCTCAGCGGCCTGGGTTCGCTGCGGCCGGTCCTGGTCGCAACGGTCGGTGAGGAGACGCTCGGACACTGGCTCCAGCCTGCCACCGGGCTCGCCGGATGGCTGTTCCAGACGAGTTGGAGCCCGCACCATGTCCAGGCCGCGGGCTGCGTCGTGGTGGCGGTGATGACCATGGTCCGGCTCGCCCGGCGGCCCGAAGCGCTCACGACCGCCACCTTGGCGCTGCTGGCGACAGCCGCCTACCAAAGCTCGATCTGGGTCGGCGGGGTGGTCTTCGCCCTGGCCGCCGCCGGATGCGCCCTGTTCCTGTCACGCTCCCGGCCGGCCGGAGGGGTGGCAACCTTCCTCCTGCTCGGCGCCGTCGCCGCGGTCGTCGCCGTCGCCATCGCCTCTCCGCTCCTGGTCGAGCAGTATCGCAGCGCCGTCGCCCGGGGTGGCGGCCGTCTCATCGCCATCGCCCCCTTCGAAGTGCTGGGGCCTGCCCTGCCCCAACCGCTCGGCCGCGTGCTCGACGTGCCGGCCTACTGGCTGGTGCTGCTGGTCGTCGAGTTTCCGCTCGTCTATCTCGCGGGGGCCATCACACTCGCGCGGATGGCGGCTCGGCCGGATGGGCCGCTCGTCCGCGCGCTGGCCATCCTGACGGCGGCCAGCCTCGGCGCGGGCTGGCTGCTCGTCAGCACAGCCGGTGTGAACAACGATCTCGGCTGGCGCGCCGTGCTGCCCGGCCTGATGGTGCTGACCGCCGCCGCCGGGGCCGGGTTGGCCCGTTGCATGGAGCGGCGGGCGACGCTTCCCCTGGTCCTGGCGATGGCCGCCGCGACGGCGACGCTGCCCGACGGGCTGCGCCTCGCCGCCGAGAATCTGGTGGGCAAGCCCTCTTTTTCGGCTGCCGCGTTCGCGCGGTCGCCGGCCCTTTGGCAGGCGGTCCGGCGCCATGCGCCACCCGACGCACGGGTCGCCAGCAACCCAGCCCTGTTCGCCGACATGACGCCCTGGCCGGTGAACCTGTCCTGGGCGCTGTTCGCCGACCGCCGCTCCTGCTTCGCCGGGAACGAGCTGGCCATCGCCTTCTCCGCCCTGCCGTCCGAACGGCGGTCGACAATCGCGGACCAGTTCCGGCGGGTTTTCGCCGGTGACGGGACGCCGGACGACATCCGGGCGCTCGCACGGACCCATCGCTGCGACGTGGTGGTGGTCACGGTCTTCGACGGTGCCTGGAGCCGTGACCCCTTTGCCGCAAGCCCCTTCTACCGCCTCGCCGAAGCCGAGCCCGGCCTGTGGCGAATCTACAGTGCCGGCCCCCGGATTGCAGGCAACTGAACCCGGCCCCAAAAAATCCGACCGGGCCTGTAACGACCGGCCACCGGCCACCGTATCCCTCCCATGAGCCCCCGTTCCACTCACCATCGACGACCACCGGAGCAACATCCTGAGGCCCCAATCTTGACGCCACGCACACCGATGCCCCGCACGCTGACGGCGCGGGCCCTGGGCGCCGGCCGTTCTCTGGCCGCCTCGCTGACGCCGCCCATCGACGTGAGCGCCACCTACATGCGCGACGCGGACAACGGCTACAGCTCGGGCCATGTCTACGGGCGCAAGGACAACGCGTCGGTCCAGCAGGCGGAGCGTCAGATCGCCGACCTGGAACATGCCCGCGAGGCGCTGCTCTTCGGCTCGGGCATGGCGGCCGCCACCACCCTGTTCCTGGCGGCATCGCCCACCCACATCGTCGCTCCGCAACACATGTATTGGGGGCTGCATGTCTGGCTCGCCGAGGCCCATCGCTACGGGCATGAGGTAACCTTCGCCGACATGACCGACCTCGACGCCGTCGACCGCGCCATCCGGCCGGGCCGCACCGGCATTGTCTGGATCGAAACGCCGAGCAACCCGCTCTGGACCGTCACCGACATCGCCGCCGTCGCCGAACTTGCGCACCGCGCGGGTGCGTTGGTCTGCGTCGATTCCACGGCGGTGACACCGGTGCTGACCCGGCCGCTCGATTGCGGCGCCGACATCGTGATGCATTCCGCGACCAAATATCTCAACGGTCATTCCGATGTGGTCGCCGGCGCCCTCGCGGCCTCGGCCCCATCGGGCTTGTGGGACCGGATCGCGGCCATCCGCGACCAGCACGGCACGACGCCCGGCCCGTTCGACGCCTGGCTCTTGATGCGCGGCCTGCGGACGCTCGACCTGCGGGTGCGCGAACAGAGCCGCAGCGCCGCAACCCTGGCCGGCCGGCTGGCCAGCCATCCGGCGCTGTCCGCCGTGCTCTATCCCGGCCTCGCCGACCATCCCGGCCACGCCGTCGCCGCCCGCCAGATGTCCGGCGGCTTCGGCGGCATGCTGTCCATCCGCGTCAGGGGCGGGGCGGCGGCGGCGGTGAAGGTGGCGGCCAATGTCCATCTCTGGCGGCGGGCGACCTCCTTCGGCGGCATCGAAAGCCTCATCGAGCACCGGTCCTCGATCGAGGGCCAAGGGTCGCCCTGCCCCGACGATCTGCTGCGCCTGTCGGTCGGGCTCGAAGACCCGGACGACCTGTTCGGCGACCTGGAACAGGCGCTCGCCCCCGGTCTACCGATCAGCAGCCCTCCCTCAGTCCGGCGGAGACCCGACCCATGACGACCGTAGCGGTGGCCATCATCTGCAAGACGCCCAGCCCCGGCAAGTCCAAGACCCGGCTGTCGCCGCCTTTGCAGCCGGAGGACTGCGCCGAAATCTCCGGCTGCTTCATCGCCGATCTGGCCGCGACCATCGCCGGCCTGTCGGAGGGGGGCGACGCGCCAGGCTATGCGGTCTATACCCCGGTGGGCTCCGAAGAGGAGCTGAGGCAGCTGCTTCCCGACGGATTCGGGCTGGTCCCCCAGGGCGAGGGGGATCTCGGCCGGCGGCTGGACCAGGGCATCACCGACCTTCTGGCGCAGGGCCATGCCGGCGCCATCCTCGTCAACTCCGACAGCCCGACGCTGCCGCGCCACATCCTCCGCGCCGCGGTCCAGGCGCTCAAGTCCGGCGACAACGCCGTCGTCAGCCCGGCACTCGACGGCGGCTACACACTCATCGGACTGTCGCGGCCCCATCCCGGATTGTTCACGGACATCCCCTGGAGCACCGACGCGGTCTACAGTCTGACGCTTGAACGGGCGCGCAAGATCGGGGTTCCGGTGATCTCGCTCGATCCCTGGTACGACGTGGACGATGCCTGGTCCTACGCCATGCTGGAGGATGAACTCGACGGCCGGCCACCGCCTTTCTCCACTCCGGGTCAGCCGGTGCCGGAGGCGCCACGCACCCGCGCGTTCGTGCGACGCCGCCAGACGGCGATGGCATCATGAGCAGCGCACAGCCGCTTGAAACCGTGGCCGTCGTCATCCCCTGCCTCGACGAGGAGGACTCCATCGCCGACGTGGTGCGGGAAGCGATGGCCGAGGGCGTCGGCGAGGTCATCGTCGTCGACAACGGGTCCACCGACCGGACCGCCGAGCGGGCCGCCGCCGCGGGCGCCCGTGTCGTGGCCCAGCCGGTGCGCGGCTACGGCCGCGCCTGCGCCGCCGGGCTGGCCGCTGTCCGGCCCGGAACGGAGATCGTCTGCTTCCTCGACGGCGACGGCAGCGACGTGCCCGCCTTCATCCCGCAGGTCATCCGGCCGGTCGCCGACGGCGAGGCGGACTTCGTCATGGGCTCGCGCCTGCGCGGGAGGCGCGAGCGCGGCTCGATGACGCCGCAACAGATCGTGGCGGGGCGGATCGCCGGGGCGCTGCTGCGGTTGACCTACCGGGTCCGTTTCACCGACATGTCGCCGTTGCGTGCGATGCGGGTCGACCGCCTGCGCGCGCTGGGCATGACCGAGGAAACCTATGGCTGGAACCTGGAGATGCAGATGCGGGCGGCGGCCGGCCTGCGTTGCCGGGAAATCCCGGTCGATCACCGGTGCCGGCGCGGCGGCCGGTCGAAGGTGTCCGGCGACCTCGCCGCCAGCCTGTCCGCCGCGTGGAAGATCGCGATCACCTTCCTCCGCCTTGCTTGGCGGCAGCCCGCCAACGCCGAGGCGGCCTGCGCCAAGCCTGCCGACGCCGAGGGCCGGTCGGCGCAGACCATGGTTCGGAGGTAAAGGAGCATGCGCGTTCTCCTCACCGGCGGGGCCGGCTTCATCGGCGGGCATGTGCTGGCCGAGCTTCTGCGCCGGGACCACGAGGTGCGCGTCCTGGACTCGCTGCGTCCCGACGTGCATCCCACCCCACCGGCCTGGACGGCGCCGGCCGGCGTCGAGGCGCTGATCGGCGACGTGCGGGACGCCGCGATACTCGACCGGGCCGTCGCCGGCGTCGATGCCGTCATCCATCTCGCCGCCAAGGTCGGGCTGGGCGTCGCCATCGGCGACATGCCCGACTACGCCTCCTCCAACGAGGTCGGCACGGCCGAGCTTCTGGTGGCGATGGCCCGCGCCGGCGTGGCCCGTCTGACGCTCGCCAGTTCGATGGTGGTCTATGGCGAGGGCTTCGGTCATTGCGCCGAGCATGGACGGGTTCGGCCGGCGCCGCGGCTGGAAAGCGCGCTGGCGCAGCAGCGGTTCGAGCCGCCCTGCCCGCTCTGCGGCCAGCCGCTCGAAAGCCTGCTCGTCTCCGAGGACACGCCGTTCGATCCGCGCAACGCCTACGCCACCAGCAAGGCGACGCAGGAATTCTACGCCGCCAACTGGGCGCGATCGACCGGCGCTACGGTCGCGACTATGCGCTATCACAATGTGTACGGGCCTGGCATGCCGCGCGACACCCCTTATGCCGGCGTCGCCTCCATCTTCACCTCTGCGCTGCGGCGCGGCGAGGCGCCGCAGGTCTTCGAGGATGGCCGGCAGAGACGGGATTTCGTACATGTTCGCGACGTTGCATCCGCCACTGTTGCCGCTTGCGAAGGGCAGACGGAGGGTGTGGCCGCCTACAATGTCGGTTCCGGCACGCCGCGGACGGTCGGCGACATGGCCGAGGCGCTGTCCAAGGCGCTGGATGGCCCGCCGCCGGTGGTGACCGGACAGTACCGGCTGGGCGATGTGCGTCACATCACCGCCGATTCCTCACGACTGTGCGACAGTTTCGAGTGGCGACCACGCATCGAGTTCGCCGACGGCATGGCGGAACTCGCCCATCTCGACCCTGCTTCTTCCGGCGGTATGGCGCGACTGCCATGAGCCGCACCATATTGCCCGGTCTGATCCTGACCAGCGTGACGCTCGATGCGTCCGCGCAGATTATTCTGCGGTGGGGCGCCCGGCAGGGATTCGTCGCAAGCGATCCGTCGGGAACCAACAGCCTTGCCGTTTTCATGCGGCATCCAGCCATCCTCGGCGGGCTCGCCTGCTGCGGCTTCAGTTTGCTTGTCTGGTTGCAGGTGTTGACCAGGGCGTATGCGTCGTTCGCCTATCCTATTCTCGCTTTCGGCTTCGCTCTCGTAGCCTTCGCCGGCTGGTGCGAGCTGATGCCGTCCAAGTCGGCCCTTTGTGGACGGCCCCCCTCCGGCGCAGGAGGGGAATTCGCGCTGACGGGCCGAGACGGATGCATCCATGTGCCCTGCCCGCTGTTGCAACCGCTGGCTGCTGACCTTGATGAAGTCAGCGGATCGACGCCCGAATCGGCTCATCGCTCCAAGTGGCGCTTGGTCCCCATCCAGACACGCTGACTGAGCGGAAGCGAGAGCTGGCCCGACCGTCAAAACCTGGCGCCGAACAGCTTCGTAGCTCACGTTCATGCCGCGCTCCGCCAGAAGCTCCCTGACATAATGGCAGCTTAGAGTGAAACGCAGATACAACGGGACCGCATACTCAACGCCAAAAATGAAAACTGATGGCGGTCATACGAGATCGGCGGCACGTCACGAACAGGTAAAATGCCGCGTCGGGACAATTGTACACGGATGCATTTTCCTGAGGCCGGTCATCTACGCATCCGGCTTGGCGGTCAGCAGATACCCGAGCCCATGGACCGTGACGATCTCCACCTCGCTTCCGGCAAGCCGGCGGCGAAGGCGCGACACCAGCACGTCGGCGGTGCGGTCTCCATACACCCACTCCCGTCCGCAGATCGCCTTGCTGATCTCCAGCCGGTCCGACGGCCGGTCGAGCGTGTGGATCAGGTGGACGAGCAGCCGGCTTTCGGCCGGGGACAGCACCTCGGTCCGCCCACCGACCGACAGCCGCCGGGTCTGGGTGTTGAGCTGAACGGTCTTGCCGACGGTCAAGACTTTGTCCTCGTGCGCGTCGCGCGGCGCGCCGATGTGCTTGGCGATGCGCGCCCGCAGCAAGGCCGGCTCCACCGGCTTGCAGATGTAGTCGAGGGCGCCCAGCCCCAGGCCGAGCAGCTGGTCATGCGAGGCCGACAAGCTGGACAGCACGATGAAGGGAGCCCTGGCCTCGGCCTGGATGGCCTGGGCGAGCAGCAGGCCGTCGGTGTCCGGCAGTCGGCGGTCCAAGATCACCAGATCGAACCGCTGCCGCTTCAGCGCGGCCCGCGCCTGGGCGCCGTCGGCAGCGCAATGGAAGCGATGCCCCATCTGCGTGACCACATCCTCGACCATCACTTGAATCAGGACATCGTCGTCGACGAGAAGGATGTCGGCGGTCTCGGTCACGCTGAGGAGTCCTCCGCGAAGCGGTTCCGCCAATCCGGTGGCAGCGAGCATGCGAGCAGGGAGCCATGCTCTTTGGCCCGCGCCGCCGCGTCGACAGCGCCATCCTCATGCGCCGCTTCGATCCGGCGCAGCCGGTCGGCGATTTCGTCCAGGCCGAAGGTCGCGGCTCCGCTCGCCAGCTTGTGGGCCACTGCAGCAAGGGGAGCATTCCGCTCTGCCGGATCGGCGACCTCCAGCATCGTACGGAACTCCGTCCAGCCGCGGGTGAACGCTTCCGCCATCCGCCGCCGGGCGGTCGGCGACAGGCCGTCGAGCAGGCCGCCCGTCCCCACCACCGGTCGAGCCGCCTTGCCGCGGATGGCCTTGCCCAGCACGGTCGCATCCAGCGGCTTCTCCAGGATGGCCTGGAACAGTCCGGCGTCGGCGGGCGAGGCGCGGACCCAATCTGCGTTGGCACTCAGCAGGATGATTGAGGCATCCGCCAAAGCCGGATTGCGGCGGATCTCGCGGGCGAAGTCCGGTCCCGTGCCGTCCGGCAACCGGTAATCGAGCAGGAAGACGCCATAGGCGTCCGGGGCCGCTAGCAACAGGGCGTGCGCCTGCTCCAGGGTCTGGGCGTGGTCAACCGACAGTCCCATGCGCTCCAGCATGGCGGCGGTGACCTGGGCATTGATCGGGTCGTCGTCGACCATGAGGCAGTTCTGGTGGAGGCGGTCGTCCGGCATGCTCTGCCGGGCCGGCGGCTCGGCCGGGGATGCCGCGACCAGCGGCAGGCGCACCTCGACGACGGCCCCTTCCCCAGGGGCAAGGACGGCGATGCAGCCTCCCAACGCCAGCGTCATGCGCTGTGCGATGGCGAGGCCCAGGCCGGACCCGTTGCGACCCGTCGTCCGCGGCCGCAGCCCGACGGGGGCTTGCGCCAGCATCTCGCGGATTTCCTCGGGCATGCCCGGCCCATGGTCGGCCACGCGAAAGACCAGCATGCCGTCCTCCGCCCGCAGCCCGACCAGCACCCCACGGCCGTCGTCATGGCGCAGGGCGTTCTGGATCAGGTTGCCCAGAATCTGCTGGATCATCGACCAGTCCAGCCGGACATGCTCCGGCAGGCCCGGCGCCATCTCCAGGCGCAGGGGCACGCCAAGCTGACGGGCGGGAATGTCCTTGATCCGCACCAGATCGCCCAGAGCCTCGCGCAGGCACACCGCGACCGGACGCGGTTGCGGCGCCTGATGCTCGAAACGCGAGAAGCTGAGCACATTCTCCAGGGTCGTGTTCAGCGACCGGGCCGCGATGTCGAGAAGCTCGACCAATTCCTCCTGCTTGTCCGGGCTGGCCCCCTTCATCAGGCTCGCGGCCCCCAGGACGCTGTGGAGCGGCGCGCGGATTTCATGGGACATCGCCGCCAGGAACAGCGACATGGTGCGTTCCGCCTCGCGTGCCCTGCGGATCGCCTGCTGATGCTCGGTCACGTCGTGCAGCAGCATGATCTGCCAGGGCCGCAGCTTGTGGACCGTGTCCTCGACCGACCGCAGGCGGATGTCGAAGCAGCGGCTGCCCTGGCGGGTCTGCATCCAGATCGAACTCCACTCAGTCCCCGGCGTGGCGACGATCTGGTCCACCACCGTCTGAAGCTCGCTGCGATGCGGTTGCAGGGCCAGACGGTAGGTCAGCGCGCCGGCCTCCGGCATGTCGAGGAAGAATTGCAGGGCGGCCCGGTTGGCGGTCAGCAGCCTGCCGTCCTCGTCCAGGATGAACACCGGATTGCGCAGGCTTTCCAGCGCCGCGAAATACTGGTCGCGCTCGCGCGTCAGCCGCCGCAGGCTGTCGCTCAACGCCTCCTCCTGCGGCGCGGCCACCGCCCAGGGAACCAGCATCGCCAGTTCGACCTCGTCGAAGAAATCGTCGAGCCTCGCCCGGAAGGCGTCGTCGCCGCCGAACTCCCGCGCACCGTCCGGCAGGCCGCCCAGCCTGTTGCGATAGGCGCGGCGGTAAAGTTTCAGCAAACCGTTGTTCAGTTCCAGCGGGATCCCGGCGTCGTGGTGCGTCTGCGCGATGTGGCGGAGCCTGTCGAAACGCGGGTCGGTGCGATAATTGTTGTGGCCGCTGTGCCCATCCCGGCGCAGCGGGTCGGACAGATAGGCGGCAAGGCCCTCGTTGAGCGCCACGGTGGCTTCGGTCCAGGCCGCCCGCATGGAGCTGGTCTGGTCGGCATAGCCCTTCTGCTTGGCCAGCCGGATGCCTTCGTCGACCAGCGCCCCGCATTCGGCCCGAAGGGCGTCGGTCAACCACTCGGCCCGCCGCTTCATCCGCCCCCATCCTCCAGCCATTGCACCGTCGAGGGTCCGGACCCCGGCCCCCGAATTTCAGACGGCCAGCTTACGGCCGGCGAGGCCGGTGTAAAGGGCGTCGTCGTTTACATCGCGTTTACATCTTGCTCACAGGCGTGACGCCTATGGCGCGGCCGCCATCGCTACGCTGCTTCCATTCGGTCGGTATCATTCGAAGGAAGCACGCAACATGGCTCTTCATCGCAAGACCCTTTACCGTCTCACCGGGGGCGCGGCGCTGCTGGGCGTGCTGGGCTTCGTGGTGCTGACCTCGCCCTGGACCTGGTCCGCCACCCATCCGGGCCGGACCCTGCCGGACGCCGGGGGCGCCGACCTCGCCAACGGCCGCAAGGTCTTCGTCGCCTCCGACTGCGCGACCTGCCACAAGACCCCCGGCCAGGAGGACGACACCGTCCTGGGCGGCGGCTGGGCGCTCGACACGCAGTTCGGCGTGTTCCACATGCCCAACATCTCGCCCGATCCGCAGACCGGCATCGGCGGCTGGACGCTGGCCCAGTTCGACCGCGCGCTGCGGGAGGGCGTCGGGCCGGGCGGGGCTTGGCCGGACGGCCGGAACCTCTATCCGGCCTTTCCCTACACCTCCTACCAGCGGCTGAGCGGCACCGATGTCCGCGACCTCTACGCCTATCTGCGCAGCCTGAAGCCGGTCGACAACAAGGTTCCGGACCACGACCTGAAGTTCCCCTATGCCATGCGGCGCGGCGTCGGCGTCTGGCGCCTGGCCTTCCTCGACGGCAAGCGCGGCGAGGAAAGCCCGGTTCCCGCCGGTGTCGACGCGGCCCAGTACCGGCGCGGCGAATATCTGGTGGAGGGGCCGGGCCATTGCGCCGAATGCCATTCCTCGCGCGGCCTGATGGGCAACGTCATCGCCAGCCAGCGCTTCGGCGGCGGTCCTGCCCCCGACGGTGTCGATTACTTCCCCAACATCACCCCCGACGAGACCGGGATCGGCTTCTGGTCCGCCAACGCCATCGCCAATTACCTGCACACCGGTGTCAGCCCCATCGGCCGCACGGCGGGGGGTGACATGGCGGAGGTCGTCAAGAACACCGCCCAGCTTCCGCGCGAGGACGTCCAGGCGATGGCCGTCTATCTGAAGCATGTTCCCGCCGTGCACAAGCCGGCGCCCGGCATGCCGGAACCGAACCGGACCGACAGGCTGGTCATGCTCCGCAACGCGGTCGCCGTCACGCCGACGCTGCCGACCTCGCCGGATCAGGCCATCGTCCAAGGCGGCGACGCCTGGGTGGTCGCGACCAAGCCGGTGTGGCTCGAACAGGCGGGCGTCGGCGGATCGGTCCCGGAGCAGGGCAAGCTGCTGGGCGGCGCCCCGGTCCATGTCGCCGCCCGCAGCGCCGACAAATTGCAGCTGGTGCTGAAGGGCTGGCAGATGGAGGGCGCACCGTCCGTCGTCTATCAGTCCAAGGGTCATCGCGTGATGCTCGCGGTGCTCGACCAGGCGGCCGCCACGGCCGTGAAGCGCGGCAAACCGGAAACCGACGCCGACACCGGCCAGTCCTGGATCCCCGTCGAAGTCACCCTGTGGTCCAACGCGGCCAATCTGAACGCAGACCGCAAGGCGTTGTGGGACTACAGCCAGGCGACCTTCCAGAAGGCCTGTTCCGCCTGCCATGTGCTGCCGGAAAAACAGCATTTCACCGCCAACCAATGGATCGGAACGCTGAAGGCGATGAAGCGCTTCACCTCCTTCAACGACGACCAGTACCGGCTGATCCTCGCCTATCTGCAGAACCACTCGAAGGATCTGCATCCGGACGGCAAGGAGAAGGCGAAATGAGCGGCGATCCGATGGATGCCGTCCCCGAAGAACAGGATCTCGTCTTCGTCGCCGAATGGCTGGCGCAGCAGTTCCTGTCCCCACCGGACGTCCAGCAGGTCGAGGCGGCGCGCAGCATGCCGGGTCAGATCGCCCTGCGCCGGATCGGCGATTGTCTCGGGCAGCCCGCCGCGGCGGACGCCCTCTGCCAGCTGCTCGCCGCCGGTTCGGCCGCTGACGTGACCCTGGCGGTCGAGCGCCGGCACACGGCCCTGTTCGAAGGCATCTTCCGCCAGCGCTCCGTTCCGCCCTATGCCAGCCTGTGGGACGGCACCGGCCGTCTCTGCGGCCCGGCCGTCGACCGCATGCGTGCGGTCCTGCGTGACCTCGACATGCATGTCCAGGCGGAGTGTGCCGAACCGCCCGATCATCTGGCGATCCAGCTGGCGGCGCTGGCGGAGGCGATGCGGCAGCGGCGGACGGCGGCGGTGGCCGACCTGACGGACCAGATGCAGGTCTGGACCGGCCGCTTCGCCGCGGCGCTCATCAGGGCCGACGGCGTCGGCTATTACGGCAATCTCGCGCGCTTCCTGCTCTCGCTGCTCGACCGGATCGCGGACGGCTCCGCGACGGTGGACGGTGGCCGCGCAGCCGCAGCGATCTGAAAGGTCTGACCATGAACACGACGAAGAGCTTGACGATGACCGGCGGTCCGCTGCTTTCCAAACGGGCCTTCCTCAAGGGATCCGCGGCGGCGGCTTTGGGCCTCTCCGGCCTGCCGCTGCTCGCCCGCGGCGCCATGGCACAGGCGGCGCCCAGGAAGATTCTGTCCGGCTGCCACTGGGGCGTCTTCTACGGCAAGGTTGCGGACGGCCGCGTGACCGAATTCATCCCGTGGGAAGGCGATCCGTCTCCGTCGCCGCAACTTCCCGGCGTGATGGATTCGATCTACTCGGAATCGCGGATCCGCTACCCCATGGTGCGCCGTGCCTGGCTGGAGCAGGGCCCCGGCGCCGATCCCGACGGGCGCGGCACCGGCGACTTTGTGCGCGTGAGCTGGGACAAGGCCATCGAGCTGGTCGCCGGCGAGATCACCCGCGTTCGTGCCCAGTACGGCCAGCAGGCGGTGTTCGCCGGCTCCTATGGCTGGAAGAGTCCCGGCAAGTTGCACAATTGCCAGACGCTGCTGCGCCGCATGCTGAACCTTACCGGCAGCTACACCAACAGCTCCGGCGACTATTCCACCGGTGCGGCGCAGGTGATCCTGCCCTATGTGTCCGGCTCCATCGAGGTGTATGAGCAGTGCACCACCTGGAAGAACCTCGCCGAACATTGCGAGCTGATGGTGTTCTGGGGCTGCAACCCGCTCAACAGCTCGCAGATCTCCTGGCAGGTCGCCGACCATGGCGCCTGGCCCGGTGTCGCGATGATGAAGGCGGCCAAGACGAAGGTCCTCTGCATCGACCCGGTCCGCACCGAGACCTGCAAGGAGCTGAACGGCGAATGGCTGGCGCCGCGTCCGCAGACCGACGTGGCGATGATGCTGGGCATCGCCCACACCCTTTACACCGAGAAGCTGCACAACCAGGACTTCCTCGACCGCTACACCAACGGCTTCGACAAGTTCCTGCCCTATCTGCTGGGCAAGACCGACGGAACGCCGAAAAGCGCCGACTGGGCCGCCGGCATCTGCGGCCTGCCCGCCGAGACGCTGCGCGATCTGGCCCGCCGCTTCGCCGCCAAACGGACCATGCTGGCGCTCGGCTATTCGACGCAGCGCCAGCATCATGGCGAACAGATACATTGGATGCTGATCACGCTCGCCGCCATGCTGGGGCAGATCGGCCTGCCGGGGGGCGGCTACGGCCTCAGCTATCACTATGCCTCCGGCGGAGCGCCGACCCATACCACGCCGATCCTCAAGGCGATCGACGACGCCTCCGGTCAGGCGAGCGACGGGGCGGCCTGGCTGTCGCAGAGCGGAGCGGTGTCGATCCCGGTCTCGCGTCTGGTCGAGACCCTGCTGAACCCCGGCAAGACGATGCAGTTCAACGGGCATGAGATCACGCTTCCACTGATCAAGCTCGCCTACTGGGCCGGCGGCAACCCATTCTCCCACCAGCAGGACCGCAACGAGATGCTGCGCGCGTGGCGCCGGCTCGACACCTTCATCGTGCAGGATGCGCAGTGGACCGCCTCGGCCCGCCATGCCGACATCGTGCTGCCGGCGACGACCTCCTACGAGCGCAACGACATCGAGCAGGTCGGGGATTACGCCCTGAGCCACATCGTCCCGATGAAGAAGATCGTCGATCCGGTCTTTGAGGCGCGCAGCGATTTCGACATCTTCGCCGCCATCGCCGACAGGCTGGGCAAGGGCTACGCCTTCACCCAGGGCCTCAGCGAGATGGACTGGATCCGCGGCATCTACGAATCCGCCAAGATCGAATCGCGCGCCAAGGGCATGGAGATGCCGGTCTTCGATGTCTTCTGGGACAGCAACAAGCCGCTGGAATTCCCGCTCGGCAAGGAGCAGGCCGATTTCGTCCGCCATGCCGATTTCCGCGCCGATCCCCTGCTGAACGCGCTGGGGACGGCGTCGGGCAAGTTCGAACTGTATTCGGCGGCCATCGAGAAGTTCGGCTACGACGACTGCCCGCCGCACGCCACCTGGATGGAGCCGGTGGAACGGCTGGGGGGGCCGTCGACCCGCTATCCCCTGCATGTCGCCGCCAACCATCCGCAGATGCGCCTGCACTCCCAGCTCTGCGGGACCGTCAACCGGCAGAGCTACGCCATCGCCGGCCGGGAACCCTGCTGGATGCATCCGGAGGACGCGCGGGCGCGCGGGTTGTCGGACGGCGATGTGGTCCGTGTCTTCAACGACCGTGGCCAGATCCTCGCCGGTTTGAAGATCACCGACGACATCTGCAGCGGGGTGATCCGCATCAACGAGGGCGGCTGGTTCGATCCGGCGAACGCCCGGGAAATCGGCAGCCTGTGCCGGTACGGGGACGTCAACAATCTAACCACCGGGCTGTCGACCTCGAAGCTGGCCCAAGGCAACTGCGGGCACACCGGGGTTGCCGAGGTGGAGCGGTTCAAAGGCAGCCTGCCACCCGTTGCGGTCTTCAGCCAGCCGGCGTGAGAACCGAGCCGGGAGCCGATGTGATGGGCGACCTTCCCGTCACATCGGCTCGGCCGCGCCGTCGGCGCGCGATGGAACGGTGCCGCCGCACGCCGCGCAGAATTGGCGCTTTATTTTTATAGACGACCGGTCTATAAATACCGCCATGAACATGACCGACCCATCTCTGAAGCCTCGCCGGCGGGGGCGCCCTCCGAAGCAGGATGGCGCCTATCCGGACACCAGGGAGAGGCTGATCAGGACCGGCGTCGCCATACTCACGGAAAAGGGATTTTCCGCCGTCGGCATCGAGGAAATCCTGGCGTCGGCGGGCGTGCCGAAGGGATCCTTCTATTATTACTTCGGCAGCAAGGAGGAGTTCGGCGGCACGCTGATCGCTTCCTATGCGGAATACTTCGCGCGGAAGCTGGACCGCTGGTTCCTGGATGAATCCCGTCCTCCGCTGCAGCGTCTGCGCGACTTCGTCGAGGACGCCAAGGCGGGCATGGCGCGGTTCGACTTCCGCCGTGGATGCCTGGTCGGCAATCTCGGCCAGGAAATGGGCACGCTGCCCGAGCCGTTCCGTGAAAAGCTGCGTCTCGTCTTTCTGGATTGGCAGGCCCGCACATCCCGCTGTCTGCGGGCGGCGCAGGCGGCCCGACAAATCGGGACCGATCTGGATTGCGATCATCTGGCCGAATTCTTCTGGATCGGCTGGGAGGGTGCCGTGCTGCGGGCAAAGCTGGAGCGAAGCCCCGCCCCCCTCGACGCCTTTTCCCGCGGCTTCTTCGCGGCCTTGCATCTTCAGGCATAGACCAGGCGTCTCCGGACGTCACCCGCACCCAACCCCGAGGAGGGTTCAATGTTTCAAGCCATCTTGATCGAGAAGGACGGCACGGACGTCCGCGCCGGCCAGTCCACCGTCGATGACGACCGCCTGCCGGCGGGCGACGTGACCGTCCGCGTCGCCCATTCGACGCTGAACTACAAGGATGCTCTGGCGATCACCGGGAAGGCGCCGGTGGTCCGCAGCTATCCCATGGTTCCGGGCATCGACTTCGCAGGTGTCGTGGAGCATTCGGCACACCCCGCCTACAAGGCGGGCGACAAGGTGGTCCTGAACGGCTGGGGCGTCGGCGAGCAGCATTGGGGCGGCCTTGCGGAAATGGCGCGCGTCAACGGCGACTGGCTGGTCCCGCTGCAAAGCCCGTTCACGCTCCGTCAGGCGATGGCGATCGGTACGGCGGGCTACACGGCCATGCTCTGCGTCATGGCGCTCGAACGGCATGACGTCACGCCGGACAAGGGAGAGGTTCTGGTCACCGGCGCCGCCGGTGGGGTCGGCAGCGTCGCCGTCGCCCTGCTGTCGAAGCTCGGCTACGAGGTGGTGGCCGTCACCGGCCGCCCGGAGGAGGCCGGGTACCTCCAGGCGCTGGGCGCCAAGGAGGTGCTTGAGCGCAAGCAGTTCCAGGATCCTGGCAAGCCGCTCGCCAAGGAACGTTGGGCCGGCGCCGTGGATGTCGTCGGTGGCCAAGTCCTGGCGAATGTCTGCGCGGCCATGAAATATCGCGGCACGGTGGCCGCCTGCGGTCTTGCCGGCGGCATGTCGCTGCCCACGACCGTGGCACCCTTCATCCTGCGCGGCGTGACCCTGGCCGGGGTCGACAGCGTCATGTGCCCCAGGGAATTGCGGATCGAGGCCTGGCGCCGCCTGGCCGACGACCTCGATCCGGCCAAGCTGGATGGCCTGACGACGGAGATTCCCTTGTCCGACGTGATCCCAACCGCCGCCAGCCTGCTCGACGGGCAGGTCCGTGGTCGCGTCACCGTCGCGGTTTCTCCCACACTCGCGTAACTGCCGCGTCACTGCGCTGAACGGCTCCTCCATTTCGCAATGGCGGGAGGTGTTGCGTGCTTCCGCCGGACACCTCCCGCCCCCGAAATTGAAGAACATCCATTTGGGGGCAAGATCACTCCAGCGATAACCTCATAGCCTGGGAGATGACGACGTAGTCAGGAGCCGTTCCTCGCTCCCGGTGGTCTATCGCCATCACGACAGAGCGACTGGAACACCCGTGTCCCGATGCGGGTATCCAGAAAATCCTGCGATGTGACCAAGTAATAGCCGCGCTCAGAGGCCATCGTTTCCGGGTCGAGCACCAGAAGAAGCCGGTTCCCCACAGCTCCTACACCACGTTCAGGGACGTGGCCTAGCCGGCGGGTTTCTCGGTGGTGATCAAAGCCGAGCCCGCGCCTCCTCCGCCACCCGTTCCGGTGTGATGCCGAAGTGGCGGTAGAGGTCGGGCACCGCGCCGGACGCGCCGAAGCCGCTCATGCCGACGAAGCCGCCATCCTCGCCGATGTAACGCTCCCAGCCCTGGACCACCGCCGCCTCGACGGCGATCCGTACGGTGGAACGGTCGATGACGGCACGGCGATAGGCCTGATCCTGTTGCTCGAACAGCTCCCAGCAGGGCATGGAAACCACGGCGGCCGGCACGCCCACGCCCTGCAGCAGATCGCGCGCCTGCAATGCGATGGCGACCTCCGACCCGGTGGCGAGCAGCGTGACCCGGCGCTCGCCACCCTCCTCCTCGGCCAGCACATAGCCGCCCCGGCTGCAACGATTTGCGGCATCGCCGTCGCGACGGACGGGATCCAGCGGCTGGCGGGCGAAGACCAGCGCGGTCGGGCCGGAGCGGTGCTCCAGCGCGATCTCCCAGCATTCCGCCGCCTCGACCGCATCGGCCGGGCGCAGAACCAGCAGGTTGGGAATGGCGCGCAGTGCCGCCAGCACCTCCACCGGCTGGTGCGTCGGACCGTTGGTACCGATGCCGATGGAATCATGGCTGAAGACGAAGATGACCGGCACCCCCATCAGTGCCGCCATGCGAATGGCCGGACGTTCGTAATCGCAGAAGGCCAGATAGGTGATTCCGGTCGCCACCACCCCGCCATGAGCGGCCATGCCGTTCAGCATGCTGCCCATCGCATGCTCGCGCACGCCGTAATGGATGTAACGGCCGGCGCGGTCGTCTGCCGTGAAGGCGGCGAGTCGCCGCTTGTGCAGGGTGGCGCCCTCCAGGTCCGGTGCGCCGCTCAGCATCTCCGGGATGACTTCGGTCATCAGGTCGACGATGTCGCCGGAGATCTTGTAACCGTGATCGCTGTGCCCGCTCTCCGCCATGCGGCGCTTGAAGGCGTGCAGCGCGTCGGCCCAGCCGCCCGGCGGACGCCCCTCGCGCAGCCGGTCCAGCTCGCGGCGCTTTTCATTGGACAGCGCAGCAACGCGGGCCTGCCAAGCCTGCTGTTCCGCCGCCCCTCCGCGGCCGGCCTCCAGCCACGCCTTGCGAACATCGTCTGGAATTTCGAAGGGACCATGCGGCCAATCGAGCGTCCGGCGGGCGGCGTCGGTGTGTTCCTTGAACAGCCGGGCGCTGTGAGCGGCGCGCTGGCCCTCGTGCGGCAGGCCGCGGCCGATACTGGTGGTGCAGGCGATCATCGACGGCCGCGGGTCGAGCCTGGCAAGGCGCAGCGCCTCCGACACCGCGTCGATGTCGTGGCCGTCGACCTCCTGCACATGCCAGTTGCTGGCGCGGAAGCGGGCAACCATGTCGTCCGACAGCGCAAGGTCGATGCCGCCGTCATCGGTGATGCGGTTGTCGTCCCACAGATAGGTCAGCTTGCCCAGCCGCAGATGCCCGGCGAGCGCGATAACCTCCTGCCCAACCCCCTCCTGCAGGCAGCCGTCGCCGACCAGCGCATAGGTCCGGTGATCGACGATGCCGTCGCCGAAGCGGTGGTTCAGAAAGGCCTCTGCCAGCGCCATGCCGGCGGCGTTGGCGATGCCTTGCCCCAGCAGCCCGGTCGTTACCTCGATGCCGCAGGATTGGTGGATCTCCGGATGTCCGGCGGTGTGCGCCCCCAGCACCCGGAACCGCTTGAGTTCATCCAGCGTCATCGCCTCGTAGCCGCTGAGATGCAGCAGCGAGTAGATCAGCATGGAGCCATGGCCGTTCGACTGGACGAAGCGGTCGCGGTCGAACCACAGCGGATCGGCGGAGTTGAACTTCAGGTGCCGGGTGAAGAGCGCCGTCGTGATGTCGGCGGCGCCGAGCGGGGTGCCGGGATGGCCCTCGCCGGCGCGCTCGATGGCATCCATGGACAGAAAGCGGATCGCGTTCGCCATCCGGCGCGGATCGACGCTGGTCATCATGTGGTCCTTTCGGGAATGCGGAATGGTGCGGGGCTTGCGCCGTCACGTCACCAGATTGATCGGCCGCCCGGCCGCGAAGGCCTCGATGCAGGCGGTCACCTGCCCGGCGACGGCCTGCCGCGCCCCGACACTGGCCCAGCCGATGTGCGGGGTCATCAGGAAGTCGGTGCGCCCGGCAAGGCGCAGGAAGGGATGATCGTCCGGCGGCGGTTCCACGGCCGTGGCGTCGACGGCGGCGCCTGAGATCTGCCCGCCCTCCAGTGCTCGGACCAGCGCCATGTCGTCGATCAGCCCGCCGCGCGAGGTGTTGACGACCAGCGGCCGGCGTGCCATCCGGGCGAACTCTGCCTCGCCCAGCAGATGGCGGGTGGCGGGGGTCAGCGGGCAATGCAAGGTCAGCACGTCGCTTTCCGCCAGCACCGCGTCGAACGGCACATGGTCCGGCCCGCTCGCCGTCTCCCCCTTGCGGCCGGCGAACAGCACCCGCATGCCGAAGGCCCGCGCGATGGTCGCCACAGCCTGCCCGATGGCGCCGCGCCCGACGATGCCGAGAGTCGAGCCGTGCAGGTCGCGGATCGGGTGGTCCAGCAGGGTGAATTGTCCGCAGGCCTGCCACGCCCCCGCCGCCACCGACTCCCGGTAGGCCGGCAGCGAGCGGCGCAACGCCAGCATCAGGGCGAAGACATGCTCCGGCACCGTGTGGATGGCATAGGCGCGGACGTTCGACACCGCGACGCCACGCGCGCGGCAGGCGGCGACGTCCACATTGTCGGTTCCGGTCGCGGCGACGGCGATGAAGCGCAGATCCGGCAGCCGTTCCAGCGTCTCGGCGCGGATCGGCACCTTGTTGACGATCAGGACGTTCGCCCCCTGCGCCCGTTCGACGATTTCGCCGGGCGCGGTGCGGCCATACTGCACCCACTCATGCGGAAGATCGGGACGGCGCATTGCGATGTCCGCCCCCATGGTGTCGTGGTCGAGGAAGACGATCCGCTCCATCACTTCCTCTCCTCGGGCCGTCCCCCGGCGGTGCCATTCACCGCGTGATAGCTGCGGATCACCTGGCTGTCGTCCATCGCCCCCTCGCCACGGCCGGAGGTGGCGAGAAACATCTGGTGGGCGACGGCGGCCAGCGGCAGCGCCGCCTTGGCGTCGCGCCCGGCCTCCAGCACGATCCCCAGATCCTTGACGAAGATATCGACCGCGCTGGTGATGTCCGGCTCCGCCTCCAGCATGCGCGGACCGCGGTCCTTTAGCATCCAGCTCGACGCCGACGACCCGCTCATGATCTGCAGCAGGATGTCGAGATCGACCCCGACCTTGGCGGCCAGCGCGAAGGCCTCCGCCACCACGGCGATGTGGACGCCGCACAGCAGCTGGTTGACGGTCTTGACCGTGGCGCCCTGCCCCGGCTTCCCGCCGACATGGAAGACCTTGTCGCCCATTGCCGCCAGGATCGGGCGCACCCGCTCCACCGTCGCGGCGTCGGCGGCGGCCATGATCGACAGCGTTCCCGCAACCGCGCCCACCACCCCGCCGGAGACCGGCGCATCGACGAAGCGGCGCCCGGCCGCCTCCACACGTTCGGCCAGTGCCGCGACCGCGCCCGGCGGACAGGTCGCCATCAGGATCACCGACCCGCCGGCCGGCAGGGCCTCCAGCGCGCCGTCGGCGAAGAGCGCGGCGTCGGCCTGCGCGGCATTCACCACCATCAGCACCAGCGCGTCCGCACCGGCCGCCGCAGCCGCGGCGCTGGAGGCACCCTTTCCGCCGACCGCTTCCAGCGCCGCGACGCTCCCGGCCCGCACGTCGAATCCCTGAATGTTGAAACCCTTGGCCAGCAGATTTCGCGCCATGGGCATCCCCATGGAACCGAGGCCGATGAAACCGACTGTCGTCATCGTGTCATGATCCTTATTGGTGTGCCGCCGGCTCAGTACAGGATGGTCGCCGGCACGTAGGACACGAGGCCCAGCACGACCAGCGCCACCAGATAGAAGGGCCACAACTCGCGCACGATGGCGCCGATGGGTTCGCGGGAAATGGCGGCGGAGATGAAGAGCGTGGTGCCGATGGGCGGGGTGAACAGCCCGATGCTGAGATTGACCGCCATCACAATGCCGAGCTGGATCGGGTCCATGCCGATGGCGCCGCCGACCGCGACGAAGGTCGGGCCAAGCAGCAGGATCGCCGCCGGCAGGTCGAGGAACATGCCGACCACCAGCATGATCAGGTTCATCGCCAGGATGATCAGCCAGGGTTCCTTCAGCACGCTTTCCGCATAGGCGGCCACCGCGTTCGGGATCGCCTCGGTGATCAGGACATAGCCGACGAGGTTGGACGCGGCGATCACCAGCATGACGACGCCCGTCGTCACCACCGTGCCCATCAGCGCGGCGTGGACGCGCTTCCAGGTCAGGTCGCGGTAGACCAGGATGCTGACCAGCAGCGCATAAGCGACGGCGACGACGCTGACCTCGGTCGGGGTGGCGATGCCGAAGCGCAGCAGCACCAGGATGAAGGCCGGCATCAGCAGCGCCGGCAGGGCGGCGACGGTGGCCAGCCCCAGCGCCCGCAGCCCGCCCTCGCTGTTCAGCAGGGGGAAGCCGCGGGTGCGGCCGCTGACATAGCACACGATCATCATGCCGCCGGCCAGCATGAGGCCCGGCAGGATGCCGGCGAGGAACAGCGAGGCGATCGAGGCGTTCGACACCGCGGCATAGAGGATCAGCGGGATCGACGGCGGGATCAGACCGGCGATGACGGACGAGGAGGCGGTGGCCGCAGCGGCGAAGGCGGGCGGATAGCCCTCGCGCTTCTGCCAGGGGATCAGCATGGAGCCCAGCGCCGACGCCTCCGCCACGGCGGAGCCGGATACGCCGCCGAAGATCGTGGAGCCGACGACCGTGACCTGGGCCAGTCCGCCGTGATAGCGCCCGACCAGCGCCGCGGCGAAACGGACCAGCTTCTGGCCCAGCGTGCCGCTCATCATCAGCGCGCCGGACAGGATGAAGAAGGGAATCGCCAGCAGCGGGAAGCTCTGGGTCGGCTGGAACAGCTTGATGACCGAGATGACGGTGGGCACGGAGCCCAGCGTCATCACCGCGGCGCCGGAACTGATGACCAGCGCATAGCCGACGGGAAAGGAGAGCAGCAGGAGAAGGCCGAAGACGGCGACCATCAATGCGGTCATATCTCTTCCTCCGACACATGGGCGCGGACCGACCGCGGATCCTCGGCGGTCAGAAGGCGCAGGAAGGTGGTGACGGCGGTCAGGCCGACGCCGAGAAAGCCGGCGATCAGCGACAGGTAGGCCCAGCGGGCGCTGATGCCCGTCACCGGATAGATCTCGCTGCCGGTGATCTCGATGACGGCGAGGCCGATGTAGGCGAGATAGAAGAAGGTCGCGCCCACCACCACCTGCATCGCCAGCAGCAGCATCCGTGCCGCGCCGCGCGGCAGCAGGTCGAGCAGCAGCGTGACCGAGATATGCGCGCCCTTCTGCGCCGCCAGCACGACGCCACCCATCACCAGCCAGGGGAACAGCAGGTTCGGCAGCTCCGACGGCCAGCCCAGCCCCTGGGTGGTCAGGTAACGGACCACGACCTCCGCCCCCAGCGCCAGGAACAGAACGACCAGCGCCAGGATCGATACGGCGGCGGCGACGGCGGCGATCGCGCCGTCGGCCGCCTGGAGAAGGGCGGCGCGAAACCCCGCCACCCCCTGCTCCCGCTCGTGGGACATCGCCATCACGGCGCCGCCCCGGCCGCGGCCTCCTTGCGGACCAGAGCCACCAGTTCGGGGAACTGCTTCTCCCACTTGTCATAAACCGGCTTGGTCTTGGCGACGAAGGGGGCCGGATCGACCGTGTTGAACTTGACGCCTGCATCCTCCATCTTCGACCGCAGTTCGCTGTCGGCCTTGGCGGACATCTCGCGGTTCAGCGTACCGGCCTCGGCCGCCGCCTCCAGCACCGCCTGCTGGTCGGCCTTGGACAGCCCGTCGAACACCATCTTGCTGGCCAGCAGCGGCGTCGCCTCATACTTGTGCCCGGTCAGCGAGATGTATTTCTGCACCTCGTAGAGCTTGGAGGAGTGGATGTTCATCAACGGGTTCTCCTGCCCGTCGACCACGCCCTGCTGGAGCGCGATGTAGAGTTCCGAGAAGGCCAGCGGCGTCGGGTTGGCGCCCAGCGCCTTGAAGATGTCGACGGTCATCGGGTCGGGCGGTGTGCGGACCTTGACGCCGGCCAGATCCTCCGGCTTGGTGATCGGCCGGACATTGTTGGAGACGTGGCGGATGCCGTTGTCCCACATCGCCAGCAGCACCAGCCCCTTGGCCTTCGACACCTCGTCCAGCTTCTTCGCCACCGGGCCGTCCAGCACCTTCCAGGCCTGCGGCAGCGACTGGAACAGGAAGGGCAGGCCGAGCACCGCATATTCCGGCACGACGCCCGAGGTGGTGCCCTGCGAATTGGCGCTGAAGGCCAGTGTCCCCAGCCGCATGCTGGTCAGCGCCTCGACGTCGTCGCCATACTGGGCGCTGCCGCCGACCTCGATCTTCACCCGCCCGTCCGTCTTCTTGGCGACGAGGTCCGCAAACTTCAGCGAGGCTTCCGCCTTCGGATTGCCCGGGGCCGCGTTGTGGGCCAGACGGAGGACCTGCTGGGCCCAGGCCGGCGACGCGACCAGGGCGGTTCCCATCGCCAGCGACAAGAGCAGCTTCTTCATCGGTTCTCTCTCCCTATGGACATTTGTTGGTTTGAGCGGGTGTATCGGGTCGGGGCGCCTTACAGCCAGCCCTTGATGCTGGCCGCCATGGCATCGGTGGAGATGCCGTAGAGGTCGTGCAGGGTCGGCAGGGCGCCGGCCTTCAGGAACTCGTCGGGCAGGCCGATCTGGCGGAAGACCGGGGCGACGCCGCCGCGCAGCAGGGTGCCGGCCACCGCCTCGCCCAGACCGCCGATGACGGTGTGGTTTTCCGCCACCACCACCATGCGGCCGGTGCGTGCCGCCTCGCGCAGGATGGTCTCGGTGTCGAGCGGCTTTATGGTGGGGACGTGCAGAACCGCGACGCCCACCTTGTCGGCCTCCAGCCGCTGCGCCACCTCCAGCGCCCGCATCGTCATGATGCCGGAGGAGATCACCAGCACCTCGGCGCCGTCGCGCAGCAGCTTGGCCTTGCCGAGTTCGAATTTGTAATCGTACTCGTCCAGCACCAGCGGGACGTTGCCGCGCAGCAGCCGCATGTAGACCGGCCCGTTGTGGGCTGCCATCGCCGCCACCACCTGCTCGATCTCGTGGGCGTCGCAGGGGTCGATCACCACCATGTTCGGCATGGCGCGCATCAGCGCCAGATCCTCCGCGGCCTGATGGCTGGGGCCGTAGCCGGAGGTCAGGCCCGGCAGGGCGCAGGCGATCTTGACGTTGCGGTTCTCCTCCGCGATCGTCTGGTGGACGAAGTCGTAGGCCCGGCGCGAGGCGAAGACGGCGTAGGTGGTGACGAAGGGCATCATTCCTTCATGCGCCATCCCCGACGCCGCCCCCATCAGCAGCTGTTCGGCCATGCCCATCTGATAGAAGCGGTCGGGATAGGCCTGGGCGAAGATGTGCAGGTCGGTGTATTTGGCGAGGTCGGCGGTCATGCCGACGATCTCCGGCCGCTGCTTCGCCAGCTCGACCAGCGCATGGCCGAAGGGCGCCGGCTTGGTCCGCTGCCCGTCCGCCGCGATCGAGGCGATCATGGCGGAGGTCTTCAGGCGCGGCTTGGCGGCCGTGTTGGTGGCGGTGCTCATGCGGTCCTCCCGGCGTCGAGCGCATCCAGCGCCAGCTGCCATTCGTGCGCGTCGACGCGGATGAAGTGGTTCTTTTCGCGGGCTTCGAGGAAGGGCACGCCCTTGCCCATCTTGGTGTCGCAGACGATCATCCGCGGCTTGGCCTCGGGGTGCGACTTGGCGGCGTCGAAGGCGGCGACCACGGCGTCCATGTCGTTGCCGTCCACCCGCTGGACGAACCAGCCGAAGGCCTCCAGCTTGTCCACCAGCGGCTCGAAGGCCATCACCTGGGTGGACGGCCCGTCGGCCTGCTGGTTGTTGACGTCGACGATGGCGATCAGGTTGTCGAGCTTGTAATGGGCGGCCGACATGATGGCCTCCCACACCGATCCCTCGTCCAGCTCGCCGTCGGAGAACAGGGTGTAGACACGGGCATCGGAGTTCTTGCGTTTCAGACCCAGACCGATGCCGACCGCGATGCTGAGGCCGAGCCCGAGCGAGCCGCCCGACATCTCCATGCCCGGCGTGTAGCTGGCCATTCCCGACATCGGCAGGCGGCTGTCGTCGCTGCCATAGGTCTCCAGTTCCTCCGCCGGGACAATGCCGGCCTCGATCAGAGCGGCATAAAGGGCGATGGCGTAATGGCCGTTGGACAGCAGGAAGCGGTCGCGCTCCTCCCAATGCGGGTCCTCGGGGCGGTACTTCATGGCGTGGAAGTAGGAGGCCGCCAGCACGTCGGCGATGTCCAGCGCCTGGCCGATATAGCCCTGCCCCTGCACCTCGCCCATCAGCAGGGCGTTGCGGCGGATGCGGTAGGCGCGTTCGGCCAAGGACACATTGTGCCCGAGCGGGGTGGTGTCGAGTGCGGTGTCCACGGAAGGTGTCTCCAGCATTTCAGGATCAGTGGATCAGCATGCCGCCGTTGACGTCGAGCGTGGCGCCGGTGATGTAGGAGGACAGCTCCGACGCCAGGAACAGGCAGGAGCGGGCCACATCCTCGGCGTCGCCCAGACGGTTCAGCGGAATGCCCTTCAGGATTTCCGCCCGCAATTCGTCGGTCAGCTTGCCACCGGTGATGTCGGTCTGGATCAGGCCCGGCGTCACCGAATTGACGCGGACATTGTCCGGCCCCAGTTCGCGCGCCATCGCCTTGGCGAGGCCCAGCACGCCGGCCTTCGCCGCGCTGTAGTGCGGGCCGCCGAAGATGCCGCCGCCGCGCTGCGCCGACACCGACGAGATGCAGACGATGGAGCCCGACTTGCGCTCCCGCATGTGGGGGACGACGGCCTGGCTCATGTACAGCGTGCCGCGCAGGCTGACGTCCGTCACCGCCTCGTAGTTCTTCGGGCCGATGTCCATGAACTTCAGCGGCTGGGTGATGCCGGCATTGTTGACCAGCACGTCGATGCGGCCGAACTCCTCGACCACGCGGGTCGCGGCGGCGAAGCAGGCGTCGCGGTCGGTCACGTCGCAGGCGAGGCCGCGATGCGCCTCGCCCAGTTCGGCGGCGGCTTCGGCCGCTTGCGCGCCGTCGAGGTCCAGGATGATCGCGCGCCCGCCATGCAACGCGAAAAGCCTTGCGGTCGCCCGTCCGATGCCGCGGCGCGACGCGGCACCGGTGATTACGCAGACCTTGTTGGACAGCAGCATGCTCGCTCCCTCTAGTCGAAGCAGGCTCCGCCGTGGCGGCACAGGGGGTGCCGCGACGGAGCGTCGGTTTCGCTCGGTTGTGGTGATTTCGATCAGGCCGCCCGATGATTCGTCCAGCCGATGATTGATGCGATCCTATGGTCTTGAGATGAATTCGACAAACGAATAAGATCACTCATTGATGAGCTTAATTCATCTGAAGGGTGCGATGCGGAAACGGGTATCCATCAAGGCATTGCAAGCCTTCGAAGCTGCGGCGCGCCTCGGTTCCTTCGCGACCGCGGCGGAGGATCTGGGTCTGACGCCGTCGGCGATCAGCCATCAGGTGAAAATTCTGGAGGAACAGTTGGGACTTCCGCTGTTCCATCGTGTTCACCGCTCGGTCGCCCTGACCGACGCCGGCCGGACCTATGCCAACGAGATCATCGGCGCCTTTGCCCGGATTGAGGCCGCCACCCGCAACGTCACCAGCACCGGCAGCGGCACCACGATCCTCACCGTCCGGTCGATGCCCAGCTTCGCCACCCAATGGCTCATGCCGCGGCTGAACCGGGTGAAGGCGCTGCATCCCGCCATAGACATCCGCCTCCAGGCATCCGTCTCCCCCATCGACCTGACGGCGGGGGCGGTGGACGTTGACATCCGCTACAACCCCGGTCCGCCACCGGCCGGCTGCGTGCTGGAGCAGTTTCCGGAGGACATCATCGTCCCGATGTGTTCGCCGGCGCTGGCGAACGGCCTCAACCCGATCCGCGAGCCGAAGGATCTCAGCCGCCACATCCTGATCCATTCAGAGGTCAACATCCTGGGCTGGCGCGACTGGATGCGCCGGCACCGAAGCGTCCATTTGGACATGGACCGCGGCCTGCGTTTCGACCGCTCTTTCATGGCGATCAACGCCGCGGTGAACGGCATGGGGGTATGCCTGGACAGCCTGCTCCTCGCCCGCCAGGAACTTCAGTCCGGTCAGCTCGTCGTCCCTTTTCCCACCGACGGGCTTCGGGCGCAGGGCCACGGCTTCGTCACGCTGAGATCGACCGCCGCATTGCCGAAAATACAGCTGTTCCGCGACTGGCTGTTCGACGAGCTGGAAGCCGGCCGCAAATGGGAGGAGCAGTATCTGATGACTTTGGCGCACAATACGGCGTGAGAGCGGAATCCACCCGCGGCCGGTGGGGATCAGGCACCCTTGCGGGAGGCGGGCATTCCCACGCTGGTCATGATGTTCATGAGTTTGCGGCCACAGGCGGCCTCGGCCTTCTGCGTGGGCAGAGTCCGGGCGCGCAGGGTACGCCCGATCAGCTGCTTGTAACGCATCATCGCGACCTCGCCCAAGGAGCGGCGGCCGTAGTGGACGTCCCGCTGCCAGCCCTGCCGACCGCGCGCGGCAATCCCACGGGCGTGGCAGGCGCGTTGGCTGGGGGCGCCGGTATCGGAATCGACCACCAAGTGAAGCTTTTATCAACTCGGGCGCGCTTGGCCGCCGTGCTTTTCCAGGTGCCGTCGCCTTGCCCGAACACCTTCGGCCCTGCCGAATCGATCACCGCGTTGACTGGCCCGTCCGTCCTGGAAAGCGCTGACGCGACTTCCAGATTGGCGCTGCGCCGGGAGAGGGTCGTGTGATCCGGAACTGGCAGTCCAGGCCGAAGAGGCGCATGAGCGAGCCCAGCAAAGCTTCGGTCTGCCGCCATGGCCGACCGAACGCCAAGCGCAGCTTTAGCCCGGCTTCGATGCCGACGTCGGAGTGGCGTGCTGGCCGTCCGCGTCGGCCCGAAACCGGCGGCGTCCAGCCGGCGACCGTCGATGCCAACTCCGTCGCCAGCGGCGGCTATGTCAAGGACTGAGCGGGCGGAGACTTTCGACCATATGCCGGAACGCGATCATGCCTGGATCGTCGAGCCCGACCGACCGCTCTGCGAACATGCGGGCCCGACCGATGCGGTTCGGTTTGTTCCGGAAGATCTCGATCGTCCGGTCGGTGGCCCGCGTCGCCGCCCCGTGCTGGGCGGCGGTGTCGCTCCGTTCACCGGCATCGAGCGAGGCCAGCGCTTCCCGCACCGCATCCAGCGGGTCGAGCACGGTCTTGTCGCCCAGGGCCGCCCCACCGCGGGCCGACAGCGCGCCGAGGATGTCCCCCAGCAGCTGAGGCAGTTCGGAGCATGGCAGGGACGTTCGTCCGGCGGTCGCCTTGGCGGCGGTGAGGAAGGCAACAGCCAGCAAGGTGCCGAAGCTCGACCCCGACGCCTTGGAGCATGCCATCGCGCAGGCTTTGAAGGCTTGCCCGAGGTCCCCGGCACCTCCATCTCCAGCGCCGCCGTCATCCAGACCGGGGCGGATCGCGCGGATGTTCTGGGCGCATTTTGCGAGCGTGGCGCCGAGATCGCCGTCGCCCAGACGGCCGTCGAGGGCATTCAGCTCGTCGGCCGCCGCTTCCATCCGGTCGGCCCAGCGGTCGAGCGCCGACGCCAGAACCGCCACCGTCAGTCCATTTTCGGTCGTGTTCATCTCACATGCTCCAGAAGGGGCAGCTGGCCGGGGCGCGCAGCAGCGCCTCCAACTCCTCGTCGAGGCGCAGCAGCGTCAGCGAGGCCCCGGCCATCTCCATGGAGGTGGCGTAGCGCCCCACCAGCGGGACGGCGACCGCGACGCCGGCATCGGCCAGCCGGCGGGCAAGGTGGCGGTAGAGGATGTACAGCTCCTCATGCGGCGTGGCGCCCAGCGAATTGACCAGGACCGACACCCGCTCGCCCCGGCCGATGCCGGTATCGGCCAGCAGCCGGTCCAGCATTTCCCCGGCGATCTCGTCGGCACGGCGCAGGGGCCCGCGCCAGATCCCGGGCTCGCCATGGATGCCCATGCCCATCTCCATCTCATCGTCGGCGATGGAGAAGGTGGGCTTGCCGGATTCCGGGACGATGCAGGGGGTCAGCGCGACGCCGATGCTGGCGGTCGCCGAAACCGCCTTGCGCGCCGCCGCGGTGACTTCGCCCAGCGTCGCCCCTGGCCGGTCGGCCATGGCGCCGGCGATCTTGTAGGCGTAGACCAGCCCGGCGACGCCGCGCCGCTTGGCACGCTCCTCCGGCCCGGCGCTGGCGACGTCGTCGGCGACCAGCACGCTGGTTGTCTCCATCCCCTCCATCTCCAGCATCTCGCCGGCCATGTCGAAGTTCATGCGATCGCCGCCGTAGTTGCCGTAGAGCCGCAGCACGCCAACCCCGCCATCGGCCGCCCGCATGGCGTCGACGCAATCGCCGACGCTGGGACCGGCGAAGACGTTGCCGATGGAGCAGGCGTCGAGCAGCCCCGGACCGACATAGCCGGTGAAGGTCGGCAGATGGCCGGAGCCGCCGCCCGACACGATGCCGACCTTGCCCTGCACCGGCCCGCCGGCCCTGGCGATCACGCGCCCGGTCTCGCCGAGACGGCGGTAGCTCGCCGGATGGGCGGCGACCAGCCCATCCAGCATTTCATCCACATAATCGGCCGGGTTGTTGAGGATCTTCTTCATGGCATTCCTCCCGTCGTGACCGTCCAGCTCAATAGTTCAGCCGGGCGTTGCCCTCGAACATCGTGACCGGCGGGTGGGCGCGTTGCTCGGTGACGATGTCCAGCACCGTGGTGGTGCCGGCGGCCAGCGCCCGCTTCAGCGCCGGCAGGAAGGCGTCGGGCGTTTCGATGCGCTCGCCGGCGCAGCCGCAGGCCCGGGCGATGGCGGCATGATCGACGGCGGCGAAGTCGCAGACGTCGGAGTAGTCGTTGAACAGCACCTTCTCCGCGTGCTTCTGGTAGCCGAGGATCTGGTTGTTCAGCACGGCGACCACGACGTTCAGCCCCATGCGCCGGGCGGTCTCCAGCTCCGACCAGACATGAGCGAAGCCGCCGTCGCCGACCAGCGCGAAGACCGGGGCGTCCGGCCGGGCGCATTTGGCACCGAGCGCGAAGGGCAGCCCCCAGCCGAGCCCGGCCAGCCCGCGCGGCGTGACGAAGCGCATGCCCGGCTTGAGCGAGGTCAGGTAGTTGGCGACCCAGATGGAGGAATAGCTGGCGTCGGCGACCACAATGCTTTCCGGCGTCAGCACGCTGTCGAGGTCGCGCATGAGGCGCTCGGGCCGGACCGGCGCCGCATCCATCGGGATGGCGCGGGCGACATCGTCCTTCCAGGCGGCCAGCCCGGCGGCGATCTGCGCCTCCACCGCCGGACGGGCGGCCTTGCGGGCGGAAAGATCCTCCCCCTCCAGCGCCTCGGCCAAGGCGGCGAGCGTCAGCTTGGCATCGCCGACCAGCCGAAGCGCCTCGTAATTGCGGCCGATCTCCTGCCCGTCGACATCGAGATGGATGTAGCGGGCGGTCTTCGGGTAGAGCGACCAGCTGTCGGTGCCGTTCTGGTTGGTGCGGTTGCCGATCAGCAGGATGACGTCGGCGTCCTCGACCATCGGGCGGAGATGGCGGGTGCGGCCGCCGGTGCCCATGAAATAGCCGACCGGGCCGAGAGAGAGCCGGTGCCGCTCATCGACCGCCCCCTTGCCCATGGCGGTGGTGGCGACGGGCAGCGAGGCGCTGTCCTGAAGTGCCGCCAGTTCGGCGGCGGCGTCGGACAGGTGGATGCCGCCGCCGGCGATGACCAGCGGCGCCTTGGCCGAGGCGAGCAGGGCCGCGGCCTCGCGCACCCGCGCCGGATCGGCGGCCACGCGGTCGAGCGGGAACTGGCCGAGCGAAGCCACACGCTCGCCGCCGCCGGGAGCGGGCACATCGTTGAACAGGTCGATGGGGGCGATCAGCACCGCCGGGCCGGGGCGTCCCGAGGCGGCGGCGGTGAAGGCCATGTCGACGTAATCGTCGATGCGCTCGACCTCCGAGACGCGCTTGATCCACTTGGCGCAGCCGCGGAACAGCTCCAGATGGTCGAGTTCCTGGAAGGCGTTCTTGTCGGTCTGCTTGCGGTGGACGTCCTGGACGATGGCGACGATGGGCACGCTGGCCTTCAGCGCCTCGGCGAGGCCGGCGACCAGCAGCGTGGCGGCCGGACCGTTCTGGGCGGTGACGACGGGCACCTTGTGGCTGACGCGGGCGTAGGCGTCTGCCATGGCGGTGCCGGCATTCTCG
>Ga0206116_1000344_pt1 | contig 57382 bp, 44 predicted proteins | sample 3A1Ametagenome_FD_178000 | JGI IMG/M metagenome (GOLD analysis project Ga0206116, IMG submission 178000) | Enriched microbial communities from leaf-cutter ant dump, University of Wisconsin, Madison, United States - 3A1A | ecosystem: Environmental > Terrestrial > Nest > Insects nest > Nest dump...
AACAGGTAGTCCAGGTCGTCGAAACGGCGCTGGATGGATTCGGCGATCGGAATCGACTTGGCGTTGGCCAGCGAGCAGAAATCACCGCCAGGGCAGCAGATGATGTCGGTCAGCAGGCCGATGTTCGGGGTGGCGAAGCCGTGTTCGCGCAGTTCCAGCCAGAGCGCGTGCAGCTCGGACTGCTCGACGTCGGCGAGGATGATGTTCTGCTCGTGGGAGGTGCGCAGCTGGCCGAAGCTGTAGCGCTCGGCGAGGTCGGCGACCTTGTCCAGTTGCTTGTCGGTCAGGTCGCCCGGGGCGACGCCGGTGGGCTTGAGCGACAGGGTCACGGCGACGTAGCCCGGCTTCTTGTGCGCCAGGGTGTTGCGCACGCGCCAGCGGGCGAAGCCCGGGTGCTGCTGGTCGAGCTCGGCCAGTTGGGCGTCGAGGTTGTCCAGCGCCTTGTAGTCCGGGTCGACGAAGTGCCTGGCAACGCGCTGCACTTCGGCTTCGGTCAGGGTGGTCTGGCCGCCGCGCAGGTGGACCATCTCGGCCTCGACCTTCTCGGCGAAGACTTCCGGGGTCAGGGCCTTGACCAGGATCTTGATCCGCGCCTTGTACTTGTTGTCACGGCGACCGTAACGGTTGTACACGCGCAGGATCGCGTCGAGGTAGCTGAGCAGGTCCTGCCATGGCAGGAACTCGTTGATGAAGGCGCCGACCACCGGGGTACGGCCGAGGCCGCCACCGACCAGGACGCGGAAGCCCAGCTCGCCGGCTTCGTTGTGCACCGGCTCCAGGCCGATGTCGTGCACCTCGATGGCCGCGCGGTCGCTCTTCGAGCCGTTGATGGCGATCTTGAACTTGCGTGGCAGGTAGGCGAATTCCGGGTGGAAGGTGGTCCACTGGCGGACGATCTCGCACCACGGGCGCGGATCGATCAGTTCATCGGCGGCGACGCCGGCGAACTGGTCGGTGGTGACGTTGCGCAGGCAGTTGCCGCTGGTCTGGATCGCGTGCATCTGCACGGTGGCCAGCTCGGCGAGGATCTCCGGGATGTCTTCCAGGGCCGGCCAGTTGTACTGCACGTTCTGCCGGGTACTGATGTGCGCGTAGCCCTTGTCGTAGTCGCGAGCGATCTTCGCCAGCATGCGGGTCTGGCGCGCGGTCAACTGGCCGTAGGGCACGGCAACCCGCAGCATCGGGGCAAAACGTTGGATGTAGAGGCCGTTCTGCAGGCGCAGAGGGCGGAATTCTTCTTCGCTCAGCTCGCCGGCCAGGTAGCGGCGGGTCTGATCCCGGAACTGCTTGACGCGGTCCTCGATGATCCGCTGATCGTACTCGTCGTATACGTACATAGGGGTCCTGTTCTCAAGCTGCTTGCAGCTAATCGCGCGCACGGCCGCGCACTCCGGAGGCGGAGCCGGGGAAAGATAGCAGGTTGTATTTATGTGAAAAAGTGATGTTTTTGCATATGAAAAGAACGATTTGGACTAAGTGAGACTGGCTAGCGTTTGTCGGGCATTTCGGCCATCCGCCGAGCGGTAAAAGTCCCTGCTTGAGCAAAGGACATTGCTCGACTTAACTGCTGGGGGTGTGCATTCCCATAACCACTACAAAAAGAGGCGATGCAATGGGAAACCCGACCAAAACCGGCAAGACGGACAGCAGTGTGGACGCTTGGGCAATTCTCTGCCTGATCGTGCTCGTGGTCGTGACCGCCGTGTACTGGGTCAGTCACCAGTGAAGGACCACCAAGACTGAGCAGCGACAACCGTGACCTGAAAACGCAAACCGCCCGCAGCATGGACCCTGCGGGCGGTTTGCGTTTGTGCGGGGCAATCAGCGGGCGGTGAGGTGCAGGGCGAGCTGGACCAGGCCGTAGAGCACGAGGATGAACACCAGGGTGAAGGCGGTGCCCATGGCGATGAAGTGCAGGGGCTTGCCGTGGGTGAAGTCGCGGGCGCGGTTCTTCCCGGTCTGCACGCCGAAGGCGGCGGCCAGGACGCTGTGCAGGAGTTGCCAGAAGGACGGGGGCTTGCCTTGAGGGTCTTCCATGGGCTGGGCTCTCCGGGGAGGTTTGCCGGAGAGTTTAGCCTCTGGGCGTGAGGTTGCCCGTTCCGGCCCTATCGCGGGTGAACCCGCTCCCACAGGATTTGCGGAGACCTTGTGGGAGCGGGTTCACCCGCGATGAGGCCATCAGCGACCAAGCAAATCTCAGCTCTCGTACCCGAGGTTCGGCGCCAGCCAGCGCTCGCTCACCGCCACGTCCTGGCCCTTGCGCGCGCTGTAGCTGTCGATCTGGTCCTTCTCCACCTTGCCCACCGCGAAGTACTGCGCCTGCGGATGGGCGAAGTACCAGCCGCTGACCGCCGCCGCCGGGAACATGGCGAAGTGCTCGGTGAGGAACACCCCGCTCGGGCCGGTCTCGCCGATGGCGGTGCCGTCCAGCAGGCGGAACAGGGTGGCCTTCTCGGTGTGGTCCGGGCAGGCCGGGTAGCCCGGGGCAGGGCGGATCCCCGAGTACTGCTCCTTGATCAGCGCCTCGTTGTCCAGGTGCTCGTCCCGGGCGTAGCCCCAATGCTCCTTTCGCACCTGTTCGTGCAGCCATTCGGCGCAGGCCTCGGCCAGGCGGTCGGCGAGGGCCTTGACCATGATCGAGCTGTAGTCGTCGCCCTTGTCCTGGTAGGCCTTGGCCACTTCCTCGGCGCCGATGCCAGCGGTGGTGATGAAGCCGCCGACGTAGTCGGTGACGCCGCTGTCCTTCGGCGCGACGAAGTCGGCCAGGGAGAAGTTCGGCTTGTTGTCCGGCTTGATGGTCTGCTGGCGCAGGTGATGCAGGCGCGCCAGCGGCTGGCCGTCGTCGCCGTAGACCTCGATGTCGTCGTCCGCCACCTGGTTGGCCGGCCAGAAGCCGAACACCGCGCGGGCGCTGATCAGTTGCTCGTCGATCAGCTTGGCCAGCATCTGCTGCGCATCGGCATACAGCGCCGTGGCCGCTTCACCCACCACCTCGTCACTGAGGATGCGCGGGAACTTGCCGGCCAGGTCCCAGGAAATGAAGAACGGCGTCCAGTCGATGTACTCGGCCAGGACCTTGAGGTCGATGTTCTCCAGCACCCTGACCCCGGTGAAGCTCGGCACGGCCGGCTGGTAGCCGGCCCAGTCGTACTGCGGCTTGGCGGCGATGGCCTGGGCGTAGCTCAGGCGCTCGGTGCGGGCGCTGCGGTTGGCGGTGCGCTCGCGGACCTCGACGTATTCGCTGCGGGTCTTATCGACGAACGACGGTTTCAGCTCCTTGGACAGCAGTTGCGTGGCCACGCCCACCGCGCGCGAGGCGTCGGTGACGTAGACCACCGCGTCGTTGCTGTAGCGCGGTTCGATCTTCACCGCGGTGTGCGCCTTGGAGGTGGTGGCGCCGCCGATCATCAGCGGCAGGTGGAAGTCCTGGCGCTGCATTTCCCGGGCGACGTGGACCATCTCGTCCAGCGACGGGGTGATCAGCCCGGACAGGCCGATGATGTCGCATTTCTCCTCGCGGGCGACCTGGAGGATCTTCTCCGCCGGGACCATCACGCCGAGGTCGACGATGTCATAGCCGTTGCAGCCGAGGACCACGCCGACGATGTTCTTGCCGATGTCGTGCACGTCGCCCTTGACCGTGGCCATGAGGATCTTGCCCTTGGCTTCCGGCTTGTCGCCTTTCTCTTCCTCGATGAACGGGATCAGGTGGGCCACCGCCTGCTTCATCACCCGCGCCGACTTGACCACCTGGGGCAGGAACATCTTGCCCGCGCCGAACAGGTCGCCGACCACGTTCATGCCGTTCATCAGCGGGCCTTCGATGACCTCGATGGGCCGCGCGCATTGCTGGCGGCATTCCTCGGTGTCCTCGACGATAAAGGCAGTGATGCCCTTGACCAGCGCGTGCTCCAGGCGCTTCTCGACCGGCAGCGAGCGCCACTCCTCGGTCTCGACTTCCTTGCTGGCACCGCCGCCACGGTAGTCATCGGCGATCGCCAGCAGGGCGTCGGTGCCTTCCGGCGAACGGTTGAGCACCACGTCCTCGACCTTCTCGCGCAGTGCCGCGGGAATCTCGTCATAGATCTCCAGCTGGCCGGCGTTGACGATGCCCATGGTCAGGCCGTTCTGGATGGCGTAGTAGAGGAACACCGAGTGGATCGCCTCGCGCACCGGGTTGTTGCCGCGGAACGAGAACGACACGTTGGACACGCCGCCCGAGGACAAGGCGTGGGGCAGGTTGTCACGGATGTAGGCGCAGGCTTCGATGAAGTCCACGGCGTAGTTGTTGTGCTCTTCGATGCCGGTGGCGACGGCGAAGATGTTCGGGTCGAAGATGATGTCTTCCGGCGGGAAGCCGACTTCGTTGACCAGGATGTCGTAGCTGCGCTGGCAGATTTCCTTCTTGCGCGCGGCGGTGTCGGCCTGGCCGACCTCGTCGAAGGCCATCACCACCACCGCGGCGCCGTAGCGCTTGCACAGCTTGGCGTGATGCTTGAAGGCCTCGACGCCTTCCTTCATCGAGATCGAGTTGACGATGCCCTTGCCCTGGATGCACTTCAGGCCGGCCTCGATCACTTCCCACTTGGAGGAGTCGATCATGATCGGCACCCGGGAAATGTCCGGCTCGCCGGCGATCAGGTTGAGGAAGCGGACCATGGCCGCCTGGGAGTCGAGCATCCCTTCGTCCATGTTGATGTCGATCACCTGGGCGCCGGCCTCGACCTGCTGCAGGGCGACTTCCAGGGCCTCGGTGTAGTTCTCCTCGCGGATCAGCCGGGCGAACTTGGCGGAACCGGTGATGTTGGTGCGCTCGCCGACGTTGACGAACAGCGAGTCGCGATCGATGGTGAACGGCTCCAGGCCGGACAGGCGGCAGGCCTTCGGAATGTCCGGGATCGCCCGCGGCTTGTACTTGGCCACCGCTTCGGCGATGGCCTGGATGTGGCCCGGGGTGGTGCCGCAGCAGCCGCCGATGATGTTGAGGAAGCCGCTGGCGGCGAACTCCTCGACCACCACGGCCATTTCCGCCGGGGTCTCGTCGTATTCGCCGAAGGCGTTGGGCAGGCCGGCGTTGGGGTGCGCGGAGACATGGGTGCCGGCCTTGTTCGACAGCTCTTCCAGGTACGGACGCAGGTCCTTGGCGCCGAGGGCGCAGTTCAGGCCGACCGAGATCGGCTTGGCGTGGCGCACCGAGTTCCAGAAGGCCTCGGTGGTCTGGCCGGACAGGGTGCGGCCGGAGGCGTCGGTGATGGTCCCGGAGATCATGATCGGCAGTTCGACGCCGTCGTCCTCGAACACCTGCTGCACGGCGAAGATCGCCGCCTTGGCGTTGAGGGTGTCGAAGATGGTCTCGATCAGGATCAGGTCGGCGCCGCCCTCGATCAGGCCGCGGGTGGCCTCGATGTAGTTCTCCACCAGTTCGTCGAAGGTGACGTTGCGGTAGCCGGGATCGTTGACGTCCGGGGAGATCGAGCAGGTGCGGCTGGTCGGGCCCAGCACGCCGGCGACGAAGCGCGGACGGTCGGGGGTTTCCAGGGTCTTGGCATCGGCCACCTGGCGGGCGATGCGCGCGCCCTCGACGTTGAGCTCGTACACCAGCTCTTCCATGTCGTAGTCGGCCTGGGAGATGCGGGTGGCGTTGAAGGTGTTGGTTTCGAGGATGTCGGCGCCGGCGTCCAGGTAGGCTTTCTCGATCGCGGCGATGACGTCCGGGCGGCTCAGCAGCAGCAGGTCGTTGTTGCCCTTGACGTCGCTCGGCCAGTCGGCGAAGCGCGTGCCACGATAGTCGCCTTCCTCCAGACGGTAGCTTTGGATCATAGTACCCATGCCGCCATCTAGAATCAGGATGCGCTCTTTGAGTGCTTGCTGAAGTGCTTGGTAACGAGCGCTGCGGTCAGACATTGGGACTACCTGGGGCGGACAAGGACAAAAGTGGCGGGATGATAACAAAGTTGTGCGCTTTTTAGACGCGCGGCACATTTACATGAATTTGATTCATGTTGGACCCGTCGCCCCAGCTTAGAATCGTGAAAAGCCTTTTGAAAACCAGGACATACGGCACATGGTGCATCGCTTGATTGCCAGCGCCTTCGCTCTGCTCATCAGTAGCGCGGCGCTAGGGCAAGCCCCCCAGAATTCCCCGGCGATTTCCTACACCCGGGATATCCAGCCGATCTTCACCGAGAAGTGCGTGGCCTGCCACGCCTGCAACGACGCCGCGTGCCAGCTCAACCTGGGCAGTGCCGAGGGCGTCAGCCGCGGTGCCTCGAAAATCCCCGTGTACCAGGGCGACCGCAGCCAGGCGGTGACCCCGACCCGGCTGTTCTACGACGCCAGCGGTCCTGCCGCCTGGCACAAGCTCGGCTTCAACTCGGTGCTGGACAACCAGGGCAGCCAGGCCGCGCTGATGGCGCGCATGCTCGAACTGGGGCACGCCAGGCCGCTGGTGCCCAACGCGAAGATCCCCGACGACATCGTCCTGGGCCTCAACCGCGACAACCTGTGCCCGCTGCCCGGCGAGTTCGACGCCTATGCCAAGGCCCACCCGCAGGAAGGCATGCCGCTGGCGGTCACCGGCCTCACCGCCGGCCAGTACCAGACCCTGCAGCGCTGGCTGGCCCAGGGCGCGCCGGTGGAGCACGACCCGGTGCGGCCGAGCGCGAAGGAGGCGGCGCAGATCGCCGAGTGGGAAGAGCTGCTCAACCGTCCCGGTTCCACCGAAGCGCTGGTGGGCCGCTGGTTGTACGAGCACCTGTTCCTCGCTCACGTGTATTTCGTCGGCGGCGAGCCGGGGCACTTCTTCCAGTGGGTGCGTTCGCGCACGCCCAGCGGCCAGCCGGTGGACCTGATCGCCACGCGGCGGCCCAACGATCCGCCGGGCACCGACTTCTACTACCGTCTGATGCCGGTGCAGGGCGTGATCGTGCACAAGACCCACATCACCTACCCGATGGGGCCGCAGAAGCTCAAGCGGGTCAAGCAGCTGTTCTACAGTGGCGACTGGCATGCCGCCGCGCTGCCCGGCTACGGTCCGCGCCACCGCGCCAACCCGTTCGAGACCTTCGAGGCGATTCCCGCCGTGGCGCGCTACCAGTTCATGCTGGACAACGCCGAGTATTTCGTCCGCACCTTCATCCGCGGTCCGGTGTGCCGCGGTCAGATCGCTACCGACGTGATCCGCGACAACTTCTGGGCGTTGTTCCAGGAACCGGCCCACGATCGCTACGTCACCGATGCCGTATACCGCGCCAAGGCCACGCCGTTGCTGGCCATGCCCGGGCAGATCGACGACGTTGGCAGCATCCTCAGCCTCTGGCACGCCTATCGCGACAAGCGCAACGAGTACGAAAGCCTGCGCCGCGACACCTATGCCGACATGCCGGCGCCGAGCTGGTCGAGTCTGTGGGCCGGCAACGACAACGCGCTGCTGACCATCTTCCGCCACTTCGACAGCGCCTCGGTGAGCAAGGGCCTGATCGGCGACGTGCCGCTGACCCTGTGGCTGTTCGACTACCCGTTGCTCGAACGCACCTATTACCAGCTGGCGGTCAACTTCGACGTGTTCGGCAACGTCTCGCACCAGGCGCAGACGCGGCTGTACTTCGATCTGATCCGCAACGGCGCCGAGGTCAACTTCCTGCGCCTGATGCCGGCGGCCAAGCGCGGCGCGGTGCTCAGCAACTGGTACCAGAACAGCGGCAAGGTGAAGATGTGGATGGACTACGAGGAGATCGACACCGACACGCCGAGCGCGCTGAAGCTCGACCTGCATCATCCGGTGCGCGACTTCGGCCTCAAGCTGATCGAGCGCAGCGGCAGCCTCAACGCCGCGCCGGACCCGATCAACCGCTGCACCGGCGCCTACTGCTCGCGGCCACAGATGAGCGAGGAGTTCCGCGATGTCGAGCAGTCCCTCAGCCGCCTGGCCTCGCGGCCGGCGGCGGGGCTGAAGGTCATCGGCCAGTTGCCCGAGGCGACCATGCTCAGGATCGAAGGGCAGGACGGCAAGCGCCAGGTCTACAGCCTGCTGCGCAACCGGGCGCACAGCAACGTCGCCTTCATGCTCGGCGAGGCGTACCGCTACCAGCCGGGGCTGGACACCCTGACGATCTACCCGGGGGTGATGAGCAGCTACCCCAACTTCATGTTCAACGTGCCGGCCAGCGACGTGCCGGAGTTCGTCGAGGACCTGGAGGCAGCGCGGGACGACAAGGCGCGCTTCGAGCGCATCGTCATGCGCTGGGGCGTGCGCCGCAGTCATCCGCAGTTCTGGCAGTACTTCCATGACCTGAACCGCTACATCCAGGAGACCGATCCGGTGGAGGCGGGGGTGCTGGACATGAACCGCTACGAGAACCTCTGATTGCCGCCGGGCAGTGGGCCTGCATCGTGGGCCCACGGCTTTTCTTTCCTGACTTAATTGCTAGGACTTTGTTCGACGCTGCGCATGGCGTAAACTGCCGACAAGTCTGTGAGGAAATTCCATGAGCGCCATAACCATTACCGACGCCGCGCACGATTACCTGGCCGATCTGCTGTCCAAGCAGAACACCCCCGGGATCGGTATTCGCGTTTTCATCACCCAACCCGGCACCCAATATGCCGAAACCTGCATTGCCTACTGCAAGCCAGGTGAAGAAAAGCCGGAAGATACCGCGCTGGGTCTGAAAAGCTTTACCGCCTACATCGATGCCGTGAGCGAACCCTTTCTCGACGACGCCGTCGTCGACTATGCCACCGACCGCATGGGCGGCCAGCTGACCATCAAGGCGCCGAACGCCAAGGTGCCGATGGTCAACGACGACAGCCCGCTGAACGAGCGGATCAACTACTACCTGCAAACCGAGATCAACCCGGGGCTGGCCAGCCACGGCGGCCAGGTCAGCCTGATCGACGTGGTCGACGACGGCATCGCCGTGCTGCAGTTCGGCGGCGGCTGCCAGGGCTGCGGCCAGGCCGACGTGACCCTGAAGGACGGCATCGAGCGCACCTTGCTCGAGCGCATTCCGGAACTGAAGGGCGTGCGTGACGTGACCGACCACACGCAGAAGGAAAACGCCTACTACTGAGGCGAGCGAAAACGGAGCCCGAGAGGCTCCGTTTTCATTTGTGCCGCTGGCCTCGTCGCCGGCCGGCTCCCACAGGGTTCCAGGCCATCCACAGGTTCTCGGGTCGCCACGGACCCTGGCTTGCCAGCGATGAGGCCATCTGCAGCAACCTCCTTGTCAATGCCGGCCGCCCCCCGAAAAAAGCCTTCCGCTGCTGACGCGGGCAAGCTATATCAATATGATATTGCGCTTCGCACTCAAGCCAGACAGGGACGACATGCAACCACTGCGCATCCGCAAACTCGCCAACGCCTGGCTCTACGGTGGCCAGTCCGCCGTCAACGGCATCGTGCCGATGGGCACGGCCCAGTGGATCGGTGGCACCGTGGAAATCACCGAGGACCTGCTCTGGTTCGGTGCCAACGGCCTCAACCAGGCGGTGGTCGGTAATGTCGGCGAAGTGCATATTCCCACCGCCAGCCTGGCGTCGGTCGAGTACCAGTTCGGCTGGTTCACCGGGATCGTCATCGTCCGCCATGACCACGGCGAATTCCGCTTCCGCTGCTATGGCGCGAAGAACCTGGTGGCGACGTTGCACATGCTGTTCGTCGCCCCCAAGGCCAAGGTGCAGCCGGCATTCCCGCAACCGCCTACCGCAGAGCATGGCCACGCTCGGCCGACGCCTGGCGCCCGGCCGCTGCCGGGCCGCCGTCAGAAGTCGTAACTGACGCTGGTGTAGTAGAACGCCCCCTGCGCCCCTTCCGGTGAAGTGATCGAGTACTTCGGCACGCCGTACAGTTGAGCACCTTTCAACTTGTCCGGATGGCTGTCGAACAGGTTGATCGCGCCCACCGACAGTTTCAGCCCCAGGTCGAAGCGGTAGCTCAGGTCCAGGTCGGTGACCCATTGCGGGCTGAAGGTCTGGTCCAGCGCCGGGTTGCTGGCGTTGAGGCTCTTCCATTCGCCGTAACGGCGCTGCGTCACGGTCAGCCCCCAGTTCTGGTACAGCCAGTTGGCGCTCAGGGTCAGCTTGTTGTCCGGGGTGCCGTGCTCGATCAGGCCCTGGGTGGCCCGGCCGACGATCTGCTCGCCGCTGATCCCGCCGACATCGCGCAATTCGGTGATGCGCGTGCGGGTCTTGGCGAAGCCGGCATTCAGGTCCAGCCGTCCGTAGGCCGCCAGGTCCAGCTGGTACTGTCCGCTCAGCTCGATGCCGTCGGTGCGGGTGTCGGCGATGTTGGTGTAGAACGCCGCGCTCTGGATGTTGGCGTAGGGCGTGCCGGCGAAGATCGGCCCGACCACGCTGGACGGCAACTGGTCGGAGAGGGTGATGCGGTTGTCGATGTCGATGCGGTAGGCATCGATGCTCAGCGAGGCATTGCTCAGGGGCCGCCAGACCAGGCCCAGGGAGTAGTTGGTCGACTCCTCGGGCTTCAGCGCGCGGCCACCGAGCAGGGCTGCTTCCGGGCTGTCGGCGCGCAGGGTGCGCTGCTGCACCTCGACCCAGTTGCCGCTGCCGCTCGGTTGCTCGACCACCTGCACGCTGAACGACGACAGCCCGCTCTGCACCAGCGACGGCGCGCGATAGCCACTGCTGATGCTGCCGCGGGCAGCGATCTCGGGGGTGAAGTCGTAGCGCAGCGACAGCTTGCCGTTGGTGGTGTCGCCGAAGTCCGAGTAGTGCTCGGAGCGCACCGCCAGGCCGGCCTGGAACTTCTCGGTGATCTGCCCTTCGAGGTCCAGGTAGGCGCCGAAGACCTTGCGCTCCAGTTCGGCGGCATCGACGTTGGTGATCCCCGAGTAGTAGCCCGGCAGGCGCCGGCCGGTGACCGCATCGAGGCTGTTGAACAGCGCGCCGTTCTGCCAGCCCGCCGCTTCGCCGGCGCTCAGGCTGTAGTTTTCCTTGCGCCAGGCCAGGCCCGCGGAGACGGTCAGCGGCTTGGCCAGGAGGTCGGTGGGGAAGTCGCGGACCCAGTCCAGGGTCAGGTTGCTCTGCTCGTTCTCGCGCTTGCCGGTGTAGATGTTGTACGGGCTGGCCGTGCCCCAGCTGGGGTTGATGGCGTTGCGGTCGGTGGACTCCAGGGTGTCGTTGCCGTAGTTGGCGGCCAGGTCGAACTTGCCCAGTTGCTCGTTCTCGTAGCGCAGGCCTCCAGTGACGGCGTAGTCCTCCAGGGCATAGCGGGTGATCGGCAGGCGGCCGTCCGGGTAGCGCGACAGGGCGACGCTGCCGTAGTTGCTGCGCAGGGTGGTGGGCGGGTCGAAGAAGCCCTCGGCGTCGGTGTTCTTGTGCGCGTAGGTGGCGAAGCCGTAGGCGCTCAGGCCATTGCCGAGGCCGATCTCGCTGTTGGCGACGAAATTGTACTGGTCGCTGACGCCACCCGAGCCCCAGTTCCAGGTGCGGTAGCGGTTGTTCTGCTCGCGTGGCGTGTTCACGCTGGTGCTGCCGGGATAGAACAGGCGGTTGTCCGGCCGGGTGTCGCTGGCCGGGTCCTGGCTGCCGGCGTCGAAGGACAGGGTGAGGAAGCCGTCGTTGGGCAGGGCGAAGCCTTTCCAGCCGCTGAGCTTGCGCTGCAGGCCGTCGCCCTTGTCGTAGCCGCCGAAGCGGTAGCCGATGTTGCCGCCGTCGTCGTTTTCCTTGAGGACGATGTTGATCACCCCGGCGATGGCATCCGAGCCGTACTGGGCGGCGGCGCCGTCACGCAGGATCTCCACCCGCTGCACCGCGCTCAGCGGGATCAGGCTCAGGTCCACCGCGGCCGCGCCACGGCCGTTGGCCAGGCTCTGGCGGGTGACGTTGGCGCTGCTGTGGCGGCGCTTGCCGTTGACCAGCACCAGCACCTGGTCCGATGCCAGGCCGCGCAGCGAGGCGCCCTGGGCGATGGAACCGGCGAAGGCGCCCTGGGGCGACTGCGGGAAGCTGAACGACGGCGACAGTGCGGTCAGCGCGCCGGACAGGTCCTTGGCGCCGGTCTCTTCAAGGCGTTCGGCACTGAGGACATCCACCGGCGCCGCGCTTTCCAGCGCGGTCACGTCGCTGCGGCGGGTACCGACCACCACCACGGTGTCGAGTTTGTCGCTCCTGGCGCCGCTGGCGGACTCCTGGGCCTGGACGACGGGCACGGCAAGGCTGCCGATGACCAGCGCGATGGCGCCGGCCAAGGGATCGGGACGGAACATGCAAGGCTACTCCTGTACTGCGAAAAGGATGCCGGCGGTGCGTGCCGCCGGCGCGCGGGATCAGAACCGGCTGGTGACGCTGAGGCCCACGGTGCGCGGGTCGCCGTAGGTGATCACGTACTGCCCGGCGGTACCGTTGGGCCGGCCGTGGACCTGGTAGCGGCGATCGGTGAGGTTGTTGACGAAGCCGGTGACGCTGAGCTTCTCGTCGGCGCTGAACCAGGTCAGGCGGCTGTTGGCCAGGGTGTAGTGCGGCTGGTTGAGCGGGGCGTCGGCGCTGCTCTGGCGGTCGGCGAGGAAGTATTCCTTGTCGCGGAAGCTGACATCGCCGCCGGCCACCAGCTTGCCGGGGATGTCCAGCGGCAGGGTGTAGTCGGCGCCGAGCGACACCACGTAGCGCGGCGAGCGCACGAAGCTGTTGCCGCTGTAGTCGGCGGTGACCGCGCCGGTGTTGGGGTTGGTGTTCTTGAAGTCGGTGTACTCGGTATCGAGGAACGACAGCGCGGCACGCAGGTGCAGGCGCTCGGTGGGCTGGCCTTCCAGTTCCAGCTCGGCGCCCTTGACCTTGCCCTTGGCGCCGTTGGTCAGGGCGGTGGTGAGGATGCCGCTGTTGACCGTCAGCAGGTTCACCTGGATGTCCTGGTAGTCGTAGTAGAAGACGTTGGCGTTGACCGTCAGGCGATGATCGAACCACTCCGACTTCAGGCCCAGCTCGTAGGCATCCAGTTCTTCCGGATCGACCGTGGTCAGCTGCGCCAGGCTGGTGGACAGGCCGGTGTTGAAGCCCCCGGAGCGGAAGCCGTGAGCATAGCGGAAGAACACCCGCAGGTTGTCGTTGATCCGGTATTCCGGGGTCAGGTCGTAGGTCCAGGCGTCCCAGCGCTTGCTTTCCTCGCGACTGCCGTTGCTGCCGGCGGCGCTCAGCGGGATCAGCGGGCCGTTGGCCGTGGCGCGGGTCAACTGGGCCAGGTCGAGGTCGATGTCCTTCTTCTCGGTGGTCCAGCGCAGGCCGCCGGTGACGGTCAGGTTGTCGGTGAAGTCGTAGGCCAGGTTGCCGAACAGCGCGTAGCTGTCGGTGCGGTGGGTGTAGTCGAGGTTGCGGTAGTCGACGTTGCCCCCGGTCTGGTTGGAGCCGGTGCCGTTCGGCGTCGGCCCTGGGATCACCGTGCGCACCGTGCTGTTGTCCAGGGTTTCGTGGAAGTAGTGGGTGCCGAGCATCCAGCGCAGGGTTTCCTGCGGTGACGAGGCCAGGCGGAATTCCTGGGAGTACTGGTCGTAGGTGGCGTCGCTGTCGCTGGCGCCGTTGACCTCGTAGGGCGTGTAGTCGGCGTCGGTCAGCGACTGGTTGCGGATGTGGTCATAGGCGGTGATCGAGGTCAGGGTGTAGTCGCCGAGGTTCCAGTTCAGGGTCAGCGAGGTGCCGCTGTGGTCGAGCTTGTAGTCCTCGTCGGTGTTCAGTTCGATCTTGCGCCCGTCCGGACGCTGGTAGCCGACGTTGTAGTAGCGGCCCAGGGTCAGCGAGCCGCTGCTGCCATCGCCCTTGAACTCGCGGCCGTGGACCTTCAGCAGGGCTTCCAGGTCGTCGTTGACCTTGGCCAGCAACTGCACGCGCACGGCTTTCTTGTTGACGTCGCCGTAGGTCTGGTCGTTGCTCAGGTTATGGGTGAAGCCGTCGCGCTCCTCGGAGTACAGCGACACCCGCCCGGCCAGGCGGTCGTCCACCAGGGCGCCGCCGATGGCACCGCTGAGGATGCGTTCGTTCTTGCTGCCGAAGCCCAGGGTGCCGTAGCCGTCGGTGTCGAAGGTCGGCTTCTTCGAGATGATGTTCACCGCGCCGGCGGTGGTGTTCTTGCCGTACAGGGTGCCTTGCGGACCCCGCAGGACCTCGATGCGCTCCAGGTCGAACAGCGGTCCGCCACCGGCCACCGGGGCGTTGAGGTAGACGTCGTCGGCGTAGATGCCCACCGGGTAGACCGTGGCCGCGCCGGTGTCGCCGGTGCCGAGGCCGCGGATGTACCAGCGCGGGCGCCCGTCGCCGTCGGGGTTCTTCGCCGAGGCGTTGGGAATGAAGGTGGTGATGTCGCCCATGGCGCGCACGCCGTCGGCGGTGATGCTGCTGCCCTGCACCGCGGAGACCGCCACCGGTACCTCCTGCAGGGTTTCCTCGCGGTGCTGGGCGGTGACGGTGACGGTCTTCAGCGCGGTGGTGGCGCTGTCGTCGTCGGCGTGGGCGAACGGGCCGGCGAGCAACAGGCTGATGCCGATGCCTCTGGCGATTGGATTGAGCTGGAACATGCTGTTTCTCCCCTAGCGTTGCAGATACCGGGCTAGAGCAGGGTTTGTGCCATGTTTTCAACTCGTTGATTTGTATGGATAAATTCTGTTTTCAGGGCGAGTGTTGCTAGGCAGGCAGCAGGGGGCTGGTGAATGCCTGCTGCTACAGCAGCAGTCTCAGCGCCCCCGCTCCAGTCGGCGGAACACTAGCCCGGCACCCAGGCACATCAGGCTCACCAGCACCAGGGTCAGCTGGATGTCCGCAGCCTGCGGCTGGTCGTGTCCGCGCAGCCGCTGCACCAGCCCCAGAAGCATGGCCGCCAGACACACGGCCAGGCTCAGGCTGATCTGCACGCTGGTGGCCGACAGGGTCGCCGCGCTGGCCGAGCGTTGTGGCGGGATGTCGGCATAGGTCAGCGCGCCCATCGCGGTCATCTGCAGCGAGCGCGACAACCCGCCGACGAACAGCATGAACATCACCAGCAGCGGCGACGTGTCGGCGCTGAACAAGGCGCACAGGGCAATGGAAAGCGCCCCCAGCAGGGTATTCCACAGCAGCAGCTGGCGATAGCCGAAGCGTCGCGCCAGGGGCACCGAGATGAACTTGATCAGCAGGGCCCCGGCGCCGCCGGCGAAGGTCAGCAGCCCAGCCTCCAGGGCGCTCATGCCGTAGCCGAGCTGGAACAGCAGCACCAGCAGGAACGGCAGCGACGCACTGCCCAGGCGAAACAGGGTGCCGCCGCAGAGCACCAGGGCGAAGCTGGGGATGCGCAGCAGCGACAGGTCCAGCAGCGGCGCCGGCGCCCGTCGCGCATGGCGCACATAGCCCGCCGCGAATGCCAGCCCGGCCAGCAGCAACAGGCACGACCATTCCCAGCGCAGCGAACCGTGGCCGAGGCTTTCGAAGGCCAGCACCAGGCAGGCCAGGGCCGGGCTGCCCAGCAGGAAGCCACGCAGGTCCAGCGCGCGGCTGCGCTGTCCCGGGTAGTCCGGCACATGGCGCAGGACCAGCGCGATGCCCAGCAGGCCGATGGGCAGGTTGAGCAGGAAGATCCAGTGCCACGACAGCCAGGTCACCAGCAGCCCGCCCAGTGGTGGCCCGAACACCGGGCCGAGCAGGGCGGGCATGGTCAGGTAGGCCATGGCCTTGAGCAGATCGCCCTTGCTCGACCAGCGCAGCAGGATCACCTGGCCCACCGGCACCATCAGCGCCCCGGCCATGCCCTGGCAGAAGCGCGCCAGGGCCAGTTGCCAGAGGCTGGCGGACAGCGCGCAGGCCAGCGAGCTGACGACGAACAGGCCGATCGCGGCGATGAACACCCGCCGCGGGCCCAGGCGTTCCGCGAGCCAGCCGCTGAGGGGAATGAACATCGCCACCGCCAGCAGGTAGAGGGTCACCACCAGGTTCATGCGCACGCTGGATTCGCCGAAATCCGCCGCCAGCTGTGGCAGGGCGGTGAGCACGGCGGTGGAGTCCAGCAGTTCCATGAACAGCGCGCAGCCGATGATCATCGGCACCTTGCGCTGGAAGGTCGGTGGCTGTTCCAGGTCGGGGTGGGTCAGGACGTTCAGCGCGTCCGCCTTGGCGCGGGGCGATTGCGCAGATTACGGGGTTTCGGCAGGGAGGCGAAGCAGGGCATGGTCGATGTGCGCCATCATGTTTTGGGATTGCGAACAGGGTAGGGAGGCGTGGCGGTGTTGTGAAATACCGGTTGATGCTTTGTTAATAACAAAGCATTAAATTTATGCGTTTAGCGCATTTTGATTGTGCTAGGTCTCTCTGTCGGCTCGGATCCTGTAGTGCGTTCCAGGGATGAGGTCGGCACTGACGGCGATGTTGCCTGATCCGGCGCCATCGTCGGCAAGCCGACTCCCACAGGGTTCCAGGTTGGCCACGCAATCGGCGTTCACCGAGAAACCTGTGGGAGCTGGCTTGCCAGCGATGAGGCCGGCAAGAACACCGAAGATCTCAACCCTCCCGCTTCACCACCAGGGTCAAGATGTCATAGCTGGCCACCAGCTCTCCCAACTGGTTGGTCACCTCCACATCCCAGGCCACTACCCCTTGCGGCACGCCCTGCGGGCTCTTCTTGCCCTGGTCGATCTTGCGCTTGCAGGTCAGCCGGGCCTGGATGGTGTCGCCGATCCCCACCGGGTTGATGAAGCGCAGGCTGTCCAGGCCATAGTTGGCCAGCACCGGCCCCGGGGCAGGGCTGACGAACAGCCCGGCCGCCGCCGACAGCACGAAGTAGCCATGGGCGATGCGCTTGCCGAACTGCGAGTCGCGCGCGGCGATCTCGTCGAAGTGCATGTAGAAGTGGTCGCCCGACAGGCAGCCGAAGTTGACCAGGTCGGCCTCGGTCACCGTGCGCCGGTGGGTCAGCAGCGACTCGCCGATGCGCAGTTCCTCGAAATGCCGGCGGAACGGGTGCACCTCGGTCTCGATCACCGCGGCACCGCGCACGTACTCGCCGGTCACCGCCATCAGCATGCTCGGCGAGCCCTGCACCGCCGCCCGTTGCAGGTAGTGCTTGACCGCACGCAGGCCGCCCAACTCCTCGCCGCCACCGGCACGACCGGGTCCGCCGTGCTTGAGCTGCGGCAGCGGCGAGCCGTGCCCGGTGGACTCACTGGCCGCCTCGGCATCCAGCACCAGCAGCCGGCCATGCCAGGCGGCCGCGACCGGCACGGCCTTGGCCGCCACGGCGCGGTCGGCGGTGACCAGGCTCGCCACCAGGCTGCCCTTGCCGCGGGCGGCGAGGACCAGGGCTTCGTCCAGGTCGTCGTAGGTCATCAGCGTACTGACCGGGCCGAACGCCTCGATATCATGGGCGCCGCCTTCGGCATGGGCGTCGCGGGCCAGCAGCAGGGTCGGGGCGAAGAAGGCCCCCTCGGCCACGCCGACACCGCGTGGTTCGAAGCCATCGCTGGCACCGAACAGCTGGTCGCAGCTGCGCAGCAACTGCGCGACCCGCTCGCCGACGTCGGCCTGTTGCGCGTGGGAGGCCAGGGCGCCCATGCGCACGCCGTCCACCGACGGATCGCCGACCACCACCTTGGCCAGGCGCTCGCGCAGGCGGCTGGCGACGGCGTCCAGGTGCCGGGCCGGGACGATGGCGCGGCGGATGGCGGTGCATTTCTGCCCGGCCTTGGTGGTCATTTCGCGCACCACTTCCTTGATGTACAGCTCGAACTCCGCGCTGTCCGGGGTCACGTCCGGGCCGAGGATCGAACAGTTCAGCGAGTCGGCCTCGGCCGTGAAGGGCACCGAGTGGCGGATCAGGTTGGGGGTGACCCGCAGTTTCGCCGCGGTGTCCGCCGAGCCGGTGAAGGTCACCAGGTCCTGGCCGTCGAGGCGTTCCAGCAGGTCGCCGGTGCTGCCGATCACCAGTTGCAGGGCGCCCGGCGGCAGCAGGCCGGACTCGTCGATCAGGCGCACCACGGCTTCGCTCAGGTAGCTGGTGGCGGTGGCCGGCTTGACGATGCACGGCATGCCGGCGAGGAAGGTCGGGGCGAACTTCTCCAGCATCCCCCAGATCGGGAAGTTGAAGGCGTTGATGTGCACCGCCACGCCGGCACGGGGTACCAGGATATGGCTGCCGGCGAAGTGGCCCTGCTTGCCCAGGGGGATCGCCGGGCCTTCATGGACCAGGTTGCCCGACGGCAGTTCGCGGGCCCCGATGCCGGCATAGGAGAACAGCGTGGCATTGCCGCCTTCGATATCGATCCAGCTGTCGGCGCGGGTGGCGCCGCTGTGGTGGGACAGGGCGTAGAGCTGTTCCTTGCGCTCGGCCAGGTACAGCGCCAGGGCCTTGAGGCGCTGGGCGCGCTGCTGGAAGTCCAGGCCCATCAGCGCGTTGCGGCCCTGCACCCGGCCGAAGGCCAGGGCCTCGGCGAAGTCCGGGCGCTCCTCGTGGGCGTGGGCCAGGACATGCCCGTCGAGGGCGCTGCGCAGGGACTGGGCGGCATGCTGGCCGATCCAGCGACCGGCGATGAAGCTTTGCAAGGTAGGGGCAGCAGACATCGTGTGTCCTCCGATTCTGGTAGAAGGCGCTGTTACCACAGCGCCAGGGTGTAGCCGATGATCAGGCGGTTCTCGTCCAGGGCGTTGGTCAGGCCATTGCCGGAACGGAAGGTGACGTTGCGCCAGCGCAGGCTGACGTTCTTCAGCGGGCCGCTCTGGATCACGTAGGCGAGGTCGCTGTCGCGTTCGCGCTCGCGGCCGTTGTCGATGCCCGCGGCCTTGGCGTGGCGGCCGTCGGTGTAGCGGGTCATGAAGCTCAGGCCGGGGATGCCGAGGGCGGCGAAGTCGTAGTCGTAGCGCGCCTGCCAGGAGTCGAGACCGGCGCGGGTGAAGGTGTTGTAGGTGACCAGGTTGACCGTGTACGGATCGCCGCCGTTGAGGAACGGGAAGGCGCTGTCGCCGGACATCTGCTGGAAGGTGCCGCTGAACTTGTGGGCACCGACCGCGAGGGTGAACATGCCGTTGAAGTTGCGGTTGTCGATGCGTCCGGCGCGTTCTGCGCCATCGCCACGGCTGTCGAACCAGCGCAGGTCGCTGCGCAGGCTCATGCCTTCGGCCAGCGGCAGGGTGTGGACCAGGCCGGCATATTGCTGGCGATAGATGTCCTGCAGCCTGGCGTAGTAGTAGCTGACGCTGAGTTGCGGGCTGAAGGCGTAGCTGCCGCCGCCGAAGTCGAAGTGGTCGCTGGTCGCCGCGCCGTAGCCGATGTCGTCGTTGCTCGACGAGTCGCGCAGGTTGGCCTTGGTCAGGCGCCCGCCATTGAGGGTCAGGCCGTCGATGTCCTGGCTGGTCAGCAGGCCGCCCTGGAAGGTCGAGGCGAGCAGGCGGGTGTCGTTGTAGGTCACCACCGGCAGCAGCGGCTGCAGGGTGCCCAGGCGCAGCACGCTTTTGGACAGGCGCACCTTGGCGGTCAGCCCCAGCTCGCTGTAGTCGTCGGCCGGCTCCAGGCTGTCGCGGCCATAGGGCAGCAGGCCGGTGCCGCGGCGGTCGCGGCTGGAGTCGAGCTTGACGCCCAGCTGGCCCATGGCGTCGACGCCAAAACCGAGGGTGCCGTCGGTGAAGCCGGACTCCAGCCTGGCGGTGAAGCCCTGGGCCCATTCCTCGGCCTTGGCCTGTGGCGCGTTGTCCTGGCGGAAGTCGCGGTTGATGTAGTGGTTGCGCAATTCGATCTTCGCGTGGCTGTCCTCGACGAAGCCGGCCAGGGCCGGGGTGCAGGCGAGGGGCAGGGTCAGGCCTGCCAGAAGGCGAATGGGGTTCATTGTTGTTATTCCCGAATCGTGTTCTTGATTAGTGTTTGCTGGCGCCGGCGGCGCCGATACCGGTCATGGAGCGGATGAACTGCGCCAGGTAGCGGCCGCGCTCCTCGCTGGCCCGGGTCGAGCGGTCGGTGACGGAGAACGCCCAGGCAGCGAGGAAGGCCGCGCTCATGGAGAACAGCGCCGGGTTGCTGTAGGGGAACAGCGCCTTGTCGTGGTGCAGCACGTTGACCCAGACCACCGGGCTCGCCAGCAGCAGGATCACCGCCGAGACCAGCCCCGCCAGGCTGCCGGCGACGGCGCCACGGGTGGTCAGGCCCTTCCAGAACATCGACAGGAACAGCACCGGGAAGTTGACCGAGGCAGCGATGGCCAGCACCAGGCCGGAGAGGAAGGCGATGTTCTGCGACTCGAAGAGCAGGCCGAGGATGATCGCCAGCACGCCGATCACCAGGGTGGCGATGCGCGACACCCGCACCTCTTCCTGTTCGCTGGCCTGGCCCTTGCGCACCACGCAGGCATACAGGTCATGGGACACCGCCGAGGCCCCGGACAGGGCCAGGCCGGCCACCACGGCGAGGATGGTGGCGAAGGCCACCGCCGAGATGAAACCGAGGAACAGGTTGCCGCCCACGGCCTGGGCCAGGTGCACGGCGACCATGTTGCCGCCGCCGATGATCGCGCCGCTGGCGTCGCGGTAGGCCGGCTCGGTGCCGACCATGACGATGGCGCCGAAGCCGATGACGATCAGCAGCAGGTAGAAGTAGCCGATGAAGCCGGTGGCGTAGAACACCGACTTGCGCGCTTCCTTGGCGTCGCTGACGGTGAAGAAGCGCATCAGGATGTGCGGCAGGCCGGCGGTGCCGAACATCATGCCCAGGCCCAGGGAGATGGCGTCCACCGGGTTCGACAGCAGGCCGCCCGGAGCCATGATCGCGGTGCCCTTGGCGTGCACGGCGGCGGCGCTGGCGAACATCGCCTCGGTGCTGAAGCCGAAGTGCCTGAGCACCATGAAGGCCATGAAGGTGGTACCGGAGAGCAGCATCACCGCCTTGATGATCTGCACCCAGGTGGTGGCGAGCATGCCGCCGAAGGTCACATAGAAGACCATCAGCACGCCCACCAGGATCACCGCGTACAGGTAGCTGATGCCGAACAGCAGCTCGATCAGCTTGCCGGCGCCGACCATCTGCGCCACCAGGTAGAGCAGGGCCACGGTCAGGGTGCCGAAGGCCGAGGTCAGGCGCACCGGGGTCTGCGCCAGGCGGTAGGAGACCACGTCGGCGAAGGTGTACTTGCCCAGGTTGCGCAGGCGCTCGGCGATCAGGAACAGGATGATCGGCCAGCCGGCCAGCACGCCGAGGGCGTAGAGCAGGCCGTCGTAGCCGTTGAGGAACATCATCGCCGAGATGCCCAGGAAGGAGGCGGCGCTGATCATGTCGCCGGCGATCGCCAGGCCGTTCTGCATCCCGGTCAGGCCGCCGCCGGCGGTGTAGAAGTCGGCGGCCGAGCGGGTGCGCAGGGCGGCCCAGCGGGTCACGCCGAGGGTGAACAGCACGAACAGCAGGAACATGCCGATAGCGGTCCAGTTCATTGCGCGCACTCCTGCTTGACCTTGTCGTTGAGCGGATCGAGGACGTTGTTCGCGCGGTACACGTAGATGCCGGTGAGGGCGAAGGACAGCAGCACGATCAGCACGCCCACCAGCATGCCGACGCTGGTCACCCCGCCGCTGAGGGACTGGCCGAGGGTGCTGGGGGAAAAGGCCACGAGCAGGACGAAGCCGTAGTAGATCACCAGCATGGCGGCGGTGAGGCTGCCGTTGAGACGGCGCTTGCGCCGCACCAGTTGCTGGAAGTCGGGGTGGTTCTGGATCGATTCGATATGACCGGGAGTCATGGTGTGGGCGCTCTCTTGATCTTGTAGTTGTTGTGTGATTCACGCTTGGGGTGTTGCTTGGTTCTCCAGGACCTCATCGCTGGCAAGCCAGCTCCCACAGGGATTGCATGCACCGCCGGACCTGTGGGAGCTGGCTTGCCAGCGATGAGGCCGGTACAGGCGAAGAATTCCTCAAAGCTGATCGAAATCGAGAACCACCCGCTCACTCACCGGGTAGCTCTGGCACGACAGCACATAACCGGCCGCCACCTCGTAGTCCTCCAGGGCATGGTTGCTGTCCATCTCCACCTCGCCCTCGATCACCTTGCACTTGCAGGTCGAGCACACCCCGGCCTTGCACGAATAAGGCAGCTCGGCGCCGATGGCGTTGCCGGCGTCCAGCACGCTCTGGCTGTTGCGCGGCAGCTCGAAGGACAGCGCGCGGCCGTCGCTGATCACGGTGACCTGGCTCACCGCCGCATCCACCTGCCGCGCAGCCTCGCGGGCCTGGCGCCGGGCGGCGTTGCCGGCGGCGGCGAACAGCTCGAAGTGGATGCGCCCGGCGGCCATGCCCCGGGCCTGCAGGGCATCGCGCACGGTCTCGGTCATTTCCTGCGGGCCGCAGATGAACGCGGCGTCCAGGCCCGCCACGTCGACCCAGCGGCCGAACAGGCGTGCGCACTTGTCGGCGTCGATGCGACCGTTGTACAGGTCGATGTCCTGCTGCTCGCGGCTGAACACGAAGATCAGGTTGAGGCGCTGCAGGTAGCGGTTCTTGAGGTCTTCCAGCTGCTCGCGAAACAGCGCCGAACCACTGGCGCGGTTGCCGTAGAGCAGGGTGAAGCGGCTGTGCGGCTCGGCTTCCAGGGTGGTCTTGACGATCGACAGGATCGGCGTGATGCCGCTGCCCGCCGCCACCGCCAGGTAGTGGCCATGGCGCGCCGGCTCCAGCGGCACGTGGAAGCTGCCGGAGGGCGGCATCACCTCGAGCACGTCACCGGCGGCCAGCACCTCGTTGGCGAAGGCGGAGAAACGCCCGCCGGCGACCTTCTTCACCGCCACCCGCAACTCGCCGTCGTTGATCCCGCTGCAGATCGAGTAGGAGCGGCGCACTTCCTCGTCGTCCAGGTGGGTGCGCAGGACCAGGTACTGGCCCTGGGTGAAGCGGAAGGTCTCGTCCAGCTCGCGCGGCACGTCGAACAGGATCGACACGGCGTCGCGGGTTTCGTTGCGCACTTGCTTGACGGTCAGGCTATGGAACTGGCTCATGGGGAAATCTCCAGCAAGCGCTCAGATGCACTTGAAATAATCGAAGGGCTCGCGGCAGTCGCAGCAGCGGTACAGGGCCTTGCAGGCAGTGGAGCCGAACTCGCTGAGCCGTTCGGTGTGCACGCTGCCGCACTGTGGGCAGGCGATCACGTCGGGCTCGCCGAGCAGGCTGCGCTTGCTCGCGCTGCCCACCGGTGCGGCGATGCCATAGGCACGCAGGCGCTCGCGGCCGCTGGCGCTGATCCAGTCGGTGGTCCACGCCGGGCTCAGTCGCCGGGTCAGCCGGGGCGCGGCGAAGCCGGCCTGTTCCAGGGCCTGGCGGATGTCCTGCTCGATCACCTCGGTGGCCGGGCAGCCGGAGTAGGTGGGGGTGACCACCACCTGCAGGTGGCCGCCGTTCCAGTCGAGGTCGCGGACGATGCCCAGGTCGACCACGCTGACCACCGGCACTTCCGGGTCCATGACCTGCTCCAGCACCGTCCAGGCCTGGCGCAGGTCGTCGGGCCGCGGCGCGCGGGCGCCGCGGTCGCTGGCAATCAGCTCACCAGGTCGCATCGGGGTAGGCTCGCGGCAGGAACTGCATTTCCGCCAGCAGCAGGCCGAGGTGCTCGCTGTGCACGCCCTGGCGACCGCTGAGGTAGAAGTGGCTGGCCGGCTGTGGCACCGGCAGGGTGGCGCGCTCGAAGGTGTCTTCGACCTGGCGCTGCCAGTCCAGGGCGATCTGCTCCGGGTTGCCGATGATCCCGGCCTGGAACAGGCGCTGCTCGACGGCGTCGGCATCCACCAGCTCGACGGTGAAGCGCCACAGCTGGGGCAGGGCGGCGAGCATGCGCTGGCGGCTTTCCTCGGTGCCGTCGCCGAGACGCTCGACCCACTCGCCGGAGCGGCGCAGGTGATAGGTGACTTCCTTCAGCGCCTTGGCGGCGATGCCCTGGACGCGCGCGTCGCTGGAACCGGCCAGGCCCTGCAGCACGGCGAAGTGCCAGGCGTCGTAGAAGAACTGCTTGAGCACGGTCACCGCGTAGTCGCCGTTGGGTTGCTCCACCAGCAGCAGGTTGCGGTAGGCGCGTTCGTCGCGGCGGAACGCCAGGTGATCGGCGTCGCGGCCGTCGCCGCCCAGCTCGGCGGCGTACTCCAGCCAGTTGCGTGCCTGGCCGACCAGGTCGAGGCCGACGTTCATCAGTGCCAGTTCCTCTTCCAGCGCCGGGGCGCGGCCGCACCACTGGCACAGGCGCTGGGCCTGGACCATGGCGCTGTCGCCCAGGCGCAGCAGGTACTGGATCAGGTCCTCGTGCATGACAGCGTTCATCACATGTGCCCCACTTCAGGAGGCAGCTCGTAGAAGCTGGCGTGGCGGTAGATCTTGTCTTCCGACGGGGCGAACAGCGGGTCCTTGTCGTCCGGCGACGAGGCGGTGATCAGCGCCGAAGGCACTACCCACAGGCTCACGCCTTCGTTGCGCCGGGTGTACAGCTCGCGGGCATTGTCGATGGCCATGGCGGCATCGGCGGCGTGCACGCTGCCGACGTGCTTGTGATTGAGACCGTGCTTGCTGCGCACGAATACTTCGAACAGGGTCCATTCGGACATGGCGATTTCTCCTCGGGCGGCGCTCAGGCGGCGTTCTTGTTGGCTTTCTTGCGGGCGTGGGCAACGGCGGCGGCGCGTACCCAGGCGCCATCCTCGATGGCCTGGCGGCGGGTGGCGACGCGCTCCTGGTTGCACGGGCCGTTGCCCTTGAGCACTTCGTAGAACTCGTCCCACTGGATCTGGCCGAAGTCGTAGTGGCCGCGCTCGGCGTTCCACTTCAGTTCCGGGTCCGGGGCCGTGCAGCCGAGCAGTTGCAGCTGCGGCACGGTCTGGTCGACGAAGCGCTGGCGCAGTTCGTCGTTGCTCTGGCGCTTGATCTTCCAGGCCATGGACTGGGCGCTGTTGGGCGAGTGCTCGTCGCTCGGGCCGAACATCATCAGCGACGGCCACCACAGGCGGTTGATGGCGTCCTGGACCATGTCCTTCTGCGCCTGGGTGCCCTCGCGCATCATGGTCAGGAGGATTTCGTAGCCCTGGCGCTGGTGGAAGCTCTCTTCCTTGCAGATGCGGATCATCGCCCGCGAGTAGGGGCCGTAGCTGGTGCGCTGGAGCACCACCTGGTTGACGATCGCCGCGCCATCCACCAGCCAGCCCACCGCGCCGACGTCGGCCCAGCTCAGGGTCGGGTAGTTGAAGATGCTGGAATACTTTGCTTTTCCGTTGTGGAGTTTTTCTATTTCCGTATCACGATCGGCGCCCAGGGTTTCCATGGCGCTGTACAGGTACAGGCCGTGGCCGGCTTCGTCCTGGATCTTCGCCATCAGTTGCAGCTTGCGCTTGAGCGACGGCGCCCGGGTGACCCAGTTGCCCTCCGGCAACATGCCGACGATCTCCGAGTGGGCGTGCTGGGAAATCTGCCGGATCAGCGTCTGCCGATAGGCATCCGGCATCCAGTTCTTGGCTTCGATCTTGATCTCGGCATCGATCCGCTCCTGGAAGGCGCGTTCCTGCTCGGACATCTCTTCGAGGGTCTTCAGGCGCTTGACGCCGGTTTCGACCAGTTGTGCGTACATGTGTGTCTCCCGCCTTCTTGTCATGGGGGCTTGGGCGTGGAGACAGTTATAAGTGATACAAAACCAAATATCAAACACAAAAAAATGGTGTCGTAATTGGTTTTTGTATCGGATCGACGATCCGGGCGGTCGGGATTGCGCTATGTACCAATCGTATGTACTTTTGGTATATCAATGCCGTCCTCACAGGAGTTCGTTCCATGCATGCGCTGATCGTGGTTTCCCATCCGGACAAGCAATCCCTGACCCAGGGCGTCGCCGCCGAACTGGCGGCGAACATCCGCCATCCGCACAGCGTCGAGATCGCCGACCTGCACGCCGAGGGCTTCGACCCGCGCTTCGCCGCCCAGGACCTGGCGCTGTTCCGCGGGCAGTCCTACGCACCGGCGGATGTGCTCGGCGAACAGGCGCGCATCGACCGTGCCGACGCGCTGGTGCTGGTCTATCCGGTGTACTGGTGGTCGTTCCCCGGCCTGCTCAAGGGCTGGATCGACCGGGTCTTCAGCGGCGGCTGGGCCTACGACCAGGCCGAGCAGGGCCTGCTGCAGCGCCTGCCGGTGCACCTGGTCGGCATTGCCGGCGCCGGCCCGCGCACCTATGACAAGCACGGCTACGCGGTGGCCATGCACACCCAGATCGAACACGGGATCTTTGGCTATTGCGGCGTGCAGGTGGCATCCTCGGTGCTTTTGACCCAGGCCGACGCGGATTTCCCCCGCGGCCACTTCGACACGGCGCGGCGCCTGGGGCGCGAGCTTTTCGAGAGGAGTTGAGGCATGAGCGATGGCCGCAAGCGGTTGACCCGCGAGCAGCGTCTGGAGCAGTTGCTGGCGGTGTCCCGGCAGGTGATCGCCGAGGAGGGCAGCGACGCCCTGAGCCTCGGTCGCCTGGCGGACGCGGCGGGGATCACCAAGCCGACGGTGTATGACCACTTCGGCACCCGGGAAGGCTTGCTGACCGCCCTGTACCGGGACTTCGAGGCGCGCCAGAACCTGCTGATCGACGCGGCCATGGCGGCGGGCGAGGCGACCCTGGCGGGTAAGGCGCGGGCGATCGCCGACAGCTATGTCGAGTGCGTGCTGGCCGAGGGGCGCGAGATTCCCGGGGTGCTGGCGGCGCTGGAAGGCTCGCCGGAGCTGGCCCGGCTCAAGCGCGAGTGCCAGTTGGCGTTCCTGGAAAAATGCCGGCTGGTGCTCGGGCCCTTCGCGGCGGCGCTGTCCACGGCGGGGCTATGGGGCATGCTCGGGGCCGCCGATGCCCTGTCCGGGGCGGCGGTGGCGGGGGAGATCGAGCACGGACAGGCGCGGGATGAGCTGTTCGCGGTGATTGTTGGGCTGGCAAGCAGGCGCTGAGGTTTTCCGCGAAGGTGAGGGCCTCATCGCTGGCAAGCCAGCTCCCACAGGATCGGTGCATGCAGGGCCCTGTGGGAGCCGGCTTGCCGGCGATGAGGCCCGAAAGACAGGCCCCGGTTTTCAGACCGCCTGCTTGCGCTTGTCATACACATGACAAGCCTTGCCCTCCGATCTTTTGATCGAGTAAGCCGGCTGCAGCACGATCCGCGAGCTGATGCCGATGTGGGTCTTGATGTGCCGGCTCAGTTCCGAGCACACCTCCTTCTGCTGCGCTTCGCCCAGGTGCTGGTGCTCGCTGCGCAGCTCGACATGGATGTCGATGCTGTCCAGGTTGCCATTGCGGTACAGGTGGATCTCGTAGCACTCGGCCAGTTGGCGGACCTTGAGCACCTGCTCCTCGACCTGGGTCGGGAACACGTTGACCCCGCGGATGATCAGCATGTCGTCGCTGCGCCCGGTGATCTTGTCGATGCGCCGCATCGGCCGCGCCGTGCCCGGCAGCAGGCGGGTCAGGTCGCGGGTGCGGTAGCGCACCATGGGCAGCGCTTCCTTGTTCAGGGTGGTGAACACCAGCTCGCCCAGCTCGCCGTCCGGCAGTACTGCGCCGGTCACCGGGTCGATGATCTCCGGGTAGAAGTGGTCTTCCCACACCGTCGGCCCGTCGCGGCTCTCGGCGCATTCCATGGCCACCCCCGGGCCCATGATTTCCGAGAGGCCGTAGATGTCCAGGGCGGTGATGCCCATGCGTGCCTCGATCGCCGCGCGCAGTTCCGGGGTCCATGGCTCGGCGCCGAAGATGCCCAGGCGCAGGGCCAACTGGTGCGGGTCGATGCCCTGGCGCTCGATCTCGTCGGCGAGGTTGAGCATGTACGACGGCGTGACCATGATGATGTCCGGCTGGAAGTCGCGGATCAGTTGCACCTGCTTCTCGGTCTGGCCGCCGGACATGGGGATCACCGTGCAGCCCAGGCGCTCGGCCCCGTAGTGCGCGCCGAGGCCGCCGGTGAACAGGCCGTAGCCATAGGACACGTGGACCTTGTCGCCCTTGCGTCCGCCGGCGGCGCGGATCGAGCGGGCCACCAGGTCGGCCCAGGTGTCGATGTCCTTCTGCGTGTAGCCGACCACCGTCGGCTTGCCGGTGGTGCCGCTGGAGGCGTGCAGGCGCACGATCTCGTGCTGCGGCACGGCGAACAGGCCGAAGGGGTAGTTGTCGCGCAGGTCGTTCTTCACGGTGAAGGGGAATTGCGCCAGGTCGGAGAGATCCTTCAGGTCGGACGGGTGCACGCCCAGCTCATCGAAGCGCTGGCGATACATCGGCACGTTCTGCCAGGCGTGCTCCAGGCTCCAGCGCAGGCGTTGCAGCTGGTGGGCGCGCAGTTCGTCGACACTGGCGGTTTCCATCGGGTCGAGCACGGAGGCGGGGGACATCTGCATGTTCATGGGTTCACTCTGCATGTTGTTCTTGTGAGTGCATGGCGCCAAGCATAACCCGGCGCCCGGGAGCGTTCTTCATTCAGGCGTCGAGGCGTTCGATCACCAGGGCCAGGCCCTGGCCGACGCCGATGCACAGGGTGCACAGGGCGTAGCGGCCGTTGCGTCGTTCCAGTTCGTGCAGCGCGGTGCTGACCAGGCGCGCGCCGCTCATGCCCAGCGGGTGGCCCAGTGCGATGGCGCCGCCGTTGGGGTTGACCCGCGGATCGTCATCGGCCACGCCCAGCTCGCGCAGCACCGCCAGGCCCTGGGCGGCGAAGGCTTCGTTGAGTTCGATGACGTCCATGTCGGCCAGGGACAGCCCGGTCAGCTCCAGCACTTTGCGCGTCGCCGGCACCGGCCCGATGCCCATGATCCGCGGTTCGACCCCGGCACTGCTCATCGCCAGCACCCGGCCCCGGGCCTTGAGCCCGTAGCGTTCGGCCACCTTGCGGCTGGCCAGGAGCAGGGCGCAGGCGCCGTCGTTGACTCCCGAGGCGTTGCCGGCGGTGATGCTGCCGCCGACCCGGAACGGCGTGGCCAGGCGTTGCAGCTGTTCCAGGGTGGTGTCGGCACGGGGATGCTCGTCCTCCTCGACGACCCTGGCCGGCCCTTTGCGCTGGGCGATCTCCACCGGCACGATCTCGGCGGCCAGGCGCCCCGCGGCCTGGGCGGCCGCCGCGCGCTGCTGGCTGCGCAGGGCGAAGGCGTCTTGGTCGGCGCGGCTGATGTTGAACTGCTCGGCGACGTTCTCGGCGGTCTCCGGCATGCTGTCAATGCCGTAGTGCTGCTCCATCAGCGGGTTGACGAAGCGCCAGCCGATGGTGGTGTCGAACAGTTCGGCGCTGCGCGAGAAGGCGCTTTGCGCCTTGCCCATCACCAGTGGCGCGCGGGACATGGACTCGACGCCGCCGGCCAGCACCAGCCCGGCCTCGCCGCAGCGGATCGCCCGCGCCGCCGCGCCCACCGCTTCCAGCCCGGAAGCGCAGAGGCGGTTGAGGGTCACCCCGGGCACGCTCACCGGCAGCCCGGCCAGCAGCGCCGACATGCGCGCGACGTTGCGGTTGTCTTCGCCGGCCTGGTTGGCGCAGCCGTAGAACACTTCGTCGACCTCGTTCCAGTCCACCTGCGGGTGGCGCCGCATCAGGGCGCGCAGCGGCACCGCGCCGAGGTCGTCGGCACGCACCGCGCTGAGGGCGCCGGCATAGCGGCCGATCGGCGTGCGCACGGCATCGATGATCAGGGCGTCGTTCATTTCAGGGTCTCCTCGGCGAGCACGTTGCCGCGTATCTGGTAGGACTTGCCGCGAAACAGCGCGATCAGCTGGCCGTGCTGGTTCTCGATGCGCACGTCGTAGACGCCGGTGCGCTTGCCCCGGCTCAGTTCGTGGCAGCGGGCGGTGAGGGTGTCGCCGGCGTATGCCGGGGCGATGTAGTCGATGCTGCAGCCCTGGGCCACGGTGGCGTCGTTGTGGCTGTTGCAGGCGAAGGCGAAGGCCGAGTCGGCCAGGGCGAAAAGAAAGCCGCCGTGGCAGGTGTTGTGCCCCTGCAGCATGTCGGCGCGCACGCTCATGCCCAGCGTGGCGCTGCCCGGGCCGCTGGCCAGCAGGCGCATGCCCAGGCCCTGGCTGGCGGCATCGCGGTCATACAGGGCCTGGGCGCAGCGGCTGGCCAGATCCAGACGGTCATTCATGAAACGGCACTCCTTCGGCCAGTTGCCGACGCAGTTGCAGGGACGGGCGATAGCGTTCTTCGCCGTAGACGGCTTGCAGGTTGTCCAGTACCTCGACCAGCAGGCCGCTGCCCAACTGGTCGGCCCAGGCCAGCGGCCCGCGCGGGTAATTGACCCCGGCGCGCATCGCCAGGTCGATGTCCGCCGCCGAGGCCACGCCTTGCAGCAGCGCGTCGGCGGCTTCGTTGGCGAGCATGGCCACGGTGCGCAGCACGCACAGCGCCGGGCTGTCGCGCAGCGCGGTGGCGGCGATGCCGACATGGGCGAGCAGGGCGACCAGCGGGGCCACGGCCTGCTGCTCGGTGCCGGCGGCCCAGGTGATGCCCAGGCGGCTGCAGCGCCGGTAGTCCAGGGCCAGGTCGAGCAGCACCAGGTTGTCGAGGCCTTCGTCGGCACTGCGTTGTGCGGCGAGACGGCCATCGCTGAGCGCCACCGTGGCCGCGCCGACCCGCAGCAGGCCGCGTCCGGCGCGCCGGCTCACCTTCACGCCCGCCGCGTCCAGGCGCTCCAGCAGACCCTGCAAGGCACCGACCGGGCCTTCGACGATCACTTCCGGCACCTCGGCGCTGCTGCTCAGCTGGCTCGCCGCTGGCCGTTCGGCGCCCTCGCGGTAGTCGTAGAAGCCGCGACCGCTCTTGCGCCCGAAGTGCCCGGCATCCACCAGTTCCTTCTGGATCTGTGACGGCTGGAAGCGCATGTCCTGGTAGTAGGCGTCGAACACCGAGCAGGTCACCGCGTAGTTGACGTCGTGGCCGATCAGGTCGGTCAGCTCGAACGCGCCCATGGCGAAGCCGCCGGCCTCGCGCAGCAGCGCATCGAGGCTGGCGCAGTCGGCCACGCCTTCCTGCAGCAGGCGCAGGCTTTCGGCGTAGAACGGCCGGGCCACGCGGTTGACGATGAAGCCCGGGGTCGAGCGCGCCAGCACCGGTTGCTTGCCCCAGGCGGCGGCAGTGGCCAGCACGCAGTCCACTACCTGCGGGTCGCTGGCCAGGCCCTTGACCACTTCCACCAGTGCCATGACCGGCGCCGGGTTGAAGAAGTGCATGCCCACCAGGCGCTCCGGCCGGGCCATGCCGGCGCCGAGGCGGGTGATGGAGATCGACGAGGTGTTGCTGGCGAGGATGCAGTCGGCGCCGCAGAGGGCTTCCAGTTGCCGCAGCAGGTCCTGCTTGATCTCCAGGTTCTCGACGATCGCCTCGATCACCAGGCCGGCCTCCGCCAGCCGGGCCAGCTCGTCCACCGGCAGCAGCGCGGCCAGGCAGACATCGCGGGCGGCGGCGCTGAGCTTGCCGTTGTCGACGCGCCGCGCCAGTTGCCTGGCGATGCCATCGATGGCGGCACTGGCCGCGCCCGGGCGGTTGTCATAGAGGAACACCCGGTGCCCGGCGCTGGCCGCCACCTGGGCGATCCCGGCGCCCATGGCCCCGGCGCCGACCACGGCAACCGGGATGTTCGTGTTCAGTGCGCTCATCGCTTCAATACCCCTTGAACGCCGGCGTGCGTTTTTCCATGAAGGCAGCGACGCCCTCGCGGTAGTCCTCGCTGCGCCCGGCCAGGCGCTGCAGGTCGCGCTCCAGCTGCAGTTGCTGGTCGAAGCTGTTGTCCGCGCTGGCGTGCAGGCTGCGCTTGATCAGGCCCAGGCCGTAGGTGGGCTGGGTCGCCAGCTGGCGGGCGAGGGCGATGGCCTGGTCGCGCAGTTCGGCGTCGTCCACCACGCGGTAGATCAGGCCCCATTCCAGCGCCTGCTCGGCGCTCAGGCGTTCGCCGAGCAGGGCCAGGGCCTTGGCCCGGGCCATGCCGACCAGGCGCGGCAGCGCCCAGGTGCCGCCGGAATCGGGGATCAGGCCGATCTTGCAGAAGGCCTGGATGAAGCTGGCCGAGCGCGCGGCCAGGACCAGGTCGCAGGCCAGCGGGAGGTTCGCCCCGGCCCCGGCGGCCACGCCGTTGACCGCGCAGATCACCGGGATCGGCAGTTCGCGCAGGGTGCGCACCAGCGGGTTGTAGAAACGTTCGATGGACAGGCCCAGGTCGGGCATTTCCGCGCCCGGCGCGACATTGCGGTCGCTCAGGTCCTGCCCGGCGCAGAAGCCGCGGCCTTCGCCGGTGAGCAGGAGCACGCGCACCTCGGCGCTGTTCTGCACCGTCTTCAGCGCCTCGCGCACCTCCTGGTGCATCAGGGTGTTGAAGCTGTTCAGCTGGTCGGGGCGGTTGAGGCTCAGGGTGGCGACCCCGGCCTCGATGGAAAACAGGATGTGCTGGAAGCTCATAAGGCTGCTCTCGGCGTAGGGATGGGCGGGCTCAACGGCCCTGGAATTCGGCTGGACGTTTGTCCTGGAAGGCGCGGATGCCTTCGTTGCGGTCGGCGGTGCCGGCCAGCAGGGTGAAGGCGTGGCGCTCGAAGCGCAGGCCGCTGGCCAGGTCGACATCCTGGGCCTTGAGCAGCGCCTCCTTGGCCAGGCGCACCGCCAGCGGTGCCTTGGCGGCGATCCGCTGGGCGATCTGCAGGGCGCGCTCGACGGTGAGTTCCGGCGGAGTGATCTCGCTGACCAGGCCGGCATCCAGTGCACGGCGGGCGTCGATGGCTTCGCCGGAGAGGACCATCTGCATCGCCAGCGACTTGCCCACTGCCCGCAGCAGGCGCTGGGTGCCGCCGGCGCCGGGCATGATCCCCAGGTTGATTTCCGGCTGGCCGAACCGGGCGTCTTCGCCGGCGATGAGGATGTCGGCGTGCATCGCCAGTTCGCAGCCGCCGCCCAGGGCATGGCCGTTGACGGCGGCGATCAGCGGTTTGGCGAAGCGGGTGATCTGCTGCCAGTAGGCCTGGCGCGGGTCGTCGAGCATGCCGACCAGGTCGCGCTCGGCCATTTCGTTGAGGTCGGCGCCAGCGGCGAAGGCCTTGCGGCTGCCGGTGATGACCACGGCGCGGACCTGCGGGTCGTCGGCGCAGCGCTGCAACTCGGCGGCCAGTTCGCCGAGCAGCTCGGTGGTGAGGGCGTTCAGTGCGTGCGGACGATGCAGGGTGATCAGGCAGACGGCCTGATGGGCCTGCACCACAAGGGTGTGCGGCATGACGGCTTCCTCGCAAGGCGTACCGGCTCGCTGGCCGGCGTTTTTGTTGGACGGGCTCGATGGCCGTTTCGCCAGAGTATAGGCATAATGCGATACAGAAAAACAACAATGAAAAAGAAAAATGTGTCTAATAAGTGAATGGTGTAAGGTGTAATCCGCTTTATCGCTTGGTTTTCAAGTGGTTTCCTGTGTTCTTTTGATTTGCCTGTCGCGTATCGTTTCTCAGGAGAATTGACATGACTTGTTACAGCATCGACGGCCTGACCCCGGTGGTTCACCCCACCGCCTACGTGCACCCCTCGGCGGTGCTGATCGGTGACGTGATCATCGGCCCGCATTGCTATGTCGGGCCGCTGGCGGCGCTGCGCGGCGATTTCGGGCGGATCGTCCTGGAGGAGGGCGCCAACCTCCAGGACACCTGCGTGATGCATGGCTTCCCGTCCAGCGACACGGTGGTCGAGCGCAACGGCCATGTCGGCCATGGCGCGGTGCTGCATGGTTGCCGGGTCGGCGAGGACGCGTTGATCGGGATGAACGCGGTGGTGCTGGACAATGCCCACATTGCCCCGCGCTGCATCGTCTCCGCCGGGGCGTTGGTCAAGGCCGGCTTCCGCTGCGAAGAGCAGTCGCTGCTGCTGGGTTCGCCGGCCAAGGTCACCCGGCGCCTGAGCGATGACGAGGTGAGCTGGAAGCAGACCGGCACCCGTGCCTACCAGCAATTGACCCGGCGCTGCCTGGAGAGCCTGCGCGAGTGCGCGCCGCTGAGCGAGGTCGAGGCGGACCGCGGGCGCTACCGCGACGACGCGGTGCGCCCGAAAGTCCCGGGCGGCGCGTGAGTCCGCGTCGCGCCCGGAGCATGGTCATGCCGCGGGCGCGCGGGTATATTCCTTCCTTTTTCGACCGGAACGCCTATGTCGTCCCTCACCCCGCTGGACTACCTGATCGACCGTTTCCAGCAGCAGACACCGATTCGCGCCAGTTCCCTGATCATCACCCTCTACGGCGATGCCATCGAGCCGCGGGGCGGCACGGTATGGCTGGGCAGCCTGATCCAGCTGCTGGAGCCGATGGGCATCAACGAGCGGCTGATCCGTACCTCGATCTTCCGCCTGACCAAGGAAAACTGGCTGACCGCCGAGAAGGTCGGGCGGCGCAGCTACTACAGCCTGACCGGCACCGGCCGACGGCGGTTCGAGAAGGCCTTCAAGCGGGTCTACGCGGCCAATCCGCCGGCCTGGGACGGTTCCTGGTGCCTGGCGATCCTCACCCAGTTGCCCCAGGACAAGCGCAAGGAAGTCCGCGAGGAGCTGGAGTGGCAGGGCTTCGGCGCCATCTCGCCGGGGGTGCTGGGCTGTCCGCGCTGCGATCGCGCCGACGTCAATGCGACCCTGCAGGACCTGGGGGTGCAGGAGGAGACCATCCTCTTCGAAACCACCGGCCAGGACGTGCTGGCGTCCAAGGCCTTGCGCATGCAGGTGCGCGAGAGCTGGAAGATCGATGAACTGGCCGCGCACTACAGTGAGTTCATCCAGTTGTTCCGCCCGCTGTGGCAGAGCCTCAAGGAGCAGGACAGCCTCGATCCCAAGGCTTGTTTCCTGGCCCGGGTGCTGCTGATCCACGAGTACCGCAAGCTGCTGCTGCGCGACCCGCAACTGCCGGACGAACTGCTGCCGGGGGACTGGGAAGGACGTGCGGCGCGGCAGCTGTGCCGCAATATCTACCGGCTGGTCCAGGGCCCGGCGGAGCAGTGGCTGGAAGCGGCGATGGAAACCGCGGACGGGCCGCTGCCGGCGGTCAGCGAGGGCTTCTACAAGCGTTTTGGCGGGCTCTGACATCTCAGGGCTTGCACCCTTTCCGTGACTGCCCCTTAACCTTGTGGGGGCGCGGACCGGACACCTTCATGGCCAGGGCCGGCCTCATCGCTGCGGTTCGGCGCCCCGACAAGCCAGCTCCCACAGGTTTCGCGGCGAACGCCCATTTTGCGGCTGGCCCGGAACCCTGTGGGAGTCGGCTTGCCGACGATTGCGGCGGATCGGACACTTCATGGCCAGGGCCGGCCCATTGGCGGCGCTCTCAACTGGCATCGCCACCCCACAGCACATACCGGTCCTTGCCCGCCCGCTTGGCGTCATACAGCGCCGCATCCGCCCGGCCCAGGGCGTTGCTCAGGCTGTCGCCGGCGTCCAGGCGGGTCAGGCCGATGCTCACCGTGACCGGGTGCTCGCCCGGGGTGTCGCGCACCAGGGCGCAGAGGGCCGCGACCCGCGCCTCGGTGGTGGCCTGGTCGAGGCCCCAGAGGTAGATGACGAACTCCTCGCCGCCCAGCCGCGCATAGATGAACTCGCCCATGCTGGCGCGGATGTTGGCGGCGATGCGCTTGAGCACCACGTCGCCGCTGTCATGGCCGAACTGGTCGTTGACCTTCTTGAAGTTGTCCACGTCGATCATCGCCAGGTAGCGCCCCGCGCCTTCGCTGGCGTCGTTCAGGTGGCGCTCGGCCTGGGCGACGAAGGAGCGGCGGTTGGGGATCTCGGTGAGCACGTCGATGTAGGCCTGGTCCAGCAGCAGGCGCGACATGTGGAAGTTCTGCAGCTTGGCCTGGCGCAACACCACGTAGCTGTACAGGGTCAGGCCGGTGATGAAGGCGACGTAGCTGATGATCATCAGGCCGCGCAGGTCATACGGCTCGGTGCCGTCGGCCTGGAACGGGTCGAGCAGCAGCCAGGTGACCAGCGCCGAGGCGAAGAACGACCAGCGGCGTATCGGCAGCACCGAGATGGAATAGAGGATGCTCGACGCCGCCATGATCAGCCAGCCGGCCTGGAAGTCCTCTGGGGTGCCGTCCACCACCAGGCGCACGGCGAAGGCCATGAGCGCGACGAACAGCAGGTTGAGCAGGCTGAACTGGTCGGCGTTGCGCACGAACAGCAGGATCACGCCGAGCATGCCCATGGCGCCGAGCAGCAGCACCGAGCGCCAGGTGAAACCCTGACCGCCGATGAAGCTCACCAGCAGGTCGAAGAGGGTCCAGATGGCGATGCTCAGGCAGAAAATCAGGATGCAGAAGCCGCGCAGGCGCTCGAAGTCGTGCTGGCGGAATTCGGCGCGGACCTCTGGCGAAGGCGGCTGATGGCGGACCTGGTGTTCGATGGTCTTGTACATGCGCAAGCCGTCGTCATCGGGCGCTGGGCAGCACGTGCGCCCAGGGCCGGTAGTTCAGGGCGAACACCGCCTCGGCGTGACAACCGGCACCGGTGCGCGGCGTCATCGGCACCGCGCGGAACGGCTCGCCGTCTGCACTGACCTGGCGGAATGCCTCGCGGATGATCCCCACCTCGCACGGCAGCACTGCGGCGTACTGCTGGCGCACCAGCGGCGGCAGGCGCCCGGTGCCGGCGCCGTCCTGCCACCACAGGGTCAGGCCGAGCCCGGCCAGTTGCGCGAACCAGCTCGCCTGTACCCCCGGCGCCAGCTTGCCGGTGCTGAACGCGCTGAGGTGCAGTGGCGCATCCAGCTTGCGATTGAAGGCCTGCAACTGGGTGAACAACGCCGCGCGGCGGTCCTCGCCCTGGAAATGCAGGTCGTCCAGTTCCATCGGCAGGTACCAGCCGGCCACCGCCAGGTTCCAGCTGCGCACCTCGCGCTGCTGGGCCAGGGACTCGCCCAGCTGGGCCTTCCAGTAGGCCGCCAGGCCGGTGCTGTCCAGCGCGTCGATGCGCGCGTAGTAGGCGCTGTCCAGGTGCAGGCCGAGCACCAGTTCCAGGCCCTGCTCGTGGGCCAGGCGCAGGCTGTTGGCCAGCCAGCCGTCGGCAGCGCCGAAGCGCTCGTCGCCGTAGCGGGTCCATTGCACGATCAGGGTGCGCCCGCCATTGCGCACGGTGTCGCGCCACAGCTGGCGCCACTGCTCGGCCGTGAGGCCGGCATCGCGGTTCAGCGGTTGATAGATGATGCGCTGCTCGGCCATGGCCGGCAGGCAGACGAACAACAGCAATATCAGGATCCGCCGCATCAGAAGGTCAGCTCCACGCCCAGCAGCACGCCATTGGCGCGCTGGTAAAGATTGCCACCCAGCGACTGCTGGTACTCGGTACGCACCTTGAGCGAGCCACGGTAGGCGTTGTAGCGGTCGTCATCGAACCACCATTGCCAGCGCAGGCCGACGCCCGTGCGCAGGTCCTGGCGCCAGTCGTTGCTCGGGTCCTGGCTGCCGAACTCGACGAAGCCGTAGGGCATCACGGTCTGTGCCGAGCGGGTGTCGAGTTTCCAGGTGTGGCCCTGCTGGTAGCGCGACAGCCACTGGTGATCGCCGGCGCGGGTCCACCAGGCGGCGTCGAGGTAGAGGAAGCGCTCGTTCCAGTGGTCCTCGTCGACGCGCCAGTCGGCGCGGTAGTCGCCCTGGTCGAAGAACGAGGCGGTGGCCCGCAGCAGCAGGTCGTTGCTGCTCTGGGCATGGCTGCGCAGGTCGCGCCAGTTGCCGCCGACCCTGGCCGGGCTGAGCAACTGGCCGAGGCGGAGGCCGTCGTAGTGGTCGTCGTCGATCTGGCGCTGGTGATACAGCTCGGCGTAGAGGTTGAGGTTGGCCTGGCCCAGGGGCTTGTAGCGCAAGCCGACGCCGGTGCCCATGCTCTGCGCGTAGTCGCTGCGGCCGCTGGCGCCGAACAGCACGCGGCCGTACACCGACAGGGTGCTGCCGTTGCGGCTGGGCTCCTCGCCGAGGGCATGGTCCCACATCGCCATCTGCACGTTCTGCGAGCGGGCGCGGCGTTGCGGGTCGTTGCTGGCGTTGCGGAAGTTGTCGTTGGTCGAGATCCCGGCCGGCGACCAGGTGCTGGCCAGGGTCAGCGTGTCGCGCCGCGACAGCGACTCGTGGGCGCGGCGCTGGCGGTACTTGCGCGCGTCCAGGCTGCCGTACTCGTCGTCGCCGTCCACCAGGTCCTGTTCCACCTCCAGGACCCGACGCAGTTCCTGGCGCGCAGCGGCGCTGTCCTGCACCTCGTCGTAACGCCAGGCCAGGGTCTCGCCGAGGCGATAGTCCTCGGGGAAATCGTGGGTCGCGCGCTGCAGCAGGGGAATCGACGCGCGCCGCCGGGCCTGGTCCGGCGCGCCGGCCAGGCGCATGCCGTAGTCGGCGCGATAGCGCGGATTGTCCGGCGCCAGGCGCACGGCTTCGGCCAGCCAGGCGCTGCTCTGCGCAAGGTCGCCGCTGCGTTGGGCGAGGATCGAGGCGTCGTAGTAGTGCTCGGCCCGCGGTTGCCGTTGCAGGGCCTGGCGCTGGCGTTGCAAGGCCAGGGGCAGGTCGCCGCGCCGCTGGGCGATGCGCGCGCCCAGCGCCCAGTCGTCGGCCGTGCGGTGGGCGGCGGCGTTCCAGTGCTGTTCGGCCCGTTCGCCGTTGCCGGCGTTCAGCGCGCTGCGAGCGGCGGTGAGACGGGCGTTGTCGGTCCACTCGCCGGCGGCCAGGCTGTCGAAGATCCGCGTGGCGCCGCGGGAGTCGCCGGCGGCCTCCAGGGCGTAGGCCAGCGGCAGGCGGCTGCCGCGATCGCCCAGGCGTTCGGCGGCCTGGTAGTAGACCACCGCCTCACCGGGGCGCTCGGGCATGGCGCAACGGCCGAGGGCACGCAGCTGGCCGGGCTCGGTTGGCTCGCCGGGAATCGCCGCGCGCACGGCGGCGCATTGGCCCGCCTCGGCGAGACGGGCGAGGAGCAGGGCGCGGCTGGCGGCATCGACCCGCGGGATCAGGGCGCTGGCCCGTTGCGGGTCCAGCGCGCTGCCGGTCTGCGCATAGAGCCCGGCCAGACGCTGCAGCAACGGCGCGGACAGGCGCCCCTGATGGCGCTCGTAGGCCTGCTCCAGCAGGCCCCGGGCGGCGTCGTTGCGTCCGGCCTCGAGCATCAGGTAAGTGGCCTGGTCCAGCGCGGTCAGGCTGCCAGTCTGCCGGTACAGGCGCTCCCAGGCCGCACTGGCATCGCTGCCGTGGCCGCTGCTCTGCAACAATTCGGCACGCTGCTGGAGAATCGCCGGGGTCTGCGGCTGGGCGGCGAGCCAGGCCATGACCTGGTCGTTGCGGCCTTCCTCGCGCCATACCTCCAGCAGGCGCTGCTGTCGTGCGGCGTCCCAGGGGGCGGGCAGGCGCTGGCGTTGCAGGAGGTCGGCGGCATGCAGGCGCTGGGCGAGAATCAGCCAGGTCTGCGGATCGTCCTCGGCGCGGCACTGGCCCAGTTGCTCCAGGGCGTGCTGCGGGGCATTGCGCGACAGCCAGTCGGCGGTCTCCAGGCACGGCTTGCCGAGGTCGTTGCTCAACTCGCGGACCAGCGCGCCGTCTTCGCTCTGGCGGGCCAGCTCGAGCAGTTGCTCGCGATGCTGCGGCTGATCGCGATCGGCTTCCGGCAGGCTCTGCAGCCAGCGCCGGGCCTGCTGCTCATGGCCCATGGCGACGGCACGGTCGACCATCGCCAGGCGCGTCTTGCGCGCGGCGTCCTCGGACGGCGCCTGCTTGAGCAGGGCCTGCAGAGGCGCGTCGTCGAGACGTTGCACGTAGGCGTTGGCCAGGCGTTGCCAGTCGTCAGCCTTGAGCTGCCCGCTGGCGGCCAGCGGTGCCAGCTGCTGCACGGTCTCGTCCCAGTCGCCGACCTGTTCCGCCCAGGTGGCCCGGGACTGGCGCAGGATGTTGTCGTCGTGCGCCGGGCGTAGCTGGTTCAACCAGTCCAGCGCACGCTGCGGCCCGTAGTGCTTGCCCAGGCTCAGACTGTAGGCCTGGCGCAGGCGGATGCGTTGGTTGATCTGGCTCTGGTTCATCCAGCCCTCGGCCACCGCGGCTTCGGGCGGGGCTTCCTCGATGCGGGCCAGGCGCAGTTCCAGCAGGGTGTCGCTGTCCTGGCCCTGCGCCTCGGCCATCTGCTCGGCTTCCTGGTAGCGCCCCTGGTGGGCGATGGCCTGGATCAGCAGGTTGCGCGCCTCGTCGTTGTTCGGCACGCGCTCCAGCAGGTAGCGGGTCAGGCGTTCCACCTCGGCCCAGTTGTCCTGCTTGGCCTCGCGGTAGCTGCGGTCCATGTACGGGTAGCTGCGAAAGCGCTCGAAATCGCTCATCGGCGCGGCGGTCGCCTGCAGGCCGGACAGGCACAGCAGCAGGCCGGTGGCAGCGAGGGGCAGGCGCGGCTTCATGCCACCTCCTGGATGATCCGGTGCGCGGCCTGCTGTTCGGCGGCCTGCTCTTCGAGGGCTTCGCGCAGGACCTCCGGGGTGATGATGCCGCGCTCGATCAGGTAGTCGCCGAGGCTGGTCTGCTCCGGGTGGAAGTCGATCATCACCTGGTTGAACAGGGTGGCGGGGACCATGCCGCGGGTCTGCAGCAGGGTGCCGAGCAGCACCTGGTGGTGGCTGACCCGCTCGATCAGCTCGGCGTCGTGCTGGTTGCGTTCGAGGACCGCGAGCATTTCCCGGGTCTCCTCCTTCTGCCAGGGGCTGGGGTAGTTGTAGCGCAGGCCGAGGGTGACCCGGCCCTGCGGCGCCAGGCGACAACTGACCGGGCGCTTGAGCTGGCGGCTGATGGCGCCGAGCGACACCTGGCTGACCGGGCTTTCGCTGGCCAGCACCAGGGTCGCGCCGTCCTCGGCGACCGGCAGCACGCCGTAGTGCATGGCGAGCCGGCGCGGCAGTTGCTCGATCAGGCGGGCATCGATCTGGAACGGGTTCAGCGGTGCCCAGGGGATGTCCAGTTGCTCGGACAGCGCCTCCACCAACTGCTCGCTGCTGATCAGCCCGCGCACCAGCAGCTCGCGGCCGAGGCGGCGGCGTTCCGGGGCGGTGATCGCCGCCTGCAGCTGTTCTTCGCTGAGCAGGCCCTTCTCCACCAGGCGCCGGCCCAGCGGGGTGCGCGCCGGGGCGGCGAGGGCGGGGAACTCGTGGGTGGTCTTGTCCCAGGCCACGCGCCGCGAATCGCCCATTTCCAGGACCTGGCGCAGGGCGCGGAGGTTGGCGAAGAAGTTGACGAAGTTGCTCCACATCATCCGTGGCGCCGACAGCAGGCCCTGGAAGATCCCGTAGTAGCGGGTGACGAACCAGCCCCGCTGGAACAGGCGATTGACCAGGAGCAGACCGTTGAGCCAGAGCAGGGTGCTGAGCAGGGCGCTGCCTTCGAGGATCGAAGGGAAGCGCCAGGCATCGGGGAACACCAGGGTGATCAGCCACATGCTCAGCAGCACCAGGAGCAGCAGGTTGACCAGGAAGCTCAACAGATAGGCGAACAGGCCGCGGCGGTCGCGCCAGAGGAAGTAGTTGAGCGCGCCGGTGCGGCTCCAGCCGAGGTTGCTGGTGCCCTGGAAGACGATGCCGACGATCCACCGCGACTTCTGCCGGATCGCGTGCTGCCAGTCCCGCGGGAAGTGCTCGCGCACGCAGATCACCTGGGCGAACGCCCGGCTCATGCCCGGCACCCAGGTCTGCGGCAGGGCCAGTTGCGGGTCGCTGATGGAGTAGCGGGCGAAGATGCACTTCATGCCTTTCTGCTTGAGGCGGAAGCCGATGTCGTAGTCTTCGGTCAGGCTCTGCACGTCGAAGGCGATGCCGTCGCCGTCTTCCAGCAGGGCGCCGATGGCACGGCGGCTGAAGCAGGTGCCGACCCCGGCGCTGGGCACCTGGCCGGTCAGCGCTTCGCGGACGATGACGTCCTTGCCGTGGTTCTCGGCGAACTCGTCGACATAGTGCCCGGCGGTGAAGCCCTGCCACTCGGGGGCGAAGGGGTAGACCGGGATCTGGATCATGTCCTTGTTCGGCAGCAGGTAGTTGTACAGCCGCAGTTCCATGGGCGAGATCACGTCCTCGGCGTCATGCAGGATGAAGCCGGCGAACTCGATGCGCGCGTCGCGCTCGAAGCGCAGGATGGCGTCGATCACGTTGTTCAGGCAGTCGGCCTTGCTGGTCGGGCCGGGGCGCGCGCAGACCACCTTGTGCACGTTGGGGTAGTGCAGGCACACCGCATCGACGTCGGCCTGGGTCTGCGGGTCGTTGGGGTAGGTGCCGACGAAGATCTGGTAGTTCTCGTAGTCCAGGGTCGAGGCGGCCAGGCGCGCCATCTCGCCGACCACGCCGACCTCGTTCCAGGCCGGAACCATGATCGCCAGGGGTTTTTCCTTGGCTTCGAACAGGCGCTTCTCGTCGGCGCGCTTGTGCTTCTCGTAGACCCGGAAGCGGCGGATCAGCTTGCGCCCCCAGTAGACGACATCGATGAACAGGTCATCGAGGCCGAGCAGGAACATCAGGCTGGCGAGGACGATCGCCAGCCATTTCAGGCCGAACAGGATGTAGGTGAGGACATCGACCCAGAACAGGCTCATGAATCCTGGTGTCCGTGCGGGGTCTCCTCCAGCCAGCGGCTCAGGCGCTCGGCGATGCGCTGGCTGGCATGGCCATCGCCCACCGGGAAGAACACCTTGCTCATGCGCTGGTAGACCGCGGGGTCGTCGAGCAGGTGGCTGGCTTCCCTGACGATGCGTTCGGTCTGGGTACCCACCAGGATCACCGTGCCGCCCTCCAGCACGGCGGGCCGCTCGGTCACCTTGCGCAACACCAGCACCGGACGGCCCAGCGCCGGGGCTTCTTCCTGGACGCCGCCGGAGTCGGTGAGGATCAGGTAGGCGCGGTCCATCAGCCAGACGAAATGCCGGTAGTCCTGCGGCGCGACCAGGTGGATGTTGGGCTGGTTGGACAGTACCGAGTACACCGCCTGCTGCACCTGCGGGTTGAGGTGCACCGGGTAGACGAACTGCACGTCCGGGTAACGCAGGGCCAGCTCCGCCAGGGCCAGGCAGATGCGTTCGAAGCCCGGGCCGAAGTTCTCCCGGCGGTGGCCGGTGATGAGGATCAGCCGCTGGTCGTCGCGCAGCCTGGCCAGCGGCGAATCGGCGGCGGGGTGCCAGGCGTTCTGCCGGAGGTGGTCGCGCATCCACAGCAGGGCGTCGATCACCGTGTTGCCGGTGACTTCCAGGTGCTCCAGCGGCACGCCTTCGCGCAGCAGGTTGTCGCGGGCGTCGCGGGTCGGCGGGAAGTGCAGGTCGGCGAGCACCCCGGTCAGGCGCCGGTTGGCTTCTTCCGGCCACGGCTGGCGCAGGTTGCCGGTACGCAGGCCGGCCTCGACATGGGCGATGGGAATCTGCCGGTTGAAGGCGGCGAGGGCGGCGATGAAGCTGGTGGTGGTGTCGCCGTGGACCAGCACGATGCGCGGCTGCAGGCGCGCGTAGGCGGCATCGATGTGCGCCAGCAACTGCTCGGAGAGGCTGTTGAGGGTCTGGTTCCGGGTCATCACCTGCAGGTCTTCGTCGACCGTCAGGCCGAAGTCGCGCAGGACCTGCTGGAGCATCTCGCGGTGCTGTCCGGTGGAGCAGATGCTCAGGTCGATGCCTGGCCAGTCGCGCAGGACCCGGGCCAGTGGTGCCATCTTGATCGCTTCCGGGCGGGTGCCGAAAACCATCATCACCTTGTGCGGCATTCCTTCGCTCATGGTCCGGCTCCTCTTTGCTTCGAGTAGTACGCGGGGCACAGGCGTGCAGGCTTTAGGCTCTGTATGAAAAGCCTTGATACTCGGTGATGCTGCGTTGAAAACAGCCTCGGAATGCTCATTTACAACTCGTAAACTGCGCTTCCTCGGCTGTTTTCGCCTTGCCTGACCTTCGTCTCACGGCTTTTCATACAGAGCCTAGATACAAGCAGTGGACGCGGACCTTGTCCAATCAGCGGGTGAACTTGCCGGGGGCTTTGCGATGCACTTCTCGGCAACTTCTTGAATCAATCGTTGACTTGGCAAAAACCTTTCGCTAGTTTCACAACCTATGAATACCTTCCTGCACTTGCCAGCCAGCAGCATTATTACCGCCATTATCGGATTGGCGGGCTAGCGCGCATTTGCACCGAACCCGCCCTGGAGGCGGGTTCTTTCTCTCGACTCCCGGGCTTTTTGAAAAAACCAGGAGTCATCGATGACCAGCCTCACCGCTTGCCCCACCGCACCTGTTGGCGCGCCGAACCTGCTGTCGGACTATGTGCGCCGGATTCTGTCCGCACCGGTGTACGACCTGGCCATCGAGACTCCACTGCAACCAGCCCGGGCCCTCTCGGCGCAACTGGGCAACAGCGTGCTGCTCAAGCGCGAAGACCTGCAGCCGACCTTCTCCTTCAAGATCCGCGGCGCCTACAACCGGCTCAGCCAGCTGAGTGCCGAGCAGCGTGCCCGCGGGGTGATCACCGCGTCCGCCGGCAACCACGCCCAGGGCGTGGCCCTGGCCGCCCGCGAACTGGGGATCAAGGCCACCATCGTCATGCCCGAGACCACCCCGGCGCTGAAGGTCGAAGGCGTGCGCTCCCGTGGCGGCCACGCGGTGCTGCACGGCGATGCCTTCCCCCGTGCCCTGGCTCATGCCCTGCATCTGGCGCAGCGCGACGGCGCCACCTTCGTCCCGCCGTTCGACGACCAGGACGTGATCGCCGGCCAGGGCACCGTGGCCATGGAGATCCTGCGCCAGCAGCCGGGGGCGCTGGACGCCATCTTCGTCCCGGTCGGTGGTGGCGGGCTGATCTCGGGGATCGCCGCCTATGTGAAGTACCTGCGCCCGGAGGTCAAGGTGATCGGCGTCGAGCCGCACGATTCCAACTGCCTGCAGGCGGCGCTGGCTGCCGGCGAACGGGTGGTGCTGCCACAGGTCGGCACCTTCGCCGACGGGGTCGCGGTGGCGCAGATCGGCGCCCACTGTTTCGAGATCTGCCGGCACTACGTCGATGAGGTGATCACCGTCAGCAGCGACGAGCTGTGCGCGGCGATCAAGGACATCTACGACGACACTCGTTCCATCACCGAGCCGTCCGGTGCCCTGGCGGTGGCCGGGATCAAGAAGTACGTGGCCGCCCGTGGCCTGCGCGGACAGACCCTGGTGGCGATCGATTCCGGGGCCAACGTCAACTTCGACCGCCTGCGTCATGTCGCCGAGCGCGCCGAACTGGGCGAGCAGCGCGAAGCGGTGATCGCGGTGACCATCCCCGAGCGCCCGGGCAGCTTCCGCGCCTTCTGCCAGGCCCTGGGGCGGCGGCAGATCACCGAGTTCAACTACCGCTACTACCCGGGCAAGGAAGCGCGCCTGTTCGTCGGCGTGCAGACCCATCCCGTCAACGACCCGCGCGAAGCGCTGCTGGCCAGCCTGCGCGAGCAGGGCTACGAAGTGCTCGACCTGACCGACAACGAACTGGCCAAGCTGCACATCCGCCATACCGTCGGTGGCCATGCCGGGCCGGGGGCGCAGGAGCGCGTGCTGCGCTTCGAGTTCCCCGAGCGTCCGGGGGCGCTGCTGGGCTTCCTCGAGAGCCTGGGCAAGCGCTGGAACATCAGCCTGTTCCACTACCGCAACCACGGTGCCGCCGACGCCCGGGTGTTCGCCGCCCTGGAAGTGCCCGAGGACGAGCGCGCCGACCTGCCGGGCCTGCTCGACGCCATGGGCTACCGCCACTGGGACGAGACCGACAATCCGGCGTATCGCCTGTTCCTCGGCTGAGCTTGCCCTGGATCAACACGGGCCGGCCATGGGCGGCGGATGCTGGAGGCATCGAGTGACGCCAGATGAGGAATCAGCCATGAGCAGCACGTTTTTCATTCCCGCCGTGAACATCATGGGCAGCGATTGCCTGGAGGAAGCGCTGAACGCCATCGTCGGCCACGGTTTTCGCAAGGCCCTGATCGTGACCGACGCGGGCCTGGCGAAAGCCGGGGTGGCCGGACGCATCGCCGAGCAACTGGCGCTGCGCGACATCGACGCGCGGGTGTTCGACGGCGCCAAGCCCAACCCGAGCATCGCCAACGTCGAGCAGGGCCTGGCGATGTTGCAGCGCGAGGGCTGCGACTTCGTCGTTTCCCTCGGCGGCGGCTCGCCCCATGACTGCGCCAAGGGCATCGCCCTGTGCGCCACCAATGGCGGGCGGATCGCCGACTACGAGGGCGTGGACCGCTCGGCCAAGCCGCAGTTGCCGCTGGTGGCGATCAACACCACGGCCGGTACCGCCAGCGAGATGACCCGCTTCTGCATCATCACCGACGAGGCGCGCCACGTGAAAATGGCCATCGTCGACCGCAACGTCACGCCGATCCTCTCGGTCAACGACCCGGCGCTGATGGTCGGCATGCCGAAGTCGCTGACCGCGGCCACCGGCATGGATGCGCTGACCCATGCGGTGGAGGCCTATGTGTCCACCGCGGCGACGCCGATCACCGACGCCTGTGCGCTGAAGGCCATCGAGCTGATCAGCGCCAACCTGCGCCAGGCCGTGGCCGACGGCCACGACCTGCAGGCGCGCGAGGCCATGGCCTATGCGCAGTTCCTCGCCGGGATGGCCTTCAACAACGCATCGCTGGGCTACGTGCATGCCATGGCGCACCAGCTCGGCGGCTTCTATGACCTGCCGCACGGGGTGTGCAATGCGGTGCTGCTGCCCCATGTGCAGCGCTTCAATGCCAGGGTCTGCGCCGCGCGCCTGCGCGATGTCGCCGCAGCGCTGGGGGTGGAGGTGCGCGAGCTGGGGCCGGAGCAGGGCGCTGCCGCGGCGATCGAGGCCATCGAGCGCCTGAGCCGGGATATCGAGATTCCGTCGGGCCTGGCGCTGCTCGGCGCCAAGGTCGAGGACGTGCCGATCCTGGCCGCCAACGCCCTCAAGGACGCCTGCGGCCTGACCAACCCGCGGCCGGCCAGCCAGGCGGAGATCGAGGCGGTGTTCAAGGCGGCGTTCTAGGGCCTTCGGCAGCTTCAAGCTGCAAGCCTCGAGCGGCAAGAAAGGGCTTCACTGTCCTTTCCTGCCGCTTGAAGCTGCACGCACGTGCTACCCTGCCGGGCCTACTGCCAGCCCTGAGCCGCCATGACCCGCAGCACCTCTCGCACCACCGGCCGTCCCACCCTGGCCGAAGTCGCCCGGCTTTCCGGGGTTTCCCCGATCACCGTGTCCCGCGCCCTGCGCGGCGTGGCCACGGTGGCGCCGGAACTGGTGGCCAGGGTCCGGGCCGCGGCCGCCGAGCTGGGCTATGTCGCCAACCCTGCGGCCCGCGCCCTGGCCTCGGCACAGAGCCAGTCGGTGGTGGTGCTGATCCCCTCGCTGGCCAACCAGCTGTTCGTCGAGACCCTCGACGCCATCCACGATGTCCTGCGCCCGCGCGGCCTGGAAGTGCTGATCGGCAACTACCACTACGACCCCGCCGAGGAAGAGAGCCTGCTGCGCAACTACCTGGCCTGCCAGCCCCGCGGCCTGCTGCTCACCGGCCTTGAGCGCAGTGACGGTGCCCGGCAGTTGCTCGCCGCCAGCCCGGTGCCGCGGGTGCACATGATGGAACTGGACAGCCAGGATGGCGCGCTGTGCGTCGGTTTCTCCCAACAGGACGCCGGGCGTGCCGCCGCCCGCCATCTGCTCGCCCGTGGCCGGCGCCGGCTCGGTTTCATCGCCGCCCAGCTCGACCCACGGGTGCTGCAGCGCGCCGACGGCTTCCGCCAGGCCCTCGGTGCAGCCGGACTGCATGACCCCAGCCTGGAGCTGATGGTGCCGCAACCCTCGTCCATCGGCCTCGGTGGCGAGTTGTTCAGCCAGTTGCTGGCGCGCCATGCCGACCTCGACGGGGTGTTCTTCTGCAACGACGACCTGGCCCACGGCGCGCTGTTCCAGGCCCAGCGCCAGGGCATCCGGGTGCCGGAGCAGGTGGCGATGGTCGGTTTCAACGACCTGCCGGCCTCGGCGCACATGGTGCCGCGCCTGACCTCGATCCGCACGCCGCTGGCCGCCGTCGGTCAGCACGCCGCCCAGGCGCTGCTCGACTTGCTGGATGGCAAAGGCCGGCGCACGGCCGCGCATGACCTGGGCTTCGCGCTGATGGTCCGCGAAAGCAGCTGAAAACCAGCCGATAAATGGTGCTGGCACAACGCTTGCGGGGGGCGTTGGCCCATCTATGCTGAGCACAATTCCGCCAATGGAGTGTGCGTAACCATGTTCGACTCCCATCGCAAATCGGATCTGGCAGAAATCGAACGCAGCAACCGCGCCCTGGCCGAGGCCAACGCCAGGATCGCCGCGATCAGCCGGTCCATGGCCATGATCGAATTCAGTCCCGATGGGGTAGTACTGGACGCCAACCAACACTTCTGCAACGCCATGGGCTACGCCCTCGAGGAGATCCGTGGCCAGCACCACCGGCTGTTCTGCGAGGAGGCTTACGTCAAGAGCGAGGAATACCGCCAGCTGTGGCGCGACCTGGCCCATGGCGAGCCGCGCAGCGGCACCTTCCTGCGCCTCAACCGCAAGCACGAGGAAATGTGGCTGGAAGCCAGCTACATGCCGGTGTTCGGCAGCAACGGCGTGGTCACCAGCATCATCAAGGTGGCCAGCGACATCACCCGGCGGGTGGTCCATGAGCACGAGGCCGACTGCCTGCTCGAAGCCATCGGCCGCTCCATGGCGGTGATCGAGTTCACCCCGGAAGGCCGGGTGATCACCGCCAACGACAACTTCCTCAACACCATGCGCTACCGCCTCGACGAGGTGGTCGGCCAGCACCACAGCCTGTTCTGCCACAAGAGCGAAAGCGAATCGGCGGCGTACAAGGCGTTCTGGGCCTCGCTGAACCGTGGCGAATACCATTCGCACCGCTTCGAGCGGGTCAACAAGCTGGGGCAGATGGTCTACCTCGAGGCCTCGTACAACCCGATCTTCGACACCAAGGGCCGCTTGTACAAGGTGGTCAAGTTCGCCAGCGACATCACCCACCAGGTCTGCACTCAGCAGTCCGCCGCCGAGGCCGCCCACGCCACCTCGGTGCAGAACGACGCCTGCGCGCGCAAGGGCTCGGAAGTGGTGCAGCAGACCGTGCACGTGATCGAGGAGATCTCCAACGACCTCAACGAGGCGGCGCGCAGCATCGACGCGGTGAACCGCCAGTCGGAGCTGATCGGACAGATCGTCCTGACCATCCGCGGGATCGCCGACCAGACCAACCTGCTGGCCTTGAATGCCGCCATCGAGGCGGCGCGCGCCGGCGAGCATGGCCGCGGCTTCGCCGTGGTCGCCGAGGAGGTGCGCAACCTCGCGGCGCGCACCAGCAAGGCGACCCTGGAGATCGTCGAGGTGGTGCGGCAGAACCATGACCTGTCGCTGAACGCGGTGGCCAGCATGCAGTCCAGCCTGAGCCGCACGGGGCTTGGGGTGGAACTGGCCAACGAGGCCGGCGAGGTGATCCTGGAGATCCAGCAGGGGTCGCGGCATGTGGTGGATGCGATCAGCCAGATCAACTCGACCTTGCAGTTGCACTAGCTCCCGCAGGGGGGCTGGGCCAGCCACAGTATCCGTGCTCGACGCGGACCCTGTGGGAGCTGGCTCGATCTCAAGAGCGCCGTAACGATCAAGGCAAGCGCATGGCCGCCTTGCTGAGATTTCCAGCAGGACTCCAACAGGGTCTTGCAGCGCCCGACAGACCGAATCACTCCGCCCGCAACCGCGCCAGCAACCGCTCCAGACTCCCCTCCAGCGCCACCTTCAACCCCTGCAACTCGTCATCCCCGACCCCTTGCGCGCAGCCGTCCTCCAGCGCATCGCAGTGGGCCACCAGGCCGCGTGCGCGGAGCATCTTCATGCCGCCGCGGATCCGGTGGGCCAGGGCTTTCAGTGCCGGGCGCGGCGATGTCGGGCCGAGGGCACGGAGGGCGGCGAGGTCCTGTTCGGTGCTTTCGGCCAACTGCGCGAGCAGGCGCTGGATCATCTGCGGGTCGTCGCGGGTCAGGTGACGCAGTTCGTTGAGGTCGAAGCCGCTGTCGTCAGCTGTCACCACCGCCAGACCGCCCAGGTGGCTGCGCAGCGCGCCGAGGCCGATGGGCTTGAACAGGCAGTCGTCCATCCCCGCCGCCAGGCAGCGCTCGCGCTCCTCGGCCTGGGCATTGGCGGTCAGGCCGAGGATCAGGCAGCGGCGGCGCGCGCCGGAGGCTTCTTCGGCGCGCACGGCGCGGGTCAGTTGGTAGCCGTCCAGGCCCGGCATGTTGCAGTCGCTGATCAGTACGTCGAAATCGCCATCGCGCCACAGCTGCAAGGCGGTGGCGCCATCGCCGGCCTGGCTGACCCGGTGGCCGAGCACGGCCAGTTGCTTGTCCAGCAGCATCAGGTTGGCCGGGTAGTCGTCGACCACGAGGATCTTCAGGCGGGTGATCGCGTCCGGGGTGTCCGTCGGGGCGCTCGCGGTGCTCGGCATGTCGCCGGCCCAGGGCAGGTGCAGGGTGACCGTGGCGCGGGTGCCGTGGCCGGGGGCGCTGCTCAGGTGCAGGGCGCCGCCCATCAGTTCGCACAGGGTGCGGCTGATCACCAGGCCCAGCCCGGTGCCCTGGCGCGCCGGCTGCTGCCCGGCCTGGACGAAGGGGCTGAACAGCCGCGCCTGGTCCGCCGCGCTGATGCCGATGCCGCTGTCCAGCACGGTCAGCTCGAGGTCGGCGCCGTCGTCGCCTGGTTGCGCCTGCAGGCTGACGCGCACCTGGCCCTGCTCGGTGAACTTCAGGGCATTGCTCAGCAGGTTGGCCAGCACCTGGCGCAGGCGCAGCGGGTCCACCGCCAGCGGTCGCAGTGCTGGCGGCAGGTCCAGTTGCAGGGCCAGACCCTTGAGCCGCGCGCTGCTCTCGAACACCCGCGCGGTGCCGCGGATCAGGGCGTGCAGGTCGGTTGGCTCGGGCGCCAGGGCCATGTGCCCGGACTCGATGCGGGCGATGTCCAGCACATCGCCGATCAGCTCCAGCAGGCCGCTGGCCGAGTCGAAGGCGACCTGCAGCGAGGCCTGGTCGACGCGACCCTGGCCGGCATCCTTGAGGGCCAGCTCCAGCAGGCCGATCACCGCGTTCATCGGCGTGCGGATCTCGTGGCTCATGGTGGCGAGGAAGCTGCTCTTGGCATGGTTGGCGCTGTCGGCCTGCTCCTTGGCCTGGCGCAGTTCCAGCAGCAGGCCCTCGCTGATCTTCAGCTGGCGCTGCAGGGCCTGTTCGGCCGCTTCGCGCTGGTCGATCAGGCGGCGCAGGTAGCGGTTCCACAGGACCACGGCGACGATCGCCAGGCCCGCCACCAGAAGGATCTGCAGCACCAGCCCGCGGTAGTTGCGCCACGGGTTGTCGCTGACCAGCGCGTTGGTCCGCCAGCGGTTGGCGAGCTGGGTCATTTCGTCCGGCTCGATGCTCAGCAGGGTCTTTTCCAGGATGCCGTGGAGGATGTCGTTGCCACGGGCGGTGGCGAAGGCGGCGGTGGCCGGGCTGTCGTCCAGCAGGGCGGCGATGCGCAGGCGGTCCTTGAACAAGCGGCTGATGAAGTAGGCGGCGTTGATCTGCGAGCTGATCGCGGCGTCGGCTCGGCCCTGGGCGACGTATTCCATCAGGGCCAGCGGATCTTCCACCTCGATCAGTTCGATCGCCGGGTACTCGCGGCGCAGGGTCTCGGCGAACGGCGTGCCGCGGATCAGCGCCAGGCGCTTGCCCTTCAGGGCTTCGGCGGTGTCCGGGGCGTGCGGGTGGGTGGCGGTGACCAGTACCCGTGGCGTGGTCAGGTAGGGCCGGGTGAAGTCCAGGGTACGCGCGCGTTCGCCGCCGTAGGGCAGGGCGCCGATCAGGTCGGCCTCGCCGGTTTCCACCAGGCGGATCATCTGCGCCACGCTGTCGGCCTCGATGATCTGGAAGCGCAGGCCGCTGCGCAGGCTGATCTGCTCCAGCAGGTCGGCGGTGATGCCGCGCAACTGCTGCTTGTCGTCGAGGAAGGTCAGCGGCGCGAAGTACTTGTTGATCGCCACCCGCACCCCGGGGTGCTGGCGGATCCAGGCCTGCTGCGCAGGGTCCAGGTGCAGCGCGCCGCGGTTGAGCAGCGGGCTGTTGAGGCCGCTGCTCCAGCGCCGGGCGACGTTGATCCGGTCGCTTTCCGAAAGGCTCGCCAGGGCCTGGTCGACCACCCGCAGCAGGGTGCCGTTGTGGTGGTCGAGGGCGAAGCTGAAGGACGAACGCAGCGACTTGACGTACCAGGCGATCTGCACGGCGTCGCGGTAGTGGTTGCCGATCAGGTAGTCGGAGCTGATGGCGTCGCCGATGAAGGCATCGGCATCGCCCTGGGTCACCGCGGACAGCGCCGCCATGCTCGAGGCATGCAGTTGCAGGATGGCCCGGGGATAGGCCTGGCGGATGCGTTCCACCGGCAGGTAGTGGTCGACCATGGCCAGGCGCACGCCGGCCAGGTCGTCGCCGGGGGCGCGCGGCTTGCCCAGCGGGGTGGCGATGATCGCCTGGTCGTCGGCGTAGGGCAGGCTCAGCAGCAGCTCGGCATTGGCTTCTTCATAACCGTTGGCGCTGCCCAGCAGGTCGATCTCGCCGCGTTGCAGGGCCTGGATCGCCTGGCCACGGCTGGGGTAGTGCAGGACTTCGATGGCGACTTTCAGCTGTTCGCCGATCAGCCCGGCGTAGTCGGCGGTCAGGCCTTCGTAGTCGCGCTGGCTGACATTGATGTCGAACGGTGGGTAGTCCGGTGCCGAGGTGCCCAGGCGCAGGACCTTGCGCTGTTCCAGCCACTGCCGGTCGGCGCGGCTCAGGGCCGGTGGCGCGCTGCTGCTCAGGGAGCGGCCGAGCAGCTCGCGCGGGGCGGCGTCCTGGGCCAGGCCGATGACGGGGGTGAACGCCAGGAGCAGGCTGCCGATGCCGCAGAGGGCGAGCAGGCGCAGGTTCATGGCGGCTTCAGATCATCTGGTGACGGTTGGCCAGGTCGAGCAGTTCGGCCAGCGATTGCACCTGCAGCTTGTCCATGATGCGGGTCTTGTAGGTGCTGATGGTCTTGGAACTGAGGATCATCGCCTCGGCGATCTCGTTGTTGCTGGCGCCCTTGGCCAGTTGCCGCATGACCTCGAACTCGCGGTTGGACAGACGGTCCAGGCGGTCGGTCTCGGAGTGCGAGCGCGACGACGTGCGCAAGGCATCGGGCAGATAGGAGTAGCCGCTGAGCACCGCCTTGAGGGCGCCGACGAGGATCTCCAGGTCTTCGTCCTTGCGCACGAAGGCCGACGCGCCGGCCTCGATGCAGCGCTTGGCGAACAGCCGCGGCGGCAGGCCGGTGAAGACCATGATGCGCGGCGCCGGATCGAGGGCGCGCAGGCGCTCGAGCACGCTGAGGCCGTCCAGGCGTGGCAGGCCGAGGTCGAGGATGACCACGTCCGGGGGCGTTTCCTGGCAGAAGCTCACCGCACTGACGCCATCGTGGACTTCGCCGATCACCTCGTAGCCTTCGCGCTCCAGCAGCAGGCGGGCGGCGAAACGCACGGTGGGGTGATCGTCGACGATCAGGATCTTGTTCATGGCTTGGGTCATCGCTTGTGAAGCTCCTGCATCAGGAATGGAGGGTTCCCGAATCACTCAGGAGGGGCGACCGCCGCGCTGGACGGGCCGCTCACGATACGTCGAATCAGGTTCGATGAGTACGAGGAGTATAGAGCTGTGGAACATTTCAGGCCGATCAGATGAAAAGTCCTACAAAGGCCGCCAGAGGTGTTGCAGGGCTGCGCGGCGCTCCGGTTGCAGAGCGCCGGCGCTTGCCTGACAAACAACAGGGAACGGGCCTGAAGGATGGGCTTGAGCGGGCGTAGGAAAGGCGCCGCTCAGTGCCCGGCCAAGGTACTCCCGGGCGCCAGACGCAGGGCCTTGGCCACCTCCGCCTGAATCGCGTAGGCCGGCGCTTCCACCGCTTGGTAGTTGCGCGCGTAGCGGCTGGCGAAGCCGTCCACGCCCCATTGCTGGTACTGCTGCACGTGCTTGAGTTCGTGGGCCCAGAGGGCGACGTTGTCGCGGGCGTCCTCGGCGTTGCGAAAAACGATGACGTCCACCAGGGTCACCGCGGCGACGTCCGGGTTCTGCAGGAAGGCGCTGGCGGCGTCCAGTTGCTGGGCGTTGCCGACCTGGAAGCGCGCGGCGTCGAGGACCTGGAAGTCGTACCAGGGCTCCAGTTGCACGCGGATATCCAGGGGGATCGGCGCGACGCCGGCGGCCACCGCGCTGTCCCGCGACAGCTGCAGCCAGCTGGCCAGGCCCGAGGAGGCCATGCGCGCGACATTGTCGAGCAGGGTGAACAGGTCGTCGGGCTGGCCCTGGGTGGCGGGAGCGGCCGGCGCCGGGGCGCTGAGGGCGAGGCCCAGGCACAGCAGCAGGGCGGAGGTGGTGCGCGTGAACATGAAACTCCTGCCGGTCAGGCGGACAATGCGGTGGATGGGCAGTTTGACCGGTGTTTCGGCCATTGGTTGGCGAGCGCAGATAAATTCTTCGAGGGCTTGAGGCGCCGCGGCGCTGCAGGCATCCTTCGCCGTTTCGACCTGCCTGGAGCCGTCATGGACGCCTCGACTCTGCTGCTTTACGTCATCGCCGCCAGCGCGGTGATGATCACCCCCGGCCCGGCCATGCTGCTGGCCCTGAACAACGGCGCGAGCCACGGCATGCGCGTGGCCGGCTTCGGCATGGCCGGGGCGATGCTCTCCGACCTGGTGCTGATCGGCGCCGTGGGCTGCGGGCTGGGCGCGTTGCTGCAGGCCTCGGAGCACCTGTTCAGCCTGGTCAAGTGGGTGGGGGCGGCGTACCTGCTGTACCTGGCGGTGGTGCTCTGGCGGGCGCCGGTCAAGGCGCTCGGGGTGAGCAACGCGGCGACGGCGGTGAGTGCCCGTTCGACCTTCCTGCGGGCGCTGATCGTCGGCCTGTCCAACCCCAAGGGCCTGCTGTTCTTCTCGGCTTTCCTGCCGCAGTTCATCCGCGCCGACCAGCCGGTGCTGCAGCAGTACCTGATCCTCGCACTGGTGACCGCGTCCCTCGATTGCCTGGTGATGATCGTCTACGCCCTGGGTGGCCGGCATGCCGTGCGCGCCTTCTCGGCGCGGGTGATGCAATGGATCAACCGCGGTTGCGCCGGCATGCTCGCGGTGCTGGCGGTGGGCCTGAGCCTGTACCGACGCAACGACCTGCACTGACGACCCCTCAGGGCGCCTGTTCCAGCGCCCTTTGCAGAAAACCGCGGCTGGCTTGCAACACGGCCAGCTGGGTGTCTTCTCCCGCCAGCATCCGCGCCACCAGCAGCGCCCCCACGCACTGGCAGAGCATGGCCCAGGCCAGGGCCTCATCGCCCAGGGTGCTGGCCCAGGCCTGGTGCAGGGTGCCCAGCCAGTGCTCGGCTTCCTCGCGCACGCCGATCTCGGCCCGGGCGATCTCGGCGCCGAGGGTGGGGATCGCGCAGCCGCTTTGCGGGTTGTGCAGGTGGGCCAGGCTCAGGTACTGGTCCAGGCAGCGCTGCAAGGTGTCGCGGTCGAGTTCGCCGGACTGCGCGCGCAGGTTGATGTAGCTGTTGGACAGCTCCTGGCGGACGATCTCGCTGAACAGATCGTCCTTGGACGGGAAGTGGTTGTAGAAGGCGCCGCCGGTCAGGCCGATGGCCTTCATCAGCCCGGCCACGCCGGTCGCGGAAAAGCCACCCTGCTTGGCGATGGCACCGCTGCTCTGCACCAGCCGGTGGCGGGTCTGCTCCTTGTGTTCGGTGGAGTAGCGCACCTGGAAGTCCTCGATGATCGTGCTTGACGAAGTTCCGGATCATAGCATAGCGTTCGTTTACTAAACGATCATTCATCAATGGGGCGACACTCATGACCGAGAACAACAAAGTCGTACTGGTGATTGGCGCCGGCGACGCCACCGGGGGCGCGATAGCCAAGCGCTTCGCCCGCGAAGGCTATGTCGCCTGCGTGACGCGGCGCAGTGCCGACAAGTTGCAGCCGCTGCTCGCCGAGATCCGTGCCGAGGGCGGCCAGGCCCATGGCTTCGGCTCCGATGCGCGCAAGGAAGAGGAGGTGGCGGCGCTGGTGGAGCAGATCGAAAGCAGCATCGGGCCGATCGAGGCGTTCGTGTTCAACATCGGCGCCAACGTGCCGTGCAGCATCCTCGAGGAAACGCCGCGCAAGTACTTCAAGATCTGGGAGATGGCCTGCTTCGCCGGCTTCCTCACCGCCCAGGCGGTGGCGCGGCGCATGGTCCTGCGCGAGCGCGGCAGCATCCTCTTCACCGGCGCCACCGCCGGACTGCGTGGCGCTGCCGGGTTCGCCGCCTTCGCCGGGGCCAAGCACGGCATCCGCGCCCTGGCCCAGAGCATGGCGCGGGAGCTGGGGCCGCGGAACATCCATGTCGCCCACGTGGTGGTGGATGGCGCCATCGACACCGCGTTCATCCGCGACAGCTTCCCCGAGCGCTATGCGCTGAAGGCGCAGGACGGCATCCTCGATCCCGCGCATATCGCCGACAACTACTGGCACCTGCATGCGCAGCCGCGGGATGCCTGGACCTTCGAACTCGACCTGCGTCCGTGGATGGAACGCTGGTAAGCCACTGCCTCTGCACAAGGACCTGACGAGATGAGCAAGACCGTTGAATTCTTCTTCGACCTGGGCAGCCCTGCCAGCTACCTGGCCTGGACCCAGTTGCCGCGCCTGTGCGCCGAGCACGGTGCGCGCCTGGTGCTGCGGCCGATGCTGCTGGGCGGGGTGTTCCAGGCCACCGGCAACAGTTCGCCGGCGATGATCCCGGCCAAGGCGCGCTATTTCGCCCGCGACCTGCATCGGTATGCCGCGCGCTACGGGGTGCCGCTGAAATTCAGCGAGCATTTCCCCATCAACACCCTGGCGCTGATGCGGGCCGCGATCGGCATGCAGTTGCGCCAGCCCGAGCGTTTCGAGGCGTGGCTGGCGGCGATGTACCAGGCGCTGTGGGGGGAGGGGCGCAACCTCGGCGATCTGCAGGTGGTGGCCGAGGTGCTGCAGGCAGCCGGGTTCGAGACCGATGGCTTCGAGGCGCTGGTGAGCGACCCGGAGGTGAAGGCGGCGTTGAAGGCGGCCACCGAGGAAGCGGTGGCGCGCGGCGTGTTCGGCGCGCCGAGCTGTTTTGTCGGGGACGAGATGTTCTTCGGCCAGGATCGCCTGGAATTCATTGCCGAAGCGCTGCAGGCCGGGGGGCGCTGAGGCAGTCTGTGGAGGGGCCGGAACCCGGTGGGACTATCAGGCACCTCCGTCGCCAGTGCCGGCCTCATCGCTGGCAAGCCAGCTCCCACAGGTTGGACTGCCCCCAAGAAGTTGGACACCAATCCAACCCTTGGGGGAGTTATGAGCAAGTACAGCGAGCACTTCAAGCTCACAGCGGTCAGGGCCTATCTC
>Ga0206116_1000345_pt1 | contig 57092 bp, 58 predicted proteins | sample 3A1Ametagenome_FD_178000 | JGI IMG/M metagenome (GOLD analysis project Ga0206116, IMG submission 178000) | Enriched microbial communities from leaf-cutter ant dump, University of Wisconsin, Madison, United States - 3A1A | ecosystem: Environmental > Terrestrial > Nest > Insects nest > Nest dump...
CTCGCCCTCGAGCTCGTCGAGGGTGTGCTCGTCGGCAACATACTGGCCGTCTTGGTTCTTGAGCGGGATGGTGATCTCCTCGCCCTTGCGGTAGTCCGCGGTCCAGGCGGTGTCCGCGTTCTCGATGCGCAGCGTCTGGTCGCGGCAGATGAAGTGCAGGTGCTCGTTCTTGATCATCGAGCCCGGGAGCAGGTGCACCTCGGTGAGCACCTGGAAGCCGTTGCAGATACCCAGCACCGGCATCCCGCCGTTCGCCGCATCCACCACGGTCTCCATGATGGGCGCAAACCGCGCAATGGCCCCCGCTCGCAAATAGTCGCCGTAGGAGAAGCCGCCGGGAAGCACCACGGCGTCAACGTCATGCAGGGAGGGGTCGGAGTGGAACAGTGAGACCGCCTCGCCTCCCGCGAGCCGCACCGCGCGCATCGCGTCGCGATCGTCCAAGGAGCCCGGGAACGTCACCACCCCAATCCGCGCCGTCACAGGACGGTCACCTCCACGACGTCCTCGATCACCGGGTTGCTGAGCACCGAACCGGCGGCCTCGCGCACCTTCTCCAGCACGGCGTCGGTCACCTCGCCGTCAATGGTGAGCTCAAAGCGCTTTCCCTGGCGCGCAGAGTCGATCCCCTCAAAGCCCAGCCGGGCCAGCGCGGAACCCACCGCCTTGCCCTGGGGGTCAAGAATCTCGGGCTTGGGCATGACGTGAACGAGGATCGTGGCCATGGCGGAAGTCTACCGGGCCGCCTCACCGCACCTCCGCGCGGCGATCTCAGCACACGTAGCCGTACGTCTGCGGCACCACGGTGAGCCATGCGGTGAGGTGCCCGCTGTCCGAGCGCCAGAACGCCCGCCCGCCGCGATACACGTACAGGGTTCCCACATCGTCGCCTAGGCCTGGGGGAGCCACGATCGCCGCGGCCATCGCTATGCCCTTTCCGCCCCACGCTGGGGCGGCGTGCGCGCTCGGCGTATCCCAATCATCTCGCTGGATTTGGTACCAGGTGGTGCCGTCATGGGAGAGCGTCTCGTTGCCGCAGGCCGGGTAGAACTCCACGCCCTGCGTCATGCTCACGTAGCCGCCCGGCTGCGGCGCAAGGTTGAGGTTGGCCCACCACAGCGCACCCCCCACCGCCGCCACTACCGCCACCAGCGCCACGACCGTCCACCACAGCTTCTTCATACCTAGCAGACGCCCACGCACGTGGTTTCGTTGGGGTGCGAATACCCTGTGCACGTGCACCTGTTCGACTACGACCCCAACACCGTCGACATGGCGCTTGGCACCCTGCGCACCGTGCTCGAGTACGTGGGGGTGATCGCGTTCGCGGTGTCGGGTGCGGCGGCGGCCGGCCGTAAGCGCATGGACATCGTTGGCGCCATGGTGCTCGCGTCCGTGGTGGCCGTTGGCGGCGGCACCATGCGCGATCTGCTGCTCAACATTCCCGTGTTCTGGCTGCAAAGCCCCCTGTTCATTGTGGTCAGCGCCACCGTGGGGCTTGCCGTGGCGATCTACGCGCGGTGGCATCACCTCGACAAGCTCACGCGCCACCGCACCGTGCAGATTTCCGATGCCGCGGGCCTCGCCGTGTTTGTGGTGGTTGGCACGGGCATTGCGCTGGATGCCGGCGCCTCCCTGTTTGCCTCGGCCCTCATGGGGGTGGTGACGGGGGTTGGCGGCGGCATCATTCGTGACATCCTTGCCGCCGAGGTGCCCGACGTCTTCCGCGCCGGCACCTTCTACGCCACCGCGGCGCTCGCGGGATCGGCGTCCTATGCCCTGCTGCTGTGGCTGGGAGCCAGCAGAACCGTGGTGTTTTGGGTGCCGATTGTTGTGGTGCTGGTGGTGCGGCTGGGCTCGCTCAAGTTTGGCTGGGGCGTGCCCACCATCGGCGAACCCAAGGCACGGCGCTAGCTGCGGCCTCGCTAGTTCTTCGCGAGGCGGTCGTACGCCTCGAGGTAGCGCTGGCGCGTGCGCTCCACCACCTCGTCCGGCAGCGCGGGCGGTGCCTCGCCGGAGTTCCTGTCCCAGCCCGACGCTGGGGACGTCAGCCAGTCCCTCACGTATTGCTTGTCATAGCTGGGTTGGGCGTGGCCGGGTTCCCATTGATCGGCGGGCCAGAAGCGGCTCGAGTCCGGCGTGAGGACCTCGTCGCCAAGGATGATGGCGCCGCTCGCGTCGCGCCCAAACTCAAACTTGGTGTCCGCGAGGATGATGCCCTTGGTACGGGCGATCTCGTGGGCGCGCTCGTAGATGCGCAGGGTGAGGTCGCGAAGCGCGGTGGCATCGGCAAGGCCAATCTCGGCCACCACCTTGTCAAAGCTGACGTTCTCGTCATGCAGGCCAAGCTCGGCCTTGGTTGCCGGTGTGAAGATGGGGTGCGGCAGCTTGGAGCCGTCCACGAGGCCCTGGGGAAGCGGCACCCCGCACACCTCGCCCGTGGCGTTGTACTCCGCGAGGCCAGAGCCCGTGAGGTAGCCGCGCGCCACGCACTCCACGCTGAACATGTTCAGCCGCTGACAGATCATCGCGCGGCCCTGCACCGCGGACGGCACGGGTGCCTCCACCGTGTGGTTGGGGACGATGTCCTTGATCTGGTCAAACCACCACAGGCTGAGCGCCGTGAGCACGGCGCCCTTGCCGGGGATTTCCGTGGGGAGCACCCAGTCATACGCACTGATGCGGTCGCTGGCGACCACCAGCACCACGTTGCCGCGCGGGTGGGGCTGTACGGGCTCGTAAAGGTCGCGCACCTTGCCGGAGTAGATGTGGCGCCAGCCGTCGAGCTGCGGTGCCTGCGGGATCGGGGATGCAGACATCAGCCCACCGCCTCCGCCGCCTTCTGGGCAATATCACTGCGGAAGTGCGACCCTGCGAGCGAGATGCGCTCGACTCCTGCATACGCGAGCCCTCGTGCCGCGGCGAGACCGGCGCCAACCCCCACCACCGACAGCACCCGGCCGCCGGCCGAGACCAACCCGGCCCCAGCGTCGGCGCTGTTCGCTGACAGGGCCGTGCCCGCGTGAAGCACGTGCACGCCGTCCACCTGCTCTGCGGCGTCGATGCCCGTGATGGGATCGCCCGTGATGGGCGCCTCGGGGTAGCCGTTGGAGGCGATGACCACCGTCACCGCGCTGTTGTCGCTCCAGCGCAGCGCCGGCACCTCCGCGAGCCGGCCCTCTGCGGCGGCAAGGAGCACCCCTGCGAGGGGAGTCTCGAGCCGGGCCAGCACCACTTGGGTCTCCGGATCGCCAAAGCGGGCGTTGAATTCCACCACCCGCACGCCCTTGCTCGTGAGCGCGAGCCCGCAGTACAGCACCCCCACGAACGGCGTGCCGCGCCGAGCCATCTCGTCAACGGTGGGCTGCGCCACGTGCTGAACAACGTCGGCAACGAGCCCGGGCGGCGCCCACGGCAGCGGGCTGTAGGCGCCCATGCCGCCGGTGTTGGGGCCGTCATCGTGGTCGTGGACGCGCTTGAAGTCCTGCGCGGGTTGGAGCGGGACAACGCTCGTGCCGTCACACAGACAGAACAGGCTCACCTCGGGGCCGTCGAGGTAGTCCTCGACCACCACGGATCCGCCCGCGGCGAGGATCGCCTCACCGTGACGCAGCGCCTCGGTGCGGTCGCTCGTGACCACCACTCCCTTGCCCGCGGCCAGGCCGTCGTCCTTGACGACGTGCGGGGCGCCAAACTCCTTGAGCGCGGCGGCAAGCTGATCGATGGAGGTGCAGGTGCGGCTCGCGGCCGTTGGCACGTTGGCCGCGGCCATCACCTCCTTGGCAAAGGACTTGGAGCCCTCGAGCATTGCCGCTTCGTGGGACGGTCCAAACACCGGAATGCCCGCCGCGCGCACCGCATCGGCCACGCCGGCCACAAGGGGAGCCTCGGGGCCCACCACCACGAGGTCTGCACCCAGGTCGGTGGCCAGGCGAGCGACAAGGGCGCCGTCAGTGGCGTCACCGGCGTGCAGCGTTGCAAGCTGCCCGATGCCCGGGTTGCCCGGCAGTGCGTGGAGCGCCGTCACGGCGGGGTCGCGGCTGAGCGCGCGTGCGAGCGCGTGCTCGCGAGCACCGCTTCCGACGAGGAGGATGATCACGGCTGTGAGTCTAGCGAGGCCCGGTGCCCCTGTTGCCCCGGTGCCCCCGGCAGCGCAGCCGGTCAGCCCCGAGCGTGCAGCAGATCGTTGATCTGAATGATCTCGTCGCGTCCCGGGCCCACGCCGATCGTGGAGATGCGGCAGTCGCTCAGCTCCTCAACGGCCGTCACGTAGTCGCGCGCATTGGCGGGCAGGTCCTTGAGCGATCGCGCTCCGGAGATGTCCTCGTCCCAGCCCGGGAACGTCTCGTACACGGGAACAGCCGCGGCGAAGGCGCCCTGATCCAGCGGCAGCTCCTGGTGGCGAACCCCATCGACGTCGTAGGCCACGCACACCGGAATCTCGTCGATGCCCGTGAGGACGTCAAGCTTGGTCAGCACGATGTCGGTGAGGCCATTGATGCGCGACGCATAGCGGGTGATGACCGAGTCATACCAGCCGCAGCGTCGGGGGCGCCCCGTGGTGGTGCCGAACTCGTGACCCACGTCTCGCAAGCGGTCGCCCCACTTATCAAGCAGCTCCGTGGGCATCGGTCCCTCGCCCACACGCGTGGTGTAGGCCTTGGCGATGCCGATCACCGAGTCGATGCGGGTTGGCCCCACACCCGAGCCGGTGCACGCGCCTCCCGCCGTGGCGTTGGAGGACGTGACGAACGGGTAGGTGCCGTGATCAACATCGAGCATCGTTGCCTGGCCGCCCTCGAACAGCACGGTGGCGCCCTCATCGAGAGCGGCGTTGAGCACGAGCGACGTGTCCGTCACCATGGGCTCCAGCCGGTCGCGGAACGACAACAGCTCGTCAGCGACCTCGTCCACGGTGATGGCACGGCGGTTGTACACCTTGACGAGCAGGTGATTCTTGGCCGTGAGTGCGCCCTCGATCTTGTCCCGCAGCACCTGCTCGTCGAACAGGTCGCCGATGCGGATGCCAAGCCTGTTGATCTTGTCGGCATATGCGGGCCCGATGCCGCGCCCCGTGGTGCCGATCTTGCGCTTGCCGAGGAACCGCTCCGTGACATTGTCGAGAGTGCGCGCGTACGGCGTGATGACATGCGCGGCATTGGAGATCAGTAAGGCGGAGGGGTCCACGCCGCGTTCCAGGAGACCGTCGATCTCCTGGAACAGCACGCGCAGATCCACCACAACGCCATTGCCGATGACCGGAGTCACGCCGGGCGTGAGGATGCCGGACGGCAGCAGGTGCAAGGCGAACTTCTGGTCGCCAATGACGACCGTGTGACCGGCGTTGTTACCGCCGTTGAACTTCACCACATAGTCGACTCGCGAGCCGAGCAGGTCCGTTGCCTTGCCCTTGCCTTCGTCGCCCCACTGTGCGCCGACAATCACCGCGCCCGGCATCGCGGACTCAGATCTTCTTGCCGGCGGACCCCAGCTGCTGGCACGCCTCGACGACGCGAGCCGCCATGCCTGCCTCGGCAAGCTTGCTCCAGGCGCGGGGGTCGTACGACTTCTTGTTGCCGATCTCGCCGTCCACCTTGAGCACGCCGTCGTAGTTCTTGAGCATGAAGTCGGCAACGGGACGCGTGTAGGCGTACTGCGTGTCCGTGTCGATGTTCATCTTGATCACACCGTGCGAGACCGCGGTGGCGATCTCCTCTGCGGTGGAGCCGGAGCCGCCGTGGAAGACGAGGTCGAACGGCTTGTCCTTGCCGATCTTGGCGCCCACCTCGGCCTGGATCTCACCCAGCAGCTCGGGACGCAGCTTGACGGCGCCCGGCTTGTACACGCCGTGCACGTTGCCGAACGTGAGCGCCGTCAGGTAGCGACCCTTCTCGCCAGCGCCAAGGCGCTCAACGGTCTTGAGGCCGTCCTCCGCCGTGGTGTAGAGCTTCTCGTTGATCTCGGCAGCGTGGCCGTCCTCCTCGCCACCCACAACGCCGATCTCGATCTCGAGCACGGTGCGGGCGGCCTGCGACAGCGCCAGCAGCTCCTCGGAGAGCACGAGGTTCTCCTCGAGCGGCACGGACGAGCCGTCGAACATGTGGGACACGAACAGCGGCTGCTCGCCACGCGCAACGCGCTCGGTGGAGATCGCGAGCAGCGGACGCAGCCACGAGTCGACGTACTGCGCGTGGCAGTGGTCGGTGTGCAGGGCGATCGTCACGCCGTACGCGGCGGCAACCTCACGCGCGTAGGCGGCGAGCGCCACGGAACCCAGCACCTGGTCCTTGATGGTGGAGCCAGACGCGTACTGAGCGCCACCGATCGACACCTGGATGATGCCGTCGGACTCGGCCTCGGCAAAGCCCTGGATGGCGGCCGTGATGCTCGAGGACGAGGTCACGTTGATGGCGGGGAACGCGTACGCGCCGGCCTTGGCGGCGTCGAGCATCGCGTTGTAGGACTCGGGGGTGGCGATAGCCATGCGGAACTCCTGCACTTGGATGAATGGAACCGCGAACCATTCTGTCAGATATCTGAGGCGGCCGTTAGGGCCGATGTCCTGCCTCGATGTCCGCATGCTGCAAAACCCACGCGTGCATGGCGATGGCACCGGCCGCACCCGCGTTGATGGAGCGCGTGGAGCCGTATTGCGCGATGGCGAGCGTAGCGTCGGCCACCTCGCGAACGGCGTCGGTAAGCCCGACGCTCTCCTGGCCAAAGACGAGCACGCACGCCTTGGGAAGGGCGTAGGTTTCCAGCGGCACAGAGCCGGGCAGGTTATCGATGCCGATCACGGGCAGCGACTCGGCGTGGGCCCAGGCGACGAAGTCCTCGACGGTGGGGTGGTGGCGCACGTGTTGGTAGCGATCGGTGACCATGGCGCCGCGGCGATTCCAGCGGCGATTGCCGATGATGTGCACCTCTTTGGCGAGGAAGGCGTTGGCGGTGCGCACCACCGAGCCGATGTTGAAGTCGTGCTGCCAGTTCTCGATGGCGATGTGAAACGGGTGGCGGCGAGAGTCGAGGTCGGCGACGATCCGATCCATGGGCCAGCCCTTGTAGCGGTCGACGACGTTGCGGGTGTCGTCTTCGGCATCGGTCACACACGTAGGCTAGCCGCGTGATTGCCGCAACCGTGCCGATGCTGGGCCCCGACTGGCTCGACCCCGATACCCTCATCAATGGGTTCATCGATCGCTTTGGCACGTGGGCGCTTGCGGCCATCTGCGCGATCATCATCATCGAGACGGGCCTGCTGTTCCCCATCCTGCCCGGTGATTCACTGCTGTTCACCGCGGGGCTGTTCACGGGCACGGGGCAGATCGCCCTGCCGATCTGGGCGGTGGCACTGATGATGGGCGTCGCCGCGTTCATCGGCCCACAGATTGGATACTGGATCGGGCGCGGGGTTGGTCCGCGAATCTTCGCTCGCGAAGATTCGCGCTTCTTCAAGAGGTCGTACATCGACCGCACGCACGCGTTCTTTGATCGCTATGGCGGCAGGGCCATCATCCTGGCCCAGTTTGTGCCCATCGTGCGCACGTATGTGCCGGTGGCCGCCGGCGTTGGCCGCATGCCGTATCGCCACTTTGTGCAGTTCAACGTGGTGGGCGCGCTGCTGTGGGGCGTGGGCGTGACGATGCTCGGCTTCTGGCTTGGCAGCTTTGAGTTTGTGCGCAACAACATCGAGGTGGCGCTCGTGCTGATTGTGGCGGTGTCCCTCATCCCCATGGCGGTGGAGTGGATCAAGCACCGCGTGGAGGCGCGCAAGGGGGCTTGACATCGCACTTGTTTTTTGCAAGTGTGAGGACATGCCGCGCGTGCGGCATGTGACAAAGGAGTCCCCCATGCCAGCAGTATTCGTTGGCCTTCCCGTTGCCCAGCTCGAACGCACCACCGCGTTCTACTCGGCTCTCGGCCTCAGCCAGAACCCCATGTTCTCCGACCACAACGCCGTGTGCTTCACCATCGAGGAAGACCACAGCTACCTCATGCTCATCACGCGCGAGTTCTTCCAGACCTTCACCGAGCTGCCGATCGGCAACAACGCTGTCTCGCCCGCCGCGTCGGTGACGGTCTTCCTCGACACCCGCGAGGCCGTTGACTCCGCCGTATCCAAGGGCCTCGACGCCGGTGGCACGGAGCCACAGCCCGCAGACGACTACGGCTTCATGTACCAGCGCCAGGTCAACGACCCCGACGGCAACGTCATCCAGTTTGGCTGGATGGACCCCGCCGGCGCAGCGTCCTAGATGGCCGCACGCGACTACGGCCAATACGACGGCGTCTCGCGCGCGCTAGAGCTCGTTGGCGAGCGCTGGGCCATGCTCATCGTGCGTGACCTGTTGGTGGGCCCGCGCCGCTACGGTGAACTCGCCGAAGGGCTGCCGCGCATCCCCACCAACATCCTCGCCACGCGCCTCAAAGAGCTCCAGGCCGCCGGGATCATCCGCCGCGCTCCCCGCATGCGCGCGCCCGTCTACGAACTCACCGAGTACGGCCGCGAGCTTGAGCCCATGATGCTCGCGCTTGGCGCGTGGGGCGCCCGCGCGCTTGAGGCCCCCCGCCCCGAACAGGTCATCACCCCAGACGCCATGACCATCACGCTGCGCACGGCCTTTCGGCCCCACGCTGCCGCGGCTCTGCCCCACACCTCCTACGCGGGGCGATTCGACGACGCCCACCTGGTCATTCGGGTTGCCGGCACGGAGCTGGCCGTGGACCGCGGCCCCGGCGACGGGGACCTCACCTTTGCGACGGGCCACCAGATTCACCGCGTGCTCACGGGAAGCCTCAGCGCCCGCGAGGCGATCCACACCGGCGCGGTGCGAGTGCTCGGCGGCCCCGAGGAGCTCCTCGACCGCTTTGCGCAGACCTTTCGGCTCGCCGCCTAGAACGCCGCTGCTCTAGAACTCCGTTGCCCTAGAACTCCACCGTGGGCGCCTGGCGCGCGGCCGCGTCCTCGGTCTCGAAGTACTCGGCCCGCTCAAAGTGGAACATGCTGGCGATGATCGTGACGGGGAACGTCTCGATGCGCGTGTTGAGCTCGCGCACGTTGGCGTTGTAGAACCGGCGCCCTGCGGCCACACGGTCCTCGGTGTTCGTCAGTTCGCCCTGCAGCTGCAAGAAGTTCTGGTTGGCCTTGAGGTCCGGGTACGCCTCGGCAACCGCAAAGAGGCGGCCGAGCGCCTGCGTGAGCACGTTCTCGTGTTGCGCCTGCTGTGCGGGCGATGAACCAGGGGCGGACGCGGCGGCACGCGCGGCGGTGACCGCCTCAAACGTGGCCCGCTCGTGCGCGGCATAACCCTTGACGGTCTCCACCAGGTTGGGGATGAGGTCGTGGCGACGCTGCAGTTCGGTGTCGATCTGGTGCCATGCCTCCTGCACCAGGTTGCGCAGCTTTACCAGGCCGTTGTAGGCGGCGACCGCCCAGATGACGATGATGACGACGATCACGCCGAGCGCAATCAGGAACCACTCCATGAGAACCTCCCGCGGTTGTTACCCAGACTCTAGCGGTCGCGCCGGGCGCCGTCCTCATCCTGTGACGAGTCCCCCTGCGCGCCAATGCCCGTGTAGCGGCGGGACGTGAGCGCGCCGGGAGTCTTGGCCCAGGATGGCGCATTCGCCTCGCGCTCGGCTTCCCATGCCCGACGCTGTGCATCCAGTTCGGAATACGTCCTCACCACGTGTGCGGGGACCCGTTCGGCGACCCCCACGATGAGCCCGAGTCGCCGCGCAAGGTCGCGAACGTCGGCCCTTCCGGCGCTCCACGCCATGATGGAGTCGCCGTCGACGCGCACCGCCACCCCCAGCAGATGACCGGCGATGAGGTGCTCCATCATGCGGGGGTCCAGAAAGTCGATCGCGTAGCGGCGGTCGTCGCACAGCACGCGCCACTGCCGGTTGAACTCCGCGGACTCGAGGTCGATGTCCGCGGCACCGAGCGCACCAAGAACGCGCGATCCCGCGTCCTCTGGCACCAGCTCGAGCCGGCGCAGCCGCGTGGGCGCGGGCACCTGGGCCACGGTGAACACCTGCTCCGCGGCGCGTTCGTCTCCCACGCGGTGTTCAAAGACGTACGTGTAGGACACAAAGTCGAGGCCACGGTAGGAGCCGCGAATGACGTCCTCCGCGCGGCGCTTGGACCCCAGCCCAAAGGGAAATCCGGTGAGGCGAGACACCCCAAGCTGAGCGCCCTCGGCGTACGTCCAACCGTTGAGTAGGGCGAACTCGCGCAGCTGCTGAGCGTGCCGGAACTTCTCCACCTGCTGGTAGATCCACAGGCCTCCGGACACGGCCGCGGCGATCACCGCGATCACCCCAACCGGCCCCCACAGGTTTCCCAGGTAGAAGCCGGCAACCGCCACCAGTCCCGAGACACCGGCCACCCAGCCGAGGATGTTGCGGGCACTGAAGCGATGCATGACCTACTCCAGGCCCAGGTCCGCGAGGTTGTACAGGTACAGATACGGCAGCCCCTGGGCCTCCACGGCCTCGCGGGCACCCGTGCCGCGATCCACGATGACCGCAACGGCCGCGACGTTGGCGCCCGCCTCACGCAGCGCCTCCACGGCGGTGAGCACGGATCCACCCGTGGTGGAGGTGTCCTCCACCGCCACCACCGTGCGGCCTGCAACGTCAGGGCCCTCGATGCGACGCTGCATGCCGTGCGCCTTTGCCTCCTTGCGCACCACAAAGGCATCGAGCGCCAGCCCGCGCGAGGCCGCCGCATGCAGCAGCGCGCCGGCCACGGGGTCCGCCCCCAACGTGAGCCCGCCAACCGCGTCAATGTCCGCGGGGCCAAAGCCGCTCACCTCGAGGTGATCGAGCAACAGGTGCCCAATGAGCGGGGCGGCCTCGTGGTGAAGCGTCACGCGGCGCAGGTCTACGTAGTAATCGGCCTCGCGGCCCGAGGCGAGGGTGATGCGGCCGTGGACCACGGCCAGGTCGCTGATGAGGTCGCGGAGGCGCGCGCGCGGCGATTCAGGGGCGGCGTGGGTCATGGCGTCAGCCTACCGGCGCTACAGTCCACGCCCCAGGCGCCGCGTCACCGCACGCGGCGCAAGCATGGCGAGGCTTCCAGCGGCCATATAGCGGGCCGACGGTGTCACCGTCACCGCCCCGCGACGCACCGCACTGAGCGCGGAGCTCACCACCTGCTCGGCGCTGAGCCAGGCGATCTGGGGGTAGTCCGTCTTCATGTGTTCCAAGGAGGGAGCGTCATGAAACCGGGTGCGAGTCAGGCCCGGGAGCACCGCCGTGGCCGTCACCCCGGTGCCGCGCAGCTGCCCCGCGATCGCCTCGGTGAACTCCACCACCCAGCGCTTGTGAGCGCCATACGTGCTGTTGCCAAGGCGCGCGGCAACCGAGGAGACGTTCAGCACCGCGCCGTGACCGCGTCGGACCATGCCGGGCAGCGCCGCGTGGGTGAGGCGGAGAGGTGCCGTCACAAGAACATCGTGGGCCGCCGCCTCCTGATCCCATGCGGAGGCGAGAAAGGGCGTGCCAAGGCCAAACCCGGCATTGTTGACGAGCAGGCTCACGGGACGCGCATCATCGGCAAGCCGGTCGGCAACCGCCTCGCGGCCGGCTGCGTCGGCAAGGTCGGCAGCGAGCACCTCCACGTGCACACCGGTGGCGCTCGCCACAACGTCGGCCAGCTCGCCGAGCCGATCCCTGGAACGGGCGCTGACCACAAGATCGTGCCCCGCCGTGGCAAGCTGCCACGCAAACTCTTCTCCCAGCCCGGACGACGCTCCGGTGACCAGTGCCGTTGCCATGCACCGACCCTACGCGGCATTACGGTGGTCCCATGCGCTTTGCCACGTGGAACGTCAACTCCATCCGCGCACGCGTTGACAGGGTTGCCGACTGGCTCGAGCGCTCGCAGGTGGACGTGCTGGCGATGCAGGAGATCAAGTGCAAGCCCGAGCAGTTTCCACTGGCGCCGTTTGCCGCGCTCGGCTACGAGGTGGCCGCGCATGGCCTCAACCAGTGGAACGGCGTGGCGATCGCCTCCCGCATTGGTCTCGACGCCGTGGAGACGCAGTTTCCCGCACAGCCCGGCTTTGCCAAGACGGGCGACCCCCAGCTGGAGGCGCGCGCCATCGGCGCGCTGTGTGGGGACACGCGCGTGTGGAGCGTCTATGTGCCCAATGGGCGCGGCATCGAGGATCCCCACTACGCCTACAAGCTCGCGTTCCTTTCTACCTTGCGGGACGCCGCGGCCTCGTGGGCCGGTTCGCCCACGCTCATCGCCGGCGACTTCAACGTGGCACCGCTGAGCACCGACATCTGGTCGGAGACCGACGCCTCGGCCGAGACCCACGTGACGGAGCAGGCGCGTGCGGCCTTCCACGCCTTCGCCGAGGTGGGATACGAAGAGCTCAGCCGCCGCTTCATTCCGGCGCCCAACACCTACACCTTCTGGGATTACCAGCAGCTGCGCTTCCCGCGCGGAGAGGGCATGCGCATCGACTTCGTGTACGCCTCCGCCTCCGCGGCCGCGCGCGCAACCGGCGTCACCATCGACCGCGACGAGCGCAAGGGCCAGGGCGCCTCCGACCACGTGCCCGTCATCGTGGACCTTCCGGACGCGACGTGACGGCTTTGACATGACCGACGACTTCGCCGCACCCCCCGCGGCCGATGGGACTCCGGCGGGCACGGTCAGCCGCTCCGACTTCCGGCCAACGCCTCCCGCCCCACGCCGCACTCCCTTTCCGCGCTGGGTCGCCGTGCTCGTTGGCATCGGCGGGTTGGCCGTGGTTGCCGGGGTTGCTGCACAAGTGGCTCTGACCATCCGCGACGCCAACCTCACCGCGGCACACCCCGGCGACACGGGCCGCATGCACTCCGCTCAGGTGGTGTCCGGCATGTGCCTGGAATCGCTCGGCTCTGCGGCGGGCACCGTGACGGTGGTGGACTGCGACGCGCCGCATTCGGCAGAGGTGGTGAGTTCGTTTGCGGTGCCAGGCGAGGAGTGGAAGGGTGACGCCTGGGTAGCCGACGCCGTGCTCACCTATTGCACGTCCCAACTGGCGCCCGGCGGACCCCTCGCGGATGCGGTGCACCACCGCACCTGGGTGGCGTGGGTTCCCTCGGCCGGGACGTGGCGTCACGGCGACCGTACGGGACTGTGCATCGTGACGAGCGACTCACCGTGGACGGGCCACGCCATGGACACCGTGGAGCACGCCGAGGCGTAGCGCGCTATGCCGCCGTGGAGTTGGCGGCCGTGGAATTGGCCGCCGTGGAGTTGGCGGTGGGAGAATGGGCCGCCGCAGCGTCGTCCTCGACGGCCCCAAGCGCGGCAATCGCGGCGGGCTCTCCCCGATGCGCGAGCCATTGCAACACCGAATGCGGCGTCAGCGGATTGCTCGCAATGATGGGGCGCAACTCCGGATAGTTGATGGCCATGTGGGCCAACTGATTGGGAGTGGTCTCGAGACTCGCCGCCATGCGGCGTGCGGATCCCTCGTCGCCCCGGCCTGCCTCTGACGAGGGCACGGCCGGGGCCTCAGCTGGGGCGACGAGAGGCCGCTCATCATCGGGGCGCGCAATGGCGGTCACGTGCTCTGGCCGAGCCGACGCACGTCTGGCGGTGACGGCATCCCTACTCAGCACTCCAATGACGAGCAGCGGGAGAACTGGCAACGCCCACATGAACGGTGGGTAGTTGACGGCTTGCACCCGCACGAGCGCGAAGGCTGCCGCGACAAACACCACGCCGGCCGCGCCAAAGGCCACGAACGACTCGGTGCTCAGCGTCGCACGCGAAAAGAGACCGGCGACGACGATGCCCACAAAGAGCACACCCGTCAACAAGACACTCAGCGTCTCGACAGTCCAGTCCATCCCCTACCTCCGCTTGAACGACAGACCTCCCCCCGGCTGCGGCCTGTCAGAGCACAGCGTTGCACCCCCTGCGGACTCCGTAAAGCCCCCATTTATGGGGGCAGGGACACCCCTTACCCGCGATCACCCCTCGGTATCAGCCTTCGTCCGCTACATTGCTGTGCGAGGGGAAGTGGACATGGCGGACACCTGGCGTATCGCGTTGGTCGAGGACCACGCGCTCATCGCTATCGGCTTTCGCGATCTGGTGGCCGCGCAAGACGACCTCGCGCTCGCCGGCATGGTAGACACCGTGGCGCATCTGGACTCCATCGAGGGTGACCTGGACTTAGTGGTGCTGGACCTTCGCCTCGCAGACGGCTCCCTTCCCCAAGACAACGTCAGCGCGATCCATCGCCGCGGCGCGCACGTGCTGGTCTACACGGGGGCAGAGGACAGACGCCTCATCCAGTCGGCCGCAAAGTCTGGCGCGCTCGGCCTCATACGCAAGTCTGCCGAGCCTGCCACGCTCCTCGAGGCCATCCGTACCGCAGCGTCGGGCAGGGAGGTGTTTGGTGCGGACTGGGCGGCGGCCATCGATGCCGACGACGACCTCCGCGACGCCAAACTCTCCGCGCGCGAACAGGAAATTCTGAGCCTGTATGCCTCGGGCGAGACGGCGGCATCGGTGGCACTCCAGACGGGGCTGTCGAGGGAAACCGTTGCCGACTACGTGAGCCGCATTCGCCGCAAGTACGCCAACGCGGGCAGGCCCGCGTTCTCGCGCGTAGACCTCTATAGGCGCGCCATCGAGGACGGCCTCCTGGCCGAGGACTTGGATGCCTGAGGTCGACGGCGAACGGTCCGCCCTGGACCGCATGACCCGCACCATGTACTTCGCCATCGGCGTGGCCGCCATCATCTTTGGCGTACTGCTGGCGCCCGGGGCGTCGGGCTTCCTTGGCCAGACGGATCAAGTGGACGGCCCCCTCTTGTGGTTCTCCGTGGCCATTGTGCTGGTGGTGCCCGCAACGTTCACGGTCCTAGGGCGCGTGCTGCCACTCACCGTGATGCGCGGGCTCGCCACCGCCGTGGCCATCGGCTTCGTGTGTTCGCAGCTACTGTTTCCCGTGGCTTTGCGCGTGGATCAGCTCGCCGGCCAAGGGTCTCCCTGGCTCCAGGGGTTCGGCCCCATCCCCGCGACCCTGCTCGCCGTGGCCTGGCGCGGGCGCATCACGTGGATCTTCGCCCTCCTCCAGGGCCCCATCATCGTGTTCGTGAGCCTCGCCACTCGCGACGCAACCACCATCCAGGCGGTTCTCGATGGCCTGGGATCCATGGTGAGCTGCTCGATCTTTGGCGGCGTCTCGCTTGCCGTGGTGCTTGCCGCCGCGCGGCTCGACGCTGTGGCCGGGCGTGCCCGCGAACAGGCCGCCATCGAGGCGCGCGCCGTCACGCGCGAGCGCGAGCAGACCCGCATCAACGCCATGGTGCACGACGACATCATGTCCGTGCTGCTCTCCGCGAGCCGCACCCCCGCCCCCGAAGGCCTGAGCCAGCAGGCCCACGCGGCACTCGCATCCGTGGAAGACCTCGCGAGCGCGGCACTCGCCACACGGCCCTACGCCCCGGAGGAGGTCATCGCGGTATTGCGCGGCACCGCAAGCGAGGCCGCACCCGACGTGGACTTCTCGTATGTCATCGACTCCGACCTCACCTTCCCCAGGGACGTGGTCGCCGCGCTGTCCGAGGCCACGGCGGAGGCGGTACGCAATTCCGTGCTCCACGCGGGGGCCGACGCCTCCCGCACGGTCGTAGTGACGGTATCCGAACGTGGGGTCGAGGTTGTGGTGACCGACGATGGCGTTGGCTTTGCCGTGCGGGACGTGCCACAGCGTCGGCTTGGCATACGGGTGTCGATTCTGGAACGCATGCACACGCTCCCTGGCGGTGACGCCAGAGTGCGCTCCCACGTGGGGGCGGGAACTCGCGTGACACTCAGTTGGAGCCGCCCGTGACGTCCACTCGCGATCGCGCCACGCCCACCGACGTCAGTCGCCTGCTGGCGCTGCACACCGACGGCGCCCACCTCATCATGGGGCTCGTCATCGTCTCCAACGCGGTCTTCACGTTTGCCACCGCCGGCCTGCTGGATCACGCGTGGGCGTCCTACGTGGCGATGGTGCTCGCCTGCGCGGGAGTGGTGATCGTGGGGCGGCCCTTCCCCGATCCCTTCCCCATGCGCCTCACGCTTGCCGTGCTCGCGATCATCGCAGTGAGCACCACGCTCGTGTGTTACGCGCTTCCGGACACCGGCGCGCTGGGGCGCGCCACCTGGCACCTTGGCGCCAACACCTGGCTCATCTGGTTCCTCATCCTGCGTCGACGCGTGCTGCTGGCATGGGTAGGCGGGTTCGCGATGGTCGCGATCATGGCGGCGTATGGGGTCATCAGCGGACGAGGCGCGCTGTGGGGTGTGGCTCTCACCCAGTCGCAAGTGGCTCTCATGGTGGTGGCCACGCTCTTTGGGGCCTCGCTGCGGCGCACCGCCAATCGCATCAACGAGCTCACGGAGCGCTCGGTGAGCGCGTCGGTGGTGGCGGCCTCCGCCGATGCCGCCCAGGAGATTCGCGTGCAGCGCGCCGCAGAGCTTGCGTCCACGGCCGTGCCGCTGCTGGATCGCATCGCCACCCACGGCTCGTTCACCGCCGAGGACCGCGCCGCATTCGCGCGCGTGGAGGCGCAATTGCGAGACGGGGTGCGCGGACGCGGCCTCATGATGCCCATCGTCGTTGCCGCGGTGGCGCGAGCCCGCGAACGCGGCGTGGAGGTCACGTTGCTCGACGATCGCGGCACGGACCTGCCGTCCGTTGCGGCCATGGCTGAGATCGGCGTGCGAGTCGCCGCCGCGCTCGACGGCGCAACGGCCGGCGCCGTCACCATCCGGCTCCTGCCGCCTGGACGCGACACCGCGGTGACCGTGGTGACCAGAAAGGGAGAGGCGACGACCCGCCTCGCCCTCACGGGCGAAGGGGCCGTCGCCTCCTAGGTGGATGGAGCGTCGGGCCGCTACGCGAGGGCCTTGGCCTTGAGCGCCTCGAACTCGCCCTGCGTGATGGCGCCGGAGTCCAGCAGGGCCTTGGCGCGCTCGATCTCGGCCGCGGCACCGCCAGAACCGGTCTCGTTCATGAGGCTCTTGGTGTACTCGCGGTCATACTCACGTGCACGCTTGGCGTCCGCAAGGTCGCGGTCGGCCATGCCCGAGCCGCGCGCAAAGAGGTAGATGAGCGTACCGATGATGGGAAGCAGGATGATGAAGAAGATCCACCAGAACTTCCCCCAGCCGCCCAGGTCACGGTCGCGAAACACATCCATGATGATGCGAATCACCACGAAGATGAAGGAGATCAGAACAAAGATCCACAGCGTGTAAAGCAAGAAGGCAACAAAGCTGCCATCGAAGAAACCGGACATCGCTACTCCTTGTAGGGGCGCTCACGCCATGTGAGCGCCTCCCTCGACTCTAGACCGTTTGCGGTCAGCGTGACGGGGCAGAAAGGACAATCTGCGCAAGAGTGGGCAATGGCACCATTCCGTGGGCGAGCACGCGATCGTGGAACTCCGGCAGCGGCAGCTTCGCCTCCTCGCGCAGGCGCATGATCTCAAGGCGGCCCACCATGTAGCTGAGTGCCTGACCCGGCATGGCGATGTAACGGTCCACCTCGGCGGTGACCGCACCCAGCGCATTGGGCGAGTTGTCCATCATGAAGTCGATCGCCTGCTGACGCGTCCAGCCGAACGCATGCATGCCCGTGTCCACCACGAGCCGGCAGGCACGCAGCGAGTCGTTGAGGAGCATGCCCACGCGCGCGAGCTCGCTCGAATACAGGCCAAGCTCATCCGCGAGACGCTCCGAGTACAGCGCCCATCCCTCCAGGTACGCCGTCACGTTCATGCGCTTGAGGACGTTGTGCAGGCCCTTGTCTTCCTCGTGAAGCGCGAACTGCAGGTGGTGTCCAGGGACTCCCTCGTGGAAAGTGGTGCCCTCCACGTCGGTACGGCTCCAGTCCGTGGGGTTGGAGACGTTGAAGAAGAACTCGCCCGGCTTGCCCGTCTCGGGCTCCGGGGCGCTGTAATAGGCCTGCGCGCCGCCCTTGACGGCGTTGACGCGGCATGGCGTCACGGGCACGCGGTTGAATGCTCGCGACAGCGCTGCGGTGGCGCGTGCGAACGCCTCCTCGGCATCACGCACCAGGTCCTCCGGGTTGGTGTAGACGAGCGACTCGTCGTCCCTGAAGTACGCGTAGATCGCCGCGAGATCCGTGGTGCCTGCGATGGGGCCGCCGATGGCCCGGTACTCCTCGTCGAGGCGCGCAATCTGGTCAAGGCCCACCTGGTGAATCTGCTCCGGGGTGAGGTCGGTGGAGGTCATCGCCCACACCAGGTCCCGGTACTGCGCGTCGCCTCCGGGCAGGTGGCAGTAACCGGGGTGGTCGTCGTCGCGGCCGCGCTCGGCGAGAGCGCGCATCCGCGCCGCGTGCTCGCTCAACGCCGGCACCACCTCGCCGCGCACAATCTGGCGCAGCTCGCCCACCCAGGCATCGGCGTCGGCCTCCGCAAGGTCCGACGCCGGGGCTTGGGCGGCCAGCCGGTCCACGGCGTCCGGGGCGGCAAGCAGCTCCTCGATGAGGTTTGCCGTGCCGTTGAGGTGGCGAGTGAGGCCGATGATCCCGTTCTCTGCCTCGGCCTCGGCAACGGAGGCGAGGTCGTTGAGGGTGGCGGGAAGCGCGCGCATCTTGGCGAGGTACTGATCCGCGTGGTCACGCGTGACAAGGTTGAAACGCGTGCCGAAGAGCTCGATCATGCTGACAAAGCCGAGCGCCGGGTGGGTTCCCGTGATGGCCGCGTTCCACGTGAGGTCAACCGATGAAGACCGCGCCGTGAACGCGATAGCGGCCTTGAGCGCAATCTCCCTGTCCGTGCTCGCGGTGAGAGCATCTGCCCGTGCCGCAAACTCGGCAAACGCACGCTGGTGCTCGGCCACAGCGTCGGGCGCAAAGGCAGGCCACGTGTCCAGGTGCTCGGTGGAGGAGTTCCACAACAGTGAATGGCCGTCGGCCGCGCGCGCGAACTCGTAGTACTCATCGGCGAGGGAAGAAAGGGTGTCCATTGCTCGACCTTAGCCCCGTTGCGGGCGTGCTCTGCACACAACGAAAAAGCCCCCTCCGAGGAGGGGGCTACTCGCGCGCCCGGAGGGATTCGAACCCCCAACCTTCTGATCCGTAGTCAGATGCTCTATCCGTTGAGCTACGGGCGCGTGGCCGTGAGGCCGAGTCACGAGTATACGGGAATCCCGAGCGCTCGCGGAACCAGGTGGCGGTGACTTCCCGCGACTCCTCGCGCGCCCGCGTCCGCGTCCTCGCGCCCGCGCCCGCGTCCTCGCGCGCTGTGAGTGCAGCAGGCCGGTGTGGGCCGCCGAAACCGGCGCGGAGTACTCACAGGGCGCAACCGACAGGGCGCAACCCATAGGGCGACAGCGGCGCGCCGGGCCTAACACATGGCGGAGACGGTGGGATTTGAACCCACGGAGGGCTTCAACACCCTCACGGTCTTAGCAGGACCGCGCACTAGGCCTGACTATGCGACGTCTCCAGGCCGGATAAGGATACCCCTACGCGGAGAGTGTGGGATTCGAACCCACGGTGGCTTGCGCCACAACGGTTTTCAAGACCGTCACCTTCGGCCGCTCGGTCAACTCTCCTCGTCGGCTAACCGACGGGCCCATTGTGCCAGCCGGCGGGCAGCCCCGGACTCACCACGGTGAGTTCGTACAGTTGGGCGGCGCGAGCGAGCTCCGCGTCATACGTGACGATGGTGTCGATGGACGGGTGCGCCACCGCGGCGCCAAGGTGCAGCGCGGCAAAGGGACGCAACACGCTCGCCGCGTGCGTGGAGACCTGCACGTTGTCGTCGCTGAAACGCACCACGGGGATGCGCGCGCGAACCTGCTCCACCACCTCGTACGCCTTGTCCTTCTCCTCGCGCGGATACAGTGCGGCCGCCTGACGAAGCTCCGTCAGTCCCAACTGGCTCGTGGCCAGTTGATCAAGGCGCGGCACCGCCCAGGCGGTGAATTCCTCGTAGAAGCGCACTCCGGGCAGGAAGCGGCACAGCGCTGAGCCGTCCGCGTACATCACGGCCTCCAGGGTACTGGACGCACCAGCGGCGCGGACCATGGCCCCTCAGTGACCACGGCCCGCGCCGCTAGCAGGCGTTACTTCTCTTTGATGCGCTGCATCGCGAGCTGGACCACGGCGATCAGCGCCTGCTTGGTCGCCACCTTCTCACGAGCATCGGTGTACATGAGGGGAACGTTGGGGCCAAGGCCGAGGGCCTCGCGCACGTCCTCGAGCTGGTGCTTTGCCACGCCGTCGAAGCAGTTGACACACACGACAAACGGGATGCCCCGGCCCTCGAAGTAGTCAACGGCGGGGAAGCACTGGTCCAGGCGTTCGGTGTCGACCAGCACGCAGGCACCGATGGCGCCGCGCACAAGGTCATCCCACATGAACAGGAAGCGATCCTGGCCCGGTGTGCCAAACAGGTACAGCCACAGGGAACCGGGAAGCGCGATGCGGCCAAAGTCCATGGCCACCGTGGTGGTGGTCTTGCGATCGGTGACGCCGCCAGCGTCGTCGACGCCAACGGAGTGCTCCGTCATGGCCGCTTCGGTGTTGAGCGGGTCGATGTCGGAGATCGACCCGATAAAGGTGGTCTTGCCCACGGCGAAACCACCCGCGATAACGATCTTGACGACCGTAGGGGCAACATGGGACGGCGCCGACGCCGTGGCGACGGGCGCGTCAGAGGGCTGCGATGCCATCGAGGACACTCTCCAAGAGACTCAGTGAAAGGCCGCCGGACTCATCATGCGTGCTCGCATCCTGAGCGGTTCCGCCGGTGTGGATTCTCAAGTAACTTTCTTCGGCAAGATCCGTCACCAGCACCCGGACCACACCCAGCGGAAGGCGGGTGTGGGCTGAGAGCTCGGCCACGGATTGATATTGACCTGTAGCAAGCTGCAGGATCTTCTTCTTTTCGGGGGTCAGGCCCCGCAAAGTCTCAGGGTTGGACGCCGCTTCAACGAGCGCCTCCATGGGCAGGTCCGCGCTCGCGGCACGCACTCGCCCACCCGTGACGGCGTACGGCCGGACGGCATAGGTGTCGTCCGCCTCGTCGTCCGCAGACTGCGTGTAGAGATCGGCCATCGTGCGTCCTTACGACCGCGTCTGTCCGTCGGTGGGCAGGTTCTGGCGCATCTCGGTGATGAGCTGTGGCGTGAGCGCGTTCTCGGTACGCGAGACGAGCAGGGTCATCTCGTAACCCACAAGGCCAACGTCACACGTGGAATCCGCCGCCACCGCGAGCACGGAGCCGTTGCTCACGCTCATGAGGAACAGGAACAGCTCGTCCATCTCGATGATCGACTGCCGTACCTCCCCCGCGTTGAGCTGCCGCGCCGCGCCGCGCGTCAGGGATGCCATGCCGGACACCACGGCAGCGAGCGTGTCGCCTCCCGTGCGGTCAAGATTCTTCGACATCGCCATGAGCAGGCCGTCGGCGCTCACCACGAGGGTGTGGCGCGTGCCGGGAACCGTCTGGACAAAGTTGTCCAGGAGCCATCCAAAGTTGGTGGCCTCAGTGCTGAGGGTGGTCACTGGTCCTCCTTGAGGGTGCTGGGTAGTGCCATTGTTCTATTCCTGCCCGACGGTGCTTTGCGAGCGTTGCTCGAATTCCGCCACGTCATGCCGAGCCCGCTGGGTCCCGGAGTAGAAGCTGCTGAATCGGGTACGGACCTCGTCCGCGTCCCGCTCCTTGTGTGAAATCTGGACCTCGGGCTCAATCGGCTTGACCTCTGGGGCCGGGGCGTCAACGGAGCGCCTGCGCTGGAGTCCGGCGCGCGTCGTCTCCACCTTGGGCCGCACGGAGGCCAGCGAACTGAGCTCGGAGAAGACCGCGCTCGTGAGCTCCGCCTGGCCGGCGACCTCCGTGTCGATCTCCGGCTGGATGTCCACCACGGGCCGGTACTCCCTGGCAACATCCGGCTCGGCGGCGGCAAGCGCCGTGGCGCCGGCCGCCTCCCACCCAAACGGATTGGCGAGTTCGTCGGGAGTGAAGGACTGCCCCACAACGGGCTCCTCCGCCGCGTGCTGCGCGGCGCCGTGAGCGCCATACAGGGCGAACGCGCCGCCCGGGTTGGGGCTTGCGGCGGCGAACTCGGCCGGGGCGTCGTAGGCAGGTCCGGCATTGAGGCCCGACGCAGGGGCGGGCTCAAAGGTCTGCGCCGGCTCGAACGTCTGGGCGGGTTGGTACGCCTGTGCGGGCTCAAAGCTCTGCGGGGCGCCATAGCTGGGTGCCGGTGCCGCGTCATAGCTCGGCGCCGACGCGGGTGCGGCGTCGTAGGTGGGTGCAGCGTCGTAGGTGGGTGCAGCGTCGTAGGTGGGCGCAGCGTCGTAGGTGGGCGCAGCGTCGTACGTGGGCACGGGCTCCGGGGCCGGGGTCGGCGCAAAGCCGGCGGGTGCCTCCACGGGTGCCGCAGAGACGGGCTCAAAGCCGCGCGGCGCCTCGAATGCGGCGGGCTGCGCCTGCTTGGGCTGCTCAGGCTTGGGCTGTTCCGGCTGAGCCTTCTTGGAGCGTCCAAAGAGGCGGCCAAAGAAGCCACTCTTGACGGCCTCTTCGTCGGTGGCGCCGGCGATGAGCTCGTCGAGCGTCGGCTCCGGTGCGGAGCTTGCCGCAGAACCAAGCGCCACGGTCTCCACGCCGCCCCACGCCTGCTGAGGCTGGGGCTCCGGCGCGGTACGCGGGAGCGAGCCATAGACGTCGGCATAGCTGAAGGGTGCCGCGGGCTGCTGCTGAACCGGCTGAGCAGGCTGCTCGTACTGCGGCTGCTCGTACTGTGGCTGCTCGTACTGCGGCTGCTCATACTGCGGCTGCTCGTACTGGACCTGCTCGGCGGGTGCTTGCGCGGCCGGCTGCTCATACTGCGGCTGCTCGTACTGCGGCTGCTCGGCGGGCGCTTGCACGGCCGGCTGCTCGTACTGAGGCTGCTCGTCGCCCTCAAGCGAGGGCACCACCATGGCGGCACCGGGGTCGAGGCTCATGGTCTGGCCATAGGCCACGTCGTCCTCGGAGTCGTCGGCGAACGCAGGCACCGTGAGCGGGGCGGCGGCCACGGGCGCACCACCGGCCGCAGTTGCGGGCTCGGCCACGTCATCGTCGTCCGCCTCGAGTTCGGGGATGACCATGACCTCGGGCTCAAAGGTCGGCACGCTCTCCGCCGCATTCTGAGCGGCGATCTCCTCAGGCGCGAGGCCACCGCGACGTGCCGCGTGGCCCAGGGACTCCGCCTCGGGGTCAAGCACCACCGGGGCGTCACTGAGCTCACGACGCGAGCGGAAGCCACGGAACATCTGGGCGCGCTCTTCCGGCGTCTGCGGAGCCAGCTCGCTCGCGGGGATCGCAGGCTTGAACTCCTCGGCATCCGTCGCCGCCTCGAGGGCGCTCAACTGGGCAGCGGTGGCACGCGCCGGCAGACCGATGACGTTCTTCTGCTCCTCCGCAGACACCTGCATCGGCGCCTCGCGGCGGCGACGCGTGGGCAGTCCCGTGGCGGACACGCCATCCGTCAGATCCTCGCCGGATACCGCAATGCCGGACGGTGCAGCCGCAGCATCGGCCGCGATGAGGTCGTCGACGCTCGCGTTGGCGTCACCGCGCGCGGCGAGCGGCGCGGACTCGACAACCGTTGGCTGGTAGGCGGCCACCGACGCGGCCGCGCCTGGGCGAGGCTCCTCAAGCTGCTCGTTCTCGGCGCTGTGGGACACGAGCGCGGCGGGAGCGTGCATCGCCTCGTTGACCGTGCTCTCCGTGTGGTGAGGCACCTCAGGGGCGTAGGAAGCGTCGAACAGCGAGGTCGCCATGGTGACAGTGGCGATGGTGCCGGCGCCTTCCGTGGACTGGATGGACACGCGCGCACCAATGCGGCGCGCAATACGACCAACCACGAACAGTCCCAGGCGCTGGGCACCGAGGATTTCCGACGCCGCCGTGGACGCCACGCGGCTGTTGGCCTCGGCAAGCTCGGTCTCCGTCATGCCGATTCCGGAGTCCTGGATCTCCACCACATAGGCGCCGTCGCGCTCCATCGTGCGCACCACCACGGGCGTACCGGGGTCGGAGAAGACGGTGGCGTTCTCCAGCAGCTCGGCAAACAGGTGGGCCGCGGTGAGGGAGGAGTGGCCGAGCATCGCGGGGTCGGCGTCGAGTTCCAGTTGCACTCGCTCGTACAGCTCGATCTCCGAAGACGCGGTGCGGATCACGTCGGACAGCGGCATGGAACGGCGCAAGCGTCGGCCGGTGTCGATGCCGGCGAGCACCAGGAGCGACTCACTGTTACGACGCATTCGGGTCGCCAGGTGGTCGAGTGCGAACAGCTTGGTCAGCGTGTCGGGGTCGTCCTGCGTGCGCTCCATGTCGTCAATGGAGGCCAGCTGGCGGTTGAGGAGCACCTGGTCGCGGCGGGCCACGTTAACGAACATTTCCGAGATGGAGCCACGAAGGGCGGCCTGCTCGGCGGCGATAGACAGGGTTGCCGCGTTAACGCCGTTGAACGCCTCAGCAAGGCGCCCCACCTCGTCTCGCGACTCCACGGGGATCTGCACCTCGGCCACGTCAACGGTCTCGCCTGGCATCGCAACGCGCTCCACCAGACGAGGCAGCTCAGATCGCACTGCGGTAGCCGTGGTGGTCAGGCGGCGAAGCGGGACCACGATGCGTCGGGCGATCAGGAGGGCGACCACGATGGACAGCACGATGGCCACCGCGATGGCGATGATGGTGATGGCCGTCTGCAGAAGGGCCGCCTGGTGCAACTCATCGGCCTGGCTGCCCGCGAGTGCAATGGTCTCGTCGTAGGCGGGCTGCTGCGCCTCGGCCTCGGCCTGCACCATGCCTACCCAGTTGACCGTGGCGATGGTCGCCAGCTGGGCAGCGTCACCAGTGGAGATGGTGTTGCGGATGGACGCGAAGTCAAGGTTCGAGGTCGCCACCTGCGAGGCACCAAAGTCCGGGACCGTTACCGCGCCGCCGAGCGCCGCGGTGTCTGTCTGCGCCTGGTCGAGCGCGAAGTCCGTTGCCGCGATCTGGTTACGGGCGGCGGTGGCGTCACCTTGCTTGTAGGTGCCCTGACGGATGATGCGCTGGTTGGTGGTCGACTCTTGCGACAACTGCTGGAAGAGGTTGAAAATCGAGCCGTAAGCGGTGAGCTGGATGCTCAGCGTGGGGTCGTCGACCGCGATGGTCGAGCGGTTGAGCATGTCGTTCACAGATCCGAGCACGGACACGTACCAACCGGAAAGGATCGCCGCCGACGCGCTGATGGTGCGCACCGAGTTGCGGGTCTTGTCCAGGTCTCGCATCTGGTCCTTGACGGTCGAGATCATCGCGATCACGGACTCGTTGTTGCCGCTAGGCGAGATCGCGTTCATCTTGCTCTGCAGCGCGGTCCACGCGATGTTCGTGGCCTCTTGCGAGTCCACGTAGTCCTCTTGGAACGTCTGCGGAATGGTGAACAAGCTCTCGGTGGCCCTGGACTCGTTTGTCAGCTGCTCCGCAATGCTGGTGAGGGTGTCCTTGCTGTCACCCGTGGCGCTCTTGGCGAGCGCGGTGATACGGGCCGACATGGCATCGAGCGAGTCAACGGCATGAGAGGTCTGCTGCGACGAGGGCCACGTCCACCACTCGCCGTTGTCGTTCGCGGCAGCGTCTTCGGGCGAGAGACCTTCCTCGCCCGGCTGCGTGCGGCCAAGCGCACGCACCTCGTCGAGGGGCAATGCCTTGCCGCTGTTGGTGTCCTGGCCGCCCTCGAAGACGGCATCCACCGCGCTGCGGGTTGCGGGATCCGTGCTCGACAAGGCGGCGAGGGAGGTGTCGATGGACGACTTTGCCGAAGAGCGCGCGGACGTGTAGCTCGCATAGGTGTCAACAAAGTTCGCTGCGGCGTCACGCTCGATGTTGAACGCCTTCTGGAAGGGCTCAACGGTACGCGCGGTGGCCACCAGCTGCTGGGCGTTGGAGGCGTCGCCAAGGGCGCTCGTTGCCTGCACGGTGATGTACCCGGCCGCGAGCAGCAGAACGATGATCGGCACCGTAATGACCGCGAGGATCTTTCCTCGAATGCCAAGCCTTTGGAGCATGAAGCCTCTCCCTTGTAAGCCTGCGGGTCACGCAGACCTGTCGTGGGTTACACGAGCCAGTCCAGTCCAACCGGTTATCGGCGCCTGTGCCTAAAACCTAAGTGGAACCCACAACACGTACATTGAGAGGACCCTGCACAACAGCTATGACGGAACTTCTGAGGTTTTTTGGTGAAGGCAGCCACTTTGCCCGATTTCGGTGGACCTGACGCCCTGCGCGTCACGGACGTCCCCCTGCCCGAGATGGGCCCCAATCACGTGTTTATCAGGGTAAACGCCGCCGGAGTGAACCGCGCAGACGTGCTCCAACGGCGTGGCCTGTACCCCTCCCCACCCGGATCGCCGCCGTGGCCCGGGCTCGAAGTCGCAGGCATCGTGGAGCGTGTTGGGGCCGATGTGGACCTTGTCACACCCGGCCAGCGGGTGTGCGCACTCGTGTCCGGCGGCGGCTACGCGGAGTACGTCGCGTGCGACGCATCGCTCGTGTTGCCCGTACCGGACGGCCTCACGGACATCGAGGCTGCGGCGCTTCCGGAGGCCGTGTGCACCGTGTGGTCAAACTTCCGCGTGGGTGGCATTCCGGGCGCGCGCTCGTTGCTCATCCACGGAGGGTCGGGCGGCGTGGGCTCCACGGCCATCCAACTCGCCAAGGCATTCGGCGTGCACGTCATCGTCACCGCCGGCGGTCCGGAGCGCGTGGCACGCTGCCTCGAGCTCGGCGCCGACGCTGCGGTGGACTACCGCGACCCCACGGCCGACTTCACGGCCGCCGCGGCCGCCAACGGCGGGGTGGACATGGTGCTCGACTGCATCGGCGGTGAGTATCTCGCGCGCAACCTCGACGCGCTCAAGGACGACGGCACGCTCGTGGTCATCGGCACGCAGCGCGGCGCCAAGGCGGAGCTCAACCTGAGCTCACTGTTGGCGCGGCGCCTCACGATCGCGGGCACCTCGCTGCGCTCACGCCCGCTCGCTCAACGCGCGGCCATCATCGCCGACGTTCGCGACACGGTGTGGGGGCTTATCCCCGAGCGTGTGCGGCCCATCATTCACGAGGTGTTTGAGCTGGACGACGTTGCCACCGCCCACCGCCTCATGGATGACGGCGGAGCCTTCGGGAAGGTAGTGCTGCAGGTCGCCTGACGGGCCTATCCCAACCGCCCCGCCGCGAGCGCCGCGGCAAGGGCCGGTGCGGCCGGAAGGCGCGGGATGATCGTGGCCTGCAGCGCGTGGTAGATGTCCGACTTCCCCGCCCACACGGTGCGGGACACCGTGTTGTCGGTGCCCAGCTCGTGCCACCACGAGCCACCTACCGGGTCCATGTGGGCGTTCGCCACAAAGTCCCACCACTGGATGTACTGATCGGCGTACTGCTGCACCTTGGTGCGGTTCCACAGCACCGCCGCGGCGCCGATCGCCTCGGCGCTCACCCAATGCATGCGCTCGCGCACCACGGGTGCACCCTCCCAGTCGATCGTGTACACAAAGCCGGGCGCACCATCCACGTCCCAGCCCTCGGACACGGCGGTGTCATACAGGGCCCGGGCGTCGGGCACGATCCAATCCGGCGCCGCGACCCCCGTGAGCTCCAACGTGGCCCCCAACTGCAGCGTGAGGCGCGCCCACTCAAAGGCGTGGCCGATGGTGGCACCGTATGGCCGGAACGGGTGTGCCGGGGCTTCCTTGTTGTAGTCCAGCAGCGGCTCCCAGGCGCCCGTGAAGTGCTCGGGGATGCGCCATCCGTTGCCCGCGGCAAACTGGTGCACGGCGCGCTCGGTGATCCGCAGGGCCCGCTCCGTCCACCAGCGATCGCCCGTCACGTCGCCCGCCGCAAGGTACGCCTCCACGGTGTGCATGTTGGCGTTGATGCCGCGATAGTCCTCTTCGCCGGTCCAGTCGGCGGCAAAGCTCTCCCGGCTCATGCCGGCTTCCTCGTCCCAAAAGTGCTCGGCGTGGGTGGCGAGGGCCTCCTCAAGGAGCTCGCCGGCGCCGGGCCGCTCGGCCGCGGTGGCCGACGCTGCGGCCAGGATCACGAACGCGTGGCCGTATGCCTCTTTGGCCGTGTTGGTGGGACCGTTGGGCCCCACGGCGGCGAACCAGCCGCCGTTGTCGTCATCATGAAGACGGCCCGCCAAGGCGTCGAGGCCGTGATCTACCAGCGCAGACGCTCCCGGCCTGCCCATCATCGCGGCGAGCGCAAACGAGTGCGTCATGCGGCACGTGATCCACAGCTCTACGTCGTGCGAGTCGTCGAGAGCGCCGTCGTCGCCGAGCCACCCGAATCCTCCTCGCGGATCCTTAGACGCCTCCCCAAACGCCAAGAGGCGGTCGGCCTCGGCCTCAAGCCAGCGGTGGTGGGACGGAGCGGTGAGCCAGTTCATGGGCCCAGCCTATCGATGGCCGGGTCTACAGGACGGCCAGCCGAGAAGGGTCGGCGAGCTCGGCGAGCAGCGGCACCAGGGCATCGTCTGCCACGAGGCCGAGCACCTCGCCGGCCACGGCCTTGACGTTGTCCGGTGCGTTGCCCATCGCCGCGGACCTCGCCGCCCAGCGCAACATGTCGATGTCGTTGGTGCCGTCGCCAACGGCAACGGTGTGCGCGGGGTCCACGCCGAGGTGCTCGCGCAGCTCCTCGAGAGCGCTGCCCTTGCTCACTCCCGGCCCAGTGAGGTCAAGCCAGGCGGTGTAGCCGATCGCGTAGGTGACGTCTTGGAGACCCATGGCGCGCACCACCGCGTCAAAGTGCGTCACGTCAACGCCGGGCGCGCGCACCACTACCCGGGTGGCGGGCTCCTTCCACAGCTGTTCGTAGTCCACGAGCATCTGGCGACCCACGAGCTCGCCCATGGGGAACTCCTTGGCCACGCGGAAACCCACACCGAGGTCTTCCACCGCAACAAAAGCGTCGGGCAATTCGCTGCGCACCAACTCAAGCGCCGTACGGGGGTCAAACGTGCGCACCGTGGCGATGTCGTAGCCGCCGGGGGTGGCGGGATTGAGGCGGATCGTCACCGCGCCGTTGGAGCACACGGCCCAGCCGCGACGGATGCCGAGCGCCTGCGCCACCGGCAACGTGGCCACGATGTTGCGGCCCGTCGCCAACACCACGTGCGTGCGGCACATCCGCACCTTCTCCACCATCTCCACCACGGCGGGGCTGATCTCGCCGCCGTAGTTCATGAGGGTGCCGTCGATGTCGAGCCCCACAAGCCGCCAATCCGTGGCGGCCGGCCCGTTCTGTTCTTCTCGTGTCATGTGTGCACCATACGACGCGGGTGAGACGCACTCCGGCAACGGCCGGTGACGTTTGGGTGAACTACGCCACCGGCTCCAGGAGTTCCACCCCACCCAGGTACGGACGCAGCACGGGCGGCACATACACGGAGCCATCGGCCTGCTGGTGATTCTCGAGCAGCGCGACGATCCACCGCGTGGTGCCAAGGGTGCCGTTGACGGTCGCGACCGCCTCGGTGCCCTGCTCCCTGCGCTCCCTGATGCCCAAGCGTCGGGCCTGGTAGGTGGTGCAATTGGAGGTGGACGAGACCTCCATCCAGCGCTCTTGCGACGGCAGCCAGGCCTCGCAGTCAAACTTGCGGGCCGCGCTCATGCCCAGGTCCCCGGCGGCGGTGTCGATCACGCGATACGGCAGCTCCAGCGCGGCGAGCATCGCCTCTTCGGTGGCGAGGAAGCGCGCGTGCTCGGCGGCGGCGTCGGCCGCATGCGTGTAGGCGAACATCTCCACCTTGTGGAACTGGTGCACGCGGATGATGCCGCGCGTATCCCGCCCGGCAGAGCCCGCCTCGCGCCGGTAGCAGGCGCTCCAGCCGGCGTAGCGCAGCGGGCCGTTGCTGAGGTCCACGATCTCGTCCGTGTGATAGCCCGCGAGCGCCACCTCAGAGGTGCCCGTCAGGTACAGCTCATCGCGCTCCAGATAGTAGATCTCCTCGGCGTGCTTGCCCAAGAATCCCGTGCCTGCCATGACCTCCGGCCGCACCAGCGTGGGCGTGATCATGGGGGTGAAGCCCGCCTCGATCGCCTTCGCCATGGCCGCGTTGAGGATCGCCAGCTCCAGCCGCGCGCCCACGCCCGTGAGGAAGTAGAAGCGCGCGCCAGAGACCTTGGCGCCGCGCTCCATGTCGATGGCCTTGAGGCCCTCCGCGAGCGCCAGGTGGTCCTGCACGGCCACGCCCTCGGCCGCGAAGTCCCGCACCGTCCCCTCGTGCCGCAGCACGGCAAAGTCGTCCTCGCCGCCGCTTGGCACGCCGGGTTCCGGGATGTTTCCCAGCGCCCTGGCGAGGTCTGACGCTGTGGCCGCCGCAGCGTCGGCCGTTGCCTGCAGCTGTTTCACCGTGGCGGCGAGCTCCTTGGTGCGCGCGAGGAGCTGCGCCTTCTCCTCGCCCTGCGCACGAGCCACCTGCGCCCCCAGCGCCTTCTGCTCGGCGCGGGCGGTCTCAAACTCGGCGAGCGCCGCCCGATTGGCGGAGTCTGCGGCGAGCACCTGATCCACGAGTGCGGGGTCCTCGCCGCGAGAGATCTGGCTGGCCTTCACCGCGTGGGGGTCGGTGCGGATGAGCTTCAGATCAATCATGCGTGGAAGTCTACTTGCGCGCCGTTTACGCTCATCCCATGACCGCTGACGTGCTGGGCATGGTGGGGCTGGGCGTGGCCCTTCTCGCCCTCGTCATCGTCATCTCCGTGACGCGGCAAGTGGGCCACCGCGATCCGCTCAACGTGCCGCGCGTGTGGCGCCGCCTGCTGTTCATTCGCGGGCCCGAGCCGGTGGGCGGCATTGACGAGCCGCCCATGTTCACGCGCAACCAGCGCATCGCGTTCGTGGCGAACCCCACCAAGCCCGGTGTGGGGCAATTGCGAGAGCAGGCCATGCGTGCCTGCGCCATCCGCTACTTGCCTGAGCCCATGTGGTTCACCACCACGGAAGACGATCCCGGCATAGGCCAGGCACGGCGCGCCATCGAGTTGGGGGCCGACCTTGTGGTGGCGTGCGGCGGTGACGGCACCGTACGCGCGGTGGCCACGGGAATCGTCCACACCGGCGCGAGCCTTGGCATTGTGCCCATGGGCACGGGGAACATCTTTGCGAGGAACCTCGACGTTCCCCTCAACGACCCGCATGCCGCGCTGCGCCTTGCGATCGACGGAGACGATCACGTGGTGGACGTGGGGTGGGTGGACCTGTTCCGCACTCCCGACCGCACCGACGAGCCGGATTCTCACCTGTTTCTGGTGATCGCCGGCGGCGGGCTCGATGCGGAGATGGTTGCGGGCGCCGATGACCGGCTCAAGCGCAGGCTTGGGTGGTTCGCCTACTTCTTTGCGGCCGTTGCACACCTAGGGTCCAAGCGCATCGCCGCAAGCATCGCAGTGGATGACGAGCCGGCGGTCGAATCCCACATGCGCACCGTGATGATGGGCAACGTGGGCCGCCTGCCGGGCGGGCTCCAACTCATCCCCGACGCCACCGCGGACGACGGCAAGCTCGACATCGCCACCCTCGACGCGCGCGGCGGGCTCGTGGGCTGGACCGAGCTGCTGGGCACCGTGATGGCCCAGAACGCCGGAATCCGCGACCCCTGGTGGGCACGCATGCTCAAGGCCTCGCGCATCGACCACCGTCAGGTGCGGTCCGTTGACATCACCTTCCACCACCCGCAGAAGGTGCAAGTGGACGGCGAGGTGCTGGGCCGCGCGAGCGAGATCACCGCGCGCGTGGACGCCGGCGCGCTGACCGTGCGCGTGCCAACGGGTGCGGCAGAGACGTCCATGGCCGCTCACGATCCGTCGATCTAGGCGGCACACGCGCGCAGGCTAGCCGCGCCCCTCCACGAGGCGCGCCACCCACTCCTCGGCCTCCACAAACGCCGCATCGACGTTGCCCGCGGCCACCGGTGTAGGGGTGGGATCTGCTGCCGGATACGAGCCCAAGAACACCACATGCGGGCACGTGCGCTTGAGGCCGATGAGCGCCTCGGCCATGCGCCGCTCCGCAATATGCCCCATGGCATCAATGGAGAACGAATACTCGCCGGGGCGGTCCGAGCGCGGCCGGCTCTCGATGCGCGAGAGGTTCACGCCGCGCACAGAGAACTGCTCCAGCATCTCCAAGAGCGCGCCCGCCCGGTCCGTTGGCAAGTGCACGGACAGCGTGGTCTTGTCATGACCGGTGGGCGGGGCAACGGCCTCGGGGCGCCCCACCCGCACAAACCGCGTGGCAGCGCTGGCGTTGTCGGCAACGTGCTGCGCGAGCACCGTCAGGCCCAGGCGTGCGGCCAGCCCCGGGGGCGCCAGCGCCGCCTCCACGGCAATGCCGTCCACCTCCCCGCCCGACGCTACGGACAGGGCCGCCGCGGCGTTCGACGGGGACGGCACAAAGGTGACGCCCGGCAGGTTCTGGTTGGCCCAGCGTCGGACCTGGTTCCAGGCGTGCGGGTGCGCGCAGACGCGGCGAATGTCCGCGATGGCGACTCCCGCGGAAGCCACCAGGTCAAACTCCACGGGCAAGCTCACCTCGCCGAGGATCACCAGCGGCGACCCCTGTGCGAGGGTGTCCAGGGTGGCCGTGACGCCGCCCTCGACCGTGTTCTCGATGGCGACCACCGCGTAGTCGGCCTCACCCGAGCGCACGGCACCGAGCGCCGTGGGCACGTCAACCACCGGCACAAACTCGGCCTCCTCGGGAGACACCATGAGGCGCAGCGCCATCTCCGTGAAGGTGCCTTCCGGCCCCAAGAAGGCATACCGCGGCAGGCCGCTCACTCGTCCGTCTCCGCGTCCTCGCGCCGAGACCCCTGGCGATGCGTCACCTTGTGCACGCTGTCGCCAACGGCGGTGCGCGTGGTGGAGGCGGCACCCTTCACGCGGCGAGATCCAACGGCAAGCATGACGTCACGGTACTGGTTGACCCTCTTGCCAAGCGACTTGCGCTCACCCGCATGTGACTTGTGCCGGATCTCGCATTCCAGCTCGGTCACGAGGTATCCGGCCGCGAGCGCATCAAGCGTCAGCGCCACCTCGAGCCCCACGCCGCGAGCTAGAGGCATCGCGGCCTCGAGGGCGTCCCGCGACACGCACCTAATCCTGGACAGCGGCTGCTGCGGGCTCCAATTGCTCGCCATCTCGATGGCGCGGCGTGCGGCCTTTGCCGTGGGTCCCGTGGAGACGGGCGTGATGTCCGTGAGGGCAATCGCCATGTCACACACCCCCTCCGTGACGGCGGGCACGAGCGGTGCCGCACCAATCGCGAACGAACCCAAGGAGCCGTCGAGGATGAGGATGGCGCGCGGCGTGGCACCCGGCTCGTCTCGCATCGCCACCACAGAGGCGCCGAGCTCCAGCGACGCCGAGCGGCCGCGCGCATGCGAGTTGCGCACCACCACCGCGCCGGCCTTGCGCGCCAACTCCTGAGTGTTGTCCGTGGACGCATCGTCCACCACCAGCACCAGGTCCACGCCCGGGATCGCGCGCGCGGCCCTCACCGTGGCCCCGATGTATCGGGCCTGGTCGTGCGCCACAATGACGGCCGCGGCCGATGCCCCAGCGTCGGGACTCGGCGCCGTTGTCTCCCCAGCCTTGCGTGCCACCCCCCAAGACTAGCCAGCCATAGCGTCGGGCAGGAGTGACAGCGCCCGGCACACGTGAAAAGGTGAAGCCATGCACGAGCGCGCAGGCACCAGAGCCCTCCCAGAAGACCTCACCGACATCGACGCCCTGCTTGGGGCGTACTACGACCAGGTGCCCGACGCTGCGGTCGCCTCCCAGCGGGTGGCCTTCGGTACGTCCGGGCACCGGGGCAGCGCGTTCGATGCGGCGTTCAATGAGGCGCATATCGTGTCCATCACGGCGGCGATCGTGGAGTACCGCGCGCTGCAGGGCACAGATGGGCCGCTGTTCATCGGCAAGGACACGCACGCGCTGTCCGGGCCGGCGCAAGAGACCGCGGTGGAGGTGCTCGCGGCTGCCGGAGTTGAGGTGCGCGTGGACGCGCGCGACGGGTTCACGCCAACGCCGGCCGTGTCGCTGGCGATTCTCGTGGCGAACGGCGCGCCGGCAGCGCTGCGGGTTGCGGGGCGCGGGCTCGCCGACGGCATCGTCATCACCCCCTCACACAACCCCCCACGCGACGGCGGCTTCAAGTACAACCCGCCGCACGGCGGGCCTGCGGACACCGACGCCACCGGCTGGATTGCTGCACGCGCCAACGAACTGCTCGCCGGTGCGTGGCGGCAGGTGCCGCGCGTGCCGTATGCGCGAGCGCTCACGCTGTCCAACGTCGGCCGCTTCGACTACTTGGATCTGTACTTGCGGGAACTGCCCTCCGTGGTGGACCTCGAGGCCATCCGCGCCGCGGGCGTGCGCATCGGCGCGGACCCCTTGGGGGGTGCGGCGGTGGACTACTGGGGGGCCATAGGGGAAGAGTTCCGGCTGGCGCTGACGGTGGTGAACCCCAAGGTAGATCCCGCGTGGTCCTTCATGACGCTGGACTGGGACGGCAAGATCCGCATGGACTGTTCGTCGCCGTATGCCATGGCGTCGCTGCGGGAGATCATGGCCGGCGGCTCGGCGCCCTACGACATTGCGCACGGCAACGATGCGGACAGCGACCGTCACGGCATCGTCACGCCCGACGCCGGCCTCATGAACCCCAACCATTACCTCGCCGCCGCCATCTCCTACCTGTATGGCGGTGCGCGGCCCGGCTGGCGGCCGGACGCGGGAATCGGCAAGACGCTCGTCTCGTCCTCGCTGATTGATCGCGTGGGCGCGTCGCTGGGGCGGTCCGTGATCGAGGTGCCGGTGGGATTCAAGTGGTTCGTGCCCGGCCTGCTGTCCGGAGACGTGGGGTTTGGGGGCGAGGAGTCCGCGGGAGCGTCGTACCTGCGCCGCGACGGGAGCGTGTGGACCACGGACAAGGACGGGCCCATCATGTGCCTGCTCGCGTCCGAGATCATCGCGAAGACCGGGCAGACGCCCTCGCAGCTGCACGCCTCCCTCGTGGAGGAGCTTGGCGAGAGCTGGTATGCCCGAGTGGACGCGGCGGCGACCCCCGCCCAGAAGTCCGCACTGGGAGGGCTGTCGCCCGCACAGGTGCCGGCCACGACGCTCGCGGGGGCGCCCATCACGGCAAAGCTCACGTCGGCTCCGGGGAACGGCGCGGCCATTGGCGGGCTCAAGGTGGTCACCGACAACGCCTGGTTCGCCGCCCGACCCTCCGGCACCGAAGACGTGTACAAGATCTACGCGGAATCCTTTGTGTCCTCCGCGCACCTCGGCGAGGTGCAGGCCGCGGCGCGCGAGGTGGTGGGTGAGGCGCTCGAGGCGCTCTAGGCGCTCTAGGCGCTCGAGGGGTGAGATAGGGGAAGACTGCAGGCAGCGTCGGGCAGGCGTGCGGGGGCCGGGCGCCCGGCGACTTTTCGGATCCCGCTCCCGCGCACCCTTGCGCCCGCCTTTGCGCCCGCCTTTGCGTTCCTTGAGTACCTCAGGCCGGTCCCGACCCTATTTTCCGGCCCCAGGTACTCACAGGGCGCGCCGGTAGCCCTGGGTCCGCCGCGCCAAACCCCAACCCCGCGCACGTGTACACCCCTCCACAATGCTTCGGCGTGTCGCGCGGCGTGTCGGGCTGCGGAACACTTCTCCACCGGTGTGTCGCGCGTGTCGCTGTGGAGGGGTGTACGGCCGCGGGGCGTTCGGGGCCGGGGAGGTCGGCGACTTTTCGGATCCCGCTCCCGCGCACCTCGCGCCGACCTTGCACCCGCCTTTGCGCCCACCCTTGCGTTCCTTGAGTACCTCAGGCCGGTCCCGGCCCCATTTTCCGGCCCCAGGTACTCACAGCATGCGGCGGGCCGGCACGGGCCGACGCTGGGGCGGCACGGGCCGACGCTCGGGCGGCGCGGGCCGACGCTGGGGCGGCGCGGCCCCACGCTGGCGGCAACCCCGGGCCACTCCGCGCTGTCGCTGATCCTCGCCCGCCGCGCCTTCGCGCCCTCGCGCGCACCCCATGTCACCCTGTCCCCGTGAGACGGCGCGCGGCAGGGCTCGCGCTCGCGGCACTCGTGGCCGTGGCGCTGAGCGGTTGCATGCGCTTCACGGCCGACCTCACGGTTAAGGCTGACAACACCGTCGACGGCTCGTACGTGGTGGCCATCGAGGACGGCACGGGCGCCGCCATGGGCAGCAGCGACCGCGAGGTGGCGCAAGGCATCTACGACGACTCCGGCCTACAGACCCAGTTCGCACGCTCGTGGACCCACCCCTACTCCGCGGACGGCTTCACGGGCATCGAGGTGGACTTTCGGGACGAGCCGCTCGCCACCTTCGCCCCCACGCAGGATCGCTTTGGCATCACGCGGGCGGGCGATGAGTTCATCGTGAGCGGCAAGGCATCCTCCACGCAGGCCGATCAGGCCGAGCAAGCCGACGCCGCCGACACCCCAGACATGACAGTCACCATCGCGTTCCCCGGCCCGGTCGCGAGCGCCAACGGCACCATTCATGGCAACTCCGTCACCTGGGACCTTGTGGGCGGCCCACCAACCCTCGAGGCGCGCGCCAGCGCCCTTCCTACGCACTCGCCCTGGCCCGCGATTCTCGTCACATGCGGCGTGGTGGCCGTCGCGGCCCTCACCTTTTGGCCGCGCACCCCTCGGCAGGCCCGACGCTCCCCGCACCGCCCGCAGCCCACGCGCCACTCATGAGGGGCATAGGTCACACCACATTTCGCTCCTGGTAGATGCTGTGGGAGGGTATGCGCCATGAAAACATCCCTGAAGGTTGCAGCACTGTCCGCTGTGGTCGTGGTTCTGCTCTCCGGCTGCTTCAAAGGCAAGGTGGACCTCACGCTCCACTCCGACGACACCCTGGACGGCTCGATGATCGTCGCCGTGCAATCCGGCGTGGGCGAGAGCCTCGGCGTGAGCGACGACGATCTGCTGGGCGAGATCACCGGTGACGTCGGCTCCGACATCACCGGTGCCAAGGTCACCGACTACAACGAAGACGGCTACGTGGGCAAGAAGTACACCTTCGAGAACCAGCCGCTCGACACGTTCGCCAAGGGCGACGAAGGCAGTGCCATCTCCATCACCCGCGACGGTGACACCTTTGTGCTCGACGGCGCGTGGGACACCGGCGACTCCGGCACCAACAACGCGGACGCCGCCATGCTGGGCGCCGAGTTCACCTTCTCTGTGACCTTCCCCGGCACGGTGTCGGACCACAACGGCGAGCTGTCAAACGACGGCCACACGGTCACGTGGGACCTGTTGGACGCTCCGGACTCTCTGCACGCCGTGGGCGGCGCCTCCGAGGGTTCCTCACCGCTTGGCATCATCCTCATCGCGCTTGGCGTGCTGATCGTGGCCGGCGTGGTCGTCACTGTGCTGGTTCTGCGCAACCGCGGCAAGCAGCCGGCCGACGCTGCGGTCCCTGACGCTCCTCCCGCACCCCCGGCTCCTCCCGCACCCCCGGCTCCCGAGGTAGCGCCGGAGGCCTCGCAGGCCGATGCCCCGGAGGCTCCCCCCGCTCCCTGACCGTTGCGTGTGCCAAGGTAGTCCCATGATCGCCTTGGCTCTCCTCACCGGACCCGATAGCCCGTGAGGGCCACAGCCCGCCTCACCGCCATTGCGGTGCTGGTGGTTGCGGCCCTCACGGGCTGTGTTCGTTTGACCGCGGATACCCGCGTCAACGACGACGACACCTTCACTCAGGTGGCGATCATCGCCACCACGCCCCAGGCGCGCACACAGTTGACGTCCATGACCGACGTGGACCTCGGCGACCTCAAGGCCCTCGTGACGTCCTCGGACGGCTACCTGCAACTGACTCGCGACCATCCGGACCAGGTCACGGTTGAGGACTACGCAGACGGCGACCTCACGGGCGTAAAGATCACGGCCACCAACCTGCCGTTGGCAGAATTCGCATCGTCCTTTGCGCAGGTCACCGCGCAGTTCCCGTTCGCGGGCGAGGCCTCGCTCACCCACACGGGCGATACCTACGTGGTCTCGATCCCCGCTGGGGAACTCGCCGACGGCCTCAAGCAGGCGGGCATCAGCGCCGGCCAGCTAGAGCTGCTTGGCGGCTCCATCGACGTGGCGCTGACGTTCTCCTTCCCCGGCCTCGTGGAGTCGGCGACCGTGGGAACGGTGGACGGCAAGACGGTGACGCTGGGCCTCGCGGATCTCGCCTCGGGCAAGGACATCACCATCGTTGCCGGCGCAGCGCAGCAGATGAATTGGCAGCCGTGGCTCATGTGGGGCGGCATCGGGCTGGCGCTGCTGGTCATCGTGGGTGGCGCCACGGCGCTCATCGTTCAGGACGTCCGACGCCACCGCGCCTCCGCACTCCCGCGGCCCGACGCTACGGCGGGCTCCGCGCCAAGCGGACCTGGCGTCATCATCACCACGGAGGACGCGCCAGAGGCAACGGACGACGATGAGTCGGCATAGCGTCGGACATCCCGACCGCCTGGTAACTGCGCGCCGTGCTGCCGTGCGACCATAGTCCGATGCTCGGCACCTATCGCGGAATCCTCAGCAAGCCCGGCGCGCTCCAGTTCGCGTCAGCGGGCCTTTTGGCGCGCCTGCCGATGTCGATGTTCAACATCTCGATGATCCTGCTGGTGCAGATTCAGTACGACTCGTACCAAATGGCGGGGCGGGTGGCGGCGATCGGCACGCTGGTGTGGGCGCTGCAAACCGTGCCCACCTCGCGGCTCGTTGACCGCATTGGGCAGCGCGCGGCCATGATTCCGCTCTCGTGCATCTTTGTGGTGGGCGTTGCCATGGGCATCTGGACGGCGATGTCGCATGGTCCGGAGTGGCTGTTGTGGGTGTCGACCGCGCTCGCGTCCATCAGCGGCCCCGTGGGGTCACTCACGCGCGCCCGCTGGTCTCACATTCTGCGCACGGACCAGGAGATTCAGACCGCCTTTGCGTTGGAGGGCGCGCTCGACGAGGTGCTGTTCATTGGCGGCCCCGCGCTCGCCACCATCCTCGCCACGGCCGTATGGGCGCCGCTTGGCATGATCGTGTGCACGGTCGGCATGATCATCGGCATGGCCTTCTTGCTGCCGCAACGCGCCACCGAGCCGCCCACCCACTCGGAAACGGGCGGCACGAGCATGGGCTTCCGGATCCCCATGGCGGTCGTTGCCGCAACACTCATCGCGGTGGCGTTGGGGCTCATGTTCGGCGCGTTCGACATCTCTGCGGTGGCATTCGCCGACGAGCATGGCCTCAAGTCGGTGTCCGGGGTGATTCTTGCTGTGCTGTCCGTTGGATCGCTGCTGGGCGGCCTGTGGTACGGATCGCGGCACTGGAAGCTGCAGCTGTGGAAGCGCACCGTCATCTTTGCGGGTCTCGTTGGCGTGGGATTCGCGTCGCTGGGCTTTGCGCCTACCCTGCTGGTGTTCTCCGTGCTGGGCTTCTTCGCGGGCGCCACCATCGCACCCACCATGACGAACGTGGATTCCGTGGTGCAGCGTGTGGTGGCTCGCGACCAGATCACCGAGGGCATGGCGTGGGTGCGCATCGGCATCGGCATCGGTGTGGCGGCCGGGGCGTGGGGCGCGGGCGTGCTCATTCAGAGCATCGGCGCGCGGGCCGGGCTGCATCTTGCCGGCGGTGCCGCGGTGCTCACGTTTGTGATCGCACTGTCGTGCATCCCCTTGCTCCGTAAGGGCACGGAGCGGCAGCCCGCCCTCCGCGAAATGGTGGCCTAGTCCGGCGAATCGGCGATTTCGCCGGACTAGGCCACCATTTCGCGCGGTGCGCGCGCTACCAATCGTGGACGGTGCCGTCCAGGAGTCGGTTCACGGGCAGATACGCGGGCTCGTAGGCGTGGCTGCGAGCGGCGTCGAGATCCAGTTCCACTCCTAGCCCCATCTGCTCGCCAGGGTGCAGCAGCCCCTCCGCGAAGGTGAGCGACGTGCGGAATACCTCGAGTGTGGCGTCGGAGTGGCGCATGTATTCCTGGATGCCAAAGTTGTGCAGCGCCAGGTCCAGGTGCAGGTGTGCAGCCTGGCCAACCGGGGAAACGTCGGTGGGCCCGTGGAATCCCGTCTTGATGCCGTAGATGGCGGCGAAGTCGGCGATCTTCTTGAGGTGCGTGATGCCGCCCGCGTGGGTCACGGCGGCGCGCACGTAGTCGATGAGCCGCTCCGTGATGAGGGTCTGGAAGTCGTACACGGTGTTGAAGACCTCGCCAATGGCAAGCGGGGTAGTGGTCTGCGAGCGCACGTACCGCAACGCGTCTTGGTCCTCCGCGGGGGTGCAGTCCTCGAGCCAGAACAGGCCGAACGGTTCAAGGCTCTTGCCCAGTTGTGCGGCTTCGCGCGGCGTCATGCGGTGATGACCGTCGTGCAGCAAGGGAAGGTCGGCACCGAACTCGCCGCGCACCGCTTCAAAGACGGTGGGAACGTGCCGCAAGTATGCCGCGGTGTCCCAGTCTTCCTCCACGGGAAGGGTGCGGCCCGATGCCCCGCCCCGCCGCGCGGGCTCGTAGTCATAGCGCTCACCGTCACCGGCGTCGGACGCCGCCACGCCATATACGGAGGCGAGGCCGGGAATGGCGGTCTGCACGCGGATGGCGCGGTACCCCAGTTCTTGGTGCTCCCTGATGGAGTCAAAGAGCTCTTCGGTGTCGCGGCCGGACGCGTGGCCATACGCGAGCGCTCCACGGCGCGATTGGCCGCCAAGAAGCTGGTACAGCGGCAGCTGAGCGTACCTGGCCTTGATGTCCCACAACGCCATGTCCACGGCGGCGATGGCCGCCATGGTGACGGGACCGCGGCGCCAATACGCACCCCGATACAGGTACTGCCAGGTGTCCTCGATGTTCATCGCGTCGCGGCCAATGAGCAGCGGGATGACGTGGTCCGCGAGGTACACGGCCACGGCCAGCTCACGGCCGTTGAGGGTGGCATCACCAAGGCCAACGACGCCGTCGTCGGTGGTGATGCGCAGGGTCACAAAGTTGCGTCCGGGTGAGGTGACAACCACCTCTGCGGCGGCAATGTTGGTCATATCCGTCACCTTAGCCGGGTGCCGGCACCATGCTGGTCAAACGTCGGGACCAAGGTCCCTCAGAACATGCTCGCGAGGCACGTAGCGTCATACGTGGACACAGGGTTGGCAAAGACGCCGACTTCCAATAAAGCGTGGCTCAGGTGGTCATCCGGGGACTTGACCACCTGAGCCGCTCATAGTTCGGCGTCGGCGCTCCTATCCCTCCCCCAGGGGCGCCGGCGCCGATTCTCTTTGCCGCCGCGGCTACCCTTGCGCGCATGGGGACCTACCGCGCGGACACCATCATCACGGTGGTCGGCACCATCTTGTTGCTGCCCCTGGCGATGCTTCCCATCCTTGCCCGCGTCACCCGCCGCTACGGTGGCCTACGCGGCTGGCCGACGCTCGCCGCAGTGGGTCTGTTGGGTTCCACCGTGGCGCTGGCCGCCTTCACGGTGTTCCCGTTGCCCGAACCCGACTCGCTGGAGTGCACGGGCGGCACCCTCAGCTCGTATTGGCAGACGGACTGGTTTGCCTCCATCGCATTGATCGGCGACGTGTGGGCACAGGTGGGGCTCCCGGCGGTGTTGTGGAGCTCGGCCTTCTTGCAGGTGCTGCTCAACGTGGTGCTCTTTGTGCCCTACGGCTTCTTCTTGCATCAGGTGACGCGCTGGCGGGTGCCCATGGTAGTGCTCGCGGGCTTGGGAACGTCGGCGCTCATCGAGGTGACGCAGGGCACGGGTGTGTTCTGGCTGTATCCATGTCCCTACCGGCTCTTGGACGTCGACGACCTCATCGTCAACACGTTGGGGGCCGCGTTCGGCGTGCTGCTCAGCGTTGCGGCCGCGAGGCTGCGCTGGACGCATCCGGAGCCACATGCGGACCTTGACCGGCCAACGATCGCGCGGCGCATCATCGCGGCGAGTATCGATTTTGGCTTGGTGTACTTCGTGTGGATTGTTGCCGAGATCGTGTGGCATGCCGTGCGGCACACGGATGGCCCGGACCTTGTGCTGGCCCCCGGGTCCGCGCTGGTGCTTGTGGTGCTGTTTCCGCTTCTGCGCAAGGACCGTGCCACCCCTGGCGAGCTGGTGGTCAACGTGGCACCGGCCCGGCGCGCGAACCCTGCGGCCTCGGCTCGCGCCCATCAGGTGCTCGTGCGCGCCGTGGTGCGGTGGCTGCCGATCGTGGTGTTTTCCGCTGTCGCGGTGCCGGTGGTGGTGGCGGTGGAATGCATCGCCCTCGCCGCCAACCGTTCCCGGCAATCCTTTGCGGGCCTCGTCTCCGGCACCATCACCGTCACGCGGCCAACGCTTGCGTCTCACGTTCTGCCCGGCGGCAATATGGGTGGCGCGGTGCGCATCGGCGACACCGTGCGCAAGCCGTCGCAGCCGCACAGCGCCACGGTGCAGCGACTCGCCGCGCATGTGCGCGCACACGGCGCCACGTGGGTTGCCGAGCCGCTCGGGACCGACGAGCTGGGCCGTGACGTGTGGCGCTTCATCCCGGGAGAGGTCTCGCACGAGGATCCCCACGAGGGATATCCATGCGAGGTGATCGAGGACGTGGCACGCCGATTGCGCCAATGGCACGACGCCACCGTCACCTTCCCACCCTCCGCGGACGACGTCTGGTCGCAGCCCCCACGCGAACCCGCCGAGGTCATCTGCCACTCCGACTTTGCGCCCTACAACCACGTGTTCGTGGGGGGCCACTTTGTGGGGGCGTTCGACCTCGACCTCAGCCACTTTGCACCGCGGTTGTGGGACCTGGGATACACGGCATACCGCTACATTCCCCTGACGCCCGATGCCGATCCGGAGGTGGTGGCGCGGCGCCTGACCCGGCTGAGGGCCTTCCTAGCCGCCTACGCGGGCGACGATGACGCCTTGCTGTATCCGGCGTCGGACCTGTTGCGCTACACCCTGGCGCGACTTGAGGCGATGGTGGAGTGGTGCGAATCTCAGGACTCCCCGGACCGCCGGCGGGACGCCGTCATGTACCGCTCGCATGCGCAGTGGATTGCCTCAGGTGGGTATGGCGAGGTCGCGAGACAGTCGCGGCAATAGCTAGGGGGTGGCTGGCCTCTTGCGCTTGTCGCGAAGTCCCGTGCCGATCGCCCACGCGGCGTAAAGAAAGAGGGCCCCCGCGAAGACCAGCACCAGGGTGCTCCTGGTATGCCCGCTCACCAGGTTGTTGACCCATCCAACGTAGGGCACCGAATACCACAGGCGACCCTGCACTTGAGCCTCGCGGACGGGATCCGGGTCTGGAGCGGAGTTGTTATCGCCTTGGAGCGTGAATATGCGCTCGCCGTTGGAATTGACCCCCACGCCGATAACGCGGTGGGTGATGACGTCGGGCTCACCGGACCTGATTTGGTAGGTGACGACGTCGCCGATCTGAATGACTGCCGGATCCACAGGGCGCACGATGAGCAGGGTCCCTGGCGGCAGCTTGGGCTCCATGGATTGCGTCAACACGGTGAGCGGCACCGAGTGTGTGATGGCCGGCACCACGATCACCGCCGCGGCCAACGCCGCCACTAGCGCAAGGAGCGCGGCACTTGCGGCGACCCGCACATAGCCCCACAGAGTGGCCTCATGGGGGCGATCGGGCTCAGCGGCCGCGTGAGGAGTCACGCATCATCCTCGTCGTGGCGACGGCGACGAGTCACCACAATGATCAGGCCGCCAACGAGTAGGACAATAGCGGCCGCTATCGTGGGCATCGCGTTTGCGCCGGTACCCGAAAGTTCGCCATCCGTGCCGCCAGCAGAGCCGCCGCCATCGGGATCAGCCGGATCGGGCCCGGGCGCCTCACAGCGCTCGGCGGGGAAGGGATTGCGGGCGTCTCTCACGGCAACGTTGAGTCCCACCTCGGCCGAATCGCGTTGTGCCTCCAGTCCCACAACGGAGTCGGCAAGCGCGGCGGTGAAGTCGATGCGTACGGTGGTGCCTGCCGCGATGGGGACACTGGGGATGACCGTGCCGCACTCGGCCAGTTGGCTCAGCGAAAAGGTCCACGAGTCCACGCCGAGTGTTGCCTCGATGCTGACGTTCTGTGAGAACACCGCCGATCCGCCCGCCAAAGCGTCCACGCTGACGCGAAGGGACCCGTCAGTGCTGCTCGGGTTGCGAACCCACAGGCTCGCGGTGATGGATTCGCCTGGGATGAGAAGCCCCAGACCATCGAAGAGGCCATCCGTCAGGGTCGGCGCAAAGGTGACTCCGTCATCGCTCACAAGTATCTGCGGGGCAGCCGGTTGGGCCGCGGGCGCGGCAACCGCGGCCCCGACGATCGCTAGAGTCGCAAGGCCAGTGACAGCCGTGGCCCGGCGCGCCCACGTGACAAGCCGGATCATGGCTGCACCAGCAGGAACCGCTGCGTACTCCCGTTGTTGCAGACGCTTTGCTGCACGGCCGATCCGTTGACGGCGACACAAAGGGTAGAGGCATTCGTCCGCCGAATCTCTACGTAGGCGGTGTTGGTCGACGCATCCCAGGTGGCACCCAGGCGCCACTGACTGTTGGCACTTGTGACGTCGTTCCACACGCGCAGGGCCTGGTTGGCGGTGTCGCTGGAGGCATTCCAGCCCCGGTTCGTGCCGTCGTAGAAGCGCACATAAGCGTCGTCATTCGCGACGGCCGTGAACGCCCACTGGCGGAGCCCCTCGGTGCTACTCGTGCACGACAGTGCCTGCAGAGCGGCGTTGTTGTGGTTGGTCTCGGCCACCACGCACAGGTCGCCGCCGCTGGCATAACGCACCCGATAGCTTGTGCCGGCTACGTAGGTCACCGCACCATCGCCGCCCGACGCTGGGGACACGTTGCCCGCGGTGTCTACGGCCACGACCCAGTACCAATAGGGGTTGCCGGGTCCTGGCGGGTTCGAGGGGTTGGTGGTGCTGTTGTCCGCAAAGGTCGTTCCCGTGCCCGTGGTGGTCGCTATCAAGACGCCGTTGCGGAAGATCTGGTATCCCGCAATGCCCGCATTGTCATTCGAGCTCTGCCACGACAGGTTGACTTGAGTCTCGCTCGCCCTGGTGGCCGTGAAGTTCAGCGGCTGTACCGGCGGCTGGTCGTCAAAGGTCACACTGCCCGTGACCGAGTTGTTTGACGCTACGGGATCCGGCGTCGTGCTCGATACCGTCACCGTCACCGCGTACTGGTTCTGGGGGCTGCTGGGCATGGTGCCCGTGTAGGTGATGGTGCGGGTCTCACCCGGGGCCAAGGTGTTGATAGTGCACGTGGATGCATTTGCAGCCACGGCCGTGCAACTCCCGCCGCCGGACGCCGTCACCGTGCGCATCGTCATGGAGCTGGGAACAGTGACTGCCGCCTTCACGTTGGCCGCAGGTGCCGGGCCATTGTTCGTCACGACGAATACCCAGCTGCGCTGATTGCCTCCACTGCCAGCGCCCAGCTTCGGCAGGGACTGGACCGCAACGGCAACATCCGCGGATCCCCCGCCCACGGGCGTCGTGAGGGTGGGCGATGCCGCCGTCAGTGGCCAGGAGGGCGCGAGCGCATCCACGTAGGTGGTGGAACTGGTGAATGTGAGGTTGCCCCCGGCCGCGGCGGACTGGACGGTGGCGCGGAACGTGACCACCGCCGAGGTGCTGGGCGCGATCGCGCCACCCACCGACGCCGATGCTCCCTGTCCCAAGCGGGCAGTGATGGTCGAACTCGAGATCTCTGCCTGATCATTTCCAGGCGTATCGCTCTTGGCGACACCGTTGACGGTTATCGAGCCAGGAACAAACGCGAGGCCGGCGGGGACGCTTGCGGTGAAGACGCTCGCGTTCGCATGATTGCCACCGACGTTAGTGACAGTGGTTGTGTACTCCACCACGTCACCGACCGTAAAGGTGGGCCCACCCGTGGTGACGTTCGCGATGGAGGCGTTGGAGACAAGGCACGGGCCGGATCCAAACGTGACGTCGTCGATCAGATTGCCCACGGAGTTGTCCCCCGTGGCCGTCGACACCGCCGTGACACTCAAGCGAGTGGAGGTCTGACCCGCGGGAACGACGTAATCGCCCTCGTATGTACGCCAATCGGCGTTGGACGTTTGGAACTGTCCCTGCTGCACAAGAGCGGCACCGGCAGCGTTGATGGACACCCTCATGGTGTCCGTGCCCCACCGACCATGATGCTTGATAGACCAGTGCAGCACTTGGCCGGGAGTGGTGGCAACGTCTTGATACAGGGTTCCGGCGCCGTTTCCATTGAGCTCCAAGAACTGGGACCCCTCGGGCGCCGGCAGCGGGTGCACTGGCATCGCCGTGTCGTTGTAGCCACGCCACACTTCGATGGTGTTGTCGTTAGCCACGTTCCAGCCCGTGAGTTCTGTCACGCCAATGTTCTTCAGCAAGGAGGGGTCAACGTTCGGAGCCTCGAAGCCACCGTTGATCAGCTTTGTGGGGTTGGCACACGCATCTGCGAGGGATGCCGCCTTCACCGTTCCGGTGATGGTGGCCGTTGAGGACCAGTACGCATACCCGACGCCGGCGCCCGCCAGCACTGCGAACACGGCGAGGCCGACGATTGCGGCAATTCGCTTGTTCATGGCCGTACCTGCGTCCCTACCAGTGGGATGGTGAACCCCACGGAAAGTCCTTGAACCGACGCTGGTGCGGTGGACTTCAGCTGCACCTCAACGCACACCGTTGTGGTGGTGCCGGGCTGGAGCGTGACGGCAGATAGTGAGGTAGGGGTGGAACCAAAGGCGGTTGGCGCACACGAACTCGCCTGCCGAATGGCCACCACAAGTTGAGGTGCGAGTGCGCCGGATGGATCGGTGAAGGTCACGGTGCCCGCAGACACGGACAACGGCGTGGTCCCGGTGTTCTTCACCGTCAATGGTGCGGCAGTAATCACGCTGCGACCGGGATAGAGGCCGGTCAGGTCCAGCCCAGTTATCGCATAGTTCGTCGAGTCATTGATGGTCAGGCCGGTGGACCCTGTAGTGATCGACCCTGGGGTCGCGGAACTTGCGGTGTTCCATAGCGCATAGGTGCCACCCGCCACGGCCACGGCGAGCAGCACCGCTGCACCCGTGGTCGCCGCTGCCACGCCAAGGCGGCGCGACACTCGCGACACTCGCATGCCGTGGGACACGGCGACACGATTGCGATTCATGGCTCTCCTCAGTTACCCGCGCACCGTGACGGCACCCGCAGGGGGCATGTGAGGCGCTCGCGGCGCCTCACATGCCGCTCCTTCAGCTGCTAACGGTCCTGAGTCAGCGTCACGCCAACCGCGTTGAGGTTGACGGTGGCATTCTGGGAGGTCGTGCCCGTCGTGGCGCGATCGAATGCAAGCGTCACGGTGACCGTGAAGACGTCACCGTTGTTGGCGACCACGGGGTTGGCAACGGCTGTGCCTGCGCGAGTCACGCTCACAGTTGCGCTCACATCGGTGGGCAGAGTTCCCGCCGTGTACGACGTTCCGAAGTTGGCCTTCAGGTTGTTACCCGAAGAGGCCACCGTAAACGTATTCGTGTATGCCAACGTGTCACCGGGCACCATCTTGAAGGTGCTCGCGTCAATCGTGGGCTGTCCAGTGACGTCGGTGGAGACGTCCTTCCAAACGCCCGTCCCGGCCGTGAGTGTCAACGTACCGGTGCTAATGGACCCCGCGTTCACGCTAGCCGAGTCATTCCAGAGGGCGAAGGTGCCTGCTCCGCCAAGCAGCAGCACAACGCCAGCAGCGCCTGCAATGGCGCCCTTAGTCATCTTGTTCATTTATTGCTCCTCAGTAGTGGCACGACCGCCCGTGCCCAATGCCCCCCCACAACCGCCGTCATATGGCGAGCGGACCAACTATATGGGCCACGAATGCGCGAACAAGGGATTTGTGACGAGCATCACACTCGTGTCGCTTGGTGCTGCGGGGCGGATGCAACTACGCTTCGACCTCGGCGATCTCACCGGACAACCCTGCCCGGTTCACGCCGCTATCGTTGGCGCATGCCCGCACGCATCGCCCTCGTCTCCACTCGCGACCTCGACGTTGCCGACGCCGACGAGCAGCTGCTCTTGCCGCTGCTGCCCGAGGCGTCCATTCAGTATTGGGATGATGCTTCCGTTGACTGGGCCGAGTTCGACGTGGCGATCCTGCGTTCTACGTGGAACTACACGGATCACCTCAACGAGTTCCTGGCCTGGGTTACGCGCACGGCACAGGTGACGCGACTGCACAACCCGGTGGAGATCATCGAGTGGAACACCGACAAGCGCTACCTTGCCGACCTCGCGGCGCGCGGCATTCCTGTGGTGCCCACCCAGTTCTTTGCGCCCGGTGAGCCCGTGATGCCCGACGCCGTGGCAGGTCACGTGGTGGTCAAGCCTTCGGTGGGGGCCGGGTCAAAGGGTGCGGCCCTGTTCGATGGTGACACCGAGGGGGCGCTGGCGCATGCGGCGTCGCTGCAGGCGCAGGGGCGCACGGTGATGGTGCAGCCGTACCTCGATGCCGTAGACGAGCACGGCGAGACGGCGCTCGTGTTCCTTGGTGGGCGGTTCTCACACGCGGCACGCAAGGCGGCGATCCTGTCCCAAGACCTCTCGTGGTCCACTGGGCTGTACGCCGACGAAAAGATCGTTCCCACCGTGGCGACGCAAGCAGAACGGGACCTCGCCTCGCGAGTCATCGCAGACCTGCCGGGCCTCGCCTACGCCCGCGTTGACCTCCTGCCCACACCCGAGGGTCCCGTTGTGCTCGAGCTGGAACTCACCGAGCCGAGCCTGTTCCTTGCCACCGACCCCTCCGCCCCGCTACGCGCGGCGGAGGCATTCCGAGCGCTGCTCAAGAGCTAGGTGTCTTTGAGCACGGCGAACGGGTTGACGCGAGTGGCGAGGGCGGACAGCGCCGTAGCCATGATCGCGAACAACAACCATGTTGCGGCCGCGTACGCCAAGGCCACTTGGAGGGCCACGAGTTCCAAGGGACCGCGTGCAACGAACACGGCGATGGCAAGGCCCCACATAGCCGCCAACGGAACAAATATCACCGTTGGCAGTATCGCCTCGTGCGCGAGAATCGCGCCCACAGAACGGCGGCTGAACCCGCTCATGAGGTAGACACTTACGTCTCTACGACGAAAGATCAGGGTGGTGCCAAGCAGAGCTCCCGCTACCACACCGGCGACTGCCCAGACTTCAAGCGACGTGTATGCGGACCAGAACTGCCGCGCCGACAACGATCCACCGCCCTCGGGCACGAACGGCCCGATACCCACGGGTACTCCCGCGAACGCAGCGCTCACAAGCGCCTCGGTCGCTTCCTTTGCACCGGGCTCAAACTTGATCCAACACTCGGCGAGCGGCGCCTGGTCCAATGCCGGGATGATGACTGTTGACTGCAACGCCGAGAGCGGAACGTCGGGAGGTAGCACGGCGCGTGCCCGGATGGGCACGTCGCCCGAAATCAGGATCACGTCCGCGTGTCGTGCGTCCAGGACCTCCGCGAGATCGTGCCCCAGCGTAGTCAGTGGTGCGGCATCGGGGCCGAGCCAAACGCGCAATGCGCTCGGCGAGACGAGCGTGGCGGCGACGCTGGAGTGGTCCAAGGTGACAAGCGGTGGCCCGGCGGTTGCGTACGGGCCCCCGGCAACAATGACTGGCCCGTTGCCCGCCAATGCTTCGCACGCGGTCATCGACAGCCCTGCATCGCTCGTGGCGGTAGCGACCACCACATCGCGCCCAGCTGCTCGCTCCGCGACGTCTAGCTGGATGGCCCGGTGTGCCCATGTTGCCGTGCCGCCCGTGACAGCGGCGATCAGCAGCACCAACCCCACGAGGGCTACTGGTGGACGGTGACGTAGATTTGCTGCGGCCTCAGTTCGAATCGCAGACACCTTCATGATGCGTCCTCAACCAAGACACCGTGGTCGAGGCGCACAGTGCGATCCATGAGGCTTGCGATCCGGATGTCATGAGTTGCGACGAGTACGGCAGCACCAGACATTGCGGACAAGAGCGCCGTCGACACTGCATGCGCGGTGTCGTAGTCGAGACTCGCGGTAGGTTCGTCAGCCAGTACAACTGCGGGTCGCGCGACCAGTGCGCGTGCGATTGCCACACGCTGAACTTGACCACCTGACAGGTGGCGCACTTGCGACTCGGCGTAGCCCGAGAGGCCTACGAGGTCAAGTGCGGCACGGGCGATACGCCGCGCGTCCTCGCGGGACTCGTTGCTGGCGATCAAGGGGAGCGCGACATTGTCCTGCGCCGTGCGTCGTGGCAGCACCGCTGGTCCCTGGAACATCCAGGTGATGCCCTTCGCATCAGCATCGACAGACACGTGTCCACTGGTGGGACGTAGCATCCCTGCCGCAATCGACAGGAGCGTCGACTTCCCTTCGCCCGAGGGCGCCATCAGTGCGCAGGATTGTCCTGGCGCCACCCGCAGGTTCACCCCCCGCAGAATGTCCGGGCCCGCGTCACTGTAACGGAACCAGACATCCGCGAGCACTAACGACATGTTGCCACCAACGCGTCATCTCCGGCCGAGAGCACGGCATCCTTACCTTCGAGGCTGGCAACGGGCACTAGCGCCACCTGGTCACCGAATCCCACCGGGAGAGGAGCCACGCGTACGTACGAGACGGCGTCACCGGTCCGCGCGAGCCTCAGGCACAACGAACCATCGCTTGCCACGGCAATGGCGGCGGAAGGAACGACCTGCACAACGAGGGGCTCATCAGCGGTGAGGGTGCCACTGAGCGTCCCGGACCCTTCGGCCTCCTGCAAGCCTTCAAAGTCTTGGGATGCAACTGCCGCCGCGTGACCGGCCGTCACCTGAACCGCGAAGGATCGCCCGTCGATCAGCAAGGTATAGGTGCCATCGGGAATCGGCGCCGTGGAGTCCACGGAAATGTCGACGCTTAGCACCTGCGCAGCCCAGCTCACCCAGTCCATGGTGACAGACGTCGTGGCCCCTAGCACCAAGTCGATGCTCGCAACCATCGGGCCGTCGGGCGGTACGGGGATGGCCGTCTCAACATGGAAGCAGCCGTCGTGGCGGTCGCCACCGATGCGCGCATTGAAGTGCTTGACGGCCGCCTCAGTCGCAGCACCGAAGTCACCGTCGACGGCGCCTGAATACAGGTTCTGCACCGCCAGCAGCTCCTGCAGCACGCGTACGTCTGCCCCGGAGTCGCCCTTGCATAGGTTCCGGTAGAGCGCGGCTCCGGAATGCGGCACATAGGCAACACGCATGACTCCATCGATCGCGAACAATGGGGCGCCGGTGAGCACCGCATCACCCGGGCCGACCTTCACAGCGGTGACCGTTCCCGCCTGCGATGTTGGAGCGATGGACGTGGGTACCGACTGAGCTACGTCAACGTTGGCAGTCGTGGAGAAGTCGATGCTCCGCGTGGTGATGGGGACCGTTGCGAGACCGGCTGAGGCAGAGTCGGGAACCACGTGCGCCGATGCGGCGTGAACCATGACCCACACCCCAGCGAGAGGCACGCACACCAACACCACCGCAAGCACCACCGCGAGCGCAGCCCGGGCCCGAGAGGCACTCATCATCCGCGTTACCCCCCCAACGTCTCCGGCCACAGCACAAAGTAGTACTTCTCAACACAGTCTGCCAACGGCAAATCCCAGTCTGCGTACGGCCCGTTAGCAGCGATGAGTGCTTGCATCATCGTCGACTGCTCTTGGCCAAGCACAGCGCCGTCAACGCTACCGCCATTACTTGTCATGCAGTCCTGGAACTCGGCAAACTTGGCCTCGCGCTCGGCTCCTTGTGGCACGCGCGTTGACTGATAGATCGCGTCGAGTGGACCGACCCACTCCGCCATGCACGAGTCGAGCTTGGCGGACGCGGCATCGATGTCACCACCTTTACCTGGTGACACGCTTATACTGAGGCCCCCACTCAGGCTGTCACGAATCTCGGCCTGCCAACCATCTTTCTCCACACACCGGGACGCCTGGTCGTATGCATCTCTAAGCTCCGCATCGGTGACAACACCATCTGCGGCAATCTTCAACTGGTAATCGTTGAGCTGTTGTCCAGACCATTCTGTAATCGCCTCGTTTTGGGATGACGTGGAACCACAACCCGTACACAGACCAGCGGTCGCGGCGATGACCACCGCGACAACGCGCACTCGAGATATCACCACGCGCACACCTGCGCGAGTCCTTGTAGCGCGATCAGCATGTGAGGGTGACCGCTGCTGAGAACCCGCTGGACGACCTGTCAAAGTTGTCCTTGCCCGTGCCCTTGGTGCGCCAGGAGTCTGTACCGTGACCATTGCAGTTGTACGACTGTGTGACGGTGTTCGTGGTTGAGGTGCTCGTGTGCGTCGCAATCGTCCCGCGCGACGTCCACACGAACAACACCTCCTCCTGAACCTGAAACGTTACGGAGGACGCTTGAATCCCATAGCCTGCTGGACAAGTGAGAGTCGTCTTCGCGAAGGTATACACACCGTCCGTCGTCGGCAAATACTCCGTAGTAAAGCACCTAACTGGTGGATCGGCATCGGCTGGAAGTGACACCCCCACGGCGAGTCCCATTCCAAGCACGCCGTCGCAAGCCGTAGCGAGCCAGCGTCGCTCAATGTTCATCATTGTGGTCCCTCCCGAATCGAATCGTCATCGATGTTCTTCGGAACGTACACCCGGCAGGATGCACGGTCAAGCACCACGGAAATCCTGCCCGAACCTCACTCCGGCCACCGGGGAAAACAAACAAGGGCCATTGGGGCACGTGTGACACTTAGGGCGCGGGCCAGTTCGGTTTCAGTCCCACGAGTCACATCAGTCCCAGGGATACTTGGTTGCCATACGTCACCAATGTGTGACACATCTCAACAAGAGCGGAGCGCCAGGCGTAGCCAGCGTCGGGCCTGTAGCATTGCGCGCGAGGGGAGTACTTCCCAAGCTCCGTTCCGGTCATCACGAGGCGCGCGCCTCCCGGACGGACGCCGGCAAGCAATCCGGTGAAGGAGACCTCAGACTAATGTTCTGAGGAGACCCATGACAACGCTCACCACCATCGGCACGCCCGGCCTGTGGGCCATCACGCTCGTTGGCGTGCTGCTCCTGTTGGCGTTCGACTTCATCGTCACCCGCAAGCCGCATGCCGTGTCGATGAAGGAGGCGGTGGGGTGGTCTGTGTTCTACATTGCGCTGCCGCTGCTGTTTGGCGTGTGGGTGTGGGCGGCGCATGGTGGCGACACGGGCATCAAGTACTACACGGGGTACTTGGTGGAGAAGAGCCTGTCCGTTGACAACCTCTTTGTCTTCATCGTCATTCTCGCCTCCTTTGCCGTGCCGCGAGAACTTCAACAGCGCGTGCTGCTCGTTGGCGTTGCCGGTGCGCTGGTGCTGCGCGGCATCTTCATCTGGGTGGGCGCGGCACTCATTGCCCAGTTCGCCGCCACGTTCCTGGTATTTGGCGTGATCCTGCTTCTCACCGCGGTCAAGGTGTATCGCGACGCCCGCAGCGAGGAAGACGCCCACATTGAGGTGGATCAGCTGCTGGTGGTGCGTGTAATCCGGCGGTTCTGGCCCGTCACGGGCGAGTACCACGGCACCCGCATCACATGGCGCGAGGCCGGCAGGCGCGCCCTCACCCCGCTGGGCCTTGTCATGGCCACGATCATCGGCACGGACATCGTCTTCGCGATCGACTCTGTTCCCGCCGTCTATGGCATCACCGCGGATCCCTACCTGGTGTTCGTCACCAATGCCTTTGCGCTGCTGGGACTGCGCGCTCTGTACTTTGTTCTGGAAGGTGCCCTGTCCAAGCTCGTGTACTTGGGCTTTGGGCTGTCGGTCATCCTGTTCTTCATCGGCGTCAAGCTGGTGCTGCACTGGGCGCACGGCGTCTGGCCGGGCGTTCCCACCATTCCGACGCTCGCCTCCTTGGGCTTCATCCTCGCCACCCTTGCGGTGACCACGGTGGTCAGCCTGCGCTCTTCGCAGCGACCCGACCCCGCCGGTTCTTGACCTTTGTGCCCGCGCCCGGGAGGCTTGGCCCCACGGGGATACGACGGTAAGGGGACACTGCGTGATCAAGATTTCGTTTGAGGTAACCGACTCTCCCGCGCGGCTGACCGTGACCGAACTCATGCCCTACCCGCTGAACACCGTGTGGCTCGCACAGACCGAGGGTCTGTACGTTCAGCAGTGGTGGGCGCCGCGAGGCTACGAAAACGTTGAGGTGGACCTCGCGACCGTTGCGGGCGGCTCGTGGCGCATCCTGCAGCGCGACCCCGAAGGCAACCAATTCGCCTTCTACGGCAAGGTTGCCGATGTGGTCCCCCAAGAACGTCTCGCCATCACCATCACCAGCGAAGTCTTCCCCGAGACCACCCTGCACCTGCTCCAGGAGTTTGTGCCGCGCGACTTTGGGGGAGGCGTCACGGGCACCGTGGTGGTCAGCACCTACACCTTTGACGAAGACGCCGAGCTGACGAGCTACCTCAACCTCGGCGGCATGGATCGCCTGCGGGGTGCCTCCGCGCGCCTCGACGCGCTGCTCACGCAACTGACCGCCTAGGTGACGCAGGTCACATTGCCTGCCCGAGCGTCGGGCGGGCGGCGCCGGTAGAATCGACGCATCCCACGCTATCGCGTGGCTCCCGTGCGCCCGCCCACGAGGCAAGCGCTTGCATCATTGCCGCCACAAGCGGCACCCGAGAGGACGCCATGACTTTGCGCCGCCACGACGACGCCGACTTCCCCACCCGTGCCGACCAACAGGTCAACACCCCTGATACTTTCGCCGACTGGCGCACCTACGCCTTCTCTGAGACTCCCGAGTTTGTGGACGACCTCGACGAGGCCACGATTCCCGCGGACGCGCCTTCCGTCTAGGCTCTAGTCATGAGTGAGCGCCCCAATCCCTTCACGGACCTCACGCTCAATGACCTTCGCGAGCGCCATAGCGCCAAGTGGCGGCACTACCCCGCGGACGTGCTGCCGCTGTGGGTTGCGGAGATGGACGTCCGCCTCGCTCCCCCCATTGCCGATGCCCTTGCACGCGTTGTGGCGAGCGGTGATGCCGGCTACCCAGGTGACACCCCGTACCTCGAAGCGTTCGCGTCCTTCGCCGTGGACTCGTGGGGCTGGGACCCCACCGTGGCGCGCACACGGGCCGTAGCGTCGGTCATTGCGGGCTACACCGATGCGCTCGTGGAGGCAGCCCCGGGCGGCACCATCGTGGTCACCTCGCCCGTGTATCCGCCGTTCTACTCCTACCTTGAGCACGCCGGTCTGACCGTGGTGGAGGTGCCGCTCACGGCCGATCTGCGCCTTGACCTCGACGCCCTTGACGGCGCATTCGCCACCGCCCAGGGGTTCTTGCTGTGCAACCCACACAACCCTGGGGGCACGGTGCACACGCGAGCCGAACTTGAGGCCGTTGCCGACCTCGCCGCGCGCCACGGCGTGCAGGTGGTCTCCGACGAGATCCACGCGCCGCTCATCTACGCAGAGTCCACGTTCGTGCCCTACCTCGACGTTGACCCGCGCGGGATTGCGCTGCACGCCGCGTCCAAGGGATGGTCGCTCGCCGCCATGCCCGCCGCGCTGATGTCCTTTGGGCCCGACGCCGGTGCCGCGCTGGCTCGCTACGACGCCGGCAAACACCACGGGCCGGGCTACTGGGGAGTGATTGCACAGACTGTTGCCTATTCGCAGGGGCGCGAGTGGCTTGCCGATGCCATGGCCGGGCTTGACGCGAATCGTCACCTGCTCGGCGCGCTGCTCGCGGAGCACCTGCCGGCGGCGCGCTACCACCTTCCCGCTGCCACCTACCTCACGTGGGTTGACTGCAGCGGCCTTGGGCTTGGCGACAACCCGGCCGCGGCGTTCCTGCAGCGCGGGCGTGTGGCGTTCAATCCCGGACACACGTTCGGCACGGGCGGTGCCGGTCACGTGCGGATCAACATCGCCACCTCGCCAGCGAATCTTGAGGAGGCCGTGCGGCGCATGGCCGCATCGCTCTAGCCCATGCGTACTACGGCTTGACCCAGGTGAGGGTGTAGCGCCACTGCACGCGGCGCCGGAATCGGCTCCCGGGCAAGACCCTCGCGGCCGCGTCCCGCACCTGCGCATATGTCACCGGCGGGGGCCACACCGTGGGGCTCGGTTGCTCCCACGTGGAATGCGTGAGGCGGCCCAGCTGGTGCGCGACCGCAGCGGCCGCCTCCCAGCCCACGTCTTTGGGCATCACGGAGGCGGCGAGTCCCACCACGAGGAGCACTCCGCGCGGCGCAAGCAGCTCCTTGAGCCTGGTCAGCGACTCCTCAAGAGGCAGGTGGTGCAGCACCGCGAGCGCCGTGATGACGTCATAGCGGCCGGGCAGCTGCGCCGCCATGACATCCGCGTTGAGATAGGTGATGCCAGCCGTGTCCTGACCGCGCGCACGCTCGAGGCTCGGCTCGTCGAGGTCGATGGCGGTCACGGCAAGGCCGCGCGCCGCGAGCGCGCGAGCGGCGAAGCCTTCGCCGCAGCCAAGGTCGAGCGCCGTGCGTGCGCTGGCTGGGATCACCGTCAGCAGTCCGCGGAACGCGTCAATCGTGTGATTGCGGCGGGCGGAGTCCGGGACCGCTCCCCCTTCCGCGAATGTGCGCCTCACGCACACAATCTAGGCGGCGAGGCTCCCTGCGTGCGCCTTAGGCACGAATTCCGCATCGCATCGGCAGCCACGGTGCGCGTTGATGGGGTGCTGGGGCGTGGAGGTCTCGTGCGCCACGAGTGCCTAAGGCGCACGCAGGAGTCCCCCGACCCCCAAAAGCGTGCCTGAGGCGCACATTCGCGGGCGGGAGCGCGCTGGGCGCGCATCCACCGCGGCCTAGAGCCCCATCGCCGCCACAGGAATCCACACGAGCGTCCACGAGCCGAGCGTGGGCAGCGAAAAGCTCGCTCCAGACTGGCCCGCGGACAGCGCGTTGACCTGCTCGGCCGTCCTGACGCCCACAACGTCCAGCTTGACAAGGT
>Ga0206116_1000350_pt1 | contig 56064 bp, 55 predicted proteins | sample 3A1Ametagenome_FD_178000 | JGI IMG/M metagenome (GOLD analysis project Ga0206116, IMG submission 178000) | Enriched microbial communities from leaf-cutter ant dump, University of Wisconsin, Madison, United States - 3A1A | ecosystem: Environmental > Terrestrial > Nest > Insects nest > Nest dump...
CTGCCGCCCGAGCGCGTGATCCGCATCGGCGACAACAAGGGCGGCCGCTACAAGAGCGACAACTTCTGGATGATGGCCGACACCGGCCCCTGCGGCCCGTGCTCGGAGATCTTCTACGACCACGGCCCCGAGATCCCCGGCGGCCCCCCGGGCAGCCCCGATGAGGACGGCGACCGCTTCATCGAGATCTGGAACAACGTGTTCATGCAGTTCGACATGAAGGAAGACGGCTCGGTCACGCCGCTGCCCGCGCCCTGCGTGGATACCGGCATGGGCCTGGAGCGCCTGGCCGCCATCCTGCAGCACGTGCACAGCAACTACGAGATCGACCTGTTCGACGCGCTGATCAAGGCTGCCGCGCGCGAGACGCACACCGCCGACCTCGCCAACCCCTCGCTCAAGGTCATCGCCGACCACATCCGCGCCACCTCGTTCCTCGTGAGCGACGGCGTGATCCCGTCCAATGAAGGGCGCGGCTACGTGCAGCGCCGCATCGTGCGCCGCGCCATTCGCCACGGCTACAAGCTGGGCCAGAAGACGCCGTTCTTCCACAAGCTCGTGAAGGACCTCGCGCAGCAGATGGGCGACGCCTACCCCAAGCTGCGCGAGCAGGAGCAGCGCATCACCGGGATCCTCAAGGCCGAGGAAGAGCGCTTCTTCGAGACGCTGGCCAACGGTATGGAGATCCTGGACGCGGCGCTCGCGGGCGGCGAGAAGGTGTTGCCCGGCGACGTGGCCTTCAAGCTGCACGACACCTACGGCTTCCCGCTCGACCTGACCAACGACGTGTGCCGTGAGCGCGGCGTGACGGTGGACGAGGCCGGCTTCAACGCCGCGATGGAAAAACAGAAGGCCCAGGCCCGCGCGGCCGGCAAGTTCAAGATGGACCGCGCGCTCGAATACACGGGCGACGCGAACCGCTTCACGGGCTACGAGCACCTCGCGGAAACTGCAAAAATCGTAGCTATCTACGTAGATGGGACAAGCGCTGTGGCCCTGAAACAGGGTGAAAGCGGCGTGGTGGTGCTGGACACGACGCCGTTCTACGCCGAAAGCGGCGGCCAGGTGGGCGACCAGGGCGTCATCACGGCGGGCTCGGCGCGCTTCGCGGTGGCCGACACGCTCAAGATCAAGGCCGACGTGTACGGCCACCATGGCACGCTCGAATCGGGCACGCTGAACGTGGGCGACACGGTGCAGGCCCAGGTGGACCCGCACCTGCGCGCGGCCACCATGCGCAACCACTCCGTCACCCACCTGATGCACAAGGCGCTGCGCGAAGTGCTGGGCGACCACGTGCAGCAAAAGGGCAGCCTGGTCACGCCCGAGCGCACGCGCTTCGACTTCGCCCACGGCGCGCCCGTGACCGATGCGCAAGCGCGCGAGATCGAGCGCCGCGTGAATGCCGAGATCCTCGCCAACACGCCCACCGGCGCGCGCGTGATGGACATCGAATCGGCCCAGAAGACGGGCGCGATGATGCTCTTCGGCGAGAAGTACGGCGAAACCGTGCGCGTGCTCGACATCGGCACCAGCCGCGAGCTGTGCGGCGGCACGCACGTGCAGCGCACGGGCGACATCGGCCTGTTCAAGATCGTGGCCGAGAGCGGCGTGGCCGCCGGCGTGCGCCGCGTGGAGGCGGTGACGGGCGAGAACGCGCTGGCCTACCTGCAGTCGCTCGAATCCACCGTGGGCGAGGCGGCCGCCGCGCTCAAGGCGCCCACCGCCGAGCTCACCACGCGCATCGGCGGCGCGCTCGACCAGATCAAGGCGCTGGAGAAGGAAGTCGCTGCGCTCAAGGGCAAGCTCGCCTCGAGCCAGGGCGACGAGCTCGCGGGCCAGGCCATCGACGTGAAGGGCCTCAAGGTGCTGGCCGCGAAGCTGGAAGGTGCCGACGCCAAGACCCTGCGCGACACCCTGGACAAGCTCAAGGACAAGCTCAAGACTGCTGCCATCGTGCTGGCCGCCGTCGAGGGCGGCAAGGTGCAGCTCGCCGCGGGCGTGACGGCCGACAGCACGGGCAAGGTGAAGGCGGGCGAGCTCGTGAGCTTCGTCGCCCAGCAGATCGGCGGCAAGGGCGGCGGCAAGCCCGACATGGCGATGGCTGGCGGCACCGACGCCGCGGCATTGCCCCAGGCGCTGGCCTCGGTGCAGGGCTGGGTGGCCGGGCGGCTCTGAGGCCCTGACCCAGCGGCGCCCGCGGGCGCCGCGAAACCTGTGACGCTGCAGGCGCTTTGCTCTACATTGCGCCTATGAATTCCCGGCGTGATGGAGCCCCTGGAGCGCGCGCGTGGTTCGGCCTGCGGATGCCGTTCCAGGCCGTCGTGGCCTCGCTGGTCGTGGGGGCCATGGTGCTGCTGGCGGCCGTGCTGGCCTACCAGGTCAGCCGCAGCGCGCGCCAGGCGATCGTCGAGGCGTCGGACGAAAGCGCGCAGCGCATCGGCATGCTCATCAACGAGCGCGTGCGCCGCATCGTGGACCCGGCCGACGCGAGCCTGCGCCTGCTCTCGTTCGATCCCGTTTCCGCCGCCACCGGCCTGCCGCAGCGCCTGCAGCGCCTGCCGCTGCTCGCGGGCCTGCTGTCGCAGAACCCTTTGCTGGCGGCCGTTTTCGTGGGCTACCGGGACGGGCAGTTCCTGCTCGTGCGCCCGCTGCGCGACGCGGCGGTGCGCGAGCGCCTGGGCGCGCCGCCCGGGGCCGCGTACCTGGTGCAGTCGATGGCGCACGAGGGCCGCGGCCCGGAACTGGCGGGGCGCTGGAGCTTCTACGACGCGGACCTGAAGCTGCTGCACACCGCGCTGCAGCATGGGTACCGCTTCGATCCGCGCACGCGCCCCTGGTACCAGGCGGGGCGCGAGGGCCAGGGGCTCACCGACCCGTACGTGTTCTTCACCACGCGGGAGGTGGGCGTGACGCTGAGCCGCCCCAGCGTGGACGGCCAGGCGGTCCTGGGTCTGGACGTGGCGCTGTCCGCGCTGGGGCGCGAGGCCGACGGGTTGCGCCTCACGCCGCGCAGCGAAATCGCGGTCGTGGATGCCGCGGGGCATGTGCTGGGCTACCCGGACATGCGCCAACTCGTGCAGCAGGACGGCGACGAGGTGCGCCTGCGCACGCTGGCGGGCCTGGGCGTGGACAGCCTGCGCGAAGCGGGCCGCCTGCCGCTGCGCCCCGGGCAGTCGCGCAAGTTCATGGCGGGCGGCGAGGAATGGCTCGGCCTTGCCCAGCCGCTCGATGCGCTGCACGGGCGTGAGCTGCGCATCCTCATGGCGATCCCCACGCGCGAGCTGCTGGCCAGCGCCAACCGCACGCTGCGCACGCAGGTGTGGTGGTCGGCCGCGCTCATCCTGCTGCTGCTGCCGCTGGGCTGGTGGGCCGGGGAGCGGCTGGGCCGCAGCCTCAACGGCCTGGCGCTGCAGGCCCGTAGCCTGGCGCGCTTCGACTTCCGGCGGCCCGAGCGCTCCGATTCGCCGCTGCGCGAGGTGCACGAGCTGGGGCAGGTGATGGATGCGATGTCGGACACGATCAGCGAGTTTCTCGACATCTCGCGCAACATCAGCGCCGAATCCCACCTGGACCGGATGCTCTCCGGCGTGCTGTACCAGCTCGTGCGCGCCACGCACTGCATGAGCGGCGCGGTGTACCTGGTGCAGGAGCCGCGCGACGGCCTGCGGCGCGTGGCCGTCTGCGGCGGCGAGGACGGGGAAGGGCGGGCGCACTACCCGGAGTTTCTCCCCATGGCGCATTTCATCAACTGCGCGACCTTGGAGGAAGAGGACGAAGACGGGCCGGGCGACGGCCCGCCGCAGCGCCCCCTGCGCGTGCAGCTGCGCACGCGCGATGGGCAGCCCCTGGGCCTGTTGAGCCTGCGCCACGCCGTCCAGGACGGCGGCGAAACGGGTGGCGAGGCGGGCGGTGACGGGCAGGCGCATTTTCGCAGCTTCGTGGAAAAGCTCTCGGGCACGCTGGCCGTGGCCATCGAGACGCGCAGCCTCATCGAAGGCCAGCGCCGCCTGTTCGACGCGGTGATCCGCCTGCTGGCCGATGCCATCGACGCCAAGAGCCCCTACACGGGCGGCCATTGCGAGCGCGTGCCGCAACTGGCCGAGATGCTCATGCAGCGCCTGTGCGATACCCAGCAGGAGCCCTTCGCCGCCGTCCACATGACCGAGGCGGAGCGCTACGAGTTCCGCCTGGGTGCCCTGCTGCACGACTGCGGCAAGGTCACCAGTCCCGAGCACGTGATCGACAAGGCCACCAAGCTGGAGACCCTGTACAACCGCATCCACGAGGTGCGCATGCGCTTCGAGGTGTTGTGGCGCGACGCCGAGATCGACTACTGGCGCGCCTGCCTGGCCAGCGGCGACGCGGGCGCCGCCGCCGAGGCGCACCGCCAGCGCCTGCAGCGCAGGCGCGAGCAGCTCGAGGAGGACTTTGCCTTCGTGGCCGCATGCAACATCGGCGGCGAGGCCATGGCCGATGCCGACATCGAGCGCCTGCGGGCCATCGGCCAGGAGACCTGGCTGCGGCATTTCGACAACCGGCTGGGCCTGTCGCGCGCCGAGCTGGACCGGCTGGCGGACCAGCCCCCCGGCCCGGTGCCCGCGCGCGAGTTCCTGCTGGCCGACCGGCCCGACCACATCGTGCCCTGGGGCAACCGCCGCCCGCCCGTGGAGGAGGGCAACCCCGCCAACCGCTGGGGCTTTCGCATGCAGCTGCCGCAGCACCAGGCCCACCTGGGCGAGCTGTACAACCTCTCGGTGCGCCGCGGCACGCTCACGGCCGAGGACCGCTTCAAGATCAACGACCACATCGTGCAGACCATCGTCATGCTGCGCGGGCTGCCGTTCCCCGCGCACCTGGCGCGCGTGCCCGACATCGCGGGCACGCACCACGAGAAGCTCGACGGCACCGGCTATCCGCGCGGCCTGCAGGCCGGCGAGCTCACGCTGGCCGACCGGGTGATGGCGCTGGCCGACATCTTCGAGGCGCTTACGGCCGCGGACCGCCCCTACAAGCCCGCCAAGACGCTCTCGGAGTCGCTGCGCATCATGGCGGGCATGGTGCGCGAGCGGCACCTGGACGAGGAGGTGTTCCGCTTCTTCCTGGGCAGCGGCGTGTGGCGCGAGTACGCCGAGCGCTACCTGGCGCCGCAGCAGCGCGACGAGGTCGATGCCGCCGCCATCGAGCGCCTGCTGGCACCCGCCGTGCGCGTGGTGGGCGAGGCGGTGATGCGCGAGCGCTGAGCCCAGGCCCCAGGCCTTAGAACAGCTCCACGTCGTCGTTGGACACCTTGGCCTGCAGGTGGCCGGAGGCGACGAGGTCGTCGTAGTAGCACACGCGGTTGCGGCCGTTTTCCTTGGCGAAGTAGAGGGCCTGGTCCGCGTGGCCCAGGATCTCGACCGGCGATCCCTGGGTGGTGCCCACGAAGCCGATGCTCACCGTCACGCTGCCCACCTGCGGGAACACATGCTTTTGCACCGTCTCGCGGAAGCGGTTGAACACGTTGCGCGCCGTCTCCAGCGTGGTGGAGCGCAGCAGCACCACGAATTCCTCGCCGCCGAAGCGGAAGATGCGGTCCTGGCTGCGGAACGAGCTGCGCAGGATGTTGGCTACGAGAATCAGCACCTCGTCGCCGTAGAGGTGGCCGAAGCGGTCGTTGACCTGCTTGAAGTGGTCGATGTCCACCACGGCCAGCCACTGGTGCAGCGGCCCGTCGGCCTCGATGCCGCCGGTGGCGTCGGGCAGGTCCATGTGGACGGCCAGGGCTGGCGTGGTGTAGCGCGCGAACTGCTCGTCGAAGGTCTTGCGGTTGAACAGGCCCGTGAGCGCGTCGCGCTCGCTGTAGTCGAGCAGGCTCTGGTAGTTCTGGTAGACCTGGAAGATGCCCAGGATCACGTCGAGCTTGTGCGCCGAGAAGGGGCGCGACTGGGTGACCTCCAGGCAGGTGCTGACCTTGTCGTGCGCCCACACGGGCAGCCACAGCGTGTAGCGGCCCTTGCGCGGGGCGTGCTGCACGCTGGTCTCGTGCGCGTCGATGCCGTGCATCAGCTCCGGGTAGCACTCCAGCGGCTCGCGGCGCGGGTCTTGCGAGGCCTCCGAGTCGGTCGAGACGAACTGGTCGTTCTCCAGCCAGGTGCGCGGCCGCATGAAGGCCCGCCCATCGCGCGTGAACATCTCCAGCGCCCGGATGTTCACGACGCTCGTGAGCTTCTGCAGGGTGGACAGCACGGACACTTCGAGCCGCAGGTGGTCGCGGTGTCCGGTCATCTCGACCAGGTTCTGGAGGATGGGTTTTTTCATGGCAGTGGCAGAGCTTACTCGCGCCGCGCGAACACCACGTCCCACACGCCGTGGCCCAGGCGCAGGCCGCGGTTCTCGAACTTGGTCAGGGGACGGTATTCGGGTTGCGGCGCATAGCCTTCGGCGGTGTTGGACAGGAGCGGCTCGGCCGACAGCACCGCGAGCATCTGCTCGGCGTAGGGCTGCCAGTCGGTGGCGCAGTGCAGGTAGCCGCCGCGCTTGAGCCGCGCGGCCAGCTTGGCCACGAGGGGCGGCTGGATCAGGCGGCGCTTGTTGTGCTTCTTCTTGTGCCAGGGATCGGGGAAGAAGATGTGCACGCCATCGAGGCTGCCCGGCGCCAGCATGTGGTCGATGACCTCCACGGCGTCGTGCTGCACGATGCGGATGTTGGTCAGCTCCTGCTCGCCGATGCGCTTGAGCAGCGCACCCACGCCGGGCTCGTGCACCTCGCAGCACAGGAAGTTGTCGGCCGGGCGCACGCGCGCGATGTGGGCCGTGGCCTCGCCCATGCCGAAGCCGATCTCGAGGATCAGCGGCGCGCTGCGGCCGAAGGCGGCCGTGGCGTCGAGCGGCGCTGCGGTGTAGCCGAGCAGAAAGCGCGGGCCCTGGTCGGCAAAGGCCTTGGCCTGGGCCGTGGTGGTGCGGCCCGCGCGGCGCACGAAGCTCTTGATGGCCTTGGGGTAGGCCACGTCCGCGGGGGCGGTGGGGATGGATTGCGGTTCGGTCACGGGGGCGGATTGTAAAGAGGCGTCCAGGCTTGCACCCATGTAGCCAGCGCGTCGCCCACTGTAGCGCCTTCCGGGGCGCCTGCCCATGGTGCTGGCGGCAGGCCCAGCACTTGGGCGGCAGCTTGCAGGGCCCGCAGCGGATCGTGCAGGTCCAGCGCCGGGGCGCCGTGCTGCTTGGAGAGCTTTTCGCCGTCGGCCGTGCGCACCAGGGGCGTGTGCAGGTACTGCGGGGTGGCCGCGCCCAGCGCGTGCTGCAGCAGCATCTGGCGTGGCGTGTTGTCCGCCAGGTCTTCGCCGCGCACCACGTGGGTGATGCCCTGGGCCGCATCGTCCACCACCACGGCCAGCTGGTAGGCCCAGAGCCCGTCGGCGCGGCGCAGCACGAAGTCGCCCACGGCGCGGGCCACGTCCTGCTGCTGGGGGCCGAGCCTGCGGTCGCGCCAGTGGAGCACGCCATCTGCTACTGAAAAATGAGCTGCTTGCGCAGACGGGGCGGGCGCTGGAGGCCAAAAAGACCCATATTCCGTGGCGTTGAAGCGCCAAGCCCGCGCCGCGCGCCCGCGCAGGCCCGTGCGGCAGGTGCCGGGGTAGGGCCGCTCCACGTGGCGCTGGGCGGTCAGCCCCTGCGCAGCCCAGGCGGCCTCGATCTCCTTGCGCGTGCAGGCGCAGGGGTAGGCCCAGCCCGCCGCCTGCAGCCGCTCCAGGGCCTGCTGGTAGGCCGTGCCGCGGGTGGACTGCCACAGGGGCGGCGCGTCCGGGTGCAGGCCGCAGGCGGCCAGCTGGGCCAGGATGGCTTCGTCAGCTCCTGGCGTGCAGCGTGGCGTGTCCACGTCCTCGATGCGCACCAGCCATTGCCCGCCGTGCGCGCGTGCATCAAGCCAGCTCGCCAGCGCCGCCACGAGCGAGCCCGTGTGCAGCGGGCCGGTGGGCGACGGGGCGAAGCGGCCGACGTAGCTCAAATCACGGTCAGGGCCAACTCCAGCCCCGAGAGGAAGGCGTCTTCCACGCGGTGCCCCAGGCACCAGTCGCCGCAGGCGCCCAGGCCCGCGGCAGCGTCCCACAGGTGGCTGCGGCCCAGCGGGGCGGTGGTCTGGGCGTGGCGCCAGCGGCGCACCTCGCTCCACGCGGGCTCGGCGCGGATGCCCGTCACCTCCGAGAAGGCGCGGCGCAGCTTGGCCTGCACGCGCTGGGGGTCGTCTTCCAGGTGCTCCTGCGACCAGGCGGGGCTGGCCTGCACGGTCCAGCGCTCGATACGGCCGCGGCCGGGCTTGGACGATTCGCGCGCCAGCCAGGCGATGCGGTGGTGGGTGCTGCGCGCCGCGTTCCACTGCGGGCCCAGTGTGGTCAGGCCGGGCTGCGCGGCCTGGGGGAAGGCGAGCATCAGCGTCCAGCACGGGGCGATGGCCACGCCCGCCAGCGGCGCGTCGAGCGCGCTCGCCACGCCCGAGGCGGCGAGCAGGGCCTGTGCCTGCGGCGCGGGTTGCGCGAAGAGCACGGCGTCGAAGCCTGCGTGCACCTGGCGGCTGCCGCCGGCTGCTTCGCAATCGACCTGCCAGGCCTGGGGCTGGAGCCGGTCGCGCTCGATGCGCGCCACGCGCGTGCCGGTGTGCAGGCGGCCGGCCTGGGCGATGGGCGCGGCCCAGGTTTCGGCCAGGGACTGCATGCCGGGCTGGGCAACCCAGTGCGGCTCGCGCGGCGGCGGCGCGGCGGCGGCCACGCGGCCCGCGGCGTCGAGCACGCGCACGGTGGTGGCGCTCCAGGGGCGGTACAGGCCGGGCACGGTCTGCAGCGCGCGCTCGAAGCGCGCATCGCGCACGGTGAAGTACTGGGCGCCCGCGTCGAAGCCGCCGAACGGGCTTTCGTGCGTGGCCATGCGGCCGCCGCCGTGGCCCTCGCGCTCGAAGACCGTGACATCGTGGCCTGCCTGCATCAGCGTGCGCGCGCAGGCCACGCCCGCCATGCCCGCGCCGACGATGGCGAAGCGGCGTGGCACGGCGGGGGTGGTTCGCAGCCGGGTGCGGGGTGCGGTGGGTTTCATGGCGGGCCTTTCAGCGTTGGAGATGATGCACTCTACACGCGCGCGGGCAGGGCGCGCGGGCTCAGAAATGGTGGTTTTCGATGAGTGCGCGGCGCGTGGCCGAGCCGCCGAGCCGCTCCAGCCACCACTGCAGCGCGCGGCCCGGCGCCGCGTGGCCCGGGCCGCCCCAGGCGTAGTGCAGGCGCACCACGCGCTCGGCGCGCGCCACGCGGCGCACCACGAGGTGGCCCGCCTCCACGTAGGGCCGCACCATGGGCTCGGGCAGGAAGCCGCAGCCCAGGCCGCGCAGCTGGGCCTGGATCTTGGCCTGCATCGTGTCCACGGTGAACACGTCCTGCCCGCCCAGCAGGCCCATGGTGGCGGCGTTGCGCTGGGCCGAGTCGGCCACGGCCACGGCGCGGTGCAGCAGCAACTGGGCATCGGTGATGGGCGCGGTTTCGCCCGCCAGCGGGTGGTGGGGCGCGACCGCGAAGACGAACAGCACGTCGCCCAGCACGCGGGCCTGCAGGCCGCTCACGTTGCTCGCGTTCACGGCCACGCCGATGGCCAGGTCCGCGCGGCCCGAGGTCAGCGCCTCCAGCGTGCCCGTGAGGATGCCGTCGCGCAGCTTGAGCCGCGTGGGCGGCGCGAGCGCGTAGAACGCCTCCACGAGTTCGAGCAGCGTGGTGCGCGAAATCAGCCCGTCCGCCGCCACGGTGAGCTGCGGCTCCCAGCCTGTGGCCACGCGCCGCACGCGGTGGGCCACGGCGTCCAGGTCCTCGAGCAGCCGTGCGCCCTCGCGCAGCAGCTCGGCACCGGCCTCGGTGGGCCGGGCCTGGCGCGCGCTGCGGTCGAACAGCAGCACGTCGAGCGCGTCCTCGATCTGGCGCACGCGGTAGGTCAGCGCGCTGGGCACCAGGCCCAGTTCGCGGGCGGCGGCGGCGAAGCTGCCGGCCTGGGCGATGGCGCCGAGCATGGCCAGGGCGTCAGGGGTGAGTACGTCGCGGGCGAGGGGCATCGCGGGAGGAATGGGTGTTCAAAGTTTTTGAATGATGCCATCAATACGGCTGCCCCCCGGCGCGGGCCCGCGCTCCAACAATGGAGCCATCGAAAGGAGCACCACCATGCTGACTCTGCGCAAATCCCAGGACCGCGGCCACGCCGATCACGGCTGGCTCGACTCGCACCACAGCTTCTCGTTCGCGGGCTACTACGACCCGCGCCACATGGGCTGGGGCAACCTGCGCGTGATCAACGAGGACCGCATCGCCCCTGGCACGGGCTTCGGCACGCACGGCCACCGCGACATGGAGATCATCAGCTACGTGCTGTCGGGCGAGCTGGCCCACCAGGACAGCATAGGCAACGTGCAGGCCATCCCGCCCGGCGACGTGCAGCGCATGAGCGCGGGCCGCGGCGTGATGCACAGCGAGTTCAACCACGCCGAGGGCCAGCCCACGCACTTCCTGCAGATCTGGATCGAGCCCAACGTGCGCGGCATCCCGCCCAGCTACGAGCAAAAGCGCTTTTCCGACGCTGACAAGCGTGGCCAGTTGCGCCGCGTGGCCTCGCCCGATGGGGTCGGGGGCTCGGTGACCATCCATGCCGATGCCACGCTCTACGCGGGCCTGTTCGACGGCGATGAGAAGGCCCGCCTGGCCATCGCCCCCGGCCGCAAGGCCTACGTGCACCTGGTGCGCGGCGCGCTCACGGTGAACGGCGAAACCCTGCGCGGCGGCGACGCGGCGCTGCTCTACGGCGAGCCCGGGGTGGCCCTGGCCAACGGCAGCGATGCCGAGGTGCTGGTGTTCGACCTGGCGGCCTGACCGGTTTGCAAACCTTTTCCAACCCTTCCCTTTTCATTTCATCCCAAGGAGTTCTTCCATGTTCGCTTCCCTGCAAAACCCCCTGTCCCTGATCGGCCGCATCCTCATGGCCGTGCTGTTCGTGCCCGCGGGCTTCGGCAAGATCACCGGCTTTGCGGGCACCGTGGGCTACGCCACGGCGATGGGCATGCCCCTGCCTACGGTGGGCGTGGCCATCGGCCTCGTGATCGAGCTGGCGGGCGGCCTGGCGCTGCTGCTGGGCTTCGGCACGCGCATCGCCGCGCTCGCGCTGGCCGTGTTCACGCTCGTGGCCAGCTTCATCTTCCACGCCTACTGGGCCGTGCCCGAGGCCCAGCAGATGGTGACGCAGCTGCTGTTCTTCAAAAATATCGCCGTGACGGGCGGCCTGCTGGCCTTCGCCGCCTTCGGCGCCGGGGCCTGGAGCGTGGACGGCGCCCGCGCCGCCCGCTGATCCGGTGCGCACCGGCTCGCGCCGGTTCGCGCTACATTGATCCCGCAAAGGAGAGACCCCCATGGCAATCGAACTTCGGCGCATCCCCGGCGCCCCCATGGCCCAGGCGGTGAGCATCCGCGGCCACGAGCTCGTGGCCGACGGCACGGTGGAAGAGGGCGGCAGCGACAGCGGCCCCAACCCGCACGACCTGTACGACGCGGCCCTGGGCGCCTGCAAGGCGCTCACCGTGCTGTGGTACGCGCGCCGCAAGGGCATGCCCGTGCGGGACGTGCAGACGGTGGTCGAGCGCGACGCCTCGGCCGAGCGCAGCGGCACCTACCGGCTCGCGGCGCGGCTGCAGGTGAGCGGCGACCTGACCGATGCGCAGATCGCCGAGCTGCAGGCCGTGGCCCACAAATGCCCCGTGCACAAGCTCATGACCGCCGTGACGACCGAGATCGGCACCTCGGTGGAGCGCATGCCATGAGCGGCGCCATCCTCGCGCTCCCGGGCCATGCCAAGGACCTGGGCGGCGGCTTCACCGTGCGGCGCGTGCTGCCCGCCATGGCGCGCCAGTCCGTGGGGCCGTTCCTGTTCTTCGACCACTTCGGCCCCGTGACCGTGCACCCGCAGGACGAGCACGACGTGCGCCCGCACCCGCACATCGGCCTGGCCACGGTGAGCTACCTGTTCGAGGGTGCCATCCTGCACCGCGACAGCCTGGGCTCGCTGCAGCAGATCGAGCCCGGCGCCATCAACTGGATGACGGCCGGGCGCGGCATCGTGCACTCCGAGCGCCGCCCCGAGGCGTTGGCCGGGCGAGACTACGTGAACCACGGCCTGCAGCTCTGGGCCGCGCTGCCGCGCGCGCACGAGGAGGCGGAACCCGCCTTCGTGCACACGCCCGCCGAGGCCATTCCCGAGGTGCGCGTGGATGGCGCCACGGTGCGTGTCCTGATCGGCGAGGCCTTCGGCCAGCGTTCGCCCGTGGCGACGCTGAGCCCCACGCTGTACCTCGACGTGCAACTGCCTGCGGGCGCGGGGTTCGACCTGCCGGCCCTGGCGCCGGAGATGGCGGTCTACGGCGTGGACGCGGACCTGCGCGTGGCCGGAGAACCGCTGCCCGCGCGCACCATGGGCGTGCTGCCCGCAGGCCAGGGCGCGCGTGTGGAGGCCGCAGGCGGGCCGGCGCGCTTCGTGGTGATCGGCGGCGCGCCGCTCGACGGGCCGCGCTACATGTGGTGGAATTTCGTTTCCAGCCGCAAGGAGCGCATCGTGCAGGCCGCGCAGGACTGGGAGAACCAGGCCATGGGCCAGGTGCCGGGCGAGACGGAATTCATCCCGCTGCCCGAACGCCGCTTCAAGCCCTGATTCCAAGCCAAATAGGCCTCTAGCGCCCGCCAGCCGGGCGCTAGTAGCTCATTTTTTGGTAGCGCTGAGATCGCTCTCCAGCACTTCGCGCCCGTCGAACACAAAGCAGCCGCCGTGGTAGTGCGCGCCGTCGGTCTCCTCGAAGTACTTGAGGATGCCGCCCTCGAGCTGGTAGACATGCTCCAAGCCCTGCTCGCGCATGAGGATGGCGGCCTTCTCGCAGCGGATGCCGCCGGTGCAGTAGCTCACCACGGTCTTGTTTTCGAGCTCGGCCCTGTGCGCGGCCAGCGCGGGCGGGAATTCGGTGAACTTGGCGATGCGCCAGTCGATGGCGCCGTCGAACGCGCCCGCATCCACCTCGAACGCATTGCGCGTGTCGAGCGTGACCACGGGGCGGCCCGCATCGTCGTGGCCCTGGTCCAGCCAGCGGCGCAGTGTGGCGGGGCTCACCGAGGGCGCGCGGCCGTCGGCGGGGCGGATGGCGGGGTGGTCCATGCGGATGATCTCGCGCTTGACCTTGACCAGCATCTTGCGGAACGGCACGTCGGCCGACCAGCTTTCCTTGGGATTCAGGCCGGCAAAGCGCGCGTCGGTGCGCAGCGCATCCACGAAGCCGCGCACGCCTTGCGCGGGCCCGGCCAGGAACATGTTGATGCCCTCTTCGGCCAGCAGGATGGTGCCCTTGAGCCCGGCGGCCGTCGCGCGCGCATGCAGCAGGTCGCGCAGCTGCGGCGCGTCGGGCAGCGGCACGAAGTGGTAGCAGGAGATGTTCAGGACGGTCACGGCACAGGCCCCCGGCGCGCCGGGGGATCGGTGGATCAGCTCAGCAGCGCGGACTGGATCTTGTTCGCCAGCTGTGCCACGGCCAGTGCGGCCGGGCTGCCGGGCATGCTTTGCAGCAGCAGCTGGCGACGCATCACGGCCTCGCGCACGGCGGTGTCCGCGGGAATGTCGCCCATGTGCAGCAGGCGCACGGGGCGGCCCGACTCGGTGGGCACGAAGCGCTCCAGCACCTGCTGCAGCTGGCTGGTGATGGCGCGGCCGTCGCCCGGGCGCGCGGCCTGGTTGACCACCATGCGCACGTGCTGGCGCTTTTGCTGCGTGGCCAGCACCTTGATGGCGGCGTAGGCGTCGGTGAGCGAGGTGGGCTCGGGCGTGGCCACGATGAGCACCTCGGAGGCGAGCGAGACGGAGAACAGCACCACGTCGGAGATGCCCGCGCCCGTGTCGAGCAGCACCACGTCGTAGCGCGGCGCCAGCGTCTGCAGCACGTTGATGAATTCGCTGCGCACCTCGGGCGTGAGGCGCGAGTACTCGACCATGCCGGAGCCGGCCAGCAACACCGAGAAGCCGCCGGGCGCCTCGATGATCGCGTCCTCCAGCGAGGAGCGGCCCGTGAACACGTCGTGCAGCGTGATCTTGGGGTGCAGGTTCAGCACCACGTCGAGGTTGGCCAGGCCCAGGTCGGCGTCGAGCACCAGCACCTTGAGGCCGTGGCGCGTGAGGGCGGCGGCCAGGTTGGCCGATACGAAGGTCTTGCCCACGCCGCCCTTGCCGCTGGTGACGGCAATGATGCGGGCGCCACCGGCCGGGCCGGCGGTGGTTGCGGGTTGTTGGGGGGACGGCGCGTCGCTCATCTCAAAATAGCTTTCAGTAGACGCTGCCTGTTGGGTCGAGCGGTGGGAGATCGCCCCAGCTGGAGGGCGAGTAGAGAGGGCCGAACAACAGGCTCTTTTCTTCGGCACTCACGGTACTGTCGGGTTGTTCCTCGATGCTGATCCGGTTGCGCCCGGCCATCTTGGCACGGTAGAGGTGGTGGTCGGCACGCTCGGTCCAGAGCTGGGTGGTGCTGCGGATCCACTGCAGCGCGAAGGCGCCGCCCACGCTCACGGTGACGTTGATCTCCACGGCGGGCGAAATGCGAATGGGCGTGGACTCCACCGCGCGGCGCACGCGCTCGGCCACGAGGCGGCCGAACGCGGCCTGGCAGGCCGGCAGCACCACGGCGAACTCCTCGCCGCCGTAGCGGGCCACGGTGTCCATGGGCCGGATGCAGTCGCTGAGCGTGCGCGCCACCGACTGCAGTACCAGGTCGCCCGCGAGGTGGCCATAGGTGTCGTTCACCTTCTTGAAGTGGTCGATGTCGAGCATCAGCAGCAGCGCGGCCTCGCCCGAGCGCGTCACGCGGTCGATCTCGCGCTCGAGTACCGTGCGGATGTGCCGCCGGTTGGCCAGCCCGGTCAGCGGGTCGCGCAGCGAAAGCTCGCACAGCCCGTCGATCAGGCCCTGCAGGTAGGCCGTGGGCGACTCGTTGGGAAGGGCGGCGCGGTCGCTCGATTGTGTCACCAAGGCATGCGCCGTGGCGAGCCGCAGGTCGCGCAGGTAAACGAATTGGTGGGCCGTGGTGGGATTCACAAAACGCAGCAGACAGTTGGCCGCGAGTTTATCAGTCCGGGGCCGTGCCCTGCCGCTGCAGGGCGGCCAGCGCCTCGGCGTCCGTGCGGTACAGGGCCAGGTCGGGCAGCGGCACCAGCGCTCCCGCGCGCTCCAGCACCCGCTCCACGGGCAGCTTCAGGCCGCTGACGTGCAGCACGCCGCAGCGCTCGCGCAGCATGCTGCGCAGGCGCTCGAACATCTCCACGCCCGTCACGTCGATGCGGTTGATGGGCAGGGCGAACAGGCAGACCTGGCCGACCTCGGGGTGGGTGGTCAGGTGCTCGGCCACGTGGCGCTCCAGCGCGTTGGCCGAGGCGAAGTCCAGCTCCGCGTCCATGCGCACGGCCAGCAGGCCCGGCGCCAGCGGCGGCAGCTGCCACAGGTGGCGGTCGCGCAGGCTGCCGTCCGGGTGCAGGCCCACCTCGATGATGCGCGGGTGCAGGCGCTGGTAGAGGAAGTGGCTCAGGTTCATGACCAGCCCCGCCAGCACGCCCCAGTACATGCGCGGCGCCGTCGCCAGCGTGAGCGCGAAGGTCACCAGGCCGATCACGCATTCCACGCGCGAGACCTTCCACAGCCGCAGCAGGGTCGCGGGCTTGATCAGGCTGAACACGGCCATCACCACCACCGCCGCCAGCACCGAATGCGGCACGTAGTACAACGCGGGCGTGAGCCACAGCAGCGCGGCCAGCACGAGCAGGATGGCGAACAGCGTGGCCCAGCCGCTCTTGGCGCCCGCGTACAGGTTGATGGCCGAGCGCGAGAACGACGCGCTGGTGGCGAACGCGCCGCACAGGCCCGAGCTGACCTTGGCCAGGCCGTGGGCGATCAGGTCCTGGTTCTCGTTCCAGCGCGTGCCGCCGCGCGCGTGGTCCACCTTGGCGCTCGACGCGGTTTCGAGAAAGCTCACCAGCGTGATCACCAGCACCGGCATGGACAGGCTGCCGAAGTCGTCCCACGACAGCCAGCCGGGCCAGTACAGGGAGGGCAGGCCCGCGGGCAGCGTGCCGATCACGGCGCCGCCCTGGTCGGCATAGCCCAGGGCCCAGCTGATGGCGCCCGCCACGGCCACCACCACCAGCGCCGAGGGGAAGGTGGGCCGCAGCCGCCGGGCTGCCAGCAGCAGCGCCAGGCCGCCCAGGCCGAATGCCGCGGCCTTGAAATCGAAGTGGTACAGCGACGGGTCCGCCGCCACCGCGTGCCAGGTGGTGCGCAGGCCCAGCAGCGCGGGCAGCTGCGAGGCCAGGATGAGCCAGGCCGCCGCCTGTGTGAAGCCGCCCAGCACGGGCGAGGTCACCAGGTTCAGCAGCCAGCCGAAGTGCGCGCCGCCCAGCACGAGCTGGAGCAGGCCCGACAGGATCGCCATCCATACGGCCAGCGCCACCCACTGCGCGCTGCCCGGCTCCGCCAGCCCGGTGAGCGAGGCGCCGATCAGCAGGCTCGAGAGCGCCGTGGGCCCCACGCCCAGCCGCGTGGACGAGCTCCACAGCACCGCCACCAGGGCGGGCACCAGCGATGCGTAGATGCCTGTGATGAGTGGCATGCCCGCCAGCGCCGCATAGGCCACGCCCTGGGGCACGAGCATCAGCCCCACGGTCATGCCGGCCCAGAACTCTCCCTGCAGCAGATCCCGGGTGGGACGGGGCCAGGCGAGGAAGGGGAACCAGCGGACGAGGAAGGGATAGGGCATAGGGAGGGATTTTGTCCTACAGCGGCTTCGGCCTGGTCCGACCCGCGCGGGGCCCGCGGCCCCCTACAGTGCAGCCATTGCATTCAACACCGAAGGAGTGACCGCATGAACGCCAACCGCCAGCCCCGCCGCATCCTGGGTTTCCTTGCCGTCAGCGCCCTGGCGCTGGGCCTCGCCGCCTGCGACAAGAAGCCCGAGACCGTGGGCGAGAAGCTCGACGCCGCCGTCGAGAAGACCCAGGAGGCCGCCGACGACGCGCAGCGCAAGGCCCAGGAGGCCCTGCAGTCCGCGGGCACCAAGGTGCAAGAGGGCGCGGCCCAGGTCGAGGCTGCCGCCCAGACCGCGGGCCAGAACGTGGGCGAGGCCGCCAAGCAGGCGACCGACACGGCCCTGAACGCGGCGGACGATGCAGCCATCACCGCCCAGGTGTCCGCCGGCCTGGCCAAGGACCCGGACCTGAGCGCGCTGCAGATCAACGTGGACACCAAGGCCGGCGTGGTCACGCTCAACGGCCCGGCCCCCACGGCCGCGGCCAAGGAGCGCGCCACGCAGATCGCCCAGGCCGTGAAGGGCGTGGGCGCGGTGAACAACCAGCTCGCCGTGAAGGCCGGCTGATCCCGCGCACGGGGAGCGTAGGTGCCGCGCTACCATCTGCGGCATGAACGCTCCCACCCCCGACCACCTTTCCACGCGCATCGTCCACCACGGCTACGAGCCGCCGGCGGGCTTCCTCGCGCCCCAGCCGGGCGTCTACAAGGCCTCCACCGTCATCTTCCCCAGCGTAGCCGCCATGCGCACGCGCGAGTGGAAGGACAAGAGCGGCTACACCTACGGCCTGCACGGCACGCCCACCACCTACCAGCTCGAAGAGCGCATCGCCACGCTTGAAGGCGGCCTGCAGTGCCTGCTGGTGCCCAGCGGCCTGGCCGCCATCGCCACCACGGCGCTGGCGCTGCTGCGCGCGGGCGACGAGGTGCTGATCCCCGACAACGCCTACGGCCCCAACAAGGCGCTGGCCGAGGGGCAGCTGCGGCACTACGGCATCCGCCACGTGCTGTACGACGCCATGGACCCGGCCGACCTGGCCGCCAGGATCACGCCCGCCACGCGCCTCGCGTGGCTGGAGGCGCCGGGCTCCGTCACGCTCGAATTCCCCGACCTGCGCGAGCAGGTGCGCATCTGCCGCGAGCGCGGCGTCACCACCGTGCTCGACAACACCTGGGGCGCGGGCCTGGCGTTCGCGCCGTTCGACCTGATGGGCGACGGCAGCGGCAGCCTGGCCGTGGACGTGTCGGCCCACGCGCTCACCAAGTACCCGAGCGGCGGCGGCGACGTGCTCATGGGCAGCATCGTCACGCGCAGCGAGGCGCTGCACCAGCAGATCAAGCTGGCCCACATGCACATGGGCCTGGGCGTGGGCGCCAACGACGTGGAGGCCGTGCTGCGCGCGCTGCCCAGCGTGGGCCTGCGCTACCGCGCGCACGACGCGGCGGCGCGCGAGCTGGCCCGCTGGATGGGCGGGCAGAGCGCCGTCGCGCAGGTGCTGCACCCCGCGCTGGCCGGATCGCCGGGGCACGCGCATTGGCAGGCGCTGTGCGGCAAGGCCGACGCGGCCGCGGGTTTGTTCAGCGTGGTGATCGACGCGCGCTACACACAGGCGCAGGTGGACCGGTTCTGCGACAGCCTGCGGCTGTTCCGGCTCGGCTACAGCTGGGGCGGGCCCATGAGCCTGGTCGTGCCCTACGACCTGCCCACGATGCGCCAGTGCCCCACGCCGCACCTGCGGCCCGGCACGGTGGTGCGCTTCTCGGTGGGGCTGGAAGACGTGCAGGACCTGCGCCGCGACCTCGAGCAGGCACTGGCGGCGGCTTTCGCCTGACTACCCGAGCAGCTTGCGCAGCGCGGGCCACACGTTGTCGAGCATGCGCGGGTGCGCCTTGGCGAGCGGGTGGATGCGGTCGGCCTGGAACATCGTGGCGGCGTCCGGTCCGTCCGCGACGCCCGCGAGCAGGAAGGGCACCAGCGCGGCCTTGCGCTCCCTGGCCACGGCCTCGAACATGGCCGCGAAGCGCTGGGTGTAGCTCGCGCCGTAGTTGGGCGGCACCTGCATGCCCACGAGCAGCACGCGCGCGCCCGCGTCTTGCGCCGCCTGGGTCATCCGTTTCAGGTTGTCCTCGGTGCTTTGCAGCGCCAGGCCGCGCAGCGCGTCGTTGCCGCCCAGCTCGATCACCACCACGGCGGGCCTGTGCTGCTTGAGCAGCGCGGGCAGGCGCGCGCGGCCGCCGGCCGTGGTGTCGCCGCTCACGCTGGCGTTCACCACCGTGGCATTGATCTTGTGCTGCGCCAGGCGCTGGCCCAGCAGTGCCACCCAGCCCGTGCCGCGCGCCAGGCCGTATTCGGCGCTCATCGAATCGCCCAGCACCAGGAGGGTCTGCGCGGGCCCGGCGGCCCAAGCCCCCATGCAGGAGAAGGCCGCCAGGCTCAGGATAAAGTCACGCCGCATCACAGCAGAACGCAGGTCACGCATGTCAGTTCAGTCCTTGATCGAGGTCGATCATGTCTTCAAGTCGGTGCAGGATTCCACCGGCACGCTCGACATTCTGCGGGATATCGACTTCCGCCTGGCCCCGGGGGAAACCGCCGCCATCGTGGGCGCCTCGGGCTCGGGCAAGAGCACGCTGCTGTCCATCGTCGCGGGGCTCGACACGCCCACGCGCGGCACGGTGCGCCTGGCCGGGCAGGACTTGTTCGCGCTCGACGAGGACGGGCGCGCCGCGCTGCGCGCCCAGAAGGTGGGCTTCGTGTTCCAGAGCTTCCAGCTCATGGGCAACCTCACGGCGCTCGAGAACGTGATGCTGCCGCTCGAACTCGCGGGCGCGCGCGATGCCCGCAGGCGCGCGGCCGGGATGCTCGCGCGCGTGGGCCTGGGCCAGCGCCTCGCGCACTACCCCAAGGTGCTCTCGGGCGGCGAGCAGCAGCGCGTGGCGCTGGCGCGTGCCTTCGTGGTGGAGCCCGCCGTGTTGCTGGCCGACGAGCCCACGGGCAGCCTGGACTTCGCCACGGGCGAGACCATCATGCGGCTGATGTTCGAGCTCAACCGCGAACAGGGCACCACGCTGGTGCTCGTCACGCACGACCGGGGCATCGCCGCGCAGTGCGAGCGGCGCATCACCATCGAGGCGGGGCGCATCGCCGCAGCGGAGGTTTAAGCCAAATTGGCCTCCAGCCCAATAGGGGCGGGCGCAAGCAGCTATGAAAAGCGCAGGGGGATAATCCCCCCATGTCCTCGACCCCCAAAGTCCTCTTCGGCTTCCACGCCGTGGGCGTGCGCCTGAAGACCGCGCCGCAGTCCATCATCGAGATCTACTACGAGCCCACGCGCCGCGATGCGCGCATGCGGCAGTTCGTCGAGCGCGCCAAGGAGGCGGGCGTGCGCCTGATTGAGGCCGACGGCCTGCGCTTGGCAAAATTAGCGGGCAGCCACGGCCACCAGGGCGTGGCCGCGCGCGTGGAGGCGGCGGCCCAGGTGCGCTCGCTCGACGACCTGCTCGACCAGCTCGAGGCCGACGGCGTGAAGAACCCGCTGCTGCTCGTGCTCGACGGCGTGACCGACCCGCACAACCTCGGCGCCTGCCTGCGCGTGGCCGACGGCGCGGGCGCGCACGCGGTGATCGCGCCCAAGGACCATGCCGTGGGCATCAACGCCACCGTGGCCAAGGTGGCCAGCGGCGCGGCCGAGACGGTGCCGTACTTCATGGTGACCAACCTCGCGCGCACGCTGGGCGAGCTGAAGGAGCGCAACATCTGGGTCATCGGCACCAGCGGCGACGCCGACAAGAACCTCTACCAAATGGACCTGAAGGGCGCCGTGGCCCTGGTGCTCGGGGCCGAGGGGCCGGGCATGCGCCAGCTCACGCGCAAGACCTGCGACGAGCTGGTGAAGATCCCCATGCTGGGCGCGGTGGAGAGCCTGAACGTCTCGGTGGCCAGCGCCGTGTGCCTGTACGAGGCGCTGCGGCAGCGCGCGGCGAGTTAGGAAGGCTCAGTCGCGGTCGGGAGCGCCCAGGGGAAAGAACGCACGGTAGGGCCGGGCCTCGTCCACCACACGTGCCACCGAGGGATGCGCCAGCAAGCGCGCGCGGTAGGCCTTGAGCGGGCCATCGGGAACCGGATGCACCCAGTCGGCGTAGAACAAGGCCGGGGCCGCCGCGCAGTCGGCGATGCTGAAGCCGCTTCCATGGGCCCAGCCGTCGCCGATGCGGCGGGACAGCCAGGCGTAGGATTTGTCCAGCTTGCCTTTGGCTTCCATGACGTTCAGCGGGTTGCGGTGCTCCTGCGCGCGCAGCGCCTCGCCCACGATCTGCTGCATGGGCCCGGAGACGTAGGCGTCGAACACATCGGCCAGCATGCGGGCGTGCAGCGCGGCATCGGCATCCGGCGGAACCATCCGTGGCGCCGTGCCGAACCGGTCCAGGTACTCGATGACGGCGTTGGATTGCGTGATCTCGACGCTGCCGTCGGTCAGCGCCGGGAACTGCCCGGTGGGCGACAGCTCGGCGATCCGGGCCGCATTCTCGGCATGGTCGGCATCCACCATGCAGAACTCGAACGGAACATGGCGTTCGTACGCGGCGATCAGCGCTTTCCACACGAAGGACGCGAAGGGGTGGCCATACAGTTGGATTGCCATGGTTTTTTCATCCTCTGCTTGAAGGCGGAAAGCGTGGTTCAGGCCTTGGCTTCGGCGTAGCGCGCGAAGTTGTCCAGGATCGCCTGCCATCCGGCCCGTTGTTGCTCTTCGGAGTGGGCCGGCTCGCTGTCGAAGGTGACGGTCACGGCCACGCCGGACGGGCCGCTTTTGAACTCGACGAGGCCGATGCGGTCCCCGAAGGTGTATTCGATGCGCTGGAGCGGCTCCACCGTGGTGTACTCGCCGGCAAAGTCGAAGCCGAACGATCCGTCCTTGGCCTCCATCCGGGACGAGAACTTGCCGCCCGGACGCAGGTCCACGGAAGACGCGGTGGTATGCCAGTCGGGCGAAGCGGTGTTCCACACCTGGATGTCGCCGGGGGTCGTGTAGGCCCGCCAGACCTCATGCAAGGGTGCCTTGACGACCGTTGAAACGATGATCTTCATGGCGCAACCTTTCAGGCCTGGGCGGCGACGTTCACCATCCACGGCGTGCCGAAGCGGTCCGTCACCATGCCGAAGCCGGGCGACCAGAAGGTCTTGGCGAAGGGCATGGACACCTGGCCGCCCTCGGCCAGGCCGTCGAACACGCGCTTTCCCTCGGCCTCGGTCTCGACGCCGATCGACACCCACAGGCCCTGCGGCTTGCGGTAGCCGCCGCCGCAGGCCTCGGGGTCCATGCCTTCGACGGCGGGCAGTGTGTCCGACGCCATCAGGCTCTGCGCGCCAACCTCGAGCCGCGCGTGCATCAGGCGGTTCCTGGCGGATTCGGGCAGCGGCGGCATGCCTTCGCCGGGCGGCATGTCGCCGAAGGTGGACTGGAAGACGATCTGCCCGCCGAACAGCCTGGCATAGAAGGCCATGGCCTCGGCGCAGGTGCCGTCGAAGTTGAGGTAGGGGACGAATTGCATGGCATGGCTCCGGATGGATGAAGGGAAGGATGGAATCAACGGCGCACGTAGCGCAAGTGGGTGGCGTCCGGACCATCCAGGACCCGGTCGATCCGAAATTGCGGCTCCGGCTCGCGCAGGTGCTCGAAGAGACGCCGCCCGCCGCCGAACAGGACGGGTGCCAGAGCGATTTCCAGTTCGTCGATGGCGCCCAGGTTCAGGTACTGCTGGATCACATCTGCCCCGCCCGCGATACGGACATCGCGGCGGCCGGCGGATTCCCGGGCCAGTTCCAGGGCACGTTCCGGCCCGTCATTGACGAAGTAGAAAGTCGTGCCGCCGGGGCGTGCCCAGGGGGCGCGCTTCTCATGGGTCAGCACGTAGACCGGCGTGTGAAACGGTGCTTCCTTCGGCCAGGCAATTTCGCCCTGATCGAACATGCGCTTACCCATGATATTGGCGCCGATGCGTTCGGTGGTGCTGCGCGCCAGATCATTGACCGGGCCGGTCTCTCCGCCGGCTCCGAGCCCGAGGTTCTCGCGGAAAGACTGCTGTTTGACAAGCCAGCCCATCAGCGCACCCCACTTGGTGCCCCAGTTCTTGTATTCCGGCTTGCCCATGGTCATGCCCTCCGGTGCCATGTAGCCATCGAGGCTCAGTCCGATATTGATGAATACCTTGCTCATGATTCCCTTCGCGCGTTGTGGTGGTGATGATGTTGGTTGCGCGACCGCTGCTCATGCCTTGCCGTCAAACGCCGCCTGCAATTGGGCGATGTCGAGTTTCTTCATGGCATGCAGGGCTTGCAGGGCGCGCTCCGAGGCGGCGTGGTCGGGCGCGTTCATCAGGCGCTCCCAGTCGCGCGGCGTCACCTGCCACGACAGGCCGTAGCGGTCCGCCAGCCAGCCGCACTGCTGGGCGTCGGGGTCGCCGCCCGCGCCCAGGGCGTTCCAGTAGTGGTCGATCTCGGCCTGGCTGTCGCATTGGATCATCAGCGACACGGCGGGGCTGAACCTGAAGAGCGGCCCGCCGTTGAGCGCCAGCATGGCCTGCCCGTCCAGCGAGAAGGACACGGTCATCACCGAGCCGACGGGCTTCTGGTGGTGCTCCTGCCCGGCCTCGCCGTAGTGCGAGACGCTCAGGATGCGCGAGTTGGGAAAGATGCCGACGTAAAAGTTCGCGGCTTCCTCGGCCTGGGTGTCGAACCACAGGCAGGGCTGGATGCGTGAGGCGAGATGGGCCATGGGCGGGAACTCCGTTGTGGACAATGTTCACATCCTAGGTGTTAAACTGAACGCTGTCCACATCGCAGGCCCGCACGGCTGTAAATTTCTGTTCGCTCCCAAGAACGCCATGGCCACGGCCCGCCGCTCCCAGCCCCGCACGACCTACCACCATGGCGACCTGCGCGCCGCGCTGCTCGCCGCGGGCGTGGCGCTGGCGCGCGAAGGGGGACCGCAGGCCGTTGTGCTGCGCGAGGCCACGCGCCGCGCGGGCGTGGCGCCCAATGCGGCGTACCGGCATTTCGCCAACCACCGCGCGCTGTTCGACGCCGTGCGCGCCGCTGCCCTGGCTGGCGTGGCGCGCGCCATGGAGCGCGAGTTGGCGCAGGCCGAGGCCATCGCCGACCCGCGCCAGCGCGCGCACGCCATGGTGGCCGCCATCGGCCGCGGCTACCTGGGCTACGCGCAGGCGGAGACGGGGCTGTTTCGCACCGCGTTCTTCGGCGGCGCCCCCACGGCCACCGAGTGGCCAGCCGACGCGCAGCCCGTGGGCGATTCGGGCCTGAGCCCGTTCGGCCTGCTGGGCCACGCGCTGGACGCGGCCGTGGCCGCCGGCGTGCTGCCGCCCGAGCGCCGGCCCGGCGCCGAGTTCCTGGCCTGGTCGGCGGTGCATGGCCTGGCGCTGCTGTTCATCGAGGGGCCGCTGCAGGACGCCGACCCGGCGTTCCGCCAGCAACTGGCCGGCCGCCTGCTCACCATGGTGGAGAAGGGCCTGTGACGGTCTCCGAAGCCCAGGTGCGCGGCTGGCTGCGCGCGGCCCGCCGCATCGCGGTGCTGACCGGCGCGGGCGTCAGCGCCGAGTCGGGCGTACCCACGTTCCGCGACGCGCAGACCGGCCTGTGGGCGCGCTTCAACCCCGAGGATCTGGCGACGGAAGCCGCCTTCCGCCGCGACCCGGCCCGCGTCTGGGGCTGGTACCAGCACCGCCGCCAGATGCTGCACGGCGTGCAGCCCAACGCCGGGCACCATGCGCTGGCGGCCTTCCAGCAGCGCCACCCGGGGCGCATGGTGCTGATCACGCAGAACGTCGATGGCCTGCACCAGCGCGCGGGCAGCGAGGGCGTGCTGTGTCTGCACGGCGACCTGATGGCCGACCGCTTCCTGGACATGCCGCAAGCCTGCTGCCACCTGGATGTGCTGGAAGTCGGCAGCCCGCCCAACTGCCCGCGCTGCGGCAACCTGGTGCGGCCCGGCGTGGTGTGGTTTGGCGAGCCCCTGCCGCTCGCCGTGCTGGACGCCGCACAGCAGGCGGCGCGCGAATGCGGCCTGATGCTGGTGGCGGGCACGGCGGGCGCCGTGTACCCGGCAGCGGGCCTGGCGCACCTGGCCCAGGGCGCGGGTGCGCGCGTGGTGGTGCTCAACCCCGCGCCGAGCGAACTGGACGGCGTGGCCGACGCGGTGCTGCGCGGCACCTCGGCCCAACTGCTGCCCGCGCTGCTGGACTGCTGAGCAGAGGCGCCGTTCTTTCCGCCACGAAACTGGTGGAGGGAAGCCTCTGGGTTTTCACACCCAACCCAGCGCCCCCAGCACGGCCCCCGCGCCCAGCAGCCACAGCAGGTGCAGCCGCGTGCGCCACACCAGCACGGTGCTGGCCGCGGTGAGCAGCCACAGCGGCCAGTCGGTGGCCGGGTTGCCGTGGGCGCTGGTCAGTATCCACGCCGTGGCCAGCAGCAGGCCGATCACCACGGGCGCCATGCCCTGCTTGAAGGCGCGCACGCCGCGCCGGTCGCGGTTGCGGTGGCCCCAGCGCGTGGCCAGCCAGGTGAGTGCGGTGCTGGGCAGCATCACGCCCAGCATGCACAGTAGCAGGCCCAGGGCGCCGCTGGCCCAGCCCGCGGGGCCGATGCCGCCCGCGTTCAGGCCCACGTTCCAGCCCAGCAGCGCGATGAACAGCACGTTGGGCCCGGGGGCGGCCTGGGCGATGGCGATGGAGGCGTTGAACTGCACGTCGGTCAGCCAGCCCTGGCGCTCCACGAGGAAGCGGTGCATGTCCGGCGCCGTGGCGATGGCACCGCCCACGGCCAGCAGCGACAGCGAGAGGTAGTACAGGAACAGGTTGAGCCAGTCCATCGGCTGCAGCGCGATGGTGTTCATGCGGGAATCCTCCGCCAGGTGATGGCGCAGGCCGCGCCGCCCAGCACGGGTAGCACCCAGGCCAGCGGCAGCCGCAGCAGCGCCATGCCGCCGAAGGTGAGCGCCGCGATCAGCGCACAGCCCCACAGGCCCAGCGGGTGCTTGCGCAGCGCCATGGCGAGCTTCAGGCCCACGCCCGCGATGAGCCCCGCCGCCACGGCCCCCATGCCGCGCAGTGCCCCGGCCACGGCCGGGTGGCTGGCGAACTGTGCGTAGACCACGGCCAGCGCGAGCACCAGCAGCATGGGGAACAGGAGCATGCCCGCCAGCGCCGCCGCCGCGCCGCGCAGGCCGAAGTAGCGGTCGCCGATCATCACCGAGAGGTTGACCACGTTGGGGCCGGGCATGATCTGCGCCACGGCCCAGTCCTCGACGAACTCCTCGTTCGTCATCCAGCGCTTCTTCTCGACCAGCTCGCGCTGCACCACGGCCAGCACCCCGCCAAAGCCTTGCAAGGCCAGCCAGGTGAAGGACCAGAACAGGTCGGCGGTGTTGCGCGGCCGGGGCCGCTCCTCGGTGCCGGGGGAGGGGGGCTGGGGCGCGGGCATGGGGCTAAATCGGGCTCTATGGCTTATGGGGCGTGCGCTGGCAGCTATTGAATAAGTAGCATTTGCAGGCCGGGCAGGCGTGCCGCCCATGGTACGGTGGAAACCCTGGCACGGCAGGGTGCCAGCCATCGCGCAGCGCGATGCGGGTATGCGCGGATGAGATGGGTCAGGCCGCCTCGGCGGCGGGTGCCTGGTGCCGTTCGGTGGCCAGCACACTGCGCGCGTCCAGGCTGCGGATAGGGACGCTGCGGTCTTGCGGAATGCCGCCCGAGAGCTGCAGCGCGAGGTAGCGCCCGCAGCACACGCGCAGGAAGGAGGCGAAGTTGTCCATCCCGCCGCGCTCGTACTCCAGCTCGTCGTGCAGCCGTGCGCACAGCTGCGGCACGGTTATGCCGTCGCGCGCGGCGATTTCCTCGAGCACCTGCCAGAACAGGTTCTCGAGCCGGATGCTGGTGGCCACGCCATGCAGACGCACCGAGCGTGCCCGGCTCTCGTACAGGCGCGGATCGGCGCTGATGAACACCTCGCACATGCTGGTCTCCTTGTGCAACCCCGGGGCAGGGCCTTGCCAGGGCGCATTGTGCCGGGAGCTGGTTCAGTGCGTGATGCGCGTGCCCAGTACGGCCAGGAACTGCGCGATCCACACCGGGTGCGCGGGCCATGCGGGGGCTGAGACGAGGTTGCCGTCCGTGTGCGCCTGGTCCACCGCGATGTCGGCGTAGGTGCCGCCCGCCAGCTCCACCTCGGCGCGGCAGGCCGGATAGGCCGAGCAGGTGCGGCCCTGGAGCACGCCCGCGCCCGCCAGCAGCTGCGCGCCGTGGCAGATGGCCGCCACGGGCTTGCCCGCCTCGAAGAAGTGGCGCACGGCGGCCACCACGGCGGGGTAGGTGCGCAGGTACTCGGGGCCGCGGCCGCCGGGCACGACCAGGGCGTCGTACTGCTCGGGCCGCACGTCCTTGAACGTGGCGTTGAGCGTGAAGTTGTGGCCGGGCTTCTCGCTGTAGGTCTGCGCGCCCTCGAAGTCGTGGATGGCCGTCTTGATGTGGTCGCCCGCCGCCTTGTCGGGGCAGACCGCGTGCACGGTGTGGCCCACGGCCAGCAGCGCCTGGAAGGGCACCATGGTTTCGTAGTCTTCGCAGTAGTCGCCGCAGATCATGAGGATTTTCTTGCCAGCCATGGGTTGTCTCCTGGGGGTTGATGGTGGCGGTGATTCTTGCGGCGCAGCGCGGCGCGCGGGTGTTAGCCCGCTACTACACGGCAATGGGGGTGCCGAAGAACCGTTGGCGCCCGCCAACAATGTCACGCCCGCTATGAATAGCGTAGCTGCAGCCGATTGACGCCCGGAGCGCGCGCCGCCGATACTCGCGCCGGTGCGTACCCTCCATTTCTCCCCGCTCAGACGACTGCGCCAGCGCTTCGGCCGCCGCGCGCTGTATGCGGCGCTGGGCGCCATGCTCGCGCTGCTGGCGTGGCTGGAGCTGACGGGCGCGCACAAGCTCGACGCGCTCGACAACCGCGTCGGCGATGCGCTCCTGCAGTGGCATGCCGAGGGCCGCAAGCCGCCCGACGACGTGGTCATCATCGACATCGACCAGCCTTCGCTCAAGGACCCGCAGATGTTCGAGCTGGCGGGCGCCTGGTCCTGGCCGCGCGTGATCCACGCCGAGCTGATCGCCGCGCTGGCCGCGCAGCAGCCGCGCGCCATCGTGCTGGACCTGATCCTCTCGCCGCCCGACCGCTTCCACCCCGAGAACGACGCCGCGCTGGCCCAGGCGCTGGCCTTCGAGCGCGCCTACGTGCCCATGATCCTCATGGAGGACTCGCAGCAGAAGGCGCCGCTGGCCATGGCGCCGCCCGCGATGGGCATCCGCCCGGGCCCGGGCGCCAACCCTGACGCGCGCTACGGCATCGACGGCCCCACGGCGCTGCCGGGCGAGGTCTGGCGCACGGGCTACATCAACTTCATCAAGGACCGCGACGGCATAGGCCGCAGCACCGAACTGGGCCGCGACGTGGAAGGCTGGTGGGTGCCCCACATCCTGGGCCGCGTGGCCGAGGCGCTCGGCCTGCCGCGGCCCGAGGCGCCGCGCTTTCGCCTGAACTGGTACGGCCGCGAGTTCACGCGCATCCCCTACGCGAAGGCCTACCTCGCCACGCAGATGGAGGGCGGGCGCCTGCCGTTCGACGCGCGTGGCAAGGTCATCATCATCGGCGCCACGGCCAGCGGCCTGTACGACTTCGTGCCCACGCCCATCGACGCCACCACGCCCGGCCCCTTCGTGCTCGCCACGGGCGTGGCCAACCTGGAGACGGGCGACTGGCTGCGCCCCGCCCCCGCATGGGCCAGTCCGGCGCTCGCGCTCGCGCTCATCGCGGCGCTGGGCGCGGCCTTCGCGGGGCGCGCATCGCTGGCGGGCACCGTGGCGGGCTTCGGCGGCGCGGTGCTGCTGGCGCTGGGCGGGTCGGTGCTGGCGCTCAAGGCGCAGGTGTACTGGGTGCCCGTGTCGGCCCTGGTGCTGGGGGCGCTGGCGCTGCTGGCGTTCGGCCTGCTGTCGGCGCGGCTGGAGATGGCGCAGCGCCGCCACGTGCAGGCCATGTTCTCGCGCTTCGTCGATCCGCGCATCGTGGACGACCTGTCCGAGGAGGCCCACGTGGCCCAGGCCGAGGTATCGGCCAGCCGCGAGGTGACGGTGCTGTTTTCCGACATCCGGGGCTTCACCAGCCTGTCGGAGCACCGCCAGCCCGAGGAGATCGTGGCCCTGCTCAACCGCTACTTCGAGATGCAGGTGGACGTGATCTTTCGCTACCAGGGCACGCTCGACAAGTTCATTGGCGACGCCATCATGGCCTTCTGGGGCGCTCCCATCGCGCAGGAGCGGCACGCCGCGCTGGCCGTGGAGGCCGCGCTCGGCATGGCCGAGGCCATGGACGGCTTCGCCGCCAGCCTGGCGCACGAAAACCCGTCCGCGCGCTTCGACATCGGCATCGGCGTGCACACGGGGCAGGCGGTGGTGGGGTTCCTGGGCACCAGCCGGCGGCTCGACTACACGGCCATCGGCGACACCGTCAACCTCAGCAGCCGCATCGAGGGCTGCACCAAGGGCGTGGCCCGGGTTTTGGTTTCGGAGGCAACGCGGGCACAATGTGTCGAAACGTTTGACTTCATCGACCGGGGGGCGTTCGAGGTCAAGGGCAGAGAGCAGAAGGTGCGGCTTTTCGAGCCGCGCCGAAAAGCCGTGGCGGGCAACCCGGCCGGGTCGCCGCCGTAGTTCATTGCAAGAGAGGTTCACATGAGATCGAGAGCATCCGCGGGCACAGCGGCACTGCGCGGCCTGTTGGCGGCCGCGCTGATCGCCCTGGCAGGGAGCGCGTACGCCCAGTCCCTGGAGGTATCCACTTCCACCCCGTTGCGGGCCAGCCCCGCGCTGAACGCCAAGTCCCTGGCGACGCTGCCCGTGGGCACGCATGCCGAGCAGCTCGAGGCGCGCGGCGGCTGGGTGCGCGTCAAGGTCGGCACCGACGAAGGCTGGGTGCGCGGCACCCACATGCGCGCGGCGGGCGCCGCCAAGAAGGCGGCCCCGGCGGCCTCCACGGCCAACCCCGTCACCGGGCTCACGGGGCTGTTCAGCGCCAGCAGCACGCGCCCCACGGCCACCACGGGCACCCGGGGCCTCACGCCCGAGCAGCTGGCCAACGCCCAGCCCGCGCCCGCCGAGGTGCACCAGCTCGAGCGCTACGCCGTCACCGCCGCGCAGGCGCGGCAGTTCGCGCACAGCGGCAAGCTCACCGCCCAGCAGATTCCAGCCTACACGGGAGCCGACCAATGAAGACCATGCACAGCAAACCCTGGGCCGCGGCATTGGCGGCCGTGGCCATGGCAGGCCTGCTGGCGGGCTGCGAAACCATGCCCAACGTAGGCGGGGCGGGCGGGATCGGCTCGGCACTCAGCGGCGTCATGGGCGGCGGTGGCGGCAAGAGCAACGCGGGCCTGGCCAACGGCATCCAGGATGTGATCGGCGGCGTCTCCACCGCGTTCAAGGACTACTCGGCGGAGGAGCAGCGCACGCTGGGCTCGGAATTTTCGTCCGTGCTGCTGGGCGCCCGCCCGCTGCTGCGCAACGACGCGGTGCAGCGCTACGTGAACCAGGTGGGCTGGTGGGTGGCCCTGCAGGCCGAAATGCCCAAGGACAAGGACGGCAAGGAGATCCAGTTCGCCTGGCGCTTCGGCGTGATCGACTCCGACGCCGTGAACGCCTACGCCACGCCCGGCGGCTACGTCTTCATCACCGTGGGCCTGCTGCGCAAGCTCAACAACGAGGCCGAGCTGGCCGGCGTGCTGGGCCACGAGATCGCCCACGTGGTGCGCGGCCACTACCTGGCCGCGCTCAAGAAGGGCGGCTTCACGCAGATCGCGGGCGGCATCATCCAGGCGCGCTCCAACAACGCCGCCGTGAGCGCGGCCGTGGTCAATGCGGTGCGCAACATCTACGCCAAGGGCCTGGACCAGTCCGACGAGTTCGACGCCGACCGCCAGGGCCTGCTCTACGCCGCCCGCGCGGGCTATCGGGCGAACGGCCTGCCCACGGTGCTGCACATGTACGAGGCCAACGGCTCCAGCAGCGACGCCAACTACCAGCTGCTGCTCAGCACCCACCCCGCACCGGCGGAGCGGGCCAGCAAGCTGGAGCCGCTGCTGGCGAGCAAGTTCGCTTCGGCAGTGGACGTGACGAACGAGGCGCGGTACGTGGCGATGCGCAAGCAGCTGCGGTAAGTAGGGCAGGCGCCGGGCTGGAAATTCCCGGCGCCCCGTTCTTGCGCGGCTAGGCGTTGGTGGTCAGGCGTAGGTATTGACCTGCGTGCCCAGCGGGCCTGCCGTGGCCAGTGGCTGCGGTTGGGGCAGGGCCTGGAGCAGCGTGGCGGCGGCGTTTTCCTGCAGGTCCATGGCCTTGCGCAGCACGTTTACCTGCACCGCCTGGGCCGTCTGGGTTTGGCTCGCGGCCGTGGCGCTGCTGATGAGGGCGTTGGTGAGGGCTGTGTCCACGGGAGTCTCCAGACAATTGTTGCCAGGGTTATCGGCAGGGCGGGTGGAAACTTTAACGCGGATCGGCCCAGCCCGCACGGCCCTGGCAATGGTCGTTGATGCGCTGCACGAACGCGGCGGCCTGCGCCTCGGGCAGGCGCCATTGCAGGGCCACGAGCGAGCCGTGTTCCACGCCCAGCAGTTCGGCGCCCGCGGCGTCGATCTCGCGGCGCAGCAGCCCTTCGAGGGCGTAGGGCACCTCGCAGCGCAGCAGGGCCATGCGCTGCAGCGTCACCTTGGGGGCGGTGAGCAGGGCCTGGGCCACGCAATCGGTGTAGGCGCGTACCAGGCCGCCCGCGCCGAGCTTGACGCCGCCGAAGTAGCGCACCACGGTGGCGAGCACCCCTTCGAGGTCCTGGTGGCGCAGCACGTCGAGCATGGGACGGCCGGCCGTGCCGCCGGGCTCGCCGTCGTCCACGGCGGCGGACTGGCCGCCTGCCAGCAGCGCCCAGCAGATGTGCGCGGCGCCGGGGTGCTGCCGCCATAGCGCATCGACGGCGGCCTGCGCGCCCGCGCGGTCCGCCATGGGCTGCACGCAGCCGATGAAACGGCTTTTCTTGATGGTGATGTCGCTGTGGGCTGGCGCAGCCAGGGTTTGGGCCATGGGGCCAGGAGTTTACGGCGCCGCCGGTGCGTGACGGATTTCACGCGGCCACGGGCCGCGCTGCGCCCTGGCGGGGCCGGAGGGCCTGGAATGTGCGTTCCTTCACACGGGCAAATGGCGTCCCTTCCTACACTGGCTGCTGGTTGTGCTGGCCTACGCTTGCCATGCGGATGCGGCTTGCGCAAAACGGACCCGATGGCGTTGCCACCTGTCCATCCTTGTTTGCGTGAGCCCTGACGAAGAAAGGAACCGCCATGTTTGCCCTGCCCCTGACCGCCCGCCTGCATGACACCCTGGCCAGCCACGTGTTCGGCCGGCCCGTGCCCCCGCTCGCACCGCCAGGCCACGGCGGGCTGGCTGGCGCCCCGCAGGCCCTTGGGGCCGAGGCGGCGGCGCCAGAGGACGAGGTGCCCGACCTGGCGCAGCGCGTGCGCGAAGTCGGGGAGTGGTAGCCGCGCGTTAAAGCCGGAGCTCCCAGTGCTCCCCCACCAGCTCCTGCCCGAATCCGCCATAGGGCTCTGACTTGACGAGCCGGAAGCCCCGCTTGGCGTAGATGGCGCGGGCAGCGGTCAGGCAGTTGTTGGTCCACAGCACCATCTTCCTGTAGCCCTTGGCCCGGGCAAAGGCGATGCATTCATCGGTAAGCCGCGCGCCCAGGCCCAGGCCGCGGGCCTGGGGGGTGAGGATGAGCATGCGCAACTGGGCGGTGGTGGCGGACTTGCGCACCACGAACACGGCGCCTACGCGCTCGCCGTCCAGCTCGGCCATCCAGCAGCGCTCCCAGCCGGGCTGGAACTTGTTCACAAACTGCGCGGCAATGCCCGCCACCAGGGCCTCGAAGCGGTTGTCCCAGCCGTATTCGCGCCCATAGATTTCCCCATGCTGCTGCACTACCCAGCCGATGTCGCCCGGCACCGGGTCGCGCAGCACGGCCACCTGGGGCGGCGCCGCGGCGGTGCTGGCGGGCTCCAGAAGCGCCTCGATGCGCCGCATGGCGTCCACCACCTCCTGGCGCCGGGCCGGGGGCAGGGGGGCGAGCAGGGCGGCCGCGGCCTCGCGCGAGCGCTGCTGCAGCGGCTCGAAGGCCTCGCGCCCGGAGGGCGTGAGGGCCAGCACGCTCTGGCGCGCATCCTTGGCGCTGGGGCTGCGGCGGAGCCAGCCTGCCGCCTCGAAGCGCCGCAGGATGCGGCTCAGGTACCCGCCGTCCAGGCCCAGGTCGCGCGCCAGCGCGCTTGCCACCGGGGCCTCGCGGTGCGCCAGCTCGTAGAGCACGCGCACGTCGGTCAGCGAAAGCGCGCTGCCCAGGTACGGCACCAGCACGCCCGCGCGGCGGGTGAAGAACCGGTTGAAATGGCGGACGGCCTTCACCGCCTCTGCGGAAACTTCGGTGCTCATGATTGCCTTTGTCATCAAATTAATTGACTAAGGCAATTATATGCCTGGCGAATGCTCCGGCCGCAATGGCCTGCGGGGCGACAAAAAACGTGTGCCGCCCTAAAATCACGGGTTCCCCACCACAGCCGCACCCGCAAGCGCCGGGGTTGTCGCGCCCCCACTGCATGAACGCCCCCATCGACGTTTCCTTTTTTGCGCGCGCCGCAAAGCCCTTGACCAGCTACCGCCCGTACTGGGCCAAGCGCTTCGGCGCGGCCCCGTTCCTGCCGATGAGCCGCGCCGAGATGGAGAAGCTGGGCTGGGACAGTTGCGACATCGTGCTGGTGACGGGCGACGCCTATGTGGACCACCCGAGCTTCGGCATGGCCGTGATCGGCCGCGTGCTGGAGGCGCAGGGCTTTCGCGTGGGCATCATCGCCCAGCCCGACTGGCAGAGCGCCGAGGCCTTCAAGGCCCTGGGCAAGCCCAACCTGTTCTGGGGCGTGACGGCGGGCAACATGGATTCGATGATCAACCGCTACACGGCCGATCGCAAGATCCGCTCCGACGACGCCTACACCCCCGGCGACGTGGGCGGCAAGCGGCCCGACCGCGCCGCCATCGTCTACAGCCAGCGCTGCCGCGAGGCGTACAAGGACGTGCCCATCGTGCTGGGCGGCATCGAGGGCAGCCTGCGCCGCATCGCCCACTACGACTACTGGAGCGACAAGGTGCGCCGCTCCATCGTGGCGGACAGCAAGTGCGACCTGCTGCTCTACGGCAACGCCGAGCGCGCCCTGGTCGAGGTGGCCCACCGCATCGCGGCGCGCGAGCCCGTGGAGAAGATCACCGACGTGCGCGGCACGGCCTTCGTGCGCCGCCCGGGCGACGAGAGCGCGCAGGGCTGGTTCGAGATCGACTCCACCACCGTGGACGAGCCCGGCCGCGTGGACGCGCACATCAACCCCTACATGACGACCAGCGAGCAGGCCGCCGCGCAGGGCGCGAGCTGCGGCAAGGAGGATGCTCCTGGTTCCATAGCTGCTAACGCAAGCGGGGCGGGCGCTGCAGGCCAAAAAGACCTGAAGCCTGCGATCCAGCCCGTGCAGTTCGTCCCCAACCCGGCCGTCCGCCTCAAGCCCCCGCCGCGTGACCGCAGCGTGATCCGCCTGCCGAGCTACGAGCAGGTCAAGAGCGACCCGGTGCTCTACGCCCACGCCAACCGCGTGCTGCACCTGGAGACCAACCCCGGCAACGCCCGCGCCCTGGTACAAACGCACGGCGAGGGCGCGACGGCGCGCGACGTGTGGATCACCCCCCCGCCCATCCCCCTCACCACGGCCGAGATGGACTACGTGTTCGGCCTGCCGTACGCGCGCAGCCCGCACCCGCAGTACGCCGACGCGCACGGCCGCCACGACGGAGCCACCAAGATCCCCGCGTGGGAGATGATCCGCTTTTCCATCAACATCATGCGCGGCTGCTTCGGCGGCTGTACCTTCTGCTCGATCACCGAGCACGAGGGCCGCATCATCCAGAGCCGCAGCGAGGATTCGATCATCCAGGAGGTGGAGGACATCCGCGACAAGGTGCAGGGCTTCACCGGCACCATCTCCGATCTGGGCGGCCCCACGGCCAACATGTACCGCCTGGGCTGCCGCAGCCCCGAGATCGAGGCCGCCTGCCGCAAGCCCAGCTGCGTGTTCCCGGGCATCTGCCAGAACCTGCACACCGACCACGGCCCGCTCGTCAAGATCTACCGCCGCGCGCGGGCGCTCCGGGGCATCAAGAAGATCCTTATCGGCTCGGGCCTGCGCTACGACCTGGCCGTGAAGTCGCCCGAGTACGTGAAGGAGCTCGTGCAGCACCACGTGGGCGGCTACCTGAAGATCGCGCCCGAGCACACCGAGCAGGGGCCGCTGTCGAAGATGATGAAGCCCGGCATCGGCAACTACGATCGCTTCAAGCAGATGTTCGAGCAGTACAGCGAGGAGGCGGGCAAGAAGCAGTTCCTCATCCCGTACTTCATCGCCGCGCACCCGGGCACGAGCGACGAGGACATGATGAACCTTGCGCTGTGGCTCAAGAAGAACGGCTTTCGTGCGGATCAGGTGCAGACCTTCTACCCCAGCCCCATGGCCACCGCCACGGCCATGTACCACTCGGGCCGCAACCCGCTCACCCGCGTGCGCCGCCAGATGCGCGACGCGGGCGAGGAACTGGTGGACGTGGTGCGCGGCGAAAAGCGCCGCCGCCTGCACAAGGCCTTCCTGCGCTACCACGACCCGGCCAACTGGCCGCTGCTGCGCGAGGCGCTCAAGAGCATGGGCCGCGCCGACTTGATCGGCAACGGCAAGCATCACCTGATCCCGACCTTCCAGCCCCTGGTGGACAGCGGCTACCAGAGCGCCCGCAAGAAGAACAGCACGCCGGGGGCGCCCAAGGCGGGCAAGGCCTACGCCATCAACAAGGACGGCAAGCCCGTCGCGCTGCCCCCGCGGCGCGCATCGCAGGAGCCCACGGGCGACGTGCGCTTTCGCACCGTTCAGCCCCAGCCGGGCAAGCTGCTCACGCAGCACACGGGGCTGCCGCCGCGCAAGCGGCGCTGAGTTGTAGTGAATTGGGTGCTTGCGCTCGTGCCCCGACACTCCTTATTGCTACAAATTCTGCAACTTCCAATTTGACTGCAGAAGCGGACTCATTGGATTCATGCTGCAAAGAACGACCTTGGCCGAGCCATCTTTAATGAGGAACCATGTCTTGGTTTTCTGCCCTGGGAGAGTACCATGCGATTCAAAAAGAAGGCTCTTTCCCAGGAACACGCCATCCTTGTCATACATCCACACTTGAATACTTCCATCTAAAGCAACTTCAGCGTTGTTTTGGATAATTATCGTGAGTGTGGTCGATGCCAGCTCATAGCTTATGACTTTTATTGGTTCAGGGCACATTTGGAGTTTCAGGGATTTGGTGCGCCCACCTTCCGATTGATTGGCGAAGTACTTGTAACCCTGGAGCCCAATGTTGATAAGCATCAAAATGGTAAATATGCTTGTCCCCCAGATTTTGACGGACTGCCAGAAGCTTGATGGCATGAGATGCCTTCCTTTATTCGTGGTTTCAACTATTGGCACCCAGCTTTTTCGAGTTGATAGTCGCCGCCTAGCACACCACTAAGCGCGCCGCGAAGAACTGCGCATCGCTGGCTCTGAATCTGCGAGCGAATATCATTATTTCTTTGGATGACCGCACAAGCAGCGGGATTGATATTGCAGAGGTTGGTTTCGTGAATGGGGGTATTTCGGGTGGTCGCTTTCGCAGTGCAGTCGTTGTGATAAATTGACCCGGTTTTCACTATTCTGGTGTCGAATTTTATGTATCCTGTTTCTGCGGATATTAAGTTAATATCAATCTTCATGTTCGAAGAGAGGGTGATGCCTCCTAATGTGACTTTTTTTGCTTCTGCTGTGATGTTGTTTCCGCTTGATTGATATGTACCTGCCATCTGTGAATTATGGCCAATGGAGGAAAAATTGCCATTTCTTTCAAATTTATAGGAGGTGTAGAATGGTGCGTTGTTGTTTTTTCTTACTTTGCATGCCCATTCTCCAATCAAGGTGGAGTGGGTTGATGATGTTGTCGTCACAGAAATATTTGAGGGCTGAATTTTGGTGATTATGGCGCCTGAGTCTGGACAAGCAATCGTGATAGTGAAATCACCTTTACTAGCCTTGGGGATCGTTATTCTGTTATCAATTGAAAGACTATCTGTCAATTGATGGCAGGATCTGAAGACATCACCTCCGTCTAATAGCGTGAGCTTGGGTAATTGCAGCAACCAATCTTGCGGCATGCTTTGACTACGTATGAGAGTGCCATGCACTCGTGTGGGCTCATTTTCTTTGAATACTAGCCGTGGAGCATTGCGCTCAATATCAGGATTGATCGACTGAACCTTGGACAAGCCTTCATTGAGATACATCCAAACTTCATTACCTCGGCCTAGCATATCAGGAAGAGTGACCGTGATTTTGTCATTTGATAGCATGATGGTTGGCACATCGCTGCATGTGCCAAATTTATCGGTCAAGCTGGTGCTACCATCAGCTCGGATACTGAGGAAGCGATATTGAGCTGGACATGCGATTCCACCACTACTGGCCGCTATCAGCAACACAGTACTCTTGTCCGGATAGTCAAAAACGCGCTCGATTTCCAAGTAGAAGTCGTCCAGGCTGTAGATTTTCTTGCCTGAAAGAGCTATAATCTTCATTGGCATGCCATCCTTGGAATTCACTGCGCTGATGGTGACGTTGCCGGCAGTAGTGATGATCTGGCCGCTTTCCTGTCCAATGCGCTCTCTGATTTTTTGAGTGAATGCACTGGCGTCCTCGGAGGGCGGTGCTGCGACAGCCACTGGTGAAATTAGCATTAGGGCGAGCGTGAGGTTGAGAACACCATTTCGCGAAATCCGTTGAATCATCTCCACCCCCTCCAATAGACTTCAATTTGCCACAGCGGCTGACCCGGAATCGTAGAGCGGATAGCATCAATCACGCTCTGATAATCGTCGGATGAGAATTTAGACCACCGTCTTGACCGGGCTTTTGCCCAGACTTCTTTTTGGCCACCGGCGTTGTTTGTGTGAAGTTCATTGAGCAATAGGCTGTCGATGGGTGGATGCAGCGCGCCAACCTTCGGGTGCATTTCACAACCGGCACAGACGAACGCGCCTTTGAAATAGACGTTGATGAGTTTGGCTGCGGTGCCGTGGCCGAAGCCCCTCAGATCTAGGCCCTGGGCGGCTTTGATCGCGGACTCACGCCAGCGCTGGTGCGCGGAGTCCATCCCGGCGGGTTCTGGCAACCGGGCGGGATCACTGAGTAGGCCGTGCAGGCCGACCGCTTCGATGATGTTCTTCCCCTGCAGCACTGTGAAGCGGCAGGTCTTGGTGCTCGCAGCTCGGCTGGCTGCCCATGCGGCATAGCGATGCCGGTGCTCGTGGATGGCGTAGGTGGTTGTCATCAGCTTGGGGGGAATTGCTGTGAAGAACTTGTAGCCTTGAGTGCGACTGTGTTGAAAACTAAGGAACTCTTAGAGCAAGCATAGCTAATTTCTCAGACTCTCTTAGCCGTTGCTCCTCAACTGCTTCGAGAATTTTTTTGGCACCTCCCGCATCCGTCTTTGGGCGTCGCTTTCGCCAAGCGCGGCTGCGAGCCGCCTTGACACAGGAAGAAGTCGCGGTAAAGGCTGGGATCGACGAGTTCTCGGCCAGCGCAAGGATTAGCCAGTACGAGACGGGTAAGCATGTTCCCCGTTTCGAGATCGCGGCAAATCTGGCCGACGCGCTGAGCGTGCCAGTCGAGTTCTTCTACGCGGTTGAAGATCAGACGGCGGAGTTGCTACTGGTCTGGCATAAGCTATCAGCATCGCAACGGGCAGAAACCATTGCTACGCTTCAGCACATGACCCCTTGCAAGAGCGCCTGATTTTCACTTTGAGAATGGTGAGTGAGTAGCGGTTACCAGGCGCCCGCAAGAAGAACAGCACGCCGGGGGCGCCCACGGCCCCCAAATCCGCCAAATCACCCAAGGCGGGCAAGGCCTACGCCATCAACAAGGACGGCAAGCCCGTCGCGCTGCCCCCGCGGCGCGCATCGCAGGAGCCCACGGGCGACGTGCGCTTTCGCACCGTTCAGCCCCAGCCGCGCAAGCGGCGCTGAGCCGGGGGCAGGTCTTCAGCCCTTGCTGAGCCCCATGGGCCTGGGCTGGGGCGCGCGCGTCAGGGCGCTGGCGCCGTGGCCGGCGGGGCGGGCGGCGCCTGAACGGGCGGCAGCTTGATCATCGTCTGCTGCGCCATGGTGGCATTGGCGACGATGATCTCCCGGCCGTCGTCCGTGAGCAGTTGCGTGAAGCCCAGCGACATGTCCTGCACGGTGCCCACGGCATAGCCGCTTGCGCCGGGCGCGCTGATCTGCAGCCGGTCGCCGCGCCGGAACGGCTTGTAGAGCACGAGGCTGATCCCGGCCACGAGGTTGCTCAGCGTCTGCTGGGCCGCGAAGCCGATGATCACCGACACCAGGCTCACCCCGGCGAGCAGCGCGGTGCTGAGGCGGTGCAGCGCCGGAATCAGGTGCGCATAGAAGGTCGCCAGCAGCAGCCATACCATCATCACCGACAGGTGGCTCAGGAACTGGAGGGTGATGGCGTCGATGCGCACCGTCTTGTCGTGCTGCATGGCTTCGCGCAGTACGCGGCGCACGATGGCCGACAGCACCAGCCCCGCCGCGAACACGATCGCGCCGATGACGCATGGGCCCACCATCGTGGTGGGGGCGATGAAGGAACTCAGATCGGCTTGCGTTCGACCTGCAATGGTCATGCTCAGGCTCGCGTGCGTGGGGTGGATGGTGGAGTTTAGTGCGGGCCCGGCCTGCTTCCGGCGGCGATGGAGGCCCCAAGGTGCGTAAGCGGCTCCTTGACGCTAGATGGTGGCGAGCGCGGACAGTGCGCGCGCCTGGGCGATGAAGGCCTGCAGGTAGTCCGTGGCCAGGTCGGCCTCGCGCGCGCCCAGGTGGATCTGCTTGGCAATGCCCTTGGGGCCCAGGCGCACGGGCGCTACGTCCATCTTGCGCGCGTATTCCTGCACCAGCCAGCGCGGCAGGGCCGCCACGCCGCGGCCGCTTTCCACCATCTGCAGCATGATGTCCGTGGTCTCGATCGCCTTGTGGCGCCTGGGCACCACCCCCGCGGGCGCCAGGAACTGGCTGTAGATGTCCAGGCGCTCGGCGGGGACCGGGTAGGTGATGAGCACCTCCTGCGCCAGTTGCTGGGGCCTGGCATGGGTGGCCTGGGCGAGCGGGTGGCCGCGCGGCACGACCAGCACCTGCTCGTAGTCGAACACAGGCTCGAAGTGCAGGCCCGGCTTGAACACCGGGTCGGGCGTGACCAGCAGGTCGATCTCGTAGCCGAACAGCGCGCCGATGCCGCCGAACTGGAACTTCTGCTTCACGTCCACGTCCACGCCGGGCCACGCGGCCAGGTAGGGCGAGACGACCTTCAGCAGCCACTGGTAGCACGGGTGGCATTCCATGCCGATGCGCAGGCTGCCGCGTTCGCCCTGGGCAAACTGGCGCAGCCGCTCCTCGGCCAGGCCGAGCTGCGGCAGCACGCGGCCCGCCACCGCCAGCAGGTACTGGCCGGCCTGCGTCAGGCGCAGGCTGCGGCCCTCGCGCAGCCAGATGGCGGTGCCGAGCTGCTGCTCCAGCTTCTTCATGCTGTGGCTCAGGGCCGATTGGGTGACGCAGAGCACATCCGCCGCCGCGGTGAGCGAGCCTTGCTTCTCGACCTCTTGCACGATGGCGAGATGGATGCGCTCAATCATGAATGAATCTAATTGATTGGTGAATTAAAACCATTTTACTTCATGGTTCGCGCTGCCTACGATGCGCCGGTTTCTTCGTTTTCGGAACCCGCACATGACAACCCTCCACAACCTTGGCTTTCCCCGCATCGGCGCCCGGCGCGAACTGAAATTCGCGCTGGAGGCGTACTGGAAGGGCGAGTCTTCGCGCGATGCCCTGCAGGCCCTGGGCGCGCAACTGCGCGAGCGCCACTGGGCGCAGCAGCAAGGGCTCGATTTCGTGCCCGTGGGCGATTTCTCGTTCTACGACCAGGTGCTGGACATGAGCTTCACCCTGGGCCACCTGCCCGAGCGCGTGCAAGGCTTCCATGGCGATGCGCTGGACAACTACTTCCGCGTGGCCCGCGGCCGCTCGGCCAAGGGCACGCAAGACCACGCGGCCTGCTGCGGCGGCGTGGCCGCGGGCGAGATGACCAAGTGGTTCGACACCAACTACCACTACATCGTCCCCGAGTTCACCGCGGCCACGCAGTTCACGCTCGACGCCACGCGCCTGCTGGCGCAACTGGCCGATGCCCAGGCCCAGGGCGTCCGGCCGAAGCCGGTGCTCATCGGCCCGGTCACCTACTTGGCGATCGGCAAGGCCAAGGACGATTCCAGCAAGCTGGCCTTGCTGGAGCGGCTGCTGCCGGTGTACGCCGAACTGCTCGACACCCTGGCCGCGCAGGGCGTGGAATGGGTGCAGATTGACGAGCCCATCCTCGTCACCGAGCTTGGCGCCGACTGGCAGCACGCCTTCAACACGGCCTACCACCAGCTCAAGGCCTGCCGCGTGAAGCTGCTGCTGGCCACCTACTTCGGCCCGTTGCAGGAAAACGCCTACCTCGCGGCCAACCTGCCCGTGGCGGGCCTGCACGTGGATGCCGTGAACGGCCGCGAGGACGTGCTGCCGCTGCTCAACCTGCTGCCGGCGCACAAGGTGCTGTCGCTGGGCGTGGTCAACGGCCGCAACATCTGGAAGACCGACCTGGCGGCCGTGCTCGACTGGATCGAGCCCCTGGCCGAACGCCTGGGCGAGCGCCTGTGGATCGCGCCCTCGTGCTCGCTGCTGCACGTGCCGGTGGACCTGGCCCAGGAGCACCAGCTCGACGCCGAGGTCAAGCCGTGGCTTGCCTTCGCGCTGCAAAAGCTCGACGAGCTGCGCGTGCTGGGCAGGGCGCTGCGCGAAGGCCGCGGTGCCGTGAAGGCGGAACTGGCCGCCAACGCCGCCGCGCTGGCCGCGCGCCGCGCCTCGCCGCGCGTGCACGACCCGGCGGTGCAGGCCGCCGTGGCCCGCATCGACGCCAGCCTGGGCCGGCGCGAGAGCGCCTATGCCCAGCGTGCGGCCAAGCAGGCGGCTTTCCTGAAGCTGCCCGCGTACCCGACCACGACCATCGGCTCCTTCCCGCAGACCGCCGAGATCCGCCACGCCCGCAGCGAATACAAGGCGGGCCGCCTGGACTTCGCCCGCTACCAGGCCGCGATGCGCGCCGAGATCGAGCGCAGCGTGCGCGAGCAGGAGGCGCTTGATCTGGACGTGCTGGTGCACGGCGAGGCCGAGCGCAACGACATGGTCGAATACTTCGGCGAGCAGCTCGAAGGCTACGCCTTCAGCCAGTTCGGCTGGGTGCAGAGCTATGGATCGCGCTGCGTGAAGCCGCCCATCCTGTTCGGCGACATCCGCCGCCCCCGGGCCATGACCGTGGAGTGGACCACCTACGCCCAGTCGCTGACGGCCCGGCCCATGAAGGGCATGCTCACGGGGCCGGTCACCATCCTGAATTGGTCCTTTGTGCGCGACGACCAGCCGCGCGCGCTCACGTGCAAGCAGCTCGCGCTGGCCATCCGCGAGGAGGTGCTCGACCTGGAGAGGGCTGGCGTGCGCGTGATCCAGATCGACGAGGCCGCGCTGCGCGAAGGCCTGCCGCTGCGCAAGTCGCAGTGGAAGGAGTACCTGGACTGGGCCGTGGAGAGTTTCCGCATCACGGCCAACGGCGTGCGCGATGAAACGCAGATCCACACCCACATGTGCTACTCGGAGTTCAACGACATCATCGCGTCCATCGCGGACATGGACGCCGACGTGATCACCATCGAGACCAGCCGTTCGGACATGGAACTGCTCGATGCGTTCGAGCACTTCCAGTACCCCAACGAGATCGGCCCCGGCGTGTACGACATCCACTCGCCCAACATCCCGACGCAGGAGCACATCGTGCAACTGATGAAGAAGGCGGCTGAGCGCGTGCCGGCTGGGCGCCTGTGGGTCAACCCCGACTGCGGCCTCAAGACGCGCCAGTGGGCCGAGGTGATCCCCGCGCTGGCGAACATGGTGGCGGCCGCCCGGACGCTGCGCGCGGCCGCGTAGCTACGTCCCGTAGGGCGCGAACCGGCTCTGGTGCTCGTCCACGTCCAGCGCGCGCCCGACGTACGGAAACGCCCGCTGCGGGCAGCGCTCGCGCTCGCACACCTTGCAGCCCATGCCGATGGGGGTGGCGGCGCCGGGGTCGGCGAGGTCCAGCCCCTGGGCGTAGACCAGGCGCGGGGCGTGGCGCACGTCGCAGCCCAGCCCGATGGAAAAGGTCTTGCGCGGCGCGCCGTAGCCCCGCGCGCCGCCCGAGACGGTGCGTGCGATCCACAGGTACCTGCGCCCGTCGGGCATGGCGGCGAGCTGGCGCAGCACGCGCTCGGGCTGGCCGAAGGCCTCGTACACGTTCCACAGCGGGCAGGTGCCGCCCGTGCGGCTGAAGTGGAAATGCGTGGCCGATTGCCGCTTGCTGATGTTGCCCGCGCGGTCCACGCGGATGAAGAAGAACGGCACGCCCGGCGCGCCGGGACGCTGCAGCGTGGAGAGGCGGTGGCACACCGTCTCGAAGCCCACGCCGAAGCGCTGCTCCAGCAGGCCGATGTCGTAGCGCAGCGCCTGCGCCGCCGCGAGGAACGCGCCGTAGGGCAGCAGCAGCGCGCCCGCGAAGTAGTTGGCCAGCCCGATGCGGGCGAGCTTGCGCGCGGCCGGGTCCGCCGCGAGGGGCGGGGCGCCGGCCAGCCGGTCGATGGTGTCCGGCAGCTCCAGCAGGGCCAGCTGCGTGGCGAGCTGGAAGGCCTGCTGCGCGGGCTCCAGGGCGGATGACAGACCCAGCGTGCGCTGCACGGGGTCGAAGCGGCGCTTGCTGCCCTCGCTGCTTTCTCCGCCCGCGTCCAGCACGGTGCGCACGCCGTGGCGCTGCTGCAGGCGCAGCGCCAGCCACTGGGCGGTGCCGGCCATGGCGGTCATGACGGCCATGGGGCCCGCATGCGCGTGTGGGGCCTCGGCGGCCAGCGCTTCGGCGGCGCGGTCCACCTCGTCGAAGTAGTTCTGGTGGGCGAAGAAGAAGTCCCGCACCGCCTCGAACGGCATGGCGCGCGGTGCGGCGGCCTCGGTGCGGCCGTCGCCCAGCCGCAGCGAGACCTCCTCGAGCCGCTCCTGCGCCGCGAGCCCCCGGCGGTACAGCGCGAGGACGGCGTGGCCCAGCGCGGGCATCTGCGCCGCCACCTCCTGCAGCTCGGGCAGGGCAATGGGCTCCGCCGCGTCGGCCAGGGCCTCGCGCAGGCCTGCGATCAGGCGGGCCTCCTCGTCCTCGGAGAACTGCTGGATGTCCACGCCCAGCGTGCGGTGCAGCTTGAGCAGTACGGGCACGGTGAGGGGCCGCTGGTTCTGCTCGATCTGGTTCAGGTAGCTGGGCGACAGGCCCAGCGCCTGCGCCAGCGCGATCTGGGACAGGCCGCGCTCGGCGCGCAGCTTGCGCAGCTTCACGCCCATGAAGGTCTTCTTCATGCCATGGCCTCGGTATTTGCAATATTCGCAATTTGCAGGATTGTGCTTCGCAAGATTTCGCCTTTTCAGCCCTGTTGGAGTGGATGCATTTTGCGTAAATTGCGAAGAATGACAACACCCCCTGGAACCGTGGAGCTTCGCGAGCTGGTGCTGCCAGCGCAGGCGAACCACCACGGCACGCTTTTCGCCGGGCAGGGCCTGCAGCTCATGGCCAAGGCCGCCTTCCTGGCGGCGCGCGGCCTGGCGCGGCGCGAGGTGGTCATGGCGGGCGTGACGGGCGTGGACTTCCTCGCGCCCGTGCCCGCGGGCCACCAGCTTACGCTGCGCGCGTGGGTCAGCCGCGTGGGCCGCAGCTCCATGACCGTGTGCGTCACGGCGCTGGCCGACCTGCCCGGCATTCCCGCCGAGGAGGCCCTGAAAGGGGTGTTCGAGATGGTCGCGGTGGATGCCGCGGGCCGTCCCGCCCTTGTTGACCGTTCTTATCTCAACCCGGAGACCCAACCATGACCGCCGCCACGACGACCGCCACTCCCAAGGCCAAGAAATCCGTCGCCCTCTCGGGCGTGACCGCTGGCAACACCGCGCTGTGCACCGTGGGCCGCACGGGCAACGACCTGCACTACCGCGGCTACGACATCCTGGACATCGCCGAGGTCTGCGAGTTTGAGGAGATCGCCCACCTGCTGGTGCACGGCAAGCTGCCCACGCGCGCTGAACTCAAGGCCTACAAGGCCAAGCTCCGCGCCCTGCGCGGCCTGCCCGGCAGCGTAAAGGCCGCGCTGGAGCAGTTGCCCGCCGCCAGCCACCCGATGGACGTGATGCGCACCGGCGTCTCGGCCCTGGGCTGCGCGCTGCCCGAGAAGGACGACCACAACCTGCCGGGCGCGCGCGACATCGCCGACCGGCTGATGGCCTCGCTCGGCTCCATGCTGCTGTACTGGTACCACTTCAGCAATTCGGGCCGCCGCATCGCGGTGGAGACTCAAGATGACTCCATCGGCGGCCACTTCCTGCACCTGCTGCACGGCGCGCCGCCCTCGGAGGGCTGGGTGCGCGCCATGCACACCTCGCTGAACCTGTACGCCGAGCACGAGTTCAACGCCAGCACCTTCACCGCGCGCGTCATCGCGGGCACGGGCAGCGACATGTATTCGAGCATCTCCGGCGCCATCGGCGCGCTGCGCGGCCCCAAGCACGGCGGCGCCAACGAGGTGGCCTTCGAGATCCAGAAGCGTTACGACAACCCCGATGAGGCCGAGGCCGACATCCGCCAGCGCGTGCAGGCCAAGGAGGTGGTGATCGGCTTCGGCCACCCGGTGTACACCGTGAGCGACCCGCGCAACGTCGTCATCAAGGGCGTGGCCCAGCGCCTGTCGCAGGAGGCCGGATCGACCAAGATGTACGACATCGCCGAGCGGCTGGAGCGCGTAATGTGGGACGTGAAGAAGATGTTCCCCAACCTCGATTGGTTCAGCGCCGTGAGCTACCACATGATGGGCGTGCCCACGGCCATGTTCACGCCGCTGTTCGTCATCGCGCGCACCAGCGGCTGGGCCGCGCACGTGATTGAGCAGCGCGTGGACAACAAGATCATCCGCCCCAGCGCCCACTACACCGGGCCGCAAGACCAGAAGTTCGTGCCCATCGGGGAACGCCTTTGATAAAAAAATAATAGCTGCCAGCGCTTGCCTGCAGACATTTTCAGATTGTTTCCCTATTGAAAATGGCTTGCAGAAGGCGCCAGCAGCTATCAGAAGAATAGTGACACCGCCCGCCCCATGACGAACACCGCCTACCGCAAACCCCTTCCCGGCACCGCGCTGCAGTACTTCGACGCGCGCGCCGCCGTCGATACCCTCCAGCCCGGCGCCTGGGACGGCCTGCCCTATACCGCCCGCGTGCACGCCGAGAACCTGGTGCGCCGCGCCGATCCGGAGCACCTGGACGGCTACCTGCGCCAGCTCATCGAGCGCAAGCGCGAGATCGACTTTCCGTGGTTCCCGGTGCGCGTGGTGTGCCACGACATCCTGGGGCAGACGGCGCTGGTCGATCTGGCCGGGCTGCGCGACGCGATCGCGAAGGAGGGGGGCGACCCGGCCGCCGTGAACCCCGTGGTGCCGGTGCAGCTCATCGTGGACCATTCGCTGGCCGTGGAGTGCGGCGGCTTCGACCCCGATGCGTTCGCCAGGAACCGCGCCATCGAGGACCGCCGCAACGAGGACCGCTTCCACTTCATCGAGTGGACGAAGAAGGCCTTTGCCAACGTGGACGTGATCCCCGCGGGGAACGGGATCATGCACCAGATCAACCTCGAAAAAATGTCCCCCGTGGTCTACGTGCAAGACGGCGTGGCCTTCCCCGACACCTGCGTGGGCACCGACAGCCACACGCCGCACGTCGATGCGCTGGGCGTGATCGCCGTGGGCGTGGGCGGGCTGGAAGCCGAGAACGTGATGCTGGGCCGCGCCTCGTGGATGCGGCTGCCCGACATCGTGGGCGTCAGGCTCACGGGCAAGCGCCAGCCCGGCATCACCGCGACGGACATGGCCCTCGCGCTGACCGAGTTCCTGCGCAAGGAGAAGGTCGTGGGCGCCTACGTGGAGTTCTTCGGCGAGGGCGCGGACAGCCTCTCGATCGGCGATCGCGCCACCATTTCCAACATGTGCCCCGAGTACGGCGCCACGGCCGCGCTGTTCACCATCGACCAGCAGACCATCGACTACCTCCGGCTCACCGACCGCAGCCCGGAGCAGGTCGCGCTGGTCGAAAACTACGCCAAGACAGCGGGCTTCTGGAGCAGTGCGCTGCAGACCGCGCAGTACGAGCGCGTGCTGGCGTTCGACCTGTCCAGCGTGGTGCGCAACATGGCGGGCCCGAGCAACCCGCACCGCCGCCTGCCCACGTCCGCCCTGGCCGAGCGTGGCATCGCCGCCCCCTGGGCCGAGGAGCCCGGGCGCATGCCCGATGGCGCGGTCATCATCGCCGCCATCACGAGCTGCACCAACACCAGCAACCCGCGCAACGTGATCGCCGCTGCACTGCTGGCGCGCAACGCCAACCGCCTGGGCCTGAGCCGCAAGCCCTGGGTGAAAACATCGCTCGCGCCCGGCTCCAAGGCCGTGGAGCTGTATTTGAAGGAAGCCGGGCTGCTCTCTGACCTGGAAAAGCTCGGCTTCGGCATCGTCGCCTTCGCCTGCACCACCTGCAACGGCATGAGCGGCGCGCTCGACCCCGCCATCCAGCAGGAGATCATCGACCGCGACCTGTACGCCACGGCCGTGCTCTCGGGCAACCGCAACTTCGACGGGCGCATCCATCCGTATGCCAAGCAGGCCTTCCTGGCCTCGCCGCCGCTGGTGGTGGCCTACGCCATCGCGGGCACGGTGCGCTTCGACATCGAGAACGATGTGCTCGCGGTGGTGGATGGCCAGGAAATTCGCCTGAAAGACATCTGGCCCAGCGACGAGGAGATCGACGCCATCGTCGCGCAGGCCGTCAAGCCCGAGCAGTTCCGTGCCGTGTACGAACCCATGTTCGCCATTCGCAAGGACGATGGCGAGCGCGCCGCGCCGCAGTACGACTGGCGCCCGCAGTCCACCTACATCCGCCGCCCGCCCTACTGGGAAACGGAAGGCGTGGGCGCTCTGGCCGCCAACCCGCGCACGCTGAAAAACATGCGCCCGCTGGCGATCCTGCCCGACAACATCACCACCGACCACCTCTCGCCCTCCAACGCCATCCTGATGGACAGCGCGGCCGGCGAATACCTGCACAGGATGGGCCTGCCCGAGGAGGACTTCAACTCCTACGCCACGCACCGGGGCGACCACCTGACGGCCATGCGCGCCACCTTCGCCAACCCGCAGCTCGTCAACGAGATGGCGGGGAAGAAAGGCTCGCTCGCCCGCATCGAGCCCGAAGGCCAGGTGGTGCGCATGTGGGAGGCCATCGAAACCTACCTGCACCGCCGCCAGCCGCTCATCATCATCGCGGGCGCCGACTACGGCCAGGGCTCCAGCCGCGACTGGGCCGCCAAGGGCGTGCGCCTCGCGGGCGTGGAAGCCGTGGCGGCCGAGGGCTTCGAGCGCATCCACCGCACCAACCTGATCGGCATGGGCGTGCTGCCGCTGGAGTTCCCGCCGGGCGTGAACCGCCTCACGCTGCAGCTCGACGGCACGGAGACCTACGATGTGGAAGGCGAACTGGCGCCGCGCGCAGGCCTCACGCTGCTCATCCGCCGCCAGGGCGGCCGGACCGATCGCACGTGCGTGACCTGCCGCCTCGACACCGCCGAGGAAGTCTCCGTCTACGAAGCGGGCGGCGTGCTGCAGCGCTTCGCGCAGGACTTCCTCGCCCACCACAAAGGAGCCTGAATGGCCGTCTTCGCACCGCAAATCAAGATCCCCGCCACGTACATGCGCGGCGGCACCAGCAAGGGCGTGTTCTTCCACGCGCCCGACCTGCCGCCCGCGGGCCCGGCGCGCGACGCCATCCTGCTGCGCGTGCTGGGCAGCCCCGACCCGTACGGCAAGCAGATCGACGGGCTGGGCAACGCCTCGTCCAGCACCAGCAAGGCCGTGATCCTCGCCAAGAGCACGCGGCCTGGCCACGACGTGGACTACCTGTTCGGGCAAGTCTCGATCGACCAGCCCTTCGTGGACTGGAGCGGCAACTGCGGCAACCTCTCGGCCGCCGTGGGGCCGTGCGCCATCCACATGGGCCTGATCGACCCTGCGCGGATTCCGCAGGACGGCACCTGCACCGTGCGCATCTGGCAGGCCAACATCGGCAAGACCATCGTCGCGCACGTGCCCGTCGCCCACGGGCAGGTGCAGGAAACGGGCGGCTTCGAGCTGGACGGCGTGACCTTCGCCGCCGCCGAGGTGCCGCTCGAATTCCTCGACCCCGCCGAAGCATCGGATGGTTCGAGCGAGGACGGCGGCGCCATGTTCCCCACGGGCAACGTGGTGGACACGCTGGAGGTGCCGGGCGTGGGCAGCTTCCAGGCCACGCTGATCAACGCGGGCATCCCGACGATCTTCCTGAACGCCTGGGACCTCGGCTACAACGGCACCGAGCTGCAGCGCCACATCAACGAGGATGCGGCCGCGCTCGCGCGCTTCGAGGCCATCCGCGCCTGGGGCGCGGTGAAGATGGGCCTCATCCATCAAGCCTCCGAGGCCGCGCAGCGCCAGCACACGCCAAAAATCGCCTTCGTCGCGCCGCCCGTGGACTACGTTGCGTCCAGCGGCAAGCCCGTGCGCGCGGCGGATGTGGACCTGCTGGTGCGCGCACTGTCGATGGGCAAGCTGCACCACGCCATGATGGGCACGGCGGCCGTGGCCATCGGCACGGCGGCGGCCGTGCCCGGCACGCTGGTGAACCGGGCGGCGGGCGGCGGCGAGCGCAACGCGGTGCGCTTCGGCCACCCCTCGGGCACGCTGCGCGTAGGCGCCGAGGCCCGGCAGGTCAACGGCCAATGGCAGGTTACCAAGGCGCTGATGAGCCGCAGCGCGCGCATCCTCATGGAAGGCTGGGTGCGCGTGCCCGCCGAGGTTTTGAACCAAAACGGCCGCTAGCGCTTATCCAGCAGGCGCCAGCAGCTATCAATTCAAGAGTCATGAATACCAAGCAGCAACTCAGAAAACTGGTCGAAGCCCGCCGTGGCGTGCTCGTGCCCGGCGCGTTCAACGCGCTGTCCGCCAAGGTCATCGAGGACCTGGGCTTCGAGGCCCTCTACGTGACCGGCGCGGGCGTGACCAACATGTGGTTCGGCATGCCCGACCAGGGCTTCATGGGCCTGGCCGAGATCGCGGACCACACGGCGCGCATCCGCGACGCGGTGGAGCTGCCGCTGCTGGTGGATGCCGACACGGGCTTCGGCAACGCGCTCAACGTCTACCACACGGTGCGCACGCTGGAGCGCGCGGGGGCCGACTGCATCCAGCTCGAGGACCAGGTGGCGCCCAAGCGCTGCGGGCATTTCTCGGGCAAGGAGGTGATTTCCACCGAGGAGGCGGTGAGCAAGATCAAGGCCGCCGCCGACGCGCGGCGCGACGGCGACTTCCTCATCATGGCCCGCACCGACGCGGCCGCCACGCACGGCTTCGAGGCCGCCGTGGAGCGCGCGCAGCGCTTCGCCGAGGCGGGCGCCGACATCCTCTTCGTCGAGGCCGTGACCAAGGCCGAAGAAGTGCGCGCGCTGCCCCAGCGCCTGCCCAAGCCCCAGCTCATGAACATGGTGATCGGCGGCAAGACGCCGATCTTCAACGCCACGCAGCTGGGCGAGCTGGGCTACGGCATCGTGCTCTATGCCAACGCCGCGCTGCAGGGCGCGGTGGCGGGCATGCAGAAGGCGCTCACGGTGCTGCGCGACGCGCAGGAGGTGCAGGAGGCGAGCGGCCTCGTGGCCACCTTCGCCGAGCGCCAGCGGCTCGTGGGCAAGCCGCAATGGGACGCGCTGGAAAAGCGCTACACCTGAATCAAGCGAGCCCGGCCTTGTCCAGGCCGTACACCGCGTCCAGCGCCCCCGGCACGGCCGCAAAGCCCACCGACAGGCGGTTCCAGCCGTTGATGCCGACGATGGCGAAGCTCAGGGCCGCAACCTCCGCCTCGCTGAACTGCCCGCGCACGGCGGCGAAGTCGGCGTCCGCCACGCCGTGCGGCGGCAGCTGCGTCAGCAGCTCCGTCCAGGCCAGCGCGGCGCGCTCGCGCGGCGTGAACAGCGGCGACTCGCGCCATATCGCCACGTGGTGCAGGCGCAGCGCCCGCTCGCCGTGGATGGTGGCTTCCTTGACGTGCATGTCCACGCAGAACGCGCAGCCGTTCAGCTGCGAGGCGCGCAGCACCACCAGGTCGAGCAGCGTGGTCTCGAGGCCGCTTTTCTTGGTGGCGTCGCTGAATGCGCGGTACTTCTCGAAGACCTGGGGGGCCAGTTGGGCGTAGTTCAGCCGTGCTTGTTGGGCCATGGGGATTTCCTTTCTGGAGTGGATGAAACGGACCTTTCATCACCCAAGACGAAGCGGCCCCTCCTTTTGTGACGGCGGGCGGCGCGCGGCCCAGGCGGCGGCCAGGCCGCGCAGCTTGGCCGGGTTGCGCTGCGTGTAGATGCGCACGATGCGCCCGCCCGCGGTCTCCACGCTCTGCGCGGATTCGAGCTGGCCGTCGATGAAGCGCAGCAGCCCCCACTGGCCGTTGAGCCGCGCCAGCTCCATGCGCTGCACGGCGTCGCCGCGCTCGCTGCGGCGCCAGGCCGCGTAGTAGAGCTGGGCGATGCGCGCCGCGCCGCCCAGCACCTTGCCGAAGCTGGGCACCACGCCGCCGCCGTCGCTGACGAGCTCCGCATCCTCGGCCAGCAGGGCCTGCAGCGCGGCGAAGTCGCCCGTGCGCGCGGCCTGCGCAAACCCTTCGAGCAGGCGGTAGTGCGCATCCTGCGGCACCTGCTGCAGCGGGCGGCCCGCGCGGATCTGCGCCTTGGCGCGCGAGACGATCTGGCGGCACGCGGCCTCGCTCTTGCCCAGCGCCTGGGCCACCTCGGCGTAGTCGGCGTCGAACACCTCGCGCAGCAGGAAGGCCGCGCGCGCCTGCGGGCCCAGCCGCTCCAGCAGGAACAGGAAGGCCACGGAAATATCGTCGGCCCGCTCCAGCAACTGCTCGGGCGTGGCGGGGGCGTCTTCGTGCAGCGCGGGCGGCAGGCCGTCCGGCTCCAGCCATGGCTCGGGCAGCCAGAAGCCCACGTAGCGCCCGCGCTCGGCCCGGGCAGCGCGCAGGCGGTCGATGGCCAGGCGCGTGGTCACGGTGACCAGCCAGGCCTCGGCGTTGTCGAGCGCGGCCACGTCCGCCGCATGCCAGCGCAGCCAGGCGTCCTGCACCACCTCCTCGGCGTCGGCCAGCGCGCCCAGCATGCGGTAGGCGATGCCCTGCAGCCGGGGGCGCAGGCGGTTGAACAAAAGGGTGGCGTCGTCGGTCATGTGGGTTCAGACGTTGCGGGGCCCGCGGTTGTGACAGCGCCCCCGAGCAGCGCGCCGCATACCTCGCGCATGCGCGCGGCCAGTGCGCGCGCGGGGGCGGGCAGGCCGGCGCGCGCGTGCAGCGCCACCTCCAGGTCGGGCACGGCGGCCAGGCCGTCGGGCGCGCCGAGCAGCGCGTGCCCCGGGGCCGCCAGGCGGCGCGGCAGCAGGCTGATGCCCAGGCCATCCTCCACGGCGGCGGCCAGGCTGGCCAAGCTCGCGCTCACGTAGGCAATGCGCCAGCGGCGGCCCGCGGCGTCGAGCGCGTGGGTCATTTCGCTGCGGTACAGCCCGTCCTGCGGAAACGCCACCAGCGGCAGCGGGTCGCGCAGGCGGGCAGGGCGCGCGCGGCTGTCCACCCACGCCAGCGGCTCGGGCCAGGCGGCCAGGCCCGGGGCGCTGCCCGCGCGCTGCTTGACCAGCGCCAGGTCCAGGTCGCCATCCTGGAAGCGCTGCCACAGCGCACGGCTCAGGCCGCTGGTCACCTCCAGCCGCACCTGGGGGTAGGCGTCGGCAAAGGCGGCGAAGGTGGGCGTGAGCGCACGCGCGGCGAAGTCCTCGGGCACGCCGATGCGCACCGCGCCGTGCAGCGCACCCGTGGCCACCTGCTCGACGGCCTCGTCCATCAGCAGCACGATGCGCTGGGCATAGCCGCGCAGGCGCTCGCCCTCGGGCGTGGGCCGCACCAGGCGGCCGCCGCGTTCGAGCAACTGGCAGCCGAACTGCTCCTCCAGCCGGCGGACCTGCTGGCTCACGGTGGACTGGGTGAGGTGCACGCTCTCGGCCGCGCGCGTGAAGCTGCCCGTGTCGGCCACGGCGCAGAAGCTGCGCAGCAGCACCGGGTCGAGGCCGCGGGGCAGGGCGGGTGGTGGCAGGGGTAGTTGGTTTTCCACTGACTTGGATTGGGTTATTTCATTTTTCAATTATGGGCCGCATGCCTAGACTGCGCCCATGCATTCCCCCGAACTCCTGCTGCGCGAGGCCGTGCGCCTCGCCTTCGACAACCGTGCGCGCGGCGCGCGGCCCTTTGGCGCAGTGCTGGCCCGGGGCGGCGAGATCGTCGCCACGGGCGTGAACGACATCGTGCACAGCCACGACCCCACCACCCACGCCGAGATGCAGGCCGTGCGCGCCGCCTGCCGCACGCTGGGCCACCCGCGCCTCGATGGCTGCACGGTGTACGCCAGCGGCCACCCGTGCCCCATGTGCCTGGCGGCCATGGTGATGGCGGGCGTGGAGCGCGTCTGCTACGCCTTCGACAACGCCGACGCCGCGCCCTACGGCCTGTCGAGCGCGGCGGCCTACGCGGCGCTGCGCATGCCGCTGGAGCCCCCGCCGCTGCCCCTGGCGCGGCTGGGCACGGGCGCCAGCGCCGCGCAGCTCTACGGCGGCGCGGCCATGCCCGCGGGCTGGGCGCCGCTTCATGGCTGAGGCCCTGCGCGCGGGCACGGCGGCGGCCGCACCCAGCCGGGTGGTGTGGCTGCTGGCCGTGGCCTTCACGGCGCTGAACCTGCGGCCCTTCCTCACGGCCATCGGGCCCCTGAGCGGCCCCATCCAGGCGGACACGGGGCTGGGCCTGGACGCCATGGCCTGGCTCACGCTGCTGCCCATGGGCCTGATGGGCGTGGGCGCCTGGTGCGCCCCGGCCGTGCTGCGCTGGCGGGGCGCCCGCGCCACGGTGGCGGGCGCGCTGGCCGTGCTGGCCCTGGGCTGCCTGCTGCGCTGGGCGGGGGCGGACGGCGGGGTGCTGATCGCGTCCGCCGCCGTGTGCGGCGCGGGCGTAGCGCTGGTGCAGGGGGCGCTGCCGGGCATCGTCAAGCGCGAGCTGCCGGGGCAGGTGGCGCCCGTCATGGGCCTGTATTCGGCCGCGCTGATGGGTGGCGGCGCGCTGGGTGCGCAGCTCTCGCCCTGGGCCGTGCAGCAGGGCGCGCGCTGGACGGCCGTGCTGGCTGCCTGGGCGCTGCCCGCCGCGCTGGCGGCGGCGGGCATGGCGCGGATGCTGCCCCCGTCACGCCCCGCGCCAGCGGCAGCGGCGGCCTCCGCAGGGTCGGCCTGGCTGCTGCACCGCCCGCGCACCTGGTGGCTCATGGCCTGCTTCGGGCTGGTGAACGGCGGCTACGCCTCGGCCGTGGCCTGGCTGGCGCCGTACTACCAGGCGCAGGGCTGGGGCGCAGCGGCGAGCGGCGGCCTCGTCGCGCTGATGGCGGTGTCGCAGGCCGTGGCGGCGCTGCTGCTGCCGTGGCTGGCCGCCAAACGGGCCGACCGCCGGCCCTGGATCTGGCTCACGCTGGCAGCGCAGGCGGCGGGCTTTGCCGCGCTGGCCCTGGCGCCTGGCGCCGCGCCCGCGCTCTGGGCCATGGTGCTGGGCGCGGGCCTGGGCGGCTGCTTCGCGCTGGTGATGGTGCTGGCGCTCGACCACCTGCCCGACCCCGCGCAGGCCGGGGCGCTGAGCGCGCTCATGCAGGGCGGCGGCTTCGTGCTCGCGGGGCTGGCGCCCTGGGTGGTGGCGCGGCTGCACGGGTTGACGGGCGGCTTTGCGGCGGGCTGGTGGGCGCACCTGGCCTGCGTGGCGCTCGTCACCCTGGTGGTGGCGCAGTTTGCGCCGCAGCGCTATGCGCAGGCGATGAGGGGTTGGGGTTGAGCGCCGATAGCTATCAATAAAGTAGCTGCTTGCGCCTGCCAGACGGGCGCTGGAGGCGTATTTCAATGTTGAGCGCGGAGTTAGACCCCGAAGGCCAAAAGGGAGCGCACTGGCTTGGAGAAAGGCGTGGCCCTCGTCTTGATCATTTGAGTTGCTCAAGAAGTGAGGAGGGTACCCGGTCGCCTGCGAGCTTCCTGCTCAAATGCGTATCGGGGCTCACAGCTCCCTCATAAACTTGCCCGAAGATCAACCACTTTTCACCAGCATTGGCAGTGAAATCGAATTGACCTTCGCAGTCCGTTCCCTTGTATGTGCCAGTGGCGCCGCGGACAATAACTGTTGCCTGAGGCTTGCCAGAAAACCATTCATTGACGATAAATACGATTTTCAGCGTTGAAGTCCCATCTTCTTTTTTTGTCTCACTTGCTGACTGAACAGTCCCCCAAAAAACTGCCGAGTTCGGAACTGTGCCTTTAACGTACTCTGAAGCTTGGTGCCAGCGAGGCTTGCAAGCAAAAACGGGCTCGGAGTTCAAACTCAGAAACGCCATGAGAAAAATTATGAGAATGCGCGGGTGATTCATGAATGGGTTCCTAGCGCTGGAGTTCAACAGCGCCGGTACGGGGTCGGCTGGAATGGCTTGTTAGGAGTGACCTGCCCCCAGAACCCGTACCAGTCGATTTGAGGAATCCGCTGGGTTGAAGGAGATTACTCCTGGGTTTGCAGCGTCGCCGGGACGGCGCCGCCGGTTGTCTGTCGATGCTGCGCCGCGAACT
>Ga0206116_1000351_pt1 | contig 56015 bp, 47 predicted proteins | sample 3A1Ametagenome_FD_178000 | JGI IMG/M metagenome (GOLD analysis project Ga0206116, IMG submission 178000) | Enriched microbial communities from leaf-cutter ant dump, University of Wisconsin, Madison, United States - 3A1A | ecosystem: Environmental > Terrestrial > Nest > Insects nest > Nest dump...
CGCATATCTTTTCCGTTTCGTTACCCCGATTTTTGGCTCCAACCGTATTATTGGGGGTGATATACAAAGATAATCAAAAGCCCAACAAGTTCTTAATGAACAAGTTGGGCTTTTTCTGAATGTCCCTCATCAATAAGAGAAGAATTTTTAAGCTCAGACATTAATAATGTATTGATTAGGCATAAATAGAGTTTTGATTCTATAATCAAATTTCTTTCTAAATGAGTAAATCCATCATTTCCGACATACTGATTTATGGAGGCTATGTCAGGGTGAGTAAAGGAAGATAAAAAATCATACAAATAAACGTAAATTGTTTCATCTTCCATTTTGGTGTCTGGATTTAGGGTTGCTCTTTTTATACCAGTTAAAATCCTTACTTCTTTTTTAGTTAACTTATTGATTAAAATGTTGAAATTTCCTTTTTTCCTTTCATATTGTTGGTTGGCAAGTCCCATTTTGGCATCTAGTTCATCCTGTAGTTGTTCGGGAGCATAAATGGCCATTAATATTTGTAAATAGTTCTCATAAACCGACCGTAGGAGAATGACTGCATCCTCTCCTAAATTGTTGTTAATTAATATTTCTATTGATTTAATACTTTTTAAGTTTTTTGCTAAAATAAAATAGCAATATGATTTTAAAGAGTTAGTGTCGACTGATTTCTGAGTAATCAACTCATTGTTGTATTTATGTATGATAAGGGCATATAAGAGTTTGAGCTTTTCAAATGAAGCCTCAATTTTTTTAATATTTTTTACAATAGTTGAAGCTTCTATTTTTACCTTACCTTGTTTAATTTGGAAATATTCATTGATTGCATTTTTCCAGTCAGCTAACTGTTGGTCTGTGTATTTATTTGTCAGCTTATCTACAATACAGTAACCTAACTTGTTAAAAGCATATATGATTTGAGGGGCAACATTTATGCTCTCTAACATTTCACTTACCCGTTCTTTATAATCTTCTTCGGATAACAACAGACTGTCAGGAAATATAGGTTCATCATCAGTTCTCTCCCTTCCGAAAATATTTCTGAATCTGTCATCCTGTTTTTTTAGAATATCCTGAACAATAGGTTCATCTATCTTGATATCTTTAAAAATTTCACCATTCTCGTTTTCAAAGAATTCATAATCCTTTTTCCAACAACAGTTTTTGTACTTTTTCCCACTTTCGCAAGGACATAATTCATTTCTTCCAATTTTTCTCATATTGTGTTGAGTTATTACGTAAGATAGAACTTTTTAATATAAAGAAGGCAAATAGTGTACTAAATAAGATACAAAATTCCTCCATTTATCCCGGAAATGTCGTATATTTATGAAATACGGATTAGCACATTTCATAATTGATCCCCAAACTGCCTCAACACCATGTTTTACATCGCCGATCTCCATCTTCACTCGCATTACTCGCGGGCTACCAGTAAAGATCTGAACCTGGAATCGCTGTACAGGTGGGCGCGTATCAAGGGTATCAATGTGATCGGTACGGGTGATTTTACCCATTCGTTATGGTTCAAAGAGCTGAGGGAAAAGCTGGAGCCGGACGGTACCGGGCTTTTCCGGTTGAAGAATCCGCCTAAGGAGGACGTGCCGGGCTTTAAATGCGCGGATATTGATGTACGGTTCTGCCTGACTTCGGAGATCAGCTCGATATACAAGCACGGTGATAAAGTGCGTAAAAACCATAACTGTGTATATGCTCCTGACTTTGAGACCGTGGCCCGGATCAATGCGAAACTGGGGCAGATCGGGAACCTGGAAGCCGACGGGCGACCTATCCTGGGACTGCCCTCCCGTGATCTGCTGGAGATCGTACTGGAAACGTCTGACCATGCCCATTTGATCCCCGCTCATATCTGGACGCCCTGGTTCTCTATGTTCGGGTCAAAATCAGGCTACGACAGCGTAAAGGAATGTTTCCGCGATCTTTCCGACCATATTTTTGCACTGGAAACCGGACTTTCGTCTGACCCGGAAATGAACTGGAAGCTGAGCATGCTCGATAAATATACCCTGGTGTCCAATTCCGATGCGCATTCTCCCCAGAAACTGGGACGAGAGGCGAACCTGTTCGATACGGAACGAAGCTATTATGGCCTGTTTGAGGCTCTTAAAACCAAAAAAGGGTTCTTGGGAACGTATGAGTTCTTCCCGGAAGAAGGCAAGTATCACATGGACGGGCACCGGAAATGTGACGTGTGTTTCGAGCCGGAAGAAAGCATCCGGCATAAAAATATCTGTCCCAAATGCGGACAGCCGCTGACCATCGGTGTACTGCACCGGGTGACGGAACTCTCAGACCGGAAACTGCCGCAGCGGCCTGAGGGTGCAGCTGGTTTTCATTATATCATTCCTTTGCCTGAAATACTTTCGGAGATCAAAAATGTCTCGTCTTCAAGCAAAGTGGTAGATCAGTCCTTTAAGCAGACCATTTCTTTGTTTGGTAATGAATTTACCCTGCTCCAGCAAACCCCTATTGAGGATATCGAAAAGAAATCGGGCTTTGTTATAGCCGAAGCTATCAAGCGGATGCGTGCCCAACAGGTCAACCCACAAGGGGGTTATGACGGTGAATATGGCGTCATCAAGATCTTCAAGGAGGGAGAACTGGCACAACTGACCGGGCAGATAAACCTTTTCGGTATGGCAACTACCACCCGGCGGAAAAGCAGGGAAGCAACTCTAACGAAGAAGGAAGAGCCGGTCAATTCAGTGATTGAAAGCGGGCCCGCCCAACTCAATGAAGAGCAACAGGCCGCCTGTGAAGCAGAAGGATCCGTATTGGTGACGGCAGGGCCCGGAACGGGGAAAACGAAAACACTCATCAGCTGGATCGCCCACTGTATCCAGCAAAGAAACGCCCGGTCGCAGGAAATACTGGCCGTTACGTTCACCAATAAGGCTGCTGATGAAATGAAGGAACGCCTGGTTACTGTGCTGGAAGACCAGGCACGGGGCATTACCTTAGGCACATTCCACTCCATATGTTTTGCCTTCTTGCAGGAGCGTTATAAAAATCTGGACAAAGTGTATGACGCCCAAAGCCGGGAGATCATTCTTGGACGGTTGTTCCCAGAGAAAGAGGAGAAAGAAATCAAAAAGCTGTCGGCTGAGCTGGAAAGCTATTTTGAAAAGAATAAAGAAGAAAGTACGGGTGAGATGGCCCAAGTGGTTAAAGCATACCGTGATTTTACGTTGAAGAACGGAGGTATTGATCTGGCTGATATGATCGGTACTGTGGTAAGGTTATGGCGCGCGGAACCCGAATGGCTACAGGCCTGCCGGGAACGTTACGGGTATATCGCCGTGGATGAATTGCAGGACATTAACCCGCTGCAGTACGAGTTTTTAAAGCTCCTGGCCGGTGGTAAAAACGTTTTTGCGATCGGTGACCCTGATCAGAGTATTTATGGGTTCCGCGGCTCGGATGTGCAGTTGTTTTTCCGCTTCAGTGAAGATTTTGGGGCAAAGGAGATAGCACTGAGAAAAAACTACCGTTCTTCTGCATTTATTGTTGAGGCGGCATTGGCGGTTATTGCGAACAATACACGGCGTAAACCGTCGGGGCTGGTGGCGGTGAGACGATAAAATACCATTATACCTACCGACCACGATGGAACAACACCTGGAACTCACTCCCCTAAAACGTTTTTATATAAATGAAAATAAAGCATTATACTGCAGACAACGAATACAGCGAAGCCGACTATATCACCGGCGAGATCGAAAAGCTGGTGGGTGGATTTCATAACCTGAGCGGAGGAAATACCGATCCGGACAGCAGCTACGGCTTTTCGGATATTGCGGTGCTGTTCCGTACAAGGGCTGTAGGTAGGGCGCTGCTTGCCACTTTCAAAAAATCAGGTATCCCCGTGCGTTTTGGAGATGCATCCTCTTTCCTGTCTGAATACCCTTTTCATCTGGTTACAGACGTCATCCGGCTGTATCTGAATCCGCAAGACATCATAGCGCTGGACAGTGTGCTGACGAACGGCTTCAAAATGAACAAAAAAGAAAAGCAGGAATTTCTATCCTTGCATCCCGAAGAAAAGCGTTTTACCGCCCTTTTGGGAGAGCACGACCTTACCCGGGCCGGAGCAGAGGCTGCCGTGAAGCTCATCTTCGAAAAACTCATTCCTGAAGAAACATCAGACGATATGGATTTACTGCGAAAAGAGGCCATTTTAAAAATAGCGACAGAATACGGAGCAGACCTGGAACAGTTCCTGGATAAGCTGTTGCTGGACACCTATACAGATGTAGCCCGTCTGAAAACCGATGCGGTGAGCTTATTGACCTTTCACGCCTCCAAAGGACTGGAATTTTCCGTAGTGTTTATAGCCGGGGCAGAAGAAGGTATCAGCCCTGTTCTCAGAAAAGACACCGATATTGAAGAAGAAAGACGCCTGTTTTACGTGGCTCTTACCCGTGCAAAAGACAGGCTGTATATCACACACGCCCGGCAGCGGAAAGGTTTCAGGGAGGTTGAAAGCAAGACGTTGTCGAGGTTTGTGAGTGAGATCCCTGCTTCATTGATAGAAAAAATACAAAAGAAACCGCCTAAGCCGGAACAGATGAAGCTGTTTTAGGAATAACGTACAAAACAACCCATTAGGAAAAATAAAATTTATTGCAACATCGTTGCATAAAACATTTTCGCTTCATTAATTTGCAACAATGTTGCAAATTAATGAAGCCTATGACTCAGATTATTAAAAACGAATGGACTAACCTGGTCCGTAACCGGACTGCCCTATGGCTGCTGGGCATCCTGGTGGTGCTGTCAGGTTTTACGATCGCACAGGCCGCGGGCCGGTTTAAGAAAACCCTGGAGCACCGCAGCGAGGCCACCGAGTTGATGCGGAGCCGTTTTACCGGCCAGGGAGAAGTAAACCCGCATTCTGCTGCCCACTATGGGCATTTTGTGTATAAACCGCTGACCTTTCTGAGTGTCCTGGATGAAGGAGTGAATCCTTTTTCCGGGGTATCGCTGTACCTGGAGGGGCATCGGCAGAATGAAGCGCTGTTCTCCCCGTCGCAGCAGAGCAGTTCGTCTGTCCGTTTCGGGCTGCTGCGGCTGAACCTGATTCTGCAGATGTTGCTTCCGCTCTTTATTCTCTTTGTTTGTCATAACGCCATCAGTCGTGAACGGGAAGAACAAACCCTGAGCATGAACCTGGCCCAGGGCATCACCCTGCGCGATCTGGTCTGGGCCAAGATTATGGCCTATTCGCTGGTGTGGTGGGTGCTGTTGGCACTGATCCTCGGCGTGGTGTGGCTGATCACCCCGGCAGAAAATGCTGCTGTTACCGGTGCGCGCATTGCCGGGCTGTTCCTGACGTACGGCATTTATTATTTTGTGATCACGGCCGTAGCGGTATACCTGTCGGCCCGGAGCAAAAGCTCGGGAAATGCGCTGCTGACCTTGTTAGCCCTGTGGGTACTCACCACCGTGATTCTGCCTAAAGCCACGGCCAATATCGGGGATAACAGCCACCCGCTGATCTCCCGCCTGGAGCTGGAAGAAAGGATCAGCGAGGATAATAAAAACGGCCTTGACGGGCACGATCCGCGGAATGAACGTACCGTGAGGTTCCGCGACAGCCTGATGACCCATTACGGGGTGGATACAGTGAGCAAGCTACCCGTGAACCTGGATGGCCTGACCATGCAGGCCGACGAAGAATACCATAATATCGTCTACGACAAGCATTTCGAGGGCGTACGCCAGACCGTTCGTCAGCAAAACAGCGTGACGGCCTGGAGCAGCTGGATCAATCCCTTCGCTGCCCTGCGTAACCTCAGCATGAGCCTGGCCGGTACAGACGTTTACCATCATTTTGATTTTGTGACCCAGGCAGAAGATTACCGCCGGATGATCATTAAGAAAATGAACGATGAACAGGCCTATGGCGGCAGTAAAACCGGGGAATGGGACTGGACGGTCAAGGCGGATTTCTGGGAAAAGATAGCCGACTTTACGTATGTGCCCTTAGCGTTTGGTCAGGCCCTGAAAAATAACCTGCCGGAAGCCGGCGGGCTGCTGTTCTGGCTTTTGCTGGTGTGTGCCCTCATTCATTTTACTGTCAACAAAATCAAAACTGCCGGATGATGAAAAATATACTCTCTTTTGAATGGAAGCTCTTTGTAAGGAGCAAAACGGAAGTGCTGGTGTGGCTGTTTATGCTGGCATCGGGACTGTATGCCGTTTTTTACGGGGCATCGTTTCAGCAGCGGCAGCAGGAAGTGGTGAGCCGGCTGGATAGCAGCTATACTGACCGCATACAGAAACAACTGGCCGGATTTTCCGCCGATACCACTACGAAGGAAGGCAAGACAGAGTACAACTACTCCACCGATCCTTTCCTGAGCGAATACCGGGTAGGGACTACCGTCTGGAAAGCCCCGGAGCCCCTTCAGGCGCTGAGCATCGGGCAGAGTGATAACCAGCCGTTTTACTACAACCTCTGGGTCTACCGGAATGTGTACCTGTCCGGTCACGGCGAATTACGGAACCCCGATAAGCTGCTGGCCGGAAATTTTGACCTGGCCTTTGTCTTCCTGTACCTCTTTCCGCTGCTGATCATTGTTTACACCTATTCGGCGGTGAGTAAAGACAAAGAAGCCGGGATAGCGCCGCTGCTGCTGGCGCAGGGCCTGTCGTTCCGCAGGTTTCTGGCGGGGCGCCTCCTGTTCCGTTTCCTGGTGGTATTTGCACTGGTGATCCTGCTGTCGCTGGCGGGGTATGGTATTAACCGGGTGCCTTTTGATACGTTTTTGCCCTGGCTGCTTATCGTGATCGTGTACCTGCTGTTCTGGTTTGCAGTGGTGTATCTCGTGCTTTCTTTCCGAAAGAGCAGTGCGGTTTCGGCTCTGATCCTGGTCAGTATCTGGGTGCTTTTCCTCTTTTTTATCCCGTCGGCGCTGAATAATCAGTACGATCCCGAAGATCCGGAAAACGTGCACCTCAGTGATCTAAGCCGGGAGTACAGCGGCGGTCTCTGGGAAATGGACAAAGTCCGGCTCATAGACACCCTTTTTCGCATAAAGCCGGAATGGGCCCGGTACCCGGTAAAAGATACCAATGTAGTCAGAAGTGTGGCCTACTCTTATCTCAATATGTTAAAGCTGAACGAAGAAGGTAGCCGGATAGACAGCGCTTTGATGGCGGAGCAGAAAAGGCTCCGGAAGCTGGATATCATCAATCCTGCTTTTTCGGTTCAGCGCGCCCTGAATAACCTGGCCGGTACGGAAACCGATTTTTATGCTTCTTTCCGCAAAGAGGCCAGCGACTACCAGGCAGAACGGCTGGCCATCATTAATGATTACCGTTTATCCGGCAGGAAGTTTACGAAGGAAGATTTCACGGGTTTGCCGGAGTTCCGGGAGAAGAAAGACCGCCGGGGACTAAACGCACTTTTACCCGTGCTTGTGCTCACGGCAGCGCTGGGAATCCTGGGGTTGATCCGATGGAAAAGAATAAGTCCCACCACTTTGTAATCCGTAAATTTAAAACAGACCCATGGCAGTAGCATTACAAACGGTGAATCTCACCAAAAAATATGACGATCAGGTAGCCTTAAATGCCTTAAACCTTTCCGTGGAAAAGGGCGAAATATTTTGTCTGCTGGGCCAGAACGGGGCGGGGAAAACCACCACCCTCCACCTGGTGCTGGGTTTCACGGCACCTGACTCCGGGAGAATCCTCATTAACGGCTCAGAGGCCAATACCACTACCCGGAAACAACTAGCCTATATTCCGGAAGTGGTGCAGCTGTACCCCCACCTGGATGCGTTGGAAAACCTGGCCTTTTTCAGCCGGCTGGCCGGCTATAAGTATTCCAAAGAAGCGCTGGCTGGTTTCCTGGACAAAGCCGGCCTGGAGAAAGCAGCCCATACCCAGCGGCTTTCCGGCTACTCCAAAGGCATGCGCCAGAAAGTGGGCATCGCTATAGCGCTGGCCAAAAACGCCGACCTGATCCTGATGGATGAGCCTACCAGCGGACTGGATCCCCGGTCTACCGCTGAATTTGCAGAAATATGCAAAGAGCTGGCCCGCCAGGGAAAGACCCTGGTCATGGCCACGCACGATATTTTCAGCGCAGTAAACACCGGCTCCCGGATCGGTATCATGAAGCGGGGCAGCCTGGTGCATACCGTTCCGGCCGGGAGCATCACGGCAGATGAGCTGCAGAAACGCTACCTGGAAATCCTGGAATGAACCGGATAGCGCTCATATTCTTATTTTTCCCTGTTCTGACCTTCGCACAGAAAGACAGCACCGGTAATTTTCCGCCGCCGGCCCTGGCGCCTGTCATTTACGCCGTAGAAGCCACGGAGCCCATTACCGTAGATGGCCGGTTAAATGAGGCCTCCTGGCAGCAGGCGCCGGTGGTCAAAGATTTTTTCAGGATAGAACCCCGGCAGGGCGGACATTACCGGTATGAAACTTTTGTGCGGGTCATTTACGACAAGAAGAACCTGTACTTTGGTGTTTTCTGCAAAGACAGCCTGGGCCGGAAGGGTGTACGGGTACAGGACCTGAGACGGGATTTTTTATTCGGACAAAACGATGTGTTTTTCGTCCAGCTGGATCCGCAAAACCTTAAACGGTATTGTGTTTCTTTTCAGACCACACCTTACGGTAACCAGCGCGACGCCCAGATTTTTGACGACACCTTCACCGATAACGACTGGGATGCCCCCTGGAAAGTACGTACCACCCTCGCCGCTAACGGCTACTATGCCGAGTTTGCCATCCCTTTTTCTTCTTTGAGGTATGAACGCCCGCAGGAAGGCGAGCCGGTTTCGTGGGGGGTAACTTTCTCGCGCCTGGCCCGGCGAGATTATGAGCAAACCGTTTTCCCGGCTGTGCCGCAGGCATTTTCACCGTATAGGATGAGCTATGCAGCGCAGTTAAAGGGCCTGAATCTTCCGCCTCCGTCTATCAATCTCCGCGTGCAGCCGTATGCCCTGTACCAGTACAGCCGGTCGGTGAATGCCCGGGAGGAGACCAGCGTTAAGTCGGTGTTTAAGGCCGGCGGAGAAATCAAATGGGCGGTGAATCCCAGAAGCGTGCTGGATTTTACGTTCAATACGGACTTTGCCCAGGCCGATGCCGATCAGGCCGTGAATAATCTTTCGCGGTTCAATGTGCTTTTCCCGGAAAGAAGACAGTTTTTCCTGGAAAATAACGGGGTGTATGCCGGCGCTTCGCTCTCCGGGGTGAAGCCTTTTTTCAGTCGCACCATCGGCCTCTCGGATACCCAGTATAACGCCGATCCCGTGCCCATCGACGCGGGCATACGCTATACCGACCGCGACCAGAAACGAACCCTGGCCGGCCTGTACGTGCATCAGCGCGGTACGGGGTTGCAGCCGGTGGCCAATTTCGGGGTATTGCGTTACCTGAAAAATTACGGGCAGCAGAATAATGTGGGGCTCATGCTTACCCAGCGAACCGACGAAGCCGACGTCGCCAAAGGCTTTGTTCAGAAAAACAATACCACCCTGACTACCGACGGTTTCCTGCGGATAGCCCACAATTTTAGCGTGAACTACCTGGTATCGGCCTCCCGCAATAATACCAATGACAGCATCGGACTGGCCGGGAACCTGTCGGCCCGGCTCAGCCTGCAGAACTGGTATGCCTTTTACGATATAAAATTTACCGACAGGAAATACACTCCGGGCATGGGCTTTATTTTCGGAAGCAATACCCTGCATCATAACCCCGGCGGATTTTATATCTGGCGTCCGCAGAAAGGAGCACTGAGCCGGTGGGTAAGGCGCTGGGATCCGGGCCTTTACGTGGATGTATTTCAGAATACGCATAACCTGAATGTACAGGAGGTAAGCTTATATCTTTTCCCGGTTTATATTATCACCCGATCTAACGGCACGATAGAATATGCCTTGTACCCTTACTGGCAAAACTTTGACAGCCCGTTTCCCATTTTGGGCAGGGTCATCCCGGCGGCCCGCTATCGGACCTTCCGGCAGATGGCCCGTTTTGAAACGGACGCTTCGCGGAAAATCTCCGGTACAGCAAAACACGAGTGGGGCGGTTATTATAACGGCAGCCTGGCCACCACTGTTCTTTCCCTGCGTGTAGCCCCATCGCCTTACTTTGGAGCTACGGCCAGCTACCAGCATAACGGCTTTAAAAATATAGGTGCTGACCGGGATGATCTCGAAACGCACCTTTACACGGCCGGTGTGCGGTGTGCCTACAATCCGCGGATCCAGTTGTCGGCCTTGTACCAGTACAATTCCTTCGATAAGCAGGGCCGGTGGAACGTGCGGGGCAGTTGGGAATTTGCGCCTTTGAGCTTTTTATACATCGTTTTTAATGAAAACAGCTTCCAGGATTCGCCGGTAAGCAACCAGTCGCTTATTTCAAAACTAACTTATCTTAAGCAATTTTAGCTATGAGCTATGAGCTGTCAGCTATCATCTTTCAAGAGCGACGCCATCATACGAGGCGCTGTGGTCACTTGCGTTTTAGCTTATCTGGTTACTTCGTAAGGATCGGCTCCCTATCGGTGTATAAAGTGAATGTCGTCTGGCGAAGCGTCACGCGGCTGACTGCTGATAGCTAAAGGCTGAAAGCTAAAATTTATACAAATGAAAACATCACATAAGACATTTTCCCGCCTGGGGCTGTTCCTGCTGATCAGCCTGCTACCGGCCTGCCGGTCCCCGAAAATTACGGTCAGCAAAGCGTATAAAAATATGAGTGCCGTGCAAAAACAGACCGCTGATTCCCTCCTGGCTTATGGTTTGGATCATGAGGCATTGTATACGTTGCTGGACACGCTCAAACCCGTAAGCAGCCTGAAACTATACCGGCTGCCGCTGCTTAGTTCGCTACCCGCCCAAAGAGACTCGGCCTTAAACGCCCTCCAAAACGTACAAAAGGTATCGGCCGGGCTGAGCCGGGGCGACTTTGAGTTCCTGTTAACCCCCTTTGAAAGACGGGACAGTATTTATAAGAATATCCAGCTGTATGCAGTGCGGAAAAGCCGCTTAAAAAGCATGATCCGCAGTCACCGGGACTTTTACGCCCGCCTGGGCATTACAGAAGACACTCCGCCCTCCACGGTACTGGCCGTTACGGAATATGAAAGCCCATATGACCGCTGGCGCAGCTACGGTTACCTGTTCGGCTACCCGGACTATGCGGTGGATTTCTTTGTGGAAGCCGGCAAAACCCAGGACAGCACCTCGCAATTTGTGAAACGCGATTTCTTCCAGATACCGGTATTTGCCGCACAGAAGGGCTACTTTACGTACGCCATGCCCCAGGGACATACCCCCGGAGTCACCGATTCCCTTATCCATCAAAAAGCCGGCAGGGTATTGCAGGATTATAAAACAAGACGGCCAAAATACCGGGACGGCTCCGGCTTAAAGGCCACTAAACTCTGGTATAAAAAACTAAACAAATCATCATGAAAAGAAGAGATTTTTTCCGTAACGGCTCTTTTGCCTTTCTGGGTACTTCCCTGTTGAACGGTTCCTCTGCCTGGGCGGCAGGGCCTATTTCCAAGACGCCGGCCCGTACCGCAAAGAATATTATTTTTATGGTCAGCGACGGCATGAGCACCGGCACGCTCAATATGGCCAGTCTTCTGTTAAGGCGGAAAGAGGGGCGTCAAAGCCACTGGCTGAGCCTCTACGAGGAACAGAAAGTGAGCCGGGCGCTGATGGATACGGCTTCGGCCAGCTCGCTGGTGACCGACTCGGCCGCCGCCAGCTCCTCCTGGGGCGGTGGGGTGAGGGTAAATAACGGCTCGCTTAACGTAGGGCCTGACGGTACGTTTCATCAGCCCATCCTGCAGAAATTCAAAGCAGCAGGCAAGGCTGTGGGCTGCGTGACCACCGTGCCCATCACCCACGCTACCCCGGCCGGTTTCAGTATAAACAGTACCAAACGGAACGATATGGACGAGATAGCCACGCTCTACCTGCCGCTCCGGTTCGATGTGATGATGGGCGGTGGCCGCGAACATTTTATAGCGGAAAGCCGGAAGGATAAACAGGACCTGGTCGCCGCATTCCGTAAAAATAATTACCGGGTAATCACCGGGCGCCCGGAGCTGATGAGCAGTTCACCGGAAGAAGATAAGCCTCTGCTGGGAATCTTCAGCGAGGGCGGCCTGCCGTATGCGCTGGACCATGCTCAGGATAAAACGGCCCGGGAAAATATCCCCACGCTGGCTGAGATGACCCAAAAAGCGATTGAGCGTTTAAGCCGGAACAAAAACGGTTTCGTGATGCAGGTGGAAGGCGGGAAGGTAGACTGGGCCGCCCATGCCAATGACGCCGCGGCACTGCTTTACGATCAGATCGCGTTTGACGAGGCCGCTAAGGTAGCCCTTGATTTTGCAGCAAAAGACAAAGAGACCCTGGTGGTGCTGACCACCGACCACGGCAATGCGAACCCGGGCTTGTTTTACGGCAGCGATGCCAATAAGAACTTTGACACCCTTCAGCATTACCGGCATACGAATGACTGGCTGCTGAACGGCATCAACCGGAATTTTACACCCAAACAGGTAATAGAAAGGATAGAATATGCCCAGGGGTGGGTAGCCAAAGAAGATGAAGCCACCGAGTTGCTGAAACACTATAATCAGTTGGATGAAACCGGCTTGTACAATCCGCGAAAGCTGCCTTTCCGTTACCTGGCCCAGATCCAGGAACGGCGCACCTCGGTAGGCTGGGGAGCCATGGACCATTCTGCCGACTTCGTGGAGCTGGCCATGTACGGCCCGGGTAGTGAGCTGCTGAAGCCCTTTGTGAAAAACACCGACCTGCATAATTTCATGCTGACGGTGACGGGTGTGGCAGGTTAAACCAAACGCCCCGCCCACTCAGGAATGCCCCAAAACCTTTTTGCGGTGATTAATACCCCAGTCCCGAAGTTCGGCCATCACCTTTTTCAGTGTTTTGGAGTATTCAGTGGCGGTATATTCGGTCCGTACCGGAAAACCGTTGATAACCGTTCGTGTGATCAGGTGGTTTTCTTCCATCAGCTTCAGCTCGTTAGCCAGAACTTTGGTGGTTAGCCGGGGTATGCTGCGCTCTATTTCTCGGAAATGCTTGTTTCCTTCCCAGATGGAAATCAGGATCAGGAGCTTCCATTTTCCGCTCACCACGTCCAGGGCATCCTTTACCGGAAGCAGGGCCGACATGCAATTTTTGTGTTCACTTTTTTTCATATTCTGAAGCATTGATTACCTAAAGGTAACTGATTACCTTTGGGTAACTGATTACAATAAGAAACCAAATGTAAATAATTTTGCAACATCAAATTTAAAAAAGATGAAAAAAGACAAAATTATTTATTGGTCCATTACAGGCGTTTTCTCCCTGTTTATGCTGTTTAGCGCTTATAATTACCTTACAGCCCCGGAAATGCGGTCGGCTTTTGAACACTTAGGATTTCCTGATTATTTCAGAATAGAACTGGCCGTGGCCAAGATCCTGGGCGTATTGATTCTGCTGATCCCTTTTGTGTCGCGCGACTTTAAGCTGATCGCTTATGCGGGCTTTACCCTGAACCTGGTGTCTGCGGCTATTGCTCACAGTGCGTCTGCTGACCCTACGCAGGCCGTGGTTATGCCCCTGGTGTTTTTAGCTGTACTGGCTACTTCTTACCTGTATTATCAGAGAACATATAAGGTAGCTTAAAACCGTCCCGGCATTTTATCCGGAATACGTTTCCTGTGTAAATCCACGCGATTCTAAATGGAGGTTTATTTCCGGGCAGATAAGTTTGCCCGGAAATTTAACCCGGGACTGAACATTAAACGTTAATCGGGCCTCAAGCCTGAGTAAAAAGCTAAATCTCACCGACCGGTATCTCTTATCTACAGGAATTTTTGTTACTTTTGTTTATATCCCACACGCAATAGAATCATTTTCAAACCCTAAGTAAAAATAAAATGCCAACCCAAGGACAGATCATCACGAACCCTGCCACCGGAGACTCCTATGAATTTCTCGAAACGGCCCAGGACACCGGAGGAGTATCGGTAAGCATGAAAGCTACCCTGAAAAGCAAAGGCCCGGTAGTGCCGAATCATTTTCACGCTTTCCAGGACGAAACCTTTGAAGTAATCTCAGGGGAGCTAACGTTGTTACAAGATGGGAAGACCTCCCTCCTGACTGCCGGAGAAAAAGTAACCCTGCCTAAGAATGTCCCTCATAATCATTACAATAATGGCAATACAGAGGTGGTTTATATACACTCCGTAGAGCCGGCTTTAGACTTCGACTACCTGATTGAAAACCTGGTTGGACTTCTTGCCGATGGGAAAGGGAAAAACGGGAAGACCGGCCTGGTACAGGAGCTGGTATTCCTGAAATACCTGGATAGTAAATCTTACCTGGCCGATATCCCTCTCGGCATACAGAAACTTTTGATGCATATAGTTGCCCCCGTAGGGCGGCTTTTCGGTTACCGGGCGATTTACAGGAAATACTCGGGCATAGAAAAATAGCAATTGCAGCTCCTTAAGCTACAGTTAAGGCGCTGGCAAGTGTCAGAGTGGAGCCTTTTCGACTGCATTAGAAGGTCGCTATAGAAATATCCCATCAGTAATATTGGTAGTAAAAGCAGTAATCTGTATACGGGTATCCTGGTTTCTGTTCCCGAAATTTGTGCATGGAATCAACAGAATACCCATGAAGAATCGCAGAAATTTTGTAAAAGCAGGAGCCATGCTGGGAACAACCTTGTTTACTACGTCCGTATGGGGAGCAACCACCAAAGAACAGGATAGAGAATACGGAACCCCGCAAAAGCTGAAAACCCGCCGGCTGGGTTCCGGAAACCACAGCATAGAGGTATCTCCCCTGGGCCTGGGCTGTATGGGCATGAGCTATCACCGGAGCTTTATCCCGGACCGGAAAACCATGATCGCCTTCCTGCGCAAAGCCCCTGAGCTGGGCGTAAATCTCTTTGATACGGCAGAAGCCTACGGGCCGCTGGTGAACGAGGAGCTGGTAGGAGAGGCCCTGGCCCCGATCCGCAAAGAAGTGATGATCGCTACCAAATTCGGATTCAAGGAAGGAAAGCCGGCGTTGGGACTCGACAGTCGCCCTGAAAGAATAAAGCAGGTGGTGGATCACTCCTTAAAAAGCCTGAGAACCGACTATATCGACCTGCTCTATCAGCATCGGGTAGATCCGAACGTGCCCATGGAGGATGTGGCCGGAACGGTAAAGGATCTGATAAAAGCCGGTAAAGTGAAGCACTTCGGGCTGAGCGAAGCCGGGGTAGAGAATATCCGGAAAGCGCACGCCGTACAGCCGGTAACCGCCCTGCAAAGCGAATATTCCCTGATGACCCGCCAGCCGGAAAATGATGTCATCAAGGTCTGTGAAGAGCTGGGGATAGGTTTTGTGCCCTACAGTCCGCTCAGCAGGGGCCTGATCACCGGGTATATCAATGAACGTACAAAATACATTGCCTCTAACGATAACCGGGCATCGCTTCCCCGCTATCAGCCGGAAGCGCTTATTGCCAACTGGCCGCTGATTGATATCCTGAAAGAGTTCGGCGACCACAGAGGCCTGACCGTGGCGCAGGTGGCACTGGCCTGGCTGCTGGCACAGAAGCCTTTTATCGTACCTGTTCCCGGAACCACAAAGCTGGCTCACCTGCAGGAGAATATGGGTGCAGCAGAGTATGAATTTACAGGGGATGAGCTCAGCAAACTGACCGCCGATCTGAATAAAGTGAAGATCGTGGGTGAGCGATATACGGGGCAGTCGGCCGAACAGACCCGGAAGTAGGCGGCGGCCCGCTTGAAGTGGTGTGGGCCTGTCTTCCTTCCACTGTTTTTGAGCTGTCTTCATCGGTTTTTATAATTTCCGGTATAGATTTTATCCGTTTTTACTAACTTGGGGCTCGTTTCCGGTCAGGCAGAAAAAATACTGAACTGACCGGGCACCCTGGGACTCCAGGTAAACCGGATACGAAAATCGTTATATGAAACTGCACTTTTTAATCGGCTTTATTTGCCTTTTATCCCATACTTTACTTGCACAGAGCCGCGTGATCAGCGGTACGGTATTTTCAGACAAAACCGGGCAGGGCGTAGCCGGGGTCCTGGTAAAAGCTAAAGGCACCCGCGTTCAGACAGACAGCAAAGGCCGGTTCCGCATTTCTGCCGCTGAAGGAGATACACTAGTCTTCAGCCGGCAGGACTTTCAGGCAAAAGTGTTCATTGCAGGGCCTGAAGATACCCTTCGGGTTACATTAAGTACCCATAAAGTGGTGATCCCCTACGGAACAGCAGATGAGGAAGGGTTTACCGGTTCTGCTGTTTTGGTTCGGCCTGACCTTTGGGATAAGCGGGGTTTTACTAACGCTTTAATGGCCCTTCAGGGAGCAGGAACCGGTATCCGGTCTGCTTTACCGTCCGGAGATCCCGGCTCGGATCCCGATATCCGGATCCGCGGAACATCTTATATGTGGAGTGCGGGTCCGCCTCTGTATATCGTAGACGGAATAGAATTTACCGGGAATTTCAGCGATCTGAACCCCGATGATATGGAAAGTATCACCGTATTGAAAGATGCCGTGAACAGATCTCTTTATGGAGAAAAAGGCATGAATGGCGTGGTGATGATCAATACCCAGGCGGGTGCAGGGCAAAAAAATGCATTTGATTTCACTGTGCTGACGGGTACGGCCGGTAATGCGGTTCCTGCGTATAATACCATAGGTCCGGCAGAATACTATGAGCTCAGCTGGCAGGTATACAGGAATTACCTGGTGTACAATAACCGGCTTCCGACGGATATTGCCGGCCGGATCGCTTCAGGAGTTCTACCGCAAAATGCGATGGGTCAGCAGGTGTACAACGGTGTGATTTATGCCGATGTAATAAAATTACTGGGCGGTTATAATGCCTTTAATGTCCCTGACCGGGAGCTGATCGGGGTGGACGGGAAACTGAACCCGGCAGCTGTATTGCAGCACCCGGAAGAGCTGAACTGGATGGACGGGGTGTCACAGACGGGCAGGAGAAATGAATATAACCTGGCCTACAGCACGGGCCGGGGAAAACTGGATGTAATGACGTCTCTGAACTACCTGAAGGAAGAAGGATGGAGCCAGTGGTCGGCATTGGAAAGGTATACGGGCCGAATGAACCTGAATTATCGGCCCAGCCGCTGGTTTAAAGCCGGCCTGAGAGCTACGGCCTCCCGTAGCGACAGGGATAATGTCAATACAGGCCTTTCCAATTCACTTAATCCCTTTTATTTTGCAAGGAATATAGGCCCCATCTACCCGGTTCGTATCGTTGACCCGGAGACAGGTGAACGGGTTTACGATATCAGAGAGCTGAATGACTCCCGAAGCCCCTTCCGGCCGTTTTATCCTTATGCCCATCCCATCGTGGATAACGAACGGATCTCCGATCATACCATCAGAACGCTCTATTCAGGACGTATCTTTATGAACTTCACCCTGCTTCCGTGGCTCCGGCTGGATCTGAATGCCGGTGGAGAAGATGCCGAAAGTAAACGGGAAGGTAAAAATGACGGTGCAGGGGGGATCAGGTCTGAATCCCGGAGCAAAAACCTCAGCTCAGGCTATACCATTAACCAGGTGCTGACTGCCTATAAGCATTTCCGGAGCGGAGAGCTGAACTTTACCGTCGGGCATGAAAACGGTAGCTTAAGCACAAAAGATTCTTCAGAAATGTATATCCGGAGGAGTGCTCCTGAGCTGGGTTCCTTTTCGTATTACAAGTATAAAGAAACACAGGAAAGTTTTTTTATGAAGACGCACCTGGGGCTTTTAAACCGGTACTTCCTGGATGCCGTATACCGGAAAGACCGGCAGGAGCCTGGGGATGTGTCAGCGTCCTGGTCCGTGGGCGGCTCCTGGAGGCTGAGCCGGGAGAGCCAGGCCGGAGGAACCTTGGAGTTATATACCACTTACGGAAAGTTAGAAGGAATACAAGGCCCCTCATTGTATCGTTTTCCGAATATCGTTCAGCAGCCCTTTGCATTGGGGACACGCTTTTCTTTCCCGGATGGCCGGCTGGGCGGATCCTTTGAATATTATTCCACCCGGGTGGAAGACCTGGTGGATGCCTATGTATATGCGTCTGGGATTTCAGGGGCATCGAATGGAAAACAGAAGAATTCCGGGATAGAACTATCGCTTACCTCCGTACCCGTAAAAGGGAAAAGATTCTCCTGGAGCATAACCGGTAACCTGACCCTTCAAAAAGAGGTGATGACCGGAATGCCGGCAAAAGAACCCCTGGTACTGGACGGTAACTTCGGCGTGAAGAAAGGCGTTTCCAGGTATGCCTATTATATCCGTGACTTTTATGGTGTGGACCCGGAAACCGGCCAGGTGATGTACCGGGGAGTGGAAAAATATGATCCGGCTAACCCGGCCATTAAAATCCTCGAAGCAGGCGGTAGAAAAGATACCGTTACCACAGATGTGGCATTGTCCCGGATGGATTTTGTGGGTAAATCGGCCCTGCCCAAAGGGTACGGAAGCTTCATTAATTCTTTCCGGTACCGGAATATGGGCCTGGAGCTGCTGATAACCTATCAGTTTGGTGGCTGGGTGATGGATAATCAATATATGAGTACAGGTTTTCATGGGGCGCATCTGCATGAAGATCTGCTGAATGCCTGGGAGAAACCCGGAGACATAACAGATGTGCCCCGTATAGACCTGGCCAACAGCCAGTTTACAGGGCCTTCCACCCGTTGGCTTATCCGCTCAGATTATATAAACCTGGCGGGAGTGAAGCTGAGCTACCGGATACCGGAAAAGGTGCTTCCCTTTATGAAGATCACCCTTTTTGCCAATGCGGAGAATATTTATTTCCTGGCCCGGCGAAAAGGGCTGAACCCATTGAGCTTCTTTGAATACAGTGCCGGCAGCGATACGTATAATTTTTCCCGGAAATTTAACCTGGGCCTGAATATTAGGCTGTAACGCAGTACTCCGGGAAGTAAGCAGGAGTCACCGTCATTTTTAATCCGGTGTCGATACGGTGATCTGATTAACAAAGATCATGTCCCTGTCAAAATTCTGCAGGAAATGTGCAGCCATAAAAGATTTGGAAGCCGAAACTTTTTCGTCAAACAGGATTTTCCCGTTTATAATCACCTTTACGGGACGATCCAGGTCTACCATAAGCGGTGAAATGTAAAGCGTAACCGAATCCGTCTGGGAGGTGATAAGGGTAAATGTGTTATCAAAGAAGGCAGCTCTGACCTGGCCGGCTTTTTCTCCGTAGTAGCGGACAGATTCCTCACCATCTGCCGAATAGGTTCTGACGGTATCGCTGAAATGATAGGGAGTAGGACGCTTTTGGGTGTTAACGGAGATCTGTAGCCAGTCCACTCCTTTAAAATCATCGTCGTTGAATGACCGGTCATACGTAACTTTGAGCGGCAGAGGATCCCGGTTAGTCACCTTTATGTGCTCAAACAGCAGGGGCAGCACTTCCTTTTCATACGGTTTATAGAAATGGGCCTTCCCTGGCATAAACCGGAAATTCCACTTCCCGCCGATTCTGTTCACATATTCAGCTTTGGTTTTGATGCTTCTCCAGTCCGTGATAGCATCCTTCTCGGCCGTAAAAGAAAAAACCGGGCGGTTGATGAGGTTCGGGTAAGCAGGCGATGAAGGAGGGAAACTATTGATCGGGTAAAAACAGGCAAACGGTGTCTGTACAAAAGAAGCGGCGTTGTAAACGCTTTTTCCGCCATCTGAAAATCCGGCAAGAAATACCTTGTTATCGTCTGTATTGAATATTTTTTTGGTTTCCGCTACCATTTTTTGCAAATGGGCGTAACCGTATTTCCCGTATATGGCCAGGTCATTTTTCAGGGCCGGAAATATTTCTATAACATTATAGCCGTCAAGATAAGAAAAGGTGGGGTTGTCTGTAATGATCTCCTGCTCATACCTGGCCGGGTACTGGCTCCGGTTGAGCCAGCCGCCTTTGTAATAGACCAGTAAGGCGGTTTTATGCCGCGGATTATAGCCTTCCGGAATATAAACGAAGTAAGGAACGCGGTATTCGTCAGAAAGCTGCACCCAATACCTGCAGATAATTCCTGTTTTCTCCGGTTTCGGGTAAGCATTCCAGTGGCTTAATAAATAAAACAGGCTATCGGCACTGATACGACTGTTATCTGCCCATTCCTTTATCCTTGATAAATAAGGATTGAATCCTACCCCTGACTTTTCAGGGATTAACAACCCGCTGAATGCTGCACTGTCTGATTTCTGGGCTAAAACTTCCCACTTTCCCGATTGGGCATAGCTGTTGCTTACGAAAAGCACAAGCAAAATAATCCAACGTACCATATACTTTTTGCAAGGTTTCAAGAATATTCTCCATCTTAATACACTATAAACCATGCTCCGGACAAAAGGTTACAACCAAACGGGCTGACTTGTTATTTTTTCAGCTTCTGCATCACCATTTCCGGCCAGGTAAGCCTTTGCACTTAGTTCTCTTTCTCCGTTACAAAAGGGAGGGTTATTGATCAAGCCAAACAAGGAACCCTGGCAAATAAATTCCCAGAATTAAATTTCTATATTTGCGCCAATAAACCATTGGAACCATTATTTGTGCAATGTTTTTTATTTCCTGCGGCAGCATGCCCTGTTAGTATCTGGTCAATGATCCACATTCCGGCCGTTGTTATTCAGTTAGTTTTATCAAATCTCAAGTCAAATAAAAGAACCCAAAAAATGAAAAAAATTCTTGTGCTCTTAACCGGTTTAGCTATTTGCTATCCTTTGTATTATTTTGTTGCCCATAACAACGGAATTCTATCGAAAATCCCCTTTGCAATAGTGGCGTTAGTCACCTGGTATCTTTTTATTACGGGCATAATGAGTTTTCTTAGAGAAAAATCCTATTACAGTGCACTAACCAAATTATTCTTGGCCTTAACAATTGCCTTAAGTATAATTACTTATGAGATTTTTGACCGAATTACTTTTGGAAGTATTGAAGAACAAGAGCAAAAACTTGATGTATCGGAGAGTTTTGCTAATGCCAGAATTGTGGAAATCGACCATTTTGATCCTGTTACAATTAAAAGAAAAGAGTTTCCGGAACATTGGGAGGTCAAATATGAATTTGAAGATTCCCTCAGAAAAAGTTATTCTGGCACATTCAATCTCTTAGCTTTACCTACTTTTAGTATTGGAGACACTGTTTTGGTCAAATATGTAAAAGATGCTCCTGAAATTAACAAAAGAGTAGCTATCGGGAATTAAACGGAAATGTCTCTGAAGCAGGAACACGTCAGAGTGCTGGGAAGCCCTGACGTGTTCCTGCTGTCAAATAGGCCCTATTTTACATGTAGAATTTTACTACTTTAGACACTTCCTTCAGCGGTACTCCGGCTCCGGCAGACCGAAATAATCTCCCCGGGTCCTGTCCAGGCTTTGGGAGATCAGCCTGAAATTCTCCGCTGTAGCTTTCAGGTTTACGTATTTATCCACAATGCTCCGGTGCTTATATAGGATGAACGTATTATCCGTTTCCGGGTTTATTTTGTTGAGGTGGGCTTCGGTGTCCGTGTCAGCGAAAGAAGGTACAAAGGTTAGGGCGGTGTTTTGAATGCGGAGTTCCTTGCCCAGTTGCTCCAGCTCGCTTTCACGGGCTTTCCGGCTGTAGGAGTGCTCATTACCGTAAACAAAATAGACTTTCAGGTACTTTTGCCGTTTCCGGCTTTCCTGCTCCAGGTAGGAGAGCCATTTCTTTATCTGCGGCCAGTCAGGATGATTCCCTACGAAATAGAGGATTCCGTGGAAACGGCCGTATTGGCAGACGGGGCAGGTCTGGGTTCCTTTATCCGGGCCATAAGCGTGAAAGGGGTTAAACGAGGGCTGGTCTTCCCCGATATTCAGGCCGGACGATACGGCGGCTTTTTCAGGGTAGTTCGGAATATTCAGACCCAGGATGATATCGTGCTCGGCAATCTGCAGGCTGTCCTGCAGCAAGACCCGCACCACACCGCTTCCGCCCCGGTTCTCCTGCGGGTGCTTCTTAAAATGCGGGATCAGCAATTTATCGTCGTCGAAATTGATCTCATCCGTATAGTATTCGTTGGGCAGCTGAGGTTCTTTTACCGAAAGGTGAATATGGGCCGGCAGGGTCTCGCCCGGGTAAGGGGCCGGGCGAATGGTCCGGAGGATGTACTGTCCGCGCGTATCCGTCCTTACCCAGCCGCGGATATGACCGTGACGTTTTACGCGCTCGTCCATTCCTTCCCGGGGACTGTAATAACCGTCATTATCGGTCTGCCAGTAGTAAATGATGACACCGGGTGCCGGCGTTTTACCGTCTAAGCGGTACACCGTGCCCGTAACCACCAGCTTCTGACCCTGCTCGTACCATCCTGCGCTGGTATCGGTAGCACGGATCACATCCGGCATACCGATATACATTAATTCACAACCGTCACAGCCGCCGCCAATGATTTCTTTGGAGTGTTTTTCATGTGAGGCGGTTTGCTGTGTCTGACCATGGCATCCTGTGGCCAGGTACACCGTCAGGAAGGCAATAAATAGATTTTTCATTTGCTTTTTTGCAGCAAATATCTTTCGCCCCATACCTGATTATCAAACGGAATAAGGTAAGAGGTGGTTAATCTGGTGTATGACGATGAAACCGGGCCCTGAAGCCGGCCGTATAATTCCGGCTCAGGCGGAGCAGGGTGCCGTCACACAGCTCCAGGTCATAGTCGCCGTTTAAGCGCGAGCGACAGGAAACCACTTTTTCCACGTTGACGATGCAGGACTTGTGAATACGCACAAACTGGTTCGTCGACAGCCTGGTTTCCAAAGATCTTAACGTTTCGGTAAGCAGGTATTTTTTTACCGGGTGATAAACATTGATATAAGGAGAGTTGGCCGAGAAGTAAAGAATATCTGCGATTTGTATACGGGTTATTGTGTTATTCGTGTCGGGTACAAGCAGGGAAGCGAGGAAATACGAACTGTCTGCCGGCTCTCCCCGGGATATGGATGCCGTAGTTTTATATTCCTGAATTCCGGTCGGCAGATCATCGCCTTTGAAGGCCGGTGACGATGCCCGGATCAGGGCAATGACCGCTACCGATAACCCGTAAATAAGAAAAGTTTTAATGAAATAAGTGGTAAGGCCGTACTCAAAGGTCTGCCGGTAAGCAAACGTGTGCCCGTATAAACATTTGGATATCAGCCAAACCAGGGCGGGGTAAACCAGCAGGTGAATAACCGTGGCCAGAACCGCGTACAGCAATCCCTGCATGGGCCTTTGCGAGGTTATCTTCCACTGAAGATTCAGCAGGGGCAAAAAAAGCAGCCAGTAAGAACTGAACAGGAGCGACTCTGAAAGATAAAAGGAGGTACTCTGGACTTCGGAGAAGAAATAATCTATCCAGACGGTTATAAAAACCAACAAAACAAGCGCCTTCAACAGGAAGGCGTTACGCTTCTGCTGGCTTTGGCTGAAAACAATAAGCTGCTGTAATGTCATGCTGAACCGTTGAATATCACCGGCTAAATTAGCAAAAAAAGCGCAGCTGAGGTGCGGCGCGTCCTGCAAATTCGTGCAACAAGAATCTGCAGAATATTAGTTATGTAATATATAATGGTTATTTTTAGCCCGGTAATCGCTTTGGCACCCCGTTGGCAAAGCTCAGGGCTATGGATAAAGAGTTATTTAAAGAGGATCAGGCTTTATGGGAAGCCTTTAAAGCCGGAAGTGAGCCGGCTTTCGGGCAGATATACCGGCGTGAGATCCAGGCCCTGATCCACTACGGGAAGAAGCTGACCTCCGATACCGTGCTTATCCAGGATGCCGTACAGGACCTTTTCCTGGAAGTCTGGAACAGCCGTTCGCGCCTGGCTGATACCGATAATATACGCTTTTACCTGCTAAGGGCCCTTAGGAACAAGCTGAGCAAAAATATACCGGGTGCCGTTACTACAGAACCGAAGGAAGAGGATATTTCAGAACCTTCCATCGAATTTGTCCTGTTAGAAAATGAAGACCGGGATTCCCGCCTGGCCCGGCTGGAAAAAGCGCTGCAAAAACTCTCCAAACGCCAGCAGGAGGCCATTAACCTGCGGTATTACCACGATCTTTCCAATGAAGAAGTAGCCCGGATCATGGGTGTGAACTACCAGTCAGCCTGTAAATTCATCTATTCCGGCCTGAAGATCCTGAAAGATTGCATCATTTTTCTGTTTTGTAACTTGTTTATAAACAGCATTTTGTAAATTCATTGTAAAATTTCTCTAAAAAAATGGATTAAAAGGAGAGTATTTCGCCATTTACTAATAAACCGTTGTCAAGAATGGATCCCTCGAAATATCACCTGTCTGACTTCCTGGAAGACGACTCTTTCCGAAAATGGGCCCTGGAGGTGCCTTCGGCAGAGTACGATCAGTGGCAAAAGCATTTTGCCGCATCTCCGGGTATGCAAAAGAATATGCTGGAGGCCCGGCAGCTTATCCGGGACCTGAAGGATGTGCAGGCGATACCGGCAGATAAAGAGCTGGAAGAAAAAATATGGCGGTCTGTTCAGCCGCGGAAAGCCCGGATCAGTATCCTGACCGTCTTTAAAGTGGCGGCATCTGTGACGATATTGGCAGGTTTGTTCGGGTATTATTGGTATACAGAATCGCCCTTTGGCCCGAACGTTTCGCTGCTTGCCGTTGAAATTGTGCAAAGCAATGATTCTCAGCAAACCCGGACGGTGGCGTTAGAAGACGGTACACAGGTGCAATTGTCGCCGGGAAGCAGTATTCATTACGGAGAGACCTTTAACCGGTCAGACCGCAGGGTCGTCCTGGAGGGCGAGGCCTTTTTTGATGTGGCCAGAAACCCGGAGAAGCCCTTCCTGGTGATCGCTAACGGACTGGTCACCCGGGTGCTCGGTACCAGCTTTACCGTATCTTCCAATGAGCGGGAAGTGAGCGTTTCCGTAAAAACGGGCAGGGTAGAGGTGATATCCCAGGAAAATTATGAGCGTCTGAAAGATACCGATAAGCGGCAGTCGGCCACCATGGTGCTTAAGCCGAACCAGATGGCCGTATTTTCAAAAAAAGAGGCCAGTCTTACCCGGGCGCTGGTAGCAGAACCGCTGATTGTGAACCCGTCTGCCCGGCCGGCTACGCTGAGCTTTGACAATACCCCTGCCGCTGAAGTTTTTGACCGGCTGGCTGACGCGTACAACATCGAGATCATTTATGACCCCGATACGTTCAGCCAGTGCCGGCTGACCGTAAGCCTCGAAGACGATCAGCTGTTTGAAAAGCTGGATGTGATCTGCAGGACATTTAATGCAGAATACCGGCTTTCTGACGCCAAAATACTTATTGAAGGAAAAGGATGTAAATTTTAATTATTTGCCTATGATCAGAACCGTCAATTAAAAAGCCGGATATGCTGCAACATAACCGGCTTAAGAAGTGCCCTTGATCCTGTCTCTGCAAAGAAGGCAAGGGCGAGCATGTCAACCCTAATTTTTAACAAAACTCAGTCAAAACTATGGAAAAAAATCGACAATTCGTCAAAGTCGCCCTGACTATTATGAAAATTACTTTCCCTCCTTTATTTATTCTTTTGGTGTCATTTGGTTTAACCATGGCCGGTGAAAGCAAAGGACAGGAAATGCTGGAAAAACGCCTCACGGTTGAGGCAGCCAATATTGAGCTTAAGCAACTGCTGCACAAGATTGAAAAACAGGCTGATGTGAGATTCAGCTTCATGTCTCACCAGGTGCCGGCAGATGAAAAAATAACGTTTCATGCTGAAAATGAAACGCTGGGAAGCATCCTGAGCGAGGTGTTGTTTCCCCTGAATTTACGTTACGAGGTGGCCGGAAAGTACATTGTGCTGAAAAGAGATCTCAATACTATAGATATCCGGCAGACCAGGGTGGCGCTTCAGCAATATACGGTGAGCGGTAAGGTGACCGATAACCGGGGTGAAGCGCTGGTAGGAACTACCGTTACCCTTAGCTATATGAAGAAGAGCCTGATGGTGGGTAACGACGGCAGCTTCAGCTTTCCTAACGTACCCAACGGTAATTATACCTTAACTTTTACAAGTGTAGGATACAAAGAAATCAAAAGAGAAGTAGCTGTTAACGGGAGTGATGTTTCGGTGAATGTTTCCCTGCAGGAAGATAACCTGCAGCTTGATCAGCTGATTGTTACTTCCAGCGGTTCAGCCAAGAAGAAGATCGAGTCGAGCGTAGCCATTACTACGGTGAGTGCAAAGCAACTCGAAGAGCGTCCCCCGTTAAATAGTACGGATATGCTGAAAGCCATTCCCGGGATGTCAGTGGAGAGTAGCGGTGGTGATGGCCCTGGTAGTGTTCGTGTCCGTGGATTACCGGGAGGTGGATACGTATTTATGGGTGTGATGGAAGATGGCCTGCCTGTGCTTCCTACCGGCTATACTACCAACCCTTCTCCGGATCAGCTGTACAAAGTTGACTTAACCATAAAAAATGTGGAAGCTATCCGCGGTGGGCATGCTGCCGTAATTTTGGCCGGAACACCGGGTGCACTGATCAATCTGTTGTCCGCTACCGGGGGCGATAAATTGTCGGGCAAATTAAAATATACCCGTGGATTGTCGCAGAACGCGAATCGACTGGATGCAGTTATCGGCGGGCCGATATCTTCCAAGTGGAAATACAATATCGGTGGGTTTTACCGTATGGATGATGGTATCAGGCCGCCTACCTTCAGAGCCAATGAAGGCGGACAGATCAAAGGTAATCTTACTTATAACATGCGGAATGGGAGCTACCTCCGCTTCTATGGCAAGTATCTTAACGACAAAACCACCTGGCTGGTGCCTTCTTATTATAGCTATGATGGTTCGGGACAGGGAAAAGCTTTGCCTGATTTTGACCTCTTGAAAGAAATATTGGTTACCCGGGATACCAAAGTAACCTTAACCAGCCCGGACGGCAGAACATTTAAATATGATTTTGCAGACGGGGTACATTCAAAATCTACTGCAGGACAAATAGAGCTTAAAATCAATACTGATAACGAATGGACTATCCGGAATAATATGCGGTACCAGGTAAGTACAGGAAGCTTTACAGGTTCAACCGTTACAGCGGCAACTGCGTATAATCCCAATGTGAAGTATTATTATCTTGACGGGCAGCAGCTGGTTAATCCTACAGGATATTACACAGGACAGTCTTTCAGCGGTACAGAAACCGATGACCGCCAGTTTGTAGATAATCTTGATTTCCATAAGCAATTCGGTAAGCACGGTGTTTCTTTTGGATTAGGCTTACACGTGTATGATGTGAATGCATTCGGGCTGGGAGCTACTTTTAATACCGAGATAAAGGATAATCCCCGCACTTTGCTGATCGGTACCAATACCGGTAGCGGGTATAGCGGTGTTAATATCGGTACTTATCGTGACGGCATGACCACCATTATGTCAGCTATGGCATCTGATGAAGTTAATTTTGGTGATCTTACTATTGACCTGGGTGTGCGTGTCGACAATTTCAGAGTTAAAGGGGATCGGTTGATTAACTCGGCTCCTTTTACCAATGTAACGCCTTACGATGAAACCCGCCTGCACGGTACAGGATCTCTGGGCCTCAACTATAAGATAAATGCTCAGCATGCCTTGTTTGCCCGGGCCACTAAAACCTACAGTGCACTCAATGTAAGTAATTATTCCGCTTTTAACTATAACCCGGATGATGCCAGAAGAAGAGATATTATCATGGCGGAGGTAGGGTATAAAGTAAATACACAGAAAGTGGGCTTATTCGGCTCACTGGTATACGCCAGCCTGAATAATATCGCGGCATCTATGGGCGTTCCCAATCAGACAGGGGGTATAATCAGTATCGGAACCTTTGCATCCAGTAGGAACCTCAGTGCCGAGCTGGAAGCCATTTACTCCCCTACCAATAACCTGAATTTCCGACTGACTACTACAGTTCAGAGTAGCACTTTCACCGATTATGAAGTGATAGCACCCCAAAATGCACGGGCTGACCTGGCAGGAAAACCTTTTATTTGGACAGGAAACTCTGCTGAACGTATCCCCAATTATATGGCAGACCTGCAGGTTACTTACAAATACAGCATCTTTGACCTTTTTGTGGGCTATCGCCAGATCGGTAAGCGCTGGACCACCCCGAGTAATGTATACCGCCTCAAAGGATATAACGAAGTGTCAGCTGGACTGGACATCCATATTCTTAAAAACCTGGGCTTACGCATATGGGGTGATAACCTTACCAACAGCAGGGGCTTAACCGAAGGGAACATTCGCGGAGATCAGTTCCTGGCGATTGGTAATTTTGAAAAAGGCTCCCTGCAGATCGGGCGGATTATTCTTCCCCGAAGCTTCTGGAGCTCACTTACTTTCTCCTTCTGATATATAAAAACCTGTTGGTCGGCATTGCCGGGTTGCGGAGCCCGTGCAGGCCGGCCTGACGGTTTTTCTTAAACCTTATTTTTATGATGAGAGCCATTTTATGGGCCCTTTTGCTGGCTGCGGTTACAGCACAGGCACAGGAGCGCCCCAAGCTTGTGGTAGGAGTAATTGTTGACCAGATGCGGGCCGATTATTTTTACCGGTACTATGATCAATATTCAGAGGGCGGATTCAAACGCCTGCTCCGGGAAGGGTACAACTGCCGGAACCATCATTACCACTATGCGCTTACCGTAACGGCGGCCGGGCATGCATCGGTTTATACCGGCTCATCGCCGTCCATCCACGGAATTATCGGCAACGACTGGTACGACCCCCGCGCTAACCGCCGGGTATATTGCGTGGGCGACAGCACCGTGGAAACCGTAGGAAGCACGAATCCTGTTGTCGGGAAAATGTCGCCCCGGAATCTCCAGGTGAGCACCATCACCGACCAGCTGAGGATCACCACCCAGTTCCGGTCAAAAGTGATCGGCATTGCGCTCAAAGACCGGGGCGCTATCCTGCCGGCGGGGCACGCGGCCAATGCGGCTTACTGGTTCGACACCAAAACGGGCAACTGGGTAAGCAGTACCTACTACCAGCGGGAACTGCCCTCGTGGGTACAGGCCTACAATAACCGGAAAAGGCCCTCGGAGCTGCTGCTGAAAAAATGGGAAACCCTGCTGCCGGCAGACCGGTATACGGCCAGCACGGCCGATGACCAGCCCTATGAAATGAAGTTTACCCACGAGAAGAAGTCGGCGTTTCCTTACGACCTGGCCGGTACTCCCGGAGATGCTTTCAGCCAGCTGGCCTTTACGCCCCACGGCAATACCCTGACCAAAGAGATGGCCCTGGAAGCCCTGAAGCATGAGAACCTGGGAAAAGGACCGGCTACCGATTTCCTGGCCATCAGCTTTTCTTCACCCGACTATGCCGGTCATGGCTTCGGGCCTAATTCGGTAGAAGTGCAGGACGTTTACCTGCGCCTTGACAAAGACATAGCGGAGATCCTGGGCCGCCTCGATGAAAGCGTGGGGAAAGGAAATTACCTCTTCTTTATTTCAGCCGATCACGGTGTTATGGATACGCCCGAGTTCTGGACCGGCCATCACCTGCCCGCCGGCCGTATCGATTACATAAGCATGAATACGCAGCTGAAAAGTATGCTGAAGGAGCGTTTCGGTGACGAAAACCTGCTCAAAGCTTCAGAAAACTTCCAGCTGTACCTGGATGCCGACCGTATAGAAAGTAAGAAGATCAACGAAGCGGAGCTGTTCAAAGCGATACGGAAAGTGCTGCTGTCGTTTGATGGAGTGAAAGAGGTAATTGACCTGAAAAACGTCAGTAAAGCACCTTTAAACGCCAGCCTGATTGACCTTTACCGGAATGTTTACCACTCCAAAAGATCGGGAGACATCCAGATCGTACCGGAGCCGGGATGGATCGCCGGGCCCATTGCGGCCAATCACGGCACCCCTTATGCCTATGACACGCACATCCCGCTTTTGTTCTTCGGCTGGAAGATCAAACCCGGTGAAACTTACCGCAAAACCAGCGTAGCAGATACGGCGCCCACTTTAGCCGCTCTCCTTAGCATTCTGGAGCCCAGTGGGAATGTGGGTGCGGTGATTGAGGAGCTGTTCCGGTAAAGCTTCCTGGAAATGCAGGCTCAGGGTGGCAGCTTATGTCATCCTGAACCCTTTGTTTGCCGGGTTCCGCACCGGTTTGTAAAGCCGGTTTTGCTCCAGGCTTACAGTCTGCCGAGAAGCCCCTCCAATTGTTCAGTGAGCTGTTTTTCGATATCCGCAGAATACCCGCCGGCATAATAGGCGATCTTGCCGTTTGGATCAATAATATAAAAATTGGGGTACCCTTCAGAATGGTATTTCTGAGCCAGGCTGTCGCCGTTAAGAACGGCACTGACATAATCCATCCGGAAGGTTTCGAGCATGTGCCGTACCTTATCTTCCGGGCTGGATGTATCGTCGTAGATGCTGATGATCTTCAGATTCTTATCCCTGAATTTTTCTTCGATCCGCCTCAGACCTCCCATTGAGCTGTAGGCATGAGGACATACCACCGAAGTGAAATTCAGAAGAACTACACGATTCCGGAAATCATCGAGCCGGAGGTCTTCTCCGCTGATGGCCTTCAGCGCAAAGTCAGGTGCAGGGGTGCCCGCCTTCAGCGGAACAAGCGCCGGCTTCCCGGTAACGGGCTTGGTATTCATGTCCTGGTAATGCCCGGGGATCTGTATGGAGCTAAGGGCAGGAAAATCAGCAGGGTTTAAGTCATAATTCTGATAAGAATACACCGAAGTGACCCTTGAGGGAAGCTCATTGTACATCAGTTGCATATCACTGATGATCTGTGCAGGCAAAAGGCTGGCCTTATCGATGTAAATATCATGGCGGTTATAGGTGAGGTAGTCGCCGATCAGGGAGTCTTTTTTCTGGGAATAACGAAGGTGATAGCTCTCCTTTCCGTCTATCAGCGTATCCGGAAAGTTCCTGAGCCGGTCGGGATAGGAGAGGAACTTTTCAAACTGTCCTGCCCAGTATTGGGTTAATGACCGGATATATTGATTTCCTCTTGGTTTTTCGGTCTTGTATGTACTGTCTTTCGGGTACAGCACCGTCAGCTGATCTCCGGCGTACAGGGAAGTGGAAGACCGTTCTTTCATCATGAAATACGACCCGGTGAACGGGTCATTCCGTACCACCTGCTCATTATTGCGGAGCGTATCGGTCTCCTGGTTTTCAAAGATCAGGTGCCGGGTGATGACAGAATAGCTCAGGCGGTCGAGGCTACGGAGCTTGCCGGCCGACATCTGTAACGGGTTTTGAGCAATTGCCTGACCCAGGGGTAAACATAAAATGAGGAAAAAGAAGGATTTCATAGAATTTTATCACTAAGTTTTTAGTAGTTCTTTCAAATTAACGTGAATATATTTTAAAAGGTATATGAAAATATCTTTATCTTCGTACCACAACTTAAATACAGAAATATGAAAAGGAATTTATTGGCCGTTCTGATTCTGACGGCATTTTTTTCAGTGAAAGCCTGGGCTCAGCAGCCGGCACCCGTTTCCAAGGAAGAAAAGGAAATCGCCAGGCTTCAGTTGAAGCTGACCGAAGACCGGGACAAGCTTTCCCAACTGTACCAGGACAAAGACAAGCAGGAAACTGCCCGCGACAAAAAGCAGACCGATGCCCTCTCGGCAGCGGACAAAAACGCTGAAATGGCCAAAAAGCTGAGCAATGATTCAGGTAACAAAAGCAAGGCTAAAAAAGCGAAGAAAAGTGCTAAAAAAGCGGAATCCAAAGCCAAATCGGCCCGGAAAGCAGATTCTCGCGTGAAGCAAACCGAGAAAAAGATCAGGAAGCTGGAAAAGAGCATTCCGAAAGACGAAGCTAAGCTGAAAAAGCTGCAGGCGAAAGTTGGTTAATGGAGTGACTGCGCTCGGTTCTCGACTACGCTCGGTTCTCGACTACGCTCGAACTGACAAGTAACAGCCGCCCCCTGTCAGTTCGAGCGTAGTCGAGAACCGAGCGCGAAGTCTAGAACCAACTATCTTACGCAGGTACCTTCCTCGCCTTTTCCCTCTCCCAGATGCGGTGTTGCTTCATAGCGCCGGTAAAGTCTTTTACGAGATCATCTGTACTTTCAAAAATCACTCCCTTATCTTTTTCAATAAACGATTTTTGCGCCAGCATCTCGGCTCCTTTGGCAAATGCAAGCGCTTTGCAGTGCCGGTAGCCTTCGTTGATAAACTGCAGGTAATCGGGATTGGTCTCCAGCTTTTTCACCGAGTCACCGTCAGGCGTATAAAAAGCGTCGTAGCATACCGATGCTTCGGTGAGGTACGAATGAGCCACCTCCGTTTCTCCGCCTTCCCTGTATTTTATTTTGCCCACATGTGACGCGATCAGCACGGCCCGGGCACCCTCCTGCTCCAGCTGATTTTTCAGGAGGTCAACAGACGCTTTGCTCACGCCGTCGTCTACCAGGAAGGCCACTTTCCGGGTTTGGATCATGCCATCCCCCGGTTTTACCTTCATGCTCAGCGCCGCTGATTTTTCTACTTCAGGCCTGGGCGCCGGGATGGGGTAATCGGGGTGGTTATTCCGGGCAAATTTCAGCGTGAGGGCATCCAGCTCCCGGGGCGGAACCAGCCCCAGGTTATCCCCGACCTTTTGGGCCAGGCTCGGGTCTATCTGGTTCAGTATGGCCAGCTCGCGCTTGCGGATGTCTGCATTTCCCACTTTTGACAGCTCAAAACTCAGCGCGCTGATGATGTGCTCCTGCTCTTCCGGGCTTTGCGAGTTAAAGAACAGCCGGGCCTGGGTGAAATGGTCGGCAAAAGAAACGGAGCGGGCCCTTACTTTTTGCCCGTTTACAGGCTGGCGGTGCGACTGGAAGCCCGTTTCACCGTTCAGCATGGCGTGGTAAGGGCACCCGCCGGCTTTGCTGTTCGGAAAATAGCTGACGCCGCCTTTCGGGATATCCGTACGCGCAAAACCGTCTTTCTGGTTGTTGTGCTTGCTGTTTACCGGGCGGTTAATGGGCAGCTCGTGGAAATTAGGACCGCCCAGCCGGTAATTCTGCGTGTCCATGTAAGAGAAGATCCGGCCCTGCAGCAGCGGGTCGTCTGATAAATCAATGCCGGGCACCACCCTGCCCGGGTCAAAGGCGGCCTGCTCGGTTTCGGCAAAGAAGTTATCCGGGTTACGGTTCAGCGTCATGGTTCCGATGATTTGTACCGGCACCAGCTCTTCGGGCACGATCTTGGTGGCGTCGAGAATATCGAACGAAAATTTCATTTCGTCTTCTTCCGGTATAAGCTGCACGCCCAGGTCCCACTGGGGGAAATCACCGCTTTCAATGGCTTCCCACAGATCTTTGCGGTGAAAATCGGAGTCAAAGCCGGAGATCTTCTGTGCTTCGTTCCAGGCTACCGAATGCACTCCCAGGCGCGGTTTCCAGTGGAATTTCACAAAAGTGCCTTTCCCTTTCCCGTTGACCAATTTAAAGGTATGCACACCGAAACCTTCCATCATTCTCAGGCTCCTCGGAATGGCCCGGTCAGACATCACCCACATGGTCATGTGCGCGGCTTCGGGCATCAATGAAATAAAATCCCAGAAAGTATCGTGTGCCGATGCCGCCTGGGGCATTTCCCTATCGGGCTCGGGTTTTACGGCGTGTACGAGGTCGGGGAAATTCATGGCATCCTGGATGAAAAACACCGGGATGTTGTTGCCCACCAGGTCATAATTGCCTTCTTCGGTATAAAATTTCACCGAAAAGCCGCGAACATCCCGGGCCAGATCGGTAGAGCCTTTAAAGCCCGCTACGGTAGAAAACCGGGTGAATACCGGTGTAACGGTGCCTTTTTTCAGGAAGGCCGCCGTAGTGTATGCCGACAGGTCAGCCGTGGCTACGAATATGCCGTGCGCGCCGGAGCCCCGGGCATGTACCACTCTTTCCGGGATACGCTCCCGGTCAAAATGCATCAGCTTGTCAAAGAAAATATGGTCCTGCTGAAGCGAAGGCCCGCGTTCGCCGGCTTTCAGTGTATTGTTGTTGTCGTACACCGGTACGCCGTCATTGGTGGTCATTACCCGGCCGTTGTTGTCTACCCGGTTTTGGTTGAAGTGATCTTCTTTCTGATTTTTCATAACTGTTTTTGCTTTTAATGGGGAAATACTGCCAATAGAATATTCATCACAGGCTTGCAGCGATGTGTAGAGGCCTGCATACAAACAGGTTGTATAACGAACCCGGGGCGGTTCGTTCGAGGTGGGTCATACTACAGGTTCAGCCTGCCTTCCCTGCCAATATCCAGCTGCTGCCCGGAAATGGCGCTGGCCGCCACTTTCAGCAAGGTAACCAGCTTATTCGACTTGTTGTCCCAGTAATGCGCTTCATCGGGTGTTACTTTGAGTATACGGATACGCGGATCTTCTTTCCCTTTCTCAAACCAGGCTTCGATCATCTTATTCCAGTACTTGTCTACCCGGGCCGGGTCGCGCGAGATTTCTGCCGTTCCGTTGATGCTTAAAAAATTATAGTCGCCCGTGTGCGCATAAAGAAGGCTTACTTTGTTGTTGGTGCTGAGGTTCCGGTGGGTTTCGCTCTCTGAAGAAAAAAGGAACCAGATATTGCCTTCTTCGTCTGCTTCCTGCCGGCTCATAGGCACGGCATGCGGGTAGTCGCTGTCTTTGGGGAAAGTGCACATCATTCCAATGTCAATCTTATCCACCATTTCTTTCAGCTTGTCTGCTGCTTCCTGTCTGTGCAAATTTTCTGTACTCATCGTGCTTGTGTTTTAGTGTTGAAATTGAATCTGGTAACCAAATATAGGATTTTTCTTTTGAAAAACATAATCATGCGGGTATTATTATCGGTACTATACCGGATAACGTTATGCAGAAATGACAGCAGAGCCGGAACGGCAGATCAGCGGGGCAGGGGGTAGATGTCGTTGACCACGGCGTAAATGACCAGCCCGGCAATGTTCCGGACTCCCGTTTTTTCCAGGATCCTCTGCCGGTGGCTTTCCACGGTGCGGTGACTCAGACTCAGCTTTTCCCCGATCTCCTGGTTGGAGTATTGTTCGCATATCAGCCTTACAATTTCTTTCTCCCGGTCAGAAAGCTCGTCGTGCAGGTTAAAGAGGGTTTTCTTGCGCGGCGGGTTGTTCATATAAGACATCAGCATCTGCTGGTCAGTGGCATTAAAGAAAATGCCGTGGCTGTGCACTTTATGAATGGCCTCAATGAAGCTGTTGCGGTCGGAGTTTTTCGGCAGGAAAGCCGATATCCCCAGCTTGATCATATAGCCGAATACGCTGCTTTTGTAGTGAGAGGAAAGGATCATGATCTTCAGATCCGGGAAATCTTTCCGGAGGATCTCCACGAGCTCAAAGCCGTTCATAGGCTGCATCTGCACATCAATCAGGGCAATGTGCGGAAAGTCTTCCGGACCCAGGCTGCCGAGCGTTGAAAGGAAGGCCGGGCCGTCGCAGGAGGTAAAGCTGACCCGGATGCTTTCATCCGCCGATAAAAGCAGCCGGATGCCTTCAGTGATCAGCTGCTCGTCGTCAATTATGGCTATTCGGATAGGTAGGTTCATGCTCCATCGGTATTTTAATGATCAGCCGGCTGCCCTGTCCCAATACATTCTTCCATTTATAGAGTGCGTTCATTGACTCTATCCGGGCTTCAATATTTCTCAGGCCCATCCCTCTGCGGGTGGTGGCATAATCAAAGCTGTGACCGTTATCCGAGAGTACCATCAACAGGTTTTTCGGGTTATCACTGATCCATATATGGATTTCCGTGGCGTCTGAATGCTTAACCACATTGGTGGTGAACTCCTGGATGATCCGGTACAGCTGTACTTCTTTAAAAACACTTTTTCGGGTATAATCGTTTGCCAGGTGAAGTGAAACCGTGATTTTTTGCGATAAAAGAGCGATCAGCTCATCAATATACAGGATCAGCCCGAGGTTCTCCAGGTTAACCGGGTACAACGAATGCGAGATGCTCCTGACCGTTCCGATCATTTCTGATACGTACCCGGAAACATCCGGGGTGCCGGCAGTGCCTGAATTGTTGAGCAGGAGGGAAAGAATATTCAGGCGGTTGCCCATGTCGTCGTGCAGGGCCACCGCAATTCGCTTCCGTTCTTCTTCCTGGGCTTCTACCACCGAATGCAGGAGCTTTTTCTGGTATTCGGTTTCGGCCACCTTCAGCTGGTATTGCTGCTGCATGATGTTTTTCCGGTACTTCATGTAAAACAGCAGGATGGCCGAACAGAACAGGAAAGACGTGCCCATACCGGCAACGATATACCAATAATCAACGTCCATTTTCCCGGTTTTTAAGTGAATAAAAAGCAATGGCAAAAAAGATGTACATAAGTAGGTTCAGCGAGGCATGAATGTTCCAGAAGAGGTCGGCCACGCTTTTCGGTACCTTGATCAGCATATCAGATAAGCCGAAAAGGGCGGAAGAAGTGCTGTAATAGAACAGCAGCCCGGCCAGGGTTAAAAACTGGAAACGCGACAAATTGGAAACCGTGGAACCCAGGTCTTTCATCAGGTAATAAAGACAGATCACCGAAATGATCAGGCTGTCGAGAAAGCGGGGTATTTTGTTGAACACAAATAAGCTCTCCTTAATAAAGGCATACCACAGCGATAAAGCAAAAAAGCAGGCAATGAGGACATTGAACAGTAACCTGTGCCGGCGATCTTTACTGAAGCTCTTCAGGAAAAGACACACAATGGTGAACTCCAGCACGGTATACAAGTGGAGATAAGGAAGGTTATTGCTGCCGGCCGTGAGCTTGGCTATGATATTGAAAGTGAAAGAGAGGCCCAGGTATAAAAAGAGTATCCGGGCCTGCTCATTCCAGTATTTCAGCCTGATCAAACTCACAATGATGGGCAGAAGACCCATAGCCGGAACAATAACTGTATGGTACATTCTGCTCATACTGCGGGCATTTTATGCGTTTTGAGAAGAATAAAGTACACTGTCTGTATCACATTGGGTAGGGCAGGGGGTAGTAAAATCAAAGATCACCGAACGGTGGGCTTCCGCGGTACCGTCTTTTATCTGCAGCAGGTCGTTCCCGTATTGAACGTCGCCCCGGGCAGGAAACGGGTCGATTTCTTTCCCGCCCACCACCGGTACCAGGATAATATGGATATCACTCAGCTGTTTCGGATCCTGAGAGTCTTTGACCAGGTAGGCCCGCACCGAATTGATCTTTTCCGAATGGTCTGCATTAAAGCTTTTGGCTACTTCCAGCAGCTGTTCCAGGTCTTCAATGGGGATCCGGAAACCGCGGAAGACTTCCTGTCCGTCAGGATCAATTTTTTTGTTGATTTTCACAGAATCATTATAAATGTCTGCGTAAAATAAACGCCAGTTAGTAGTGAGTTGAATGGCCTGTTCAACGGGGATGGTAGGTAATTTTTCCATGTCAGATGATTTAAGGTGACAAGATTTACGATATCCCTGCAAAACTGGAAAATTTTTGTTATTAAATAAAGCCTTACAGAACGAATATTCACGGGGGCTTTTCAGGTGTGGAGAAACGTAGAAATACGTAACGTAAAATCACGTATTTCTACGCTATCATCGCACCGGTGTATTGCTTTATTTTGCATTGCTGACGCTTAATACAAAATACGCATGGTTTGCATTCAGGGTTTTAACCAATTATCTTACATAAAAGAGGAAACATCGGTTTGGCAGGATGCGATTTACAACGGCTGTTTATCGGCTGTGCCTGTGTCTTTTGCAGGGGCCTACCTGCATTATGCCGACTTCCGGGTATTTTTCAGGATGATGAGCGAGTCCGGCCCGATGGGCCGGGGTACAGCTACAGGGCTTGGGCCGGGCCTGAAGGGTTTCAGCACTATCCTGCCCCGTTACGGGCTTGAATGGGACGGTGAAGAATACGGCCCGCTGACTTTCCTGCGCACCTTTCACCGCCAGGCTTTTGTACTCTGCGGGTTTTACCTGAAAAACAGTAACAGCGGCCAGGCCATCGCCTTTTTTGCCGATCCCCAACCCGCTTCTGAATCCACGTATCTCTTTGACCCTGACCATGGCCTGTTCCGGGGCGATTCAAGGTATTCTTTTGACGAGCAGCTTGAAAATTACCTGCTTAACCAATACCCTGATATCGACTCCGGGCGGGTTTCTTTCCGGAACGTGCGTTGCACACTTGCGTAGGTTCCGGGGAGAAACCCGCCGGCCTTCTGTAACCTTCAGGACCGGATCAGGATAAATGTGCCGGCAATGATCAGAAGAGCGCCTATGGCCGCCCGCAGGCTCAGGGTTTCGTTCAGGAATACGACGGCCAGGACAATGGTCAGCGCCACACTCAGCTTATCTACGGCCGCTACCTGCGAAACATTTCCCACCTGCAGGGCCTTGAAATAAAACAGCCACGAGAGGCCCGTTGCCAGGCCGGAGATGACCAGGAAGAAAACGGCGTTTTTAGGAAGGGCAGACAGCTCCTTCTGTTCCCCCTTAAACCATACAATGCCCCAGACCAGCACCAGGATAACCAGGGTTCTTATGCCCGTGGCCAGGTTAGAGCTGATACCTGCCACGCCCAAACGGGCAAATATGGCCGTGAGCGAAGCGAAAAAGGCCGATAACAGGGCGTAGAACCACCACATGGATTTTTGAGTTTAGTGAAAATGGACAAGAATACGACGCAATTCTGGAGGAATTTTGTATTTCAGACAAAGATAAATAAATGCCGGTACTTCCCGGAACAGGCATCGGAAACTTTGTATCTTTCGCCTATGAGAATACTGATCATCGAAGATGAGAAAGACCTGCTCGACAGCATGTCGGCCTATCTTTCGGCCGAAGGCTACCGGTGTGAGCATGCCCCTGATTTTCATTCCGCACTGCGTAAAATTCACGATTACCGGTATTCCTGCATCCTGCTTGACCTGATGCTGCCCGGTGGTGACGGCCTCGAGATACTCCGGCACCTGCGCGAGACAGGGCTGGCCGACGGGGTAATTATTATCTCGGCGCGTAATTCGGTCGACGACAGGATCGAAGGACTGAAGATCGGGGCCGATGATTACCTGACCAAGCCGTTCCACCTGTCGGAGCTGTCGGCCCGGGTATACGCCATTATCCGCAGGAAAGATTTTGACAACAGCAACATCGTGCATCACCACGAAATCCAGATCGACCTGATGGCAAGACGCGTGACCGTGCACGGAGAAGAAGTGATCTTTACCCGGCGAGAGTTTGATCTGCTGGTGTATTTTGTCAGCAATACAGGACGGCTTATTCCGAAGAGCGCCATTGCCGAGCACCTTTCAGGCGACATGGCCGATATGCTGAACAGCCATGATTTTATTTATTCCCACGTTAAAAACATGAAGAGAAAACTACAGGAAAAAGGTGCCGGAAATTACCTTACCACCGTATACGGGTCGGGATACCGCTGGGAATTATGAGCAGTTTGTTAAATAAGCCGTTACGATCTTTTATCGTGTATGCCTCTCTGGTGCTGCTGATGAGTGTGCCGGTGTATTTCCTGGCCGTAGACCGGATATGGTGGCAGGAGCTGGATGAAAATAACGATATCATTGCCGACCGGGCCATTTACCGGTTGCAAAGAACCGATTTCAGGATTTACGATGCCGACAGCCTCCTGGCTTTCTGGAACATCCTCCAGCCGAATGCCCGCCTGCTGCCTTTACCCGAAGGCGGAGAGGCACTTCCCCCGGATACCCTGTATACCCGCTACATGGCCCATATCAGGCCCGAACGGTCGGAAGACCGCTTCCGGGTATTGGAGCGGTCTTTTGAGCTGAACGGGAAGCCGTGGCGTATTATTGTAGAATCGAATATCGAAGAAACCTACGAAACCGTAACCGTGATAGCGTTGATCACCGCGGTGTTTTTTATCGTCCTGAGCACCGGCTTTATCCTCCTGAACAGGCGCATGTCCTACAGGATATGGGCCCCTTTCCGGGATACCCTGAACAAGCTGAAGAATTTCAGGGTGGATGAGGGCAAAATTCCCGGTTTTGCGCACAGCGATATCCGGGAATTTGAAGAGCTGAACAGGGCGCTTGAAAAACTGATGGCCCGCAATACGGAGGTGTTCCGGATGCAGAAAGAATTTACCGAGAACGCATCGCACGAATTGCAGACCCCGCTGGCCGTTCTGCAAACCAAGCTGGGACTGCTGCTGCAGTCTGAGCCGGTCAGCCGTGAGCAGTATCACCTGGTAGAAGGGGCGCATAAGGCCCTGGCCCGGGCGGTGAGAATCAACAAAAACCTTTTGCTGCTGGCCCGGATTGCCAACGAGCAGTTCTCCTCGCAGGAAACCGTCAGGATAAGTGACCAGGTAAAAGAAATGCTCGGGTTGCTGGGCGATGAATTTGACCGCCGGTTTATTCAGCTGAGCACCCTGCTGGATGAAGAAGCCACCCTGCAGACCAACCTGTTTCTTTTTACCATTGTGATCCAGAACCTGGTGACCAATGCGCTCCGGTACTGCCCGGCCGGCGGGCGGGTGACCATTTTTACCGGGCAGGAGCGGCTGCTTATTGCCAATTCAGGATCAAAAGAGCTGAACCGGGCGAAGCTCTTTCAACGGTTTGCCACACCCGACGAAGACCACCGTGGCGGTACCGGTATGGGCCTGGCCCTGGTGCACTCGGTATGCCGGCAAAACGGCTGGAGCATTTCTTATTCGTTTCATGACGGCATGCACCACTTCGGGATCGGCTTTCACCCGCCGGAGGCCTGAGATGCCCTCCGGGTCAGAACTTGCAGCTGTATCCCAGCCTGATCACCTGGGTTTCGTAATAATCGGTGCTGGTGTACCGAAAGCCGGCTCCCTGTATATCTTTCCGGATAACCAGGGTGTTGAAAAGATCGGTTGCATTTAAAAACAACTCTCCCCGCCCTTTCTGAACGGCTTTTTTCAGCCCGGCGTCGATACTGAACCGGTAGCCGGTCTTTCCCTGGGGAATGATATCCGGAGCCAGGTACACACTGGTCAGCTGTGCATCCCAGCCCCCGTTAAAGCGGAAGGTGTTGTTCAGCTTCACATTGCCGGAGATCATCACCTCCCGGTCTGCCGGGAAGATGTTGGGCTCAGGGTAGAGGTTTTGCACCGTAAATGCATTGATCTGGTTGCGGTAAATGTTGGTGCTGAGGGTATACGTGTAGAGGCCTGATACCTTTTGGTTCCAGATGGCTTCGAGGCCGGTGTTGTAGCTTTTCCCGGCATTCTGGAAGACGGCATACACAAGGCGGCTGCCCGGAACAACCGCCGAGATACGGGTAATGGTGCCGTCAGCCTGGCGGTGGTATACGGCAGAATACAGGTAGCCGCTGTTCCAGCTGTACCGGTGCCCGAGCTCTGCTGAATTGGTGAACTGGGGCCTCAGGGCCGGGTTGCCCACTTTGATGATTTCAGCGTCATCGTATTTGGGGAATATCCGGATGTCTACTTCATTGGGCCGGTCTACACGCCGGTTGTAAAATAACGACAGCTTGTTGCGCGCGTTCATCTTGTAAGCCAGGCGCATATTCGGGAAAGGCCGGGTATAGTGATAACCGTCGCTTTTGTATGTCCGGTGGCCGGGGTTTACATCATATTGGATACTGACATATTCCATTCGTAAGCCCAGCTCCGCCTCCCATTTTTCATTTTCAAAGACATAATTGCCGTATACTGCCGGAATGAGCTCGCGATAGGTGGCCCTGCCCCCGGCTGCCGTATCTAAAACGGAGTTTGCGCCGGGGATAAAGTGCATATTGACGGGGATGTTCCTGTTTCGCAGCTTTATCCCGGTTTCGAGGTGACCGTATCGCAGTGGCCGGGTGTAATCAACGGTAAAGTCGTAGACCTGCTCATCTGACAGCAGCCTGAAGGCATCGGTGCCGGTAGACCCGGGCAGGTAATTATCATAGAAATATTTTTCATCTTCGCGGTGGAACGTATAGTTAAAGCCGGCATTCAGCACATGACCTGCCTGTGCAAATGTATGACGGAAGGCGGCAGAGCCCATGGCAGTGGTTTTCAGCTCGTCTTCCAGGAACTGCCAGAGGCGAAGGCGCTCTGATAAGGTAGCATTAAAGAAAGGCTGATCGCCGCGGTCAATGATTTTTTCACTACCGAATAAGCCTGAAACGGTGAGGGTGCTGGCAGGGGTGATGTCCCAGTCCACCCCGGCTTTTGTGGTAAGAAAATTGGTGTTCCGGTTTCGCTTCAATTGTGAACGGATCACCGTGCCGTCATTATAGGTACGGGTCACAAACTCGTTTTTATTGAGGGTTTGCGTGTACAGGTTATCGGCCTGAAGAAAGACATTCAGCCGGTCGGTACGGTAGTTCAGTGAAACCGAGGGATTGATTTTGGGTGTAGCCGTATATTGCGGCCGGATGGTGGGCAGGTTTTCTTACCTGACCCAGAGTGAACCCAGCCCGGTGGTAAAACCTATCTTGCCGTTCAGTCCCGACTGACGGCTTTTCTTTATAACAATATTAATAATACCGGCGTTCCCGTTGGCGTCATACCGGGCTGAGGGGTTGGTGATGATCTCTACTTTTTCGATGGCAGATGCCGGGAGGTTATCCAGGCCGGTCTGGTTGCCAAAGCCGGTCAAAGCGGTCTGTTTGCCGTCGATGAGCACGGTGACCTTGTCGCTTCCCCTCAGCAATACCTTGCCGTCCTGTACCGTAATGCCGGGGAGGTTCTGCATGCTTTGCAGCACGGAGCCGCCCGCCTGGCTGAGGTTATCGGCCAGGGAGTAGACCTTTTTATCCATTTTATAGCTGATCTCTTCTGCGCTGCCCGTGATCACCACGGCCGCCAGAGCGGTGGTACTTTCTTCCATTTCCAGGGCGGGAATATCGAGGAATGCCGAAAGGCTCCCAACAAACAGGTGCTGTGACCGGGTCTCGTACCCGGTAAAAGAAGCCTGCAGGCTGTAGTTTCCCGGTGAAATATTGGCCAGGGTGAATCTCCCCTCCCCGTTGGTTATCGTGCCTGCCACAAATACGCTGTCTTTGGCGGTTTTGAGCACGATATTGGCGTAGGGTACCACCGATTTGTCAGCATGGGCCCTGACGGTCCCGGATACGGTAACCGACTTCACCTGGCCGGATAAGGAAAGAGAAGAAAGCACCCAGAATATAAAGCAATAAGCCGGTTTCATGAATATATTTTTTGGGCGAAATACGGAGGCAATTCTGAAGGAATTCTGAAAGAACGGTATATTTAAGGTAAAATCAAACTAATCCATATATGCAAAGAGAACTTGTATCGAGACTGCACAGCGACTTCGAATTGGCCGTAAATACGCTGGAAGAGACAGAATTTTGGTTTGCCCGCGACCTGCAGGTATTGTTGGGCTATACCCAATGGCGGAATTTTTTATTGGTGGTGAAACCACCCTGGGAATGAAAACCAAATTAGGCGTTCCTGATAACCGGCCGCTTGCTGATTTTCTTCCTACCATAACGATTAAGGCAAAAGACTTTGCAAACGAACTGACAAATGTTAATATTCGTAAGAATGAGCTGAAAACGGAGTCGGGTATTACCCGCGAACATGTCAAGAATAACAAAGATGTGAGAGGCCTTTTGCTGAAAAGTGGTATTAAACCGGAAAACCTTCCGGCAGAGGAAGACATTAAAAAGGTAGAACGGAAGGTAAAAGCAGAAGATAAAAAACTGCTTAAAGACGCTAAGAAACTCAATACAAAGTAAAGGGAAAAGGAGCCTGTTTTTAAAAGAAAGGGTCTCCCGGGACCTTTCTGATCATTTTGCTGACGTCAGCAAAATGATCAATCCGGGTTCAGAAGTGATTCCTGACCATTTTGCTGACGTCAGCAAAATGGTTCACCTTTACTTTTTAATGACTTTTCCGGCATCTGTAATTAAAATGTACCGGTATTCGGGAAATTGTTTCAGAAGCTTAATGCCCTCTTTTTTGCCCATAACCATGACTGACGTACTCATGGCGTTGGCAAATTCGGCTGTGGGGCCGGTAACGGTTACACTGGTGAGCCCGGTAGAGGGGTAGCCGGTTTTGGGGTTAATAATGTGCGAGTATCGTTTCCCGTTGATCTCGGCATATTTTTCGTAATTGCCCGATGTGGCCACAGAAGCCTCTTTTATCCTGAATACTTTCTGGATCTTCCGGGGTTTAAAAGGATTCCACACGCCTATTTTCCATGCCTTGCTGCCGGGCGGAGTACCCCAGGCAGAGAGATCGCCGGAAGCATTAACAATACCGCCCTGCACGCCCAGAGATTGCATCAGCTCCCGCCCCTTATCGGCGGCATAGCCTTTCCCGATAGAGCCGAAGCCGATTTTCATGTCTTCCTGTTCCAGGTAAATGGTGGAGGCGGCACTGTCGAGCCGGATATGCCCGTAGCCTACTTTTTCAACCGATTTGCGGATGACTTCTTCTTCCGGCATTTCGGTGAGGGTGCCGTCAAAACGCCATATCCGGTCCATAGCGGCAATGCTGATATCAAATGCACCCCCGGAAAGCTCCGAATACCGGATGGCCCGGCGGGTCAGCTCAAGTACTTCGCGGTCTACTTTTACGGGCTTTATTCCTGCATTCCGGTTGACCTCCGACACCTGTGTCCCCGGCCTCCATTCAGAGATCAGGTTTTCAATGCGGTCGATTTCCCCAATTACCTGTTGAAAGCGGTGTTGCGCAAGCATGGAGTCTTTTTCTACCACCGTCAGGTCAAAAACAGAACCCATCAGCACTGTTTGCTTTTTGAATACCTGTTGTGAAAACCCGCAGCTTAGTCCCGAGAGAAAGAAAAAGACGCTTAGATAAACGCGCATAAAGCTTACTGTTTGAGGGTGTCGTTTCATGAGCCAAAATTAACCTTTAGGAATCCTGCATAATAACTTTACACGCTTTTATAAAGAATACGGGAAACACTATTCAATAGCAATCGCTCAAAACCTGGCCCTGTTCTTTGTAGAAGTGTAACCCGCGGCCGTTTTTCTCCATACAGAGGGTATTCAGCACGGCTTCCACATCTTTCTGCATGGCCAGTGAGCCGCAGATCATGATGGTACCTTTGTTTTTCAGCAGGCCGGCAAAGAAAGCCGCATCCCGGCAGATCAGGTCCATGACATAGCAGGCATTCTCTTCCCGTGAAAAGGCAGTTTCAAACCGCTGCAGTCTTCCGGCTGCAATTTCTTCATCTGCAAAAGAGCGGTACTGATGCGAAAGTGCGTTGTTGTGCCGGAATCCCGCGTACAGGCTCAGCGGTACCCGTTTCCTGTTTTCGGAGATCATGCCGAGAAAAGGCGCTATGCCGGTTCCGTTGGCAATCATCACTACCGCAGGCGCTTTTACCGGGAAATGAAAGCTTTTGTTGACTGCTATACGGGCAGCAACGCGGTTTCCTTCTTCAAGGGCGTACAGGAATTCAGAACCCAGCCCGCCGGGGTGCAGCTTAACCATCAGCTGAATGTTCCCGTCTCTTTTCCCGATAGAATAGAGCCGCTCGCGGCCGTCATTGGCCGGGTATACGGCCAGCAGGTCTCCTGAACGGAACGGGTTGCGCCGCTCCGGCTGAAGCACGACCCTGAAGGTGGCATTGTCTTCTGTAACCTGTGTTTTTTCTATTACCTTAAATTTCTTTAAGCCGGTAACCCGCGTGGTGTACAGTGCCGGGGTAGTGGCCAGCGCACATTGGCTTTTTTCGCTCCAGGCTTTCACCCAGGCGGTCAGCTCTTCTGCCGAGCGGTCATTTACCGTATGCAGATCGAGATAACGCGAAGCCCAGGGCTGTCCGGCCAGCTCTTTGTCGATGTGCCGTGCATAAGCACAGAAATCAGGATATGCTTTCGAGCCGAAGCCCACCACCGAATAATTTACCTTTTGGCTGTGCGGAAATTTAGCGATCAGCTTTTCAAAATTACCGGCATTGGCCGGTGCAGTGCCCAGCCCGTAGGTAGAGCTGAAGATCAGGAAATGCCGGGCTTCCGGGAAATGGGTGAACCGGTTCATCTCGGTTAAAAACGATGTATACCCCAACGCCAGCAACTGCTGATGAACCTGATGGGCAAAGGCCAGTGTGCTGCCGTTTTCAGACCCGGCGAGCACCACATATTCTGCCGTGTCAGCCGTATGCCTGTTCCGGATCTTCGTTTTGCTTCTCCGGAAGGTCATATCGAAGCCGGTATAAATAAAAAGCAGGATATTAAGCGAAGCAAAGGCGAGGATGATCGCCCAAACGCTGCTGGTTCTTCCTGTATGAAGATTGAGGCTGAGCTTTTCCAGCACCAGGCTGTAAGGATACCGGGTTTCCTGCACCACTTCGCCGGTGATCTGGTTAACCGCCAGCTCACGGTCTTTGAGTTTGACGATGTAAAATTCTTCGGGGTCGTCCGGCATAAAGGGGAATTCTATCTTTTCCACTTCGGTCAGACGGGTGTTCCGGAAAACAGGAAAATCAGCCGGGGCTTTCGGGGCGGCTCCGGCCGTGGCGGTATGGCTGACGGGCCGGCTGCCTGCTTCGGTCAACCCCAGCCTGACCATGAAAAGATAAGTACCTGTGAGAGCCAGCATCAGCACGGGCACCAGGAACAGCCGCCCGCTTACCACGTGAAAGTACTGGGAAAAGAAGTCTTTGTTGATGCGGGCAAAGAAATGGCGTAGCCCCTGCTGCCGTTTGGCGATCAGGACAATACCGGTAAGAGTGATCAAAAGAAGCAGGAAAGAGACCAGGCCAATGATGATCCGGCCTGTTTCTTTCAGGAACAGCGAGCGGTGCAGGGCAATGTTCCATTGGATAAAATCACTCTGCGGCTTTACATCGCCTAAAATGGCCCCGTTTACCGGGTTAATGTAAGCGTTTATCGGGTTACCGTCCCGGTCTGTGCCTTCAATAGAAACAAACCGGTTGTGGTCTACGGTAAGGGTGGTGATCTCAGGGAAAACCCCGCTCAGCACCGGGAGGCTCTGAGCGAGGGTGACCGATCCGACGTTATCTGCCCGGTAGGGCTGGGCTTTTTCATTGACAGCCCCCACGGCCAGGATAACCCCGGTAACGGAGAGGATCAGTAAAAACAGGGAGGAAACCACGGCCAGCGCCAGGTGGGCGTACCTCCATACGGATAAGGTCATTGAACTTTACTTAATTTCACAAAACGGATATACCCGGTGCCTTCGGCACGCTCGGCCAGGGCTTCAGGGGTTACGTCAATTTCCACATCCTTTACGTAATATTTTTGCTCTTCTACGGCCGACTCAAAACGCAGCTTATACCCTTTGTTCAGTTTCGACTCATCGATCTCCAGGGTACGCATGGCCCGGTCACCCCCGTTTACCGAGGCCCCGGTGATGGCATTCAGCTGGGTTTTGGCTTTGGTTTCAAATTTATGCCACTCTTTCAGGGTGTTGTGCCATTTTTTATCCGGCCCCAGCACAGAAAGGGTCTTTTCGTATCCTCCCTGCGGGTTAACCAGGGAAATCACCACGTAGGCGGGTTCACCTTTGTAGCTGTTCATCTGGATCATGCATTTGTATCTGGCGGTCTGGGCCGATGCGCTCAGGGTGCCTATAAACAGGGCGAAAGCGAGTATTTTTTTCATAGGTATTCGTTGGCTTTTAGTCATCAGCTGTTACAATTCTCATTGGAGAGCTGATAGCTGACAACTGATAGCTGATTGCGACTTAATTACTTCAAAAAATCAATAGATATATTACCGGTTTTCAGGAAATCATTTTCTTTGGCCAGGTCATAGGCCGTTTCATCAAATTCCGTTTTCAGGTCTTTGCGGGCCCCCAGCTCAAGCAGGGCCTTCAGGATTTGGTCGTCTTTGGCAATCAGGGCCGCTTTGTGCAGGGCGGTCATTCCCTCTTTGTTCTGGGCGTTTACATTTACCCCCAGTTCTGCGGCCTTTTTGATTTGCGACAGGCTTTCCCTGGCTACCGCCTGGTGCAAAAGCGTGCTGCCGTTCGCCTGAGGGGCGGCTACATCCACGCCGTTGTTTTTCAGCAGGGCCAGCTTTTCTTCGAAATCGTTGTTCGGCGGAGTGTTCGGCCGGGGCTCACGGTATGAGTTGAACCAGTAATACGCCAGGTTCTGACCGTCTTTGTTCACCACTTTTACATCGGCGCCGTTTTTAATGAGGTAGGCCGCAATTTCCGGTGAGCCGTTTCTGATGGCCCGGGTCAGGGCTGATTCCCCTGATTTATTGACAGCATTGATATTGTTCACTTTTGAAAGCAGGGTTTTCACCAGCTCCGCATCGGTTCCGCCTGCAGCCAGGATCAGGAGCGTATTGCCGTCGTTATCGGCCTTTTTCAGGTCGGTACCTTTCTCCATAAAGTAATGGATGATGGCTGTATTGGGGCGGCGAACCAGCAGGTGCAATACGGTGGCTCCGTCTTTGTTAACGGCTTTGGGGTTTAATTTGAAGGTATCTGCCAGGTATTGAAAAAAGTCAGGCCCGGTAGAAGGCGTTCTCGGGCTCATGGTAGCGAAGAAAAGAGCATTATCGGTGGGTTTGACGCCCCTCTGAACCAGCTTTTCGATAAGCGCTCTGTTGCCCGACCGGGCGGCATAATCGGTAACCGTAGCACCGTTATCGTCTTTATCTTTCAGGGAAAGCCCTTTGGATATAAAATACCCGGTAAGGGTAAGATCGGGATCGCCGGCTACAGCCAGCATGAGCAGGGTAGCCCCGTTTTCGTATCTTTGGCGCGGATCTACGCCGGCTTTAAAAAGGGCATCGTATACGGCCGTGTTCTTGTTGCCTGCCGAAGCTGTATAGGCTGCTATGGGCGTACCATAGCTGTCGGCATAATGCACATCAGCCCCTTTTTCAATGAGGTAATTCACCAGGTCGGCTTTACCGGATGACGCCGCCCAATGCAGGTAAGAACGGCTGTGGTGCGTTTTTTTCGTAACGCTGTTGCCTTCCTGCTCCACCAGGTAACGGAGAATATCCATCGGCGCATTATTGAAAATGGCGATGGTCACGGCATCCCATGAGCCCGCATTCTGTTGAGAAGGGCTGTTTCCCTTTGCCACCTCTGCCTTTACGGCATCCAGGCCGGGTTTGGTTTTCCAGAAATCAGCATTCATCAGTGTATTGACCTGCTGGGCATGGGTATAAAATGCTGAGAATAAGAGTGCTGTTAAGAATATTTTTTTCATAGGGCAAAAAGCTATCTGCTGTTTTTATTTATATCAATTCTAAACAATTCGCGAAAGTAGGAAAAAATCTGTCCGGATAAAAAAATGCGGACAAGTTGTTGGTATAAAATTTTAAGGCACATGCCGCCCGCTGCAAACAATAGTTTTTCGCTTAAAAAATAAATTATTTAGAATTATTATAAATAAATTACTGTTTATGCTCAAAAGAACAAAACCAGCCCCCTTACAGGGACACTAAACCGTAAATACAATGCCGAAAGTACCTAAATGGATGGCCAATGCCATGGAGTCGCTGTTTACAGGAAGTTACCACCCCGTTACTGTTACGAAGGTTGATGACCTGGCCGACGGACTTAGACAAGTGAGATGGGAAGGAGATTTCTCCAAAATGAGCAAACCTTTTATAGCCGGTAATGTCATTGAATTCAGGGTGAGTGATACCGAATTCAGGCATTATACCCCGTCTTTTCTGGATGCCGGAAACGGGGTTTGCGACGTCTTATTTTATTTGCACGACAAGGGGCCCGGTAGTCTCTGGGCCGGTCAGCTGAAAGCGGGCGACCGGACTAAGTTGCTGGGTCCGGGAGGCAGGCTGCGTTTTGATGAACAGGCAGACAGGCATCTGTGTTTTGGAGATGAGACCTCCCTGGGCCTGTTCAAATGCATGGCGGCTGAAGCTGCCAAAAGAAATTGCCGGTGCCAATGCTCCGCAGAGCTGGATGCCGCTCACCGCGAATGGCCGGCGTTGCTGGGCCTGAATGGTGTTTCTGTTCATACAGGGACCGGCGGGGTTATCCAAAGCATAGAAGAAAATGTGCACGAATTACCGGGAACGGCCTTTTATCTTACCGGGAATGCCAGATCGATCCAGGCGATCAAAAAGTGTCTTTCGCTTAAAGGCGTTCCGAACAGCAGAATACATACGGAGCCCTATTGGACAGAAGGGAAGGCCGGGCTGTAATTTTACCGGGTGGGGTTTTACGGAACAAAACTTTCTTGCAGGAATCCGTGAAATTTTTATACATTAGCACGAAATAAGGCCAGGTGGCAAAATTTAAAAATATTCTAAAAGACCTATTGATAAATGGAAAACAGAAGAGATTTTATTAAAAGAACGGCGGCTTTGGGTACAGCATTGGGCTTAACGTCTGTTTCTGAGCTTTTTGCCGGTTTAAAAAAGGAGGGAAAGCTCGGTATCCAGCTATTCTCTATCCCGAAAATGCTTTCGGAAGATTTTGACGGAGCACTGAAAATGCTGCAGCAGTTTGGTTATAAAGAGCTGGAATTGTACGGTCCGTTTCCGTTTAGTGCCGATTCGGCTAAAAAAGGATGGGAGGGCGCCGGGAAAATGCTGGGCTTTTCAGGCAGCGGTTATTTCGGCAAAACACCCCAGGAAATAAAGAAAATATTCAAGTCGTACGGACTTACCACACCGGCTACCCATACCGACCTGGATACCCTGGAGCAACAGATTGGCCCGCTGGCAGAGGCGGCTAATATCCTCGGACAGAAATACGTGGTTTTGCCGGCCATTCCTGACGAAAGGCGTAAAACCCTTGACGACTACAAGCGTATAGCCGATGATTTTAATAAGATAGGAGAGAATGCCAAAAAGCACGGCGTTAAATTCGGATACCACAACCACGGCTACGGCTTAAAGCCGGTTAACGGAACCCGTCCGCTTGAAATTATTCTCAACAACACCGATCCCGGTCTCGTATTTTTTGAGATGGATATCTTCTGGACCACCTGTGGCGGGGCCGATCCCCTGGACCTGCTTTCGCGATACAAGGGCAGGTATAAAATGCTGCACCTGAAAGATATGAAAGAGAAAAAGCAATTTGCCGGCGACGGCAACAGCGCGCAGGAGTGGTTCCCGATGTTTCCGCTGATGACGGCGGCCGGCGACGGTGTTCTGAATGTACAGGACATTGTAGCCAAGGCGCAGGAAACCGGGGTGGAACACTATTTTGTAGAGCAGGATATGGTGGCCGACCCGCAGACTGCGTTGAAAAAAAGTGCTGATTTTCTCCTTACAAAACTGGGATAACCTATGAAACTATTGAATTTACTTACAGGCGGATGTCTCCTGCTGGCGGCGCATGCCTCAGGGCAAAACACGGGCCCGGACTTTGAAGTGATCCGGAACAAAGGCGGGAAAGATATCGGCTATTCAAAGAATTCAGGCGTAAAAATACTGACGGTGAATGGCCTGTCATTTAAAGACCTGAACCGGAACGGCAAGCTGGATAAATACGAAGACTGGCGCTTAACGTATGAGGAAAGGGCCGCAGACCTGGCTACACGGCTTACGGTAGAGCAGATTGCCGGCCTGATGCTTTACTCTTCGCACCAGAGCATCCCGGCCCGTGCAGACGGGTATTTTGCGGGAACGTACAACGGTAAGCCCTATAAAGAAGGGGAGACAGACCCCAGGGAGCTGACCGACCAGCAGAAAAAGTTTCTGAAAGAAGATAACCTGCGTCACGTACTGGTCACGTCGGTGAAATCACCGGAGGTAGCTGCCGGGTGGAACAACCGTATGCAGGCCTACTGCGAGGGGGTAGGGCTGGGTATCCCGGCCAACAACTCGTCTGACCCCAGGCACGGCACCATTGCCACGGCAGAATACAATGCCGCTGCCGGTGGCGCCATTTCCATGTGGCCCAGCTCACTGGGTATGGCGGCCACGTTTGATCCTGAGCTGGTGCGGAAATTCGGTACCGTAGCTGCAGCCGAATACCGGGCGCTGGGAATTACCACGGCGCTGTCTCCGCAGGTAGACATAGCCACAGAACCCCGCTGGGGCCGGTTTAACGGCACGTTTGGAGAAAGCCCTGTGCTTGCTGCCGCTATGGCAGAGGCCTATTGCGACGGCTTCCAGTCGGAAAGCTGGGGCGCCAAAAGTGTCAATGCCATGGTGAAGCACTGGCCCGGCGGTGGGGCAGGGGAGGCCGGCAGAGACGGCCATTACGGGAACGGCCAGTTTGCCGTATATCCCGGGAACAACTTTAATACCCACCTGATACCGTTTATAAACGGGGCATTTAAGCTGAAAAGAGGCACAAAAACCGCCTCGGCCGTTATGCCGTATTACACCATTTCCTGGAACCAAACGCCTGAAAACGTAGCCAACAACTACAATAAATACATTGTTAATGATTTATTGAGGAAAAAATACGGCTATACCGGTGTGATCTGTACCGACTGGGGCGTAACGGGCGACCGCAAAGTGCTGGATTCTTTTCTGGACGGGAAATCGTTCGGTGTAGAGCGCCTCTCGATGGCCGAAAGGCACTACAAGATACTGATGGCCGGGGCCGATCAGTTCGGAGGAAATAACGACGCCCTGCCCATCCTGGAGGCGTACCAGATAGGCATAAAAGAGCACGGGGAGAAATGGATGAGAAACCGGATGGAAGAATCGGCCCAAAGGCTGCTTCTCAATATATTCCGGGTAGGATTGTTTGAAAACCCTTACCTGGATCCGTCTGAAACGCAGAAGGTGGTGGGTAAGCCTGAATTTATGAAGGCCGGGTACGAGGCTCAGCTGAAGTCGGTTGTTTTGCTCAAAAACCAGCAGAATGTTTTGCCGGTAACCGCTAAAAAGACCGTCTACATTCCCAAGAGGTTTATCCCGGCGAGTCGTAATTTCCTCGGTATGGAAACGCCGGCTTCTTTAGAATATCCTTTGAATATCAGCATTGTCAAAAAATACTTTGACGTAACGGATGACCCGGCCAAAGCCGACCTCGCCATTGTGTATATCGAGAACCCCAAAGCTTCTACCGGTTACGATAAGGCCGATCTCGAAAACAAAGGAAACGGGTATATACCCATCAACCTGCAATACGGCGACTATACGGCTACGGATGCCCGGGAGGTCAGCATTGCCGGCGGAGATCCGCTGGAAAACTTTACCAACCGGTCTTACAAGGGTAAAACCGTCAAAACACCGAACATCACCGATGCCCAGCTGGTAAAAAGCACGCGGGAGGCAATGAAAGACAAACCCCTGGTGCTGCTGGTTAACACGACCAACCCGCTGGTATTTTCTGAAATTGAACCGTATGCCAGCTCTGTTCTTTTGAGCTTCGGCGTGCAGGACCAGGCCCTTATTGAAACCATAGCCGGGAAATCGGAGCCGGGCGCGCTGCTGCCCATGCAGATGCCGGCCAACATGAGTACGGTGGAAAAACAGGCGGAAGATGTGCCCTTTGACCTGGAATGCTACAAAGATGCCGCAGGAAACGTTTACGATTTCGGCTTCGGCATGAACTGGAAAGGCGTTATCCGGGATAAGCGGAAAAGCATGTATAAGTAGTAATTCCGTAAGGAATACGTTCAGAACAATATGGCTAAAAACAGATCTGAAGCTTCCCTGAGCGAAGTGCACAATTCTGTAGATACCACTTTGCCGGGCAGGTCGAGGTGGAGGAGGGCGCTGGCATTTTTCGGGCCGGCCTACCTGGTGAGTGTAGGGTATATGGATCCCGGTAACTGGGCCACAGACCTGGCAGGCGGCAGCCGCTTCGGCTACTCTTTGCTGTGGGTGCTGGTGATGAGTAACATCATGGCCTTATTGCTTCAGAGCCTGTCGGCGAGGCTGGGTATTGTCAGGAACCGCGATCTGGCCCAGGCCAACCGGGAGACCTATCCCCGGAGGGTCAACTTTGTTTTGTATATCCTGGCTGAAATTGCCATTGCGGCCACCGACCTCGCCGAAATACTGGGTATGGCCATCGGTCTTGAGCTGCTGACAGGAATACCCCTGATCTGGGGTGTTCTTGTCACGGCATTAGACACATTTCTCCTGATGGTTCTCCAGAAATGGGGGATGCGTAAACTGGAGGCCTTCATTATCGGGTTGATTTTTATTATCGGCATGTCGTTCCTGGTGCAGATCCTGGTAGCGAAACCCGATGCCGGTGATGTGCTTACCGGCCTGATACCCCACATTGAAAACGACACCGCGCTCTACATTGCCATCGGTATCATCGGGGCAACGGTTATGCCCCATAACCTTTACCTGCACTCTGCGCTGGTGCAGACCCGGAAATTCGAGCGCGACGAAGCCGGTATCCGGAAAGCCCTCCGGCTGAACTTCTGGGACAGCGCCGTGGCGCTAAACATGGCCTTGCTGGTCAACGCCGCCATACTCATTCTCGCTGCTACAGTATTCTTTAAAACGGGACGCTCTGATGTGGCCGAGATCAGGCAGGCCTATGAGCTGCTGCCCCAGCACCTGGGCAGCGGGTTTGCTGCCAAGCTCTTTGCCGTAGCCCTTATTGCGGCAGGCCAAAGCAGCACCGTTACGGGTACGCTTGCCGGGCAGATTGTGATGGAAGGCTACCTGCGGTTCAGGATGAACCCGCTGGTAAGAAGGCTCATCACCCGTTTGCTTGCCATTGTACCTGCGGCATTGATTATCCTGGTTAAAGGTGAGGATGACGTAGACAGTCTCCTGATCTTCAGCCAGGTGATCCTCAGCATGCAGCTGGGCTTTGCGGTGATCCCGCTCATTCATTTTGTGAGCGACAAAAAAACCATGGGCGTATTTGTGATCCGGCCCTGGGTAAAAATATCGGCCTGGATAGTAACGGTAGTTCTGGTTTATCTCAATACCCGTTTAATTGTTGAAGAGGCTGCCGGCTTTTTTCGTACCTCCGACAATATATACTGGAAAGCGCTGATCATTGCAGGCGGAGCGGGGTTTGTGGTACTTCTTTCGTACACCACGTTCTATCCGCTGTTCAGCAGGCGGGCCTTCCGGGATGTAACGCCGCACAACACGCCCGGACCTTTGCAGCTGGAATCGTTTGAGCCCTACCGGAAAATCGCCGTTACCGTTGATTTCGGGCAGCTGGACCACAAAGTGATTAACCGCGCCATCAGCCAGGGGGGCAAAGATTGCCTGTATACGCTTATCCATATTGTGGAAAGTGTGGCCGCCAGCTCCAACTTTCACGACAGCGCAGATGAAGAAACCGTAAAAGACCGCGAATTCCTGGAAGAATACACCCGGCAGCTGCAGGCGAACGGGTACAGGGCGGAAGCCAGGCTCGGATTTGGAAAAGCCGCAGACAGCATTGCCGGAATCGTCCGTGAATCAGGCGCCGACCTGGTGGTCATGGGTGCCCACGGCCACAAAGGACTGAAAGACCTGCTTTACGGCGCCACCATTAATCAGGTGAGGCATCTGGTGAAAGTTCCGGTACTGGTTATCCCGGCGGAACGATAAGGTGTATTTCTGATTTTTGCTGTAATCGTTATATAACAATTCTTTTCCAAAGGGCAGTTTCAATATAGAATCATTTTCAATTGTCCATTTCGACCTTTCATAATAAATTAAGATTTATACCAGGCTTCATTATTATTCATTATCATTAATCCTAAATTCATGATTGATTTTAATTTGTGTATTTTTATCAATAAATAAACTATGATCCTGACATTTAATACATGTGGAAGTCATTTATTCTTTTCTGCCTGTTTTAAAGCTTCAAAAATAAAGCAACCCGAAAGTTGCCTTATTATTTTTATTCCTGTCATCAAAATCAACCTTTCAAGCCATACTGAGGGGTTATCAACCCCTTTGGTACATTACTCGACTCTTCATAGTCCTCCGTAAAGCTCTTTCAAATGTATTTTGCTGGTATCAGAAAATTCTACTTTACTTTTGCCATATTTTGTTGTATAAGTACTAAAAATATTATTTTTAATAATATATGTTTTGAGATATCGTCTTACAGAATCCAGTGAGACATCAAAACTATTTACAAATGGATC